>Ga0209450_10000108_pt1 | contig 47420 bp, 38 predicted proteins | sample FrelakmetLWP11LW_FD_187149 | JGI IMG/M metagenome (GOLD analysis project Ga0209450, IMG submission 187149) | Freshwater lake sediment microbial communities from the University of Notre Dame, USA, for methane emissions studies - LWP11 LW (SPAdes)... | ecosystem: Environmental > Aquatic >...
GGATAGGCTATATTGGAGCTCCTCTGTGGCTGGCAAAAGCTGTTGACAAGCTGCAGGGACAATTCACGTCAGGTGTATGCTCCATAGCCCAGAGGGCTGCTCTTGCTGCAGTATCGGGCGATGACGGCTCAAGACAGAAGATGAGGGATGCCTTTCTGCGCCGCCGCGATATCGTCTGCAAACTTTTAAAGGAGATAAAGGGAATGAAGGTAAAGGTTCCTCAGGGTGCTTTTTATGTCATGCCAGATATAAGCTATTACCTAGGCAAGTCAGACGGAGAGGCAAAAATCAGGACTTCCGACGAACTGGCGCTTTACCTGCTTGATAAAGCCCAGGTTGCCGTAGTTGGTGGTGATGCTTTCGGTGCACCTAATTGCATAAGGATTTCTTATGCCACATCCGATGAACTGCTTGTCGAAGCCATAAAAAGGATAAAAGGAGCTCTGGAGAAGTTGAAATAGTACATGTAATTTAGTACTTATTATAACTCACAACTTCTTCCTTTGCCTTGCGCTTCTTTGTGCGCTGCTCTGCCGTCGAATATCCGATCGTGATAATGAGCTCAACCCTTTTAGTACGGGGTATGGAAAGAATTTTCTTTACTTTTTTCTCGTCGAACCATCCTATCATACACGATCCGAGACCTTCTGCTTCAGCCTGCAGACATATATTTTCAGAGGCTATTCCGATGTCGATAAGTGAATAATCCCTGGCCTTGATAGTTCCTCCCACCTGGGAGGAGATATTCGATCCCTCTCTGATCACAATGATCATCGCCGGAGCCTGATGAAGAAATGTATTCATTTTAAGCAGTTTGGCAGAAGCTGCATCGGCAAGTTTTATTAAAAGCTCCTTTTGTGTAACTATGATGAAATGCCAGGGCTGGCCGTTGCAGGCTGAAGGTGATATCCTCGCTGCTTCCGTGATCCTGTTGAGCTTTTCTTTTTCAACAGGCTTATCGCGGTACTTCCTGTCACTCTGCCTTCCGGAGATTATCTCCAGCATTTTTTTACCGTCTGTCATAAATTCTTTTTTATTTCAAAATCGGTTTTATAAGTAGCGAATTTAGTAATATTTAGTATCTTTAATTTTCATTTTTGATGTCAAAATTTAAAACTTATTGAAATGGTAATCTTTTTGGTTATTCTTGGAATTATTGTTCTTCTTATCTTTTGGATCATCTCTCTTTACAACCGCCTGGTAAAGCTTAGAAATAACCGCGAGCAGGCTTTTGCCGATGTTGATGTTCAGCTGAAGCAGAGGCATGATATGATCCCCCAGCTTGTTGAGGCAGTCAGAGGGTATATGCAGCATGAACGCGGCGTTCTTACTGACGTCACTGAAGCACGCGCAGCTGCAATGAAAGCAACATCTATCAATGATAAAATAGTTGCAGAAACCAGGCTCTCTACAGCTCTCGACGGACTGAAGGTTGCTGTTGAAGCCTACCCCGACCTGAAGGCAAGCCAGAATTTCATGCAGCTTCAGGGCGAGATTGCCGATATAGAGAACAAGATAGCAGCCGCACGCCGCTTCTTCAACTCGGCAACAAAAGAGCTTAATGTTGCAACGGAGGTATTCCCTTCAAATATTGTGGCCACATTATTCAACTTCAAGCGCGAGCCATTGTTTGAGCTTGGAGAACAGCGTGCCGCTGTAGAAGAACCTCCAAAGATCTCCTTCTCGTAATATGAAGTATTTTGGCCTGCAGAGCCAGATAAGGAGGAATAATACTAACTCTGTACTGATACTCCTTATGTTTCCTGTCGTCTTTATCGGACTGACCTGGCTCTTCTTCTTTTTCATGGGTATTAGTCAGTCTCACCAGGCCAGTATGGAACAGCCTGATAATTACAATTTTATTACAAATGTTAATTACAGCTTCATCCATACTTTCCCCTGGGTGCTTGTGGGAGTAGTGATATGGTTCACGGTTGCATGGTTCTCCCACAGTGCGATGATTGACAAGGCAACCTCTTCAAAATCCCTTGAAAGAAAAGAAAACCTGAGAGTCTATAATCTTGTTGAGAACCTTTGTATTTCAAGAGGCATGACAATGCCAAAAGTAAATGTCATTGAGGATGATTCCCTTAATGCTTTTGCGAGCGGCATTAATCCTAAGACTTACACTGTATCCCTTTCCCGCGGGATTATTGACAAGCTCAACGATCAGGAGCTTGAGGCAGTTATTGCACATGAACTGACACATATCCGCAACCGTGATGTAAGGTTGCTTATCATTTCGATCGTCTTCGTAGGAATCTTTGCATTCATTTCTGAAGCGATATTCAGGTCAATGCGATTCGGAGGCCTGTCAAGAGGCAAAAAAGGGAGCGGAGGAGCAGCAGTAATCATTGCTCTTTTGCTTGCACTTTTTGGTTATCTTATTGCTTCACTTTTCAGGTTCGCACTTTCACGTAAACGCGAATACCTTGCCGATGCAGGATCTGCTGAACTGACAAGAAACCCGCTGGCACTGGCCTCTGCTCTCAGGAAAATATCTGCTGATTCCACAATTGAAGCTGTGCAGCGAAAAGATGTGGCTCAGATGTTCATTCAAAATCCGCAATTAGAAAATAAAAAATCCACACTCTCAGTCAAGTCGCTCTTTGCGACACATCCGCCGATAGAGAAAAGAATACAGATACTGGAACAGTATTAAGCGGCACAATGGTACAAAGGTATCACGGTTCAATGGCTCTTAACACATAGCTCATTGTTGTTAGATTACCGATTGTGCGATCGCATAATTGCATGATCGCATAATTGCATGATTGCATGATTGCACGATCTACGATTTCTTTCCAAAAAACTTCTTCTCCTCACCCTTCAGCAGACGTTTGATATTTTCCCTGTGCGTTACAAATAATGCCACAGCAACCAAAATCGAAAAAAGCTTGAACATAAGTGAAGGTGTGTCGAAGAGAGCGAACAGTAAAATTGGGAATGCTATACCGGCGCTCATTGAAGATACTGATACAATGCGTGTTATCAGTAAAACAATCAGGAAGACTCCAAAACATGAAAGTGTAAGCAGCGGATGAATGGCAAGTATAACGCCTGAAGCCGTTGCAACTCCCTTGCCGCCTCTGAATCGTGCAAAAACCGGAAAGATATGTCCTAATATGGCTGTAAGCCCTGTACCTATCTGGAGGTTGGTTATGAGAGCTGTCCCCGGATCAGCAAGACTGAAGAACACCGGCAGCATCGCAGCCAGCCATCCTTTGGACATATCGATAATCAGGACAGGTAAGCCGATTTTCCATCCTAGAACCCTGATGGCATTTGCTGCTCCGGCATTGCCGCTTCCGTGTTCCCTTAAATCGATACCGCGAAAAATCATGCCCGCCCATACAGCCGTAGGAATTGATCCCAGGATATAGGCGAATATAAATGCAGTAAATGCAAGAAGTATATTCATATCTGTTAACTGATGCTGGGTCCGTGGACCTCAAGAGAGGCAGTCTCCGGGTTAGAGGTAAACTTGCTGAAATTATTTATAAACTTGATAGCCAGGTCGGAAGCCGCAGTATGCCATTTAGTTCTTGATTCCCAGCCGTTTGCAGGATCAAGAATCTTATCCTCAACTCCCTTGATGCTGGCAGGTATGCTCAGGTTAAAGACTGGCAGAATTACAAATGGGCTGTCGTTGATAGAATCATCCAGAATAGCGTTTATAATACGGCGTGTTGCCGGCAGGTCAATTCTGTGTCCTGTTCCGTATGGGCCGCTAATCCAGCCTGTATTCACAAGCCAGGCTTCGGCATTGTGCATTTTCATTTTCCTTGTAAGCTCGTTAGCATAGATGATGGGATCGACCATAAGGAATGCTGCCCCGAAACAGGCTGAGAATGAGGGTACAGGTTCAACTATGCCTCTTTCTGTACCGGCAACTTTTGCTGTATATCCGCTGAGGAAATAGTACTTGCACTGTTCTTCTGTGAGACGGCTTACGGGAGGAAGAACACCGAATGTATCAGCTGAAAGGAAGATGACTTTAGTAGCATGTCCTGCTTTCGATACGGGCTTAACTATATTATTAATATGATAAATAGGATAGGAGACTCTTGTGTTCTCAGTCTTAGACTCATCATTAAAATCGATCGAACCATCTGACCGTACAACAAGATTTTCAAGGAGTGCATCCCTGCGGATGGCATTGTAAATATCGGGTTCATTTTTCTTGCTGAGCTTGATGCATTTTGCATAGCATCCTCCTTCAAAATTAAAAATCCCGTCGTCATCCCAACCATGTTCATCGTCACCCACAAGTGCCCTGTCAGGATCTGTGGAAAGGGTGGTCTTGCCTGTTCCGGAGAGTCCGAAGAATATGGCCACATCACCTTTCTTACCCACATTCGCAGAGCAGTGCATGGAAGCTATCCCCCTGAGCGGCAGGTAGTAATTCATCACGGAGAAGATTCCTTTCTTCATTTCGCCACCATACCATGTTCCCCCGATGACAGCCATGCTCTCAGTCAGGTTGAACATAACGAAAGTCTCTGAATTGAGTCCCTGCTTCTGCCAGTCGGGGTTGGTGGCTTTGGAAGCCATAAGAACCACGAAATCAGGTCTGAATCCTACGAGCTCTTCCGGTTCCGGCCTGATGAACATGTTTTTTACGAAGTGGGCCTGCCATGCAACTTCCATAAGGAATCTCACCCTGATCCTAGTATTTTCATTGGCACCTGCATAGCAATCCATCACGAAAAGCCTCTTCCCGGTGAGTTGTTTTGCTGACAGGTTTTTGCAATGTTGCCAGATATCCTGTGTGATAGGCTTGTTATCAGATACCTTGGATTTGTCAGATTTCCACCAGACCGTGTCTTTTGTTTTCTCATCGAGAACAACGTATTTATCCTTTGGGGAACGTCCGGTGAATATACCGGTATCGACGGAGATGGCTCCCGATTTTGTGATTATGCCTCTTTCCAGTTTGTCGAGGCCAGGTTTTGTCTCCTCAGCAAAAAGGGTGTTGTAATCAGGATTGTATAAAATATCTTTTACATCAGGTATCCCGTAAGCTGATAATTCTTTTGCTGTTACCATAATATTGAAACAATTAAGTATTGTACAGCGAAAAGTAATTAAAATATTAATGCGCAGAATTTTAAGTTAATATTTTGTACAAAAAATAGGGTAAACCTTTTCCTGGCGGTCTTATAATTGTCCATAGGTTAGTAATTCTTACTAAGATTCAGGTCAGTTTGCAGCCATGCAAAGAAAAGAGGCTGTCTCGCAATGAGGCAGCCTCTTTAATATTATTTAAGATCCGGAATTATATCCCGAATTTGATAGAAGCCTGTGCTGCTGCCAGCCTTGCTATGGGAACCCTGAAAGGTGAGCAGCTTACATAGGTGAGTCCGTTCTTGAAGCAGAACTCGACTGATGCAGGATCGCCACCCTGTTCCCCGCAGATGCCTATCTTAAGGTTTGGTCTTGTAGCCCTTCCCTTCTGAACCGACATTGTTATCAGCTGGCCAACGCCATCCTGATCTATAGTCTGGAATGGATCTGCTGCCAGCATTTTCTTGTCGAGGTAATCATTCATGAATCCTCCGATATCATCGCGGCTGAAGCCGAATGTCATTTGTGAGAGGTCGTTTGTACCGAATGAGAAGAATTCCGCTGTCTTTGCCATACGGTCGGCAAGGAGAGCAGCCCTCGGGATCTCGATCATTGTTCCGTATTTGTAGTCTATCTTGCTGAATCCGAATTTCTTGCAGACTTCTGCATAGATTCTGTCGAGAATTTTCTTTGTTACGTCAAGTTCTGAAACGTCGCATGTGACCGGAACCATCAATTCTGGTATAGGGTTTTTTCCTTCCTTGAGAAGTTCAGCTGTAGCTTCGAACATTGACCTTAACTGCATTTCGGTTATCTCGGGATATGTGACGCCCAGGCGTACTCCGCGATGACCCATCATAGGATTTGATTCATGCAGAGCCTCACCGCGCTTTGCAACGTCTTCTTTCCTGATACCTAGTGCTTTTGCAAGCTCTTCCTGCTTTTCAGCACCCTGCGGAACGAATTCATGAAGCGGCGGATCGAGAAGTCTGAAAGTGACAGGCATGCCATCCATAGCCTCAAGAGTCGCTTTCATGTCCTTCTTGACAAAAGTGAAGAGTTCATCAAGAGCCTTCCGGCGCTCGGTCTCATTGGCGCTGAGGATCATTTTACGAAGGAGGAAAAGAGGCTGCTCGGCACCCTTTCCGTAGAACATGTGTTCTGTACGGAAAAGGCCGATACCCTCTGCTCCGAAATCGCGGGCTATTTTTGCATCAGCTGGCGTGTCAGCATTTGTGCGGACACCCATTTTGCGATGCTTATCCACGATAGCCATAAACTCCCTGAACCTTGGATTCTCAGTAGCATCCATAAGAGCAATTGCCCCTGTATAAACGGCTCCTTTTGTGCCGTTAAGGGTAAGAATATCACCCTCCTTGATCACTATGCTTGATCCTGCGATCTTGGCTGTTTTTGAGGCTGCATCAACGTGAAGCGCGCTGGCACCTACGATACAGCATTTACCCCAGCCACGTGCTACCAGAGCAGCGTGTGATGTCATGCCACCGCGCGCAGTAAGGATACCTTCAGCAGCGCGCATTCCTTCAACATCTTCCGGATTGGTTTCCTCGCGGAGAAGAATAACTTTTTCTCCTTTACGGAACCATGTAACAGCATCTTCAGCCGTGAATACGACTTTTCCGACAGCTGCACCAGGTCCTGCAGGAAGACCTTTAACAACTGCCTTGACTTTCTTTTCAGCTTCCGGGTTACAGATCGGATGCAGAAGCTCGTCGAGCTGTGCAGGATCAACGCGCAGAACAGCTGTTTTCTCGTCAACAAGTTTTTCATGAAGCATGTCCATTGCCATATTGAGAGCGGCTGTACCGGTTCTCTTTCCGGCGCGGCATTGCAGCATGTAAAGGACACCTTCCTGTATAGTGAATTCAATATCAAGCATATCCCTGAATGATTTCTCAAGGATCTCGCGGATATCGCATAATTCCTTATATGTCTTAGGCATAGCTTCCTGCATGCTGTGCAGGTGCTTGTTCTGTTCATTCTTTGTCTCATCGTTGAGAGGACTTGGAGTGCGGATACCGGCAACAACGTCTTCTCCCTGGGCATTTACAAGCCACTCGCCATAGAAGAGGTTATCGCCTGTTGCAGGATTGCGTGTAAAAGCAACACCGGTAGCTGATGTATCGCCCATGTTTCCGAATACCATTGCCTGTACGTTTACTGCTGTTCCCCAGTCATCAGGAATACCCTCGATGCGTCGGTATGATACAGCTTTCTTTCCGTTCCAGCTCTTGAAAACTGCTTTGATCCCGCCTTCAAGCTGTTCTTTTGCATCATCAGGGAATGGAGTGCCAAGCACCTCTTTTACCTTTTTCTTGAATTCTTCTGCAAGTAATTTAAGCTCATCAGCTTTGATATCAGTATCAGATTTATAACCTTTCTTGTGTTTGAATTCATCAAGCATTTCGTCGAGCTGCTTACGGATGCCTTTCCCCCCTGAAGGTTCAATATCTTCTGCTTTTTCCATAACAACGTCGGCATACATCATAATCAGACGGCGGTAGGAGTCCCATACGAAGCGGGGATTGTTTGTTTTCTTGAGAAATCCCGGGATAGTTGCAGAGCAAAGACCAACGTTAAGGACTGTATCCATCATCCCCGGCATTGATTTGCGTGCACCGGAGCGGCATGATACGAGAAGGGCGTTTTCAGGATCGCCATACTTCATATTCATGGTCTCCTCAGTCTGCTTCATTGCTGCCCATACCTCAGGCATCAGATCGGGATGAAGAGTGCAATTGTTTTCATAATATTCTGTACAGGCTTCTGTCGTGATAGTGAAACCTGCAGGAACAGGCAGTCCTAAAAGGCACATCTCAGCAAGGTTTGCGCCTTTGCCTCCGAGAAGGTTCTTCATATCGGCTTTACCATCTGCAGTTTTCTTTCCGAATGAGTAAACTCTTTTGATTTTTGACATAACGTTATAAATTTGAAATAATTAATTATTTATTTTTTCGAAACAGGTCGCAAAGTTAATATTTAAAATTGAATTTTTGAAATGAAGAGATGCATTCAGTTTCATGCACGCGGATGGAACATCAGAAGAGTATCACGAAGGAAGCTCCTGTCAATATGGGTATATATTTCTGTGGTCAGTATCGACTCGTGTCCGAGCATCTCCTGAACTGCCCTGAGATCGGCTCCGCCTTCTACCAAGTGCGTTGCAAAGGAATGCCTGAAGGTATGAGGACTGATCTTTTTCCTTATTCCCGCCTTTACAGCAAGATCTTTAATTATAGTGAATATCATTGCCCTTGTAAGCTTCCTTCCACGACGGTTCAGGAACATGATATTCTGATCATATATCACAGGAAGCCTGTCCCTGTCTTTTTTGTAAATGTCTATCTCCTTCAGGGCTTTATTGCCAATCGGGACAAGTCTTTGCTTGTTGCCTTTACCGGTTACCGTCACAAACCCTTCACCGTAATGAATATCAGTCATCCTTAGGTTAACCAGCTCCGATACACGAAGTCCGCATCCATAAAGTGTCTCAACTATTGCCTTATTACGATGTCCTTCTGGCTTGCTCAGGTCAATCTGTGAGATCATGCTGTCGATCTCGCTGACTGAAAGAACTTCAGGCAGTTTCAGCCCGATCTTTGGAGATTCGACCAGCGATGCAGGATTCTCTTCAATTTCCCCTTCGATGAGCAGAAACTTGTAGAATGCCCTTATGCCTGAGATTATTCTTGACTGTGTCCTTGCATTCTTGTTATCTGCTCCGAACCAGGCGATAAAATCTCTCAGATCCTGGTAAGTGACGGATAGCGGATCCATACCGCTTTCTTTTTCATTGAAGAAATTCTCCAGTTTATGAACATCATCGGAATATGCTTCGATACTGTTCTCAGACAGCGACTTCTCAAGCCTGAGATACGTTTTAAAATCTTTTATAGCCTGTTTCCAGGAAAGCATAATCGATTAATTTTTCTTTGTGCCTAATTTGGTTATGCCCCCAAACCCCCTAAGGGGCTTTAAACTGTGATCTTTATATAAGTCCCCTTCAGGGGATTTAGGGGCAGTTATCCTGACCACAAAGTAACACAAAGGTACTATAGCATCCATAAATTTTTTTACCTATTTTTACCATCTGTTATAATTATCTGAAATGAACATCAGCATCATAAATGGTCCAAACCTGAATCTTCTTGGGAAAAGGGAACCAGATAAATACGGAAATCGTTCCTTTGAAGATTACCTTGCTTTTTTACAAACAAAATACCCTGCAGTCACTTTCAGCTATTATCAGTCGAATGTGGAAGGGGAGCTGATCGATGAAATCCAGCAAAAGGGCTTTTCATCTGACGGCATAATTCTTAATGCCGGTGGCTACACGCATACATCAGTTGCAATTGCAGATGCCATAGCATCAGTCAAAGCTCCTGTTATTGAGGTACATATAACAAATACTGCAGCCCGCGAGGAGTTCCGGCACACAAGCCTTCTAGCCCACAACTGTGCAGGTTCAATTTCAGGCTTCGGACTCGACAGCTACAGGCTGGCTGTTGAAGCCTTAGTAGCAAAACACGAAAAATAAAAAATCAGGAATGATAAGGAAGAGAACAAAAATTGTAGCTACTATCTCGGATAAGAACTGTGAGCCGGGATTCATACGCCAGCTTTATGAGGCCGGCATGGATGTAGTCAGGATCAACTCTGCACACCTGGATGTCCAGGGAGCCCTGAAAATAATAAAGAACGTCCGCGAAGTTTCGGACAAGATTGCAATCCTGATCGATACAAAAGGTCCTGACATGAGGATCACAATCTGCGACGCTCCTATAAATATAAAAAAGGGAAAAACATACCGCCTGACAGGCGACCCTGGAAAGAAATCAAATTCTGAATCGATCAATGTAAGCGTTAAGACTTTTGCCAGCGATGTGCCGCTTGGATCTTTGGTAATGATCGACGACGGAGAAATTGAGCTAAAGGTGATCAGAAAGGAGGGGAACTCCCTGATATGCAAAGCTGAGAATGACGGCGTCGTAGGCTCGAGAAAAAGTGTGAATGTCCCCGGAGTGAAAATAGTACTGCCTTCGGTGACTGAGAAAGACAAGGAGTTCCTGAAGATGGCCGCTAAAAATGAAGTCGATTTCATCGCTCACTCTTTTGTGAGGTCAAGGCAGGACGTGCTGGATGTCCAGGCTGAGCTCGATAAATACAAGAGCGGCATAAAGATCATTGCAAAGATCGAGAATCAGGAAGGTGTTGAAAATCTGGCTGATATACTTGATGTTGTATATGGGATAATGGTTGCAAGGGGCGATCTTGCCATTGAGATACCTTATGAAAAGATACCTCCTATTCAGAAAATGATCATCTCGAGATGCATCTACTGCAGGAAACCTGTAATAGTTGCAACCCAGATGCTACATTCGATGATCACTAATCCTCGTCCTACAAGGGCTGAGGTGAGCGATATAGCCAGCGCCATTTACTCGCAGACCGACGCCATAATGCTGAGTGGCGAGACTGCAAATGGAAAGTATCCGGTGGAAGCGGTAAAAACGATGACCAAAGTAGCCATTGAGGTAGAGAACAATAAGGAGAAGTTTCTCGAAACACCCTATGTCAATGCGACAGGTGAGGTATCAGCATACCTTGCCAAAGTGGCTGTAAAGACCTCCCTCCGGATAGCTGCAAAAGCCATAATTGCAGATACTACCGGCGGCAGGACTATAAGGGATATGGCATCATACAGAGGATATAACCCGATCCTTGCACAATGCTATTCAACGAGAACAATGAGGGAGCTGGCTATGTCATATGGTGTTTATGCGAGCTTCCAGGAAAAAAGGAAGTCGATAGACGAATTCATACATATTGCATTGAAGAACCTCACAAAAGCGCATGATCTTAAAGGAAATGAGCTCATTGTGGTGCTTGCGGGCAATTTCTCGGGTGGATCGGGATTCTCATTTATCGAGGTTGGTACGGTGCAATACCTGAAGGATCGTGTAAGCATTAAGGAAGACTAATGATTGGTCTGATTTTTGAGGTACATTACTATCCGGAAATTCAAAAATGATATTAAAAACATTATTTCTAGCAGGAGTGCTGGTCTTTCAGCCGGTTCATGTGACGATGACAAGCATAGATCATGTTTCTGGCACTGATTCCCTCAAAGTATTTCTCAAAATGGATTATGGGCTTTTTCTACGTGATTACCAAACTATTGATGATGACAGAGATCTGCACAAACTATATGCATATCAGCCTTTTCCTTCCGACTTTGTAAATAATTACATCAATTCAAAACTCTTTATTCATATTGACAATAAACTACTGATCGGAAAGTTATTAGATATGAATCTTAATGACGGTGAAGTAAGTTTTAATTTTCTGTACAGGTCAAACAGGAAGCCAAAGAAGATTACCATCAGTAATAATATTCTGACGTCATTATACGGCGATCAGGTGAATATGACGATTATCCGGATAAACAATATTGAAGAAGGGATAAAACTGACATCTGAAAACTCTGAAGAGACATTCATATTAAAATAATAACTTGCAGGGATGGAAATTTATATGAAGAGACTGTCGGCGTTTTTACTTGTTATTCTTAACTGTTTAATTGTGTCAGCTACACACAACCGGGCGGGGGAGATAACGTATGTCCAATTAGCAGATTTGACGTACGAAGTGACAGTCACTACTTATACTTATACATTGAGTCTTGCCGACAGGCAGCAACTTGACGTCAACTGGGGCGATAACTCAATTTCAACGGCTCCCAGGATAAACGGACCGGAACAGAGAGGCGAAGTTCTTCCGAATTTTTATAAGAAGAATATTTATAAAATTAGGCACACTTATCCGGGACCTGGTGCCTATAAAATAGTGGTTCAGGATCCCAACAGGAACCAGGGAGTAAGGAATATTCCCAACTCAGTAAATATTGTTTTCTCTATTTCCACCCTTCTGATTGTCAATCCGGCAATGGGGTTAAACAGTACTCCTGTGCTTCTTAATCCGCCATATGACAAGGCTGCCCTTGGTTATGTCTTCATTCATAATCCTGCCGCCTATGATCCTGACGGTGATTCACTTTCATATAAGCTTGCGGTTTGTACCCGTGAAGACGGAAAACCTATTGAGAATTATACACTTCCTCCTGCAACCCATTATCTGCGTGTTGATTCCATAACCGGGGATCTTATCTGGAACACTCCTGCCGATACCGGAAAATACAACGTTGCCATGGAAATACAGGAGTGGAGGAACGGAAAGAAAATAAGCACAGTTATTCGTGATATGCAGATAGAGGTTTACGAGACAAACAACAAGCCTCCGGTAAACGGACCACTCGGTAACCTTTGTAAGGAGGTCGGGGAAAATATCAGTTTTATTGTCAGGGCTACTGACGCAAATAATGACAGGATATCTCTTAAGGCAACATCAGGGATCTTCAGCATTGCTCAATGTCCAGCCAAATTTACCGGAATCGATTCGGTTCCCGGATCATCTTCATCAAGGTTCACATGGACTCCATGCTATGAGTCAGTCAGATCTCAGCCATACAATATTATATTTAAGGCCGACGATAACAATTCCGATATTAAGCTTTCGGATATCGACAACATGACAATAAAAGTGCTGGGGCCTTCACCGGAATTGATCAGCGCAATGGCACGGGGAAAATTCATTGAGCTGTCCTGGTCCGATTACGGCACAACAGAAATCGCAGGTTTCAATATTTACAGGAGAGAGGATGTTTCAGCGTTCAATGCTGACTCATGCACATCCGGAATACCTTCATCCTCAGGATTTATCAAGGTTGGATATATCGCGGGAAGTTCAACCGTTACTTTTACCGATACTGATAATGGACAGGGCCTTGAGCTTGGGAAAGAGTATTTCTACAGGATCTGTGCAGTATTTAAAAATGGAACAGAAAGCAAGCCTTCGAATGAGGTCAATTCCACATTGGTGTCAGGAATTCCGGTTATTACGAAAGTCAGCGTGAAAACAACTGACGCCATTAACGGTTCGATAGATCTGGCCTGGCAAATTCCGGATACTATCAATCCACCATATGAATATCGCATTTACAGGGCACAGGGAGTTGCAGGTACAGAATTTACTTTCATTGCATCACTGAAGACAAATGATCCCAATGCTACAATATATACTGATAATCTGGTAAATACACGCGATTATGGTTATCTGTACAACATTTCCCTTAGAAGTGGTGGTCAGGTTGTCGCTGATTCCTCATATGCATCTTCAGTCTTTATTTCACTAAGCCCGGGTGATCAGAAAACAAGGTTCGTCATAAACCGAAATGTCCCCTGGATAAATACTCAATATGATATCTTCAGATATAATGAGTTAACGTCAAATTATGATTCGGTTGGCACTACTGACAAGATCAACTATATCGACGATAACCTGGACAACGGAAGACAATATTGCTATTATGTAAGGTCATCCGGTTATTATCTTGATCCTGGACTGCCCAAGACCCTTATTAATTTTTCACAAAAAGCCTGTTCGACACCTGTTGATAATGAACCGCCATGCATTCCCGAGATTACGGTTGCGAGCCAGTGTGAAAAAATGTATAATACTGTCATGTGGAGTTTTTCTGATCCTGGTTGCCTGGAGGATGTCGCAGGTTATAGAATATTTTATAAGGAACTTTTTGCAAATGAGCTCGATTTTATTGACAGTGTAAAGAACAAAAATGTATTCTCATATATTCATGATTCACTTTCAATTATTGCAGGATGTTATGCAGTTTCTGCATTCGACTCACTTGGCAATGAGAGCAATAAATCGGTAATGGTATGCGTTGATTCCTGCAAATTCTACGATATCCCCAATGTATTCACACCAAACAATGACACCTTTAACGACAAGTTAGTCGCGAAAACTTCGGGACTGATCGAAAGAATTGATTTCAAGCTTTTTAATAGAAGCGGACTGTTAATCTTCAGCACCAGCAATCCTAAAATTGAATGGGATGGAACCTATAAGGGAAAAGTCGTTTCTCCCGGTGTCTATTTTTATCAATGCGATGTGTATGAAAAGCAAATTAATGGGACACTGGTTAATCATCGTTCCGGGTTTGTCCATGTGATAACCGAAGCTGGAGTTGAAGTTGAACAGCAGCAAACCAAATGATGAAAAAGAAATTTTTGATATTTATTTCTGCATTTTTACTGACCGGCCTTGTTTCAGGTCAATCAACATATGACCTTCTGCTTAGTGCAAAAGCGCTGGCAGGTGCTGGTAAACCAAACCAGGTTATTGAGCTTCTTTCTGCAGCTTCCGGCATCAATAATAACAGCAGGCTTCTTACAGCAAGGGCGGAGGCAAAACTTATGGTGGGTGATTATACCAGAGCCATTGATGATTTCAGTGCTGCAAACAAAATAGCAGAGTATTCCGGTGAATATGGGCTTGCAAAGATCTATGCCTTGAAAGGTGATGCGACAACATCTCTTTATCACCTCGAAATCAGTATGCGATCGACGTTCAGAAAAAGCGAAAGTGAGATATTGCTCGAGCCTGCATTTGCCAGGATAGAAAACAGGCCCGAGTGGCGTCTTTTCTGGAAGAAGGAATGGTACTCTGTACCTGAAAAGAAAGTTTCCGAAATAGAGTATTATGTCAAGTCGGGAAATACCGTAGAAGCTCAAAACATGCTTCAGGAACTTGAAAGGGATTACCCGGGTAATCCTGAAGCCATATATGCCGGGGCTCTCATCAAAATAGGATCTGGCAAGTACGGTGAAGCGGTGAAATCATTCTCGGATCTTCTCAAAAGAGAACCTGAAAATGAGAAATACCTGAGAGCACTTGCATCAGCCCAGAGCTCCATGTCAAATCCGGCAGGAGCATCGGCTGCCTATTCGCAGCTGATAAACATGGAAACTGATGATCCTGAACTTTTTATGCTTCGTGCAGAATGTTACAGAAAAACGGGAGAGAGGGAAAAGGCAATGACCGATATTACGAAGTACCTGACATTCAATCAGGAAAATAAAGCTGCATTAAGACTGGCAGGGAAAATTGAATCTTCAGCCGGAAATAACCTCAAGGCGCTTGAATATTTTTCCCAAAACCTTCGGCTGCATCCCAATGATCCGGAATGCTATATCGACCGTGGTAATTCATATTTCCTGTCGAAATCATGGCAGTGGGCAATAAATGATTTCAGCATGTCGCTTGACCTTGACCCCGATAACTCAGAAGCATGGCTCAGTAAGGGTATTGCACTCGTCAATTCCGGAAAAACCGTAGATGCGTGTCATGATTTCAGACAGTCGTTTGCACTCGGGAACAAGAAAGCAGTCGAATATATAAGCAAGTATTGTATTAAATAGCTTCGAGTTTCAAGTTGCAAGTTCTTGGCTTTAACCTGGAACCTGGAACCTGGAACCTGGAACTTTCATTTTATATGCTTCAGTATCCTCGAAAAAAGATCGTGCGGTTTAAACGGTTTCAGGACATAATCGTTTATGTTCAGCTCATCTATTTTGTCATGATTCTCCGACATTATAGCTGCGGTAAGCGCGACGATGGGGATAGAATTTATCCTGGGATCAGTGGATTTGCGGATAATTCTGGTTGCTTCTATTCCATCCATCACAGGCATATGGAGGTCCATAAGGATAAGGTCAAAACTTTGCTCCTCAAGCTTCTCCAGAGCGAGCTGTCCGTTCTCGGCATGCGTGACTATAACTCCCCAGCCTGTAAGGAATTTATTTGCGACAAAGAAGTTGATCTTGTTGTCTTCAGCAACTAGGATACGCTTCCCTTCCAGTCCTTTGTACGATTCCAGCGATTCGACAACCTGGTCCTTTGATTTCTTCTCTGTGACCGTTAAAGTAAGTACAAATTTAAAGGTCGATCCCATGCCGGGCTCGCTTTCGAGAATTATCATACCGCCCTGGAGCTCGACAAGCTTTTTACATATGGCTAGTCCAAGTCCTGAACCGCCGTACCTTCTTGTGGTGTCGGCTGCTGCCTGTGTGAAGCTCTCAAATATCTCAGAATGCTTGTCCTGGGGTATTCCGATTCCTGTATCCTGAACCGAGAATTCCATTCTTGACTGATTCTCTATTCGCTCTATCTCCCTGATTGTAACTGTAATCCCACCCTGTGAAGTGAATTTAAGCGCATTTGATAAAAGATTGGAAAGTATCTGGTTCAACCTGATCTGGTCTCCGATGACTTCATCGGGGAGCTTTCCTTCCCTGTTGATTTCAAAGGAAAGATTTTTAGCTTTTGACCTGAAGGAATAAGACTTCATTAATTCATCCAGGAAGTCATTAAGATTGAACTGAATCTGCTCAAAGACAATTTTGCCCGATTCCATCTTGTTATAGTCGAGCACATCATTGACAAGTGTCAGAAGGTGATTGCCAGAAAACCTCAGTGTTTTTATGAAATCCATCTGATCTTCGCGGGGATTACTCTGCAACAGGAGGTTGGTAATACCTATTACCTCATTCAGCGGGGTCCTTATCTCATGGCTCATTGTCGACATGAAGATCTGTTTTGCCTGGGCTGCCTCTTCAGCTCTCTGGCGGGCTACGACAAGATTATCGAGCATCATTCTTCGCTGAATGGCAATTGCTATCTGATTGGCAATGAAGTCGAGAACATAAAGATCGTCCTGTGAAAATTTATCTTCATCGTTATAGTCCTGCAGGCACATGATCCCTATGATATTATTCTCAACCTTCAGCGGCACTCCCATCCAAACCTTGCAGGGTGTACCAACGAGTTCAATTTCATTGGCTTCCTCAAGCACTTTAAGGTCATCTTCCTTCAGGAGGACTGACTTGTTGGTTTTGATGACATAACCGGAGATAGTTCCTTTTGTCGGGATCTCATAGAATTTATCCTTTTCGTCGGCGAAGAAAGGAAGCGACATTGTATCGGAAGTCTTGTCATACAGGGCAATAAAGAAATTGTTGGTATCCCATATTTTGCTTAGCTCCTGAACGATTGTGGGATAGATCTCCTTAATATCCATCTGTTTCAGGGCGGCTGAAGAGATATTGTAAAGTATCTCCTGCAGAAGCTGGTTTTTCCTTTCAGTCGTGATGTTCCTGTAAATTCCTACATGAGCGATCGGTTCGTCATTGACAAAGATCGTAGTGGCTATCAGTGAAACCTCGATCTTGTTCGCGGACTTGTCTTTTCTTACAGTCTGTTTTGTTACCTTTTGCTGCTTTGAAGAGAGCCTTTCAATCTCAAGGGCTTCCTCCTTAAGCTCGTCAGGAACGACAAGACTGTCAATCTGCTTGTTTATTGCTTCGTCGTAAGAATATCCGAACAGGTTTGTAAATTCCTTATTTACAAGGGTAACATTGCCGGAATTGTCTGTAATGGCGATAGCTTCAGGCGTGGAATCGATCAGGTTTTCAAGGAATGCTTTTTCCCTGACAATCTGTTCTTCATATTTTCTATGCTTGCTGATATCCGATACTGTTCCCCTGTAACCGATCTTCCTTCCATCATAAAATATTCCATATGAATGTGTAACGATCGGAAACTGTAAGCCGTCCTTTTTCCTGAAATAGTATTCATTGCTTGAAACCTCTCCAGGCTCCTTCAGGTTTTCAAGGTTGGCCATCATTCTGTTGTAACTGTCAGGGAATATTTCTGAGATATGCATCTTTTTGTTCAGATCATCCTTGGTATATCCGAAGTGTGAAAGGCCGAGCTGGTTGCCGTAAAGAACATTTCCCTCAAGGTCGATCTCGTAAATTATTACAGGCAGCATCTCTGAGAATTTCCTGAACAAAGACATCTGCATGCTGATGTCCTCCCTGCTCTTTTGCAGATACCCCGGTTCCCAGGTTATAACAATATTCCCGGATGTAAGAATGAATCCAATGTAGAATCCCTCAGAATCATCTCCCAGCGGTGATGCGGCAAGCTTATGGGCATTTTTGGTTATGTTCACATGATTCAGGAGCTCAATAAGCTTTGTCCTCGTCGAAAGAGGTGTATCATCGATACATTTCCCGATCACTTCATTTTTGTCGAGAAATTCAACTTCCTCAGCTTTATTGTTAAGGTCAGCAATGTAGAACCGGTCGTCATCTCCAACGCTGAATAGAGACAGGTAACTACTGACTGTGTTGAATATCTCAGCAAGCACACTCCCCTGGCTCTCACTTATCTTCAGCCGGCTTTTCGATTCAATCGGATTAAAGGTCGACATCAGATAGTAGCCATCATCGAGTTTAATGGTGTCAGCTGAGAAGAGGAATAGTTTTTTCTCCCCATTCTTCGTACGGAGAGTTATTACAAAATCCTTTACCTTATTAAATCGGGAGAGGAGCTTGATGTATTTATTGCTCTCCTCAATATCAGCGTAAAGTTCTAAATCTTCGGAAGAGTGTCCGATAACCTCTTCTTTTTTATAACCAAGGGTATCCAGGAAAGAAGCATTGACATCGATAATTATACCAGTATCTGACCTTGAAAGTGCCATTAATTGATCTGCTGAGTGGAAAGCCTTGAGAACCATGTCATTTACTGGACTGCTTTTCCCTTTCTTCCGGGTCCGCAATTCCCTGAGCTCATTCTCGAGTTCCCTTATTCTATCTTCCGGTTCGCTTTTTCTCTCTTTTGAATTCATCAGGCAGAATATGAAATTTATGGCATAAAAATAACAAATAATGAACTATTTCAGCTATTCTGTTAAGTAAATAAGCTTTCGGGGGAAAACTTATTTACTTTTGCCGTAATATTTGCAGAAGTCTGCTAGACCACACTGTCCGCATAACGGATTTCTTGCCTTGCAGATATACCTTCCGTGGAGTAACAGCCAGTGATGAGCCTGGTGAATTAGCTCTTCAGGTATATTCCTCGTAAGTTGTTCCTCTGCGTTTAATGGATTCCTGGCATTCCTTGTAAGCCCTATCCTTGCTGAAACCCTGAATACATGAGTGTCGACTGCCATGACAGGCTTCCTGTAAACTACAGAAGCAATGACGTTGGCAGTTTTTCTGCCAACTCCTGGGAGCTTCTGAAGAAGAGCGGTATCAGATGGCACCATCCCGTTAAATTCATTAACCAGCATTTTAGCCATACCTGAAAGATGCTTTGCTTTGTTATTTGGATAGGAACATGACTTAATGAATCCCAGTATTTCATCAGGCTCAGCTTTGGACATCGAGATGGAATCAGGAAACCTTTTCAATAATGCTGGTGTTATAATATTAACCCTCTTATCGGTGCACTGTGCCGACAGGATTACCGCGACAATCAACTCAAAAGGATCATTGTAGACAAGTTCAGTATCAGCCAGAGGCCTGTTTTTCTTAAAGTACTCTATTGTTCTTTCATATCTTTCCCTGGTCGTCATAGTTCCTTGTCATGGCCGGCATTAAGTTAATAATTTTTATTTTTGATTGGCTCACTCCATTAAATGTAATTGATCCGATATCAATTAAGTGAATGGATATGAAGATTACAAAATGGATTTTATAACTTTATCGGCATTAATTAATTGTTTTGAAAAGGATCATTATAGAAACTCCCGACTCCGTATCTGCAATACTCGTCGATGCAAGGTGGGAAGCAGTAGGGAAACTGCTTCCTGACAGCGGTGCTGTAATTATCACCGACAATAACCTGTTTGAAATTTATAGTGACAGATTTCCAGCTTTACCGGTGATTAAGATAAAACCCGGGGAAGAAAGCAAACAGTTGAGCGTGATTGAGAAGCTTTCAGGCGACCTGCTTAAGAAGGGTATCGATCGCTCCGGGTTTATACTTGCAATAGGCGGCGGAGTAGTTTGCGATGTTACAGGTTTTCTGGCTTCAGTTTATATGAGAGGTATACGATGCGGTTATGTCTCCACCAGCCTTCTTTCTCAGGTCGATGCCAGCACTGGAGGGAAGACAGGCGTTAACCTCGGAAAAGTAAAAAATATCATCGGCACTTTCAGGCAGCCTGAATTTGTGATCTGTGACACTACAATGCTGCGGACCCTTCCCGAGGACGAGTATCTCTCAGGAATGGCGGAACTTATTAAAACAGGTTTGATCGGAGATAAGACAATTATTGAAACTCTTGAAAGCAACTATTCAGGAATTATGAAAAGAGACAGGGCTCTGCTTGCCGATCTTGTTTATCGGTCGGTTAAGTTCAAGGCAGATGTGGTTGCAAAAGATGAGAGGGAGGCCGGATTAAGGCGCACACTTAACTTTGGTCATACATTCGGACATGCAATTGAGCTGCATAATGTTGTAAGCCATGGATTTGCTGTTGCCACAGGGATGGAGCTTGCAACGCTCTTCTCATATAAAAAAGGTTTTATGACGAAGAAGGAATGCACCAGGATCATCGACCTTCTCAGGAAATATAACTTCAACGGTAATCTCAGTATGCCGGTGGGTAAGGTCCGTGAACTTATTCTTCATGACAAGAAAAAAACCGGGGATGAAATTAATTTCGTATTTCTGAAGGGGGTAGGAAAGGTTTCGGTCATGAAACTTCAGGTAAGTGAGATAGTCGATTTCTACAGGCAATTTAAAGGCTAATAAAGTACCTTATGAATTCTTTTGGCGTAATTTTCAGGGTTTCAGTTTTCGGTGAGTCTCATGGCACTGCCATTGGAGTGAGTATTGACGGCTGCCCGCCCGGAATCCAGATCACTCCGGACGATTTTATTCCGGATCTCTCACGAAGACAGAGTGGCAAAAAGGGCACCACGGCGCGTATCGAACCAGATCTTCCGGAGATATTGAGCGGAGTTCACGACGGCTTTTCAAACGGAGCGCCAATGACAATAATAACCAGGAACAGGGATAAGATCTCATCAGACTATGAAGGATTCAAAGATATTCCCAGGCCTGGCCATGCAGATTTCACTGCCAGGATGAAATACTCGGGTTTTGCAGATATGAGGGGAAGCGGACATTTTTCCGGAAGAATTACCTGGGGTCTCGTTACTGCAGGAGTCATTGCAAAGAAGATCGCCGGCAAGAGTGAAATTAGTGCAAGACTGATCTCTGCAGGCGGCTCAACAGATATAGAAAAGGCTCTGGATGAGGCAATTGCAGGGAATGATTCGATAGGAGGGATTATAGAATGTGTCGTAAAGGATCCTCCCGTCGCACTAGGGGAGCCTTTCTTCTATTCTTTTGAATCAGCTGTCAGCCACCTTGTTTTTTCAATACCTGCAATTAAGGGAATTGAATTCGGGTCAGGATTTGCCGCTGCTTTTATGAAAGGATCGGAGCATAATGATCCTATTTTAAATGCAAAAGGAAAAACTGCAACCAACAATGCCGGTGGCATTAACGGAGGAATAACTAACGGGAATGATATAATCTTCAGGGTAGCTGTAAAACCGACCTCATCGACAGGAGTGGAGCAGGAAACCTTCAATTTCTCAACCGGAGAAATGAACACTTTAAAAGTAGCCGGCCGTCATGACGCCTGCATCGCTCTAAGAATGCCGGTTATCGTTGAAGCTGTAGCAGCAATCGCAATGGCCGACCTGATTCTTATTGACAGGGGAATCTATGGTTGCCGTTGAGCCGTTGTTCCACTTTGCCCTTGCGCCTTTATTATCAATGCTTTCTTCGTCGACTTCGTGATCCTGAACCTGTTGTCGATCCTTTCGCCGATAATCCAGACTATCTTTCCTCCGGATTCCATTATCATTGCCTTTTCTTTTTCCAGCCTCGAGAATTTTCTGTCGATGAAATAATCACTCAGCTTCTTCTTTTGCTTCATTCCGAAGGGGAAAAAGTAATCACCAGGCTCCCATCTGCTTATTATGACGGGGAACGAGATTTTCTCTAAATCCAGGCTAGCCGTACCAGGGTCAGATAAAATGATCAGGTTTTTACTTACTGTGGCGGTTTTGACTTTTGCAAAAAGCGGACACTTTCTCAGATCCGCCAGAGTGGACATTATAAATGTTTCCTTCTCATTTTCAGGTTGAGCTGAAATGAGGATTTCATTCCTGTTCTTTAATATCCTGTGTGTCCCGGTAAAGATCTGACCGCCTGTATGCCCGGTTATAACCTTCACCAGGTCCTTTAGAAGACTACCTGAAATGCCATATGGCCTGAAAAGCTCGAACAGGAAAGCTTTGTTTTCGAGATATGGTTCTAATCTATTGATATTTACAATGATCTTTCCTTCTTCTTCCCTGAAAATAGAATTTCTGGTCCGCGACATAACATCCGAAAGGATATCGTAAATCCCACTCAGTCTTTCGGTTGTATCATTCAGGGTTAATTCCACAGAAGCGTTTATCTCCCTGAGAAGAGGAATTACCTTATGCCTGACCTTATTCCTTTTGAATTTTGTATCGGCATTTGTCCTGTCCTCCCTGAAAGAAATACCGTTCTCATTTCGGTATTCTTCTATCGACTTTCTGGTGGCAAAAAGCAGCGGTCTTATGATATGGTTTACAGATGGTTTCATCCCTGTCAGTCCTGCAATGCCTGTTCCCCTGATAAGGTTCAGAAGAAACGTCTCAACATTATCATTAAGGTTATGCGCCACTGCAACTGCTGCATAGCCTTCTTCCTTCATGATCTTTTTAAACCATTCATACCTTAATTCCCTGGCGGCCATTTCGATTGAAATCCCATTCTTTCTGGCATGATCCTTCGTCATGAAGCGAAATGAATAAAAAGGGACGTGATGTTTTGATGCATACTTCCTTACCATCTGCTCATCCAGATCAGACTCTTTTTCCCTGAGGCCGAAATTGCAATGGGCGATTCCGGATAGCAGACCGGCTTTCAGTAAAAGATCTGCCATTACCATTGAATCAATACCTCCGCTGACTGCTGCAAGAATCCTGTCGCCTTTCTTTGCAAGCTTGTTATCTTCAATATAATTAAGAAAATCATGAAGCATATAGCTATTATCTGTAAGGTAAAATTGTAGGAGGTCCGGGATCGAAGTTGTTAGATCTCAGAAGCTGTTCGCCTGATACCGTAAGGTAACTGGGACTGGAATATAGAGGCATGTTCGGATAGAATCCAAGCCTGATCTGGAAAGTATTCAGGACCAGGTTATCATTCCTGATCCTGACTCCGAAACCGATACTGGAAAGAATTTTTCCCTGAGCCACAAACTGATTGGTGCCAAATAGATATGCAAGGTCGCCGAATGCAAAAAATGCAAATCTGAAACCATAAAGATTAACCGGGCTGAACAGAACTGACTCAAGGCTTAAAGATAACCTTTGGGTTCCTCTAATGGAGTCATTAATAAATCCTGCAAAGCCCTTTTTTTTGCTGTAAACCAGGAATTCATCTTTGTCACGATCGAAACCCCTTGTGTAATCGGCCATTAAAAAGTTTCTTATCCTGAAAGAGCTAAGGTACATCAGGTTTGAAAAGTAAGTGGTCCGTAGAAAAAGCATGCCCCGTTCAGTCGTCCCTTCAGCATAAAAAGTCGAAAAACCTGCAGAAGTATAGAAATATCCGATTGGTCTGATAGAATGTCCTGTGCCTCCATAAATACCTGCATAAATCTTATCCCCGGTTTCATAATTTATCTCCTTTCCGGCGGTGATGGTAACTAATCCACCATAGGGAATATCCTCTGTCCTTCCATAACCGTAAATGAGGTTTGTCTTATAGTATTTCTGTTTCGAGAAACTCATTGAAGCAAGAAACATCTTGTAATTCTGGTATTCATGATATGAATCTGGGAAGACGAAGGGGTGTTCAAATACATTGTTATTTGTGTATCTTACCCCAAGAATCAGCCTTATAACTGATTCCCTGTTCAGCAGGAAAGACCTTGATAGCCAGTAATCCTGGAGATTATATTTATATGGTTCCGGCACCATCAGTGTGTCCAGATCTTCTGTGGTGAACATTTCCATAACTGAGATTCCACCCGCATATTTTGTTGTGGAGCTTACCAGCTTTCGCGAGAGGCTGAAGCCATAGTTTTTTTTGCCAAGGCCGTCGAAGTAGAATAGATCAAGACCTATGAATGATCGCCTGATATTATTTATGCTGTATTCGATTCCAAAGCCGGGTGAATCAGGCAGACCCGGATCATATGGCATGCTGAGCCTGAATTCATGACCGAGGCCCAGTAAATTCTTGTCGAAGATTGAGAATGCGCCCCTGTCAATGCTCCTGTACTCGTAGTTGACACCAAGGGAATATACATCTTTTGTAAGTACAAGGATATCGACGGTCTCATCAGAAACCGGAATAACAACAATTCTTGATTCGTCGATGAAGGGAAGTTCCCTGAGCAGACGTTCATTATCGCTGAGTATCAAAGGGGATACCGTATCTCCTGAAGAGAATAGAAGATTATTTCTTATTATGAATTCATTAGTGTTCAGGTGCGTTCTGTTCAGGAAAGCTTCTGCCTTTTTCGGATAATAGGCGAGAGGGTTACTTATATTTGTTCCGAAGACATCGATCCTCTTTATGGATATGTTCCTTATGGTTTTTCCTGAAAATGGTGAAAAGACTGACTGGCTTGATTCAGAGACTTGTTTTTGAGATGATACCGGATTGGTTACTACAATGAGGTCATATAATTTCTTCGTTATCAGATATTTGGAAGCTTTGGTCTCGAGAGAATCATAAAAGAGGGCGCTTCTATTCTCGAATGAGATCCTTGCCGGGATGATCGAATCAGGAACTATCTTCAGAATATTTCCCGAGAAAAATGAGAAGGAGGGAGGAAGATTAATTATGGAGTATGGCCTGGTAAGAAAGAGAGAATCACGAGCGGTTTGTTGCTGCGGGAATACAGGTATGCTGCAGAAAAGAATTGCCAGCAATATGGCCGGCCGGGCTGATATTCCGTATTTTAAGCATGTGCTCCACATCATCAGGTTTCCGTGGAATTGTCGATGAGAACGTCATCTGAATTGAACTGGAATCCCAGGCGTTTACCTGTAGTAATTCTGGAATGTTGAATTTTTGCTTCTACCTGGCCCACTGTAGCAATTTTTACAGTATCGTACGGTGGCACCAGAAGGTCAAATTCAAGCGAATATTGTATAGCTGTTTCGATGATTATCTGCAGCGATTCTTTGCTGATCTGCTCGCTGCCGTAATTTGTGAACAGCATCCCCATCTGTCTCTTTCCTTCTACAAAATACTGGTTCTCATGATTTATGAATATCCTGGCAATCAGGTAGCCAAGGTCATCAAGCCTGGAATATTTGAATGAGTCGGCCAGGAAGTTGTAAATATTGATAATTCCCGAATAGGCATTGTACTTGTTTTTCTGAATATAGGCAGTTTTCCAAGCGGGGTGTTCCCTGTCGAACTGGAAGATGTTTGAATGCATGCTGAACAGCAGGATATCACCGGCAACCTTAATCTGTGCATCAAAACTGCTACGGTCGGTATATTCGAGCTTGATCCTCGCATCGATATTTCCAAGGCTGCCATTAACGTCCTTTGAAAGATTCTTCAGGATATCTTTCACTGTGCAGAATGAAGAGAATGTGTTGTCAAACACCATCTGCTTTAAAAGTGATTTATCTTTCAGGATACCTATTATTTGCTGCTTCTTTGCATTCTGATCTTCCATGGCATGCAGTTATTTATTGGTAGATTGAGACAACTAATTTAGCAATAAAATATTATTAATATGACCTTGCGAAGAGAACCCTCCTTTTTGACGGTTTGCCTGAATATATGCATTTCCCTTCCTCCTCGGGAGAGTCGAAAGGAATGCACCTGATCGTGGCTTTTGTTTCTTCCTTGATCTTTTCCTCTGTTTCAGGTGTCCCATCCCAGTGTGCCATCAGAAAACCTCCCTCATTATCGAGTATTTTTACAAAATCTTCCCATGTATCGATATACCTTGTATTCTCTTTTTTAAATTCCGAAGCTTTACGGTAAATATTCTGCTGGATATTTTCCAGCAGGACTGATATGTGTTTTACGGCTGTATCCATTTTGATAGTCTCTTTTTCAAGAGTATCCCTGCGGGCTATTTCAACCGTGTCATTTTCTAAATCTCGCGGACCAATGGCAATACGGACCGGAACTCCCTTCAGTTCATAGTCGGCAAATTTCCAGCCTGGCTTGTTGTTGTCACGGTCATCATATTTGACGGTCATTCCTGCGGTTTCCAGCTCAGCCTTTATCTTTCTTGCAGTCATTGAAATTGATTCCAATTGTTCTGCATTTTTGTAAATAGGAATTATTACAACCTGAATGGGGGCGAGGCGGGGAGGCAGAACAAGTCCATGGTTGTCGGCATGCGCCATAATAAGAGCTCCGATCATCCTTGTGGATAATCCCCATGATGTTGCCCATACATAATCCAGCTTGCCGGTCTTGTCAGTAAACTGAACATCAAATGCCTTTGCAAAGTTCTGACCAAGGAAGTGACTTGTTCCAGCCTGAAGGGCTTTGCCGTCCTGCATAAGTGCTTCGATGGCATATGTATCGACTGCTCCGGCAAAACGTTCAGTTTCAGATTTATAACCTTTGATTACAGGCAGAGCCATAAAGTTTTCTGCAAACTCTGCATAAACGTTGATCATCTTTACGGTCTCTTCAATAGCTTCCTCGCGGGTTGCATGGGCTGTATGACCTTCCTGCCAGAGAAATTCGGCAGTCCTGAGGAAGAGCCTTGTCCTCATTTCCCATCTGACTACATTACCCCACTGATTGATCAGTATAGGAAGATCCCTGTAAGAGTGTATCCAGTTTTTGTAAGAATTCCATATTATGGTTTCGGAAGTAGGACGGACAATAAGCTCTTCTTCAAGCTTTGCAGACGGATCTACTATTACTCCTTTGCCATTGGGGTCGGCCTTAAGGCGGTAATGTGTCACGATCGCGCACTCTTTTGCGAATCCCTCAACGTGCTTTGCCTCCTTGCTGAAAAATGATTTCGGAATGAACAGAGGGAAATATGCGTTAACATGGCCTGTAGCCTTGAACATCCTGTCGAGCTGAGCCTGTATCTTTTCCCATATTGCATAACCGTAAGGCTTGATAACCATGCAACCCCTCACTGCAGAGTTTTCTGCCAGTTCAGCCTTGATTACCAAATCGTTATACCACTGTGCATAATTCTCATCCCTGTTAGTTAAAAATTTCGCCATAATTTTGGTACGCTATTTGAATTATTAATTTTGAGCTTTAAAGATTGCGTAAAAATAGATAAAAACTTTAGTTCTCAATTAAAAAACAGGAGGTTCATCATGAAAGCAAAATTCTACACCCTGATCTTATCAGCACTTCTGCTGGCAGGCATACCTGCAAAGGCTCAGTTCGCTGATAATCGTGACTACAGAAATGATGATGCCGGAATAGTAATTAATAATTATTACGATGATTATGATTATTACTATTCTTCGAGGATAAACAGATTCCACAGATCGTATGCCGCTTTCGACTATTATTCTCCTGTCTTCACTGAAACTTATTGGTATAACTACCAGCCTTATTCATGGGGAACCAGCATATATGGGAGAAGCGCACTGGGATTCGGATTTACTGTCAATTTCCCGGTATACTACTACGGTTGGGGTACCGATTACTGGTATGATTACAACTACGGATGGTACGATCCTTACTATGGCAGCTCGTGGTACTGGGGTTACGATCCATTCTACTACAGCTGGTACTCACCGGTGTATATCAATATTAATATCGGCCCCAGATGGGGACACAACTACTGGTATGGGCGCAACTTCTGGCATAATGAATACAGACCGGTTTACCACACTACAAATAATTACTACTACGATAATTACTCAAACAGGAATTCTTACAGATCCATGCCTGATCGCAACAGGACTGGCGAATACAACAGGTCAACAGGCGGTTCATCAAGGCGTGAATCTGTGCCTTCATCAGGTCGTGTGAACCAGGCCGGCAGCAGAAGCTCTGAAGGACAGGTTAACATTAACCAGGGAAGACGCACCGCACCTGACAACAACAGCCGCGGCAACCCGGGAAATGCCGGTAATAACGCTAATAACGCCAATAACGGAAACAACCAGAACAGCCGTACTGATGGAAACAATGGGAACTTTGACCGGAATGACCGTAACATGAACAACAACGGGAATAACAATAACAGCCGTCCTGGCGGTAACAATGGCAACTTTGGAGACAAGGGCAGGGTGACAACATCACCTGCTGCACCTTCAAGAACCAAACCATCATCGACATACAGCGCACCTTCAGGAAGATCATCATCACAGAGAAGTGGGAACACGGTATCGCAGGGAAAAAGCTCCTCAGGCAGATCAGCAAACAATTCAGGTGGTCAGTCAACCAGGTCCGGATCTTCCTCCAATTCAAAGTCATCCTCAAAATCTTCTTCAGGATCAAGGTCAAGCGAAAGCAAGAATAGCAGTACCAGAAGATAAACATTAAGATATAACAGATAAGGCAGGAACGCTTCTCGATTCGTTTCTGCCTTTATTTTATAACTGTCTTATATTTATCTTAAATGTGATGTGCCAACTTAAAAATTGTTAAATTTGAAACAAGTTGTAATCTAAGCCGATTGAAATGCTTCTTTGGTACAATTTTTGCTTTTATTTAAAAAACAATTAGAGGGAATCAGACATGAAAGCATTAAACTACATCACAATTCTTGCACTTCTGGTGTTAATGTCCTGTTCTTCAGGACTTTATACCGGGGTTGAATATGATGACCTTTACTTCCAGCCTTCTGATCAGGCGATAGCGGGGGTTAAAACTCGTTCTGGTAAGCAGCTTAAGGAAGATAATCTGAAGTCCCAGGACTATTATAGCAGCATCTATGCTGCCGATACCCTTGTATCAGATGAATACACCGATGCAACCGATTACAATAACTATGAACAAAATAACTACAACCTTTACGATAATTATACTTACTCAGGCAGACTGAGAAATTTCTACGGGAACTATTTCTATCCTTACTGGAGAGATCCTTTCTATTCCAGCTGGGGTTATCCCTACATGGGGTTTGGCTATTCACCTTACAGTTATTTTGGTTCACCTTACGGCTTTTATGATTATGGGTATGGCTATTATGATCCCTATTTCTCCAACTTCGGTTATTATGGAAGCTATTGGCCTTACTACAATTATCCATACTATAACTATTATTCCAACCGGGATAATGAATTTTCTGGCATCACTTATGGTAGAAGGGAAAGACAGAGCAATTATTCCTCTGAATGGAACAACAAGGTTTCTGTAAGCGCTACCGGAAGAAGGGATGGTTATCTTTCAAAAAGCTCCAACACTGATCAGGCAAGAAGAAGTGTTCCCTCCTCATCTTCGGCTGTAAGCAGGACAACCCCCATATCATCCTATACAAGGAGCAGTTCGAATGTCTCATCCGTCAGGTCGGTACAGGATCCTTCCAAGAGTTCCAGCACCCAGACCAGAACAGTTGATACCAAGAGCCCGTCATCGACAAGGCCTGCATATAACAGTACAACAAGGACCTATACGCCCAGCTACAACAATCCAAGGATGAGCACAAGGCCTTCCTATAACAACAGCAGATCCAGCAGCGACGCAAGCTCTGCATATTCCGGATCATCCAGAAGCAATACCGAAAGAAGCAGTTCTTATTCTTCTGGACAGAACAGGTCTTCAACACCGGCATATAATAACACAAGAAGCTATTCTGCACCTCCAAGTCGTTCGCAGAGCAGCTCAACTTATACACCTTCGAGGTCGTACGAATCTTCATCAAGCCGCTCATACAGCTCCGGTTCTGAATCGAGAAGCAACTATTCTTCATCAGGCTCAAGCTCGTCGGGCAGCTATTCTTCTGGCTCTTCAGGTTCTTCATCGTCAGGCTCTTCCAGGTCCTCTTCATCATCGAGCAGTTCATCCGGGGGTAGACGATAAAGGTAAATAAAATTCAATTTCTGCTTAGGTTCATTCTGTTAACAGAGTGGTGGGATGATTTTACGAAAAAATTACTAAAATGAAAAAGACAGCACTAATTATATTAATTCTGGCAGCGGCACTAAATGCCGGTCTTGCCCAGAATGTCGATGATGCTCTAAGATATTCTCAGATATTCTATAACGGGACAGCAAGGTTCAACTCAATGGGTGGTGCATTCACTGCTCTCGGCGGCGACATCTCATCCCTGAATCAGAATCCGGCAGGAATAGGAGTCTTCCGATCTTCGGAAATTTCATTATCTCCTCAGTTATTCAATTTCAGATCCAGAACGAATTTCAATAGCAGCATTACCGATGACTACCTGTATAATTTTAACCTCGGACAGGCCGGGATCGTTTTGAATCTTTTCAATAACCAGTCAACCTCCGGACTCATTACCCTCAATTTCGGGTATTCCTATACAATGACTAATAACTTTGAAGAGTCAATTGAGATTGACGGTGTAAGTGATAAAAGTTCACTTCTTGATTTCTGGGCAGAAAAAATTGACGGGATTGTTGATTCAACATTGTCTGATAACCTTAATGCTGCTGATGCATATCTGGGGTGGTACACCTGGCTTCTAGATCCGCTTTCCGGGACATATGATACTTATGGCACAGCCTGGACAAACTATGGGAAATACGATGCAGATTATGGCAAGAACATGACCCGGATAATCACTAATTCAGGCTATACAGGCGAACATGCGATTTCTCTTGGAGGCAATTTTTCAAACAACTTTTTTTTAGGAGCCACGCTCGGCATTACAAGACTCGAATATGAAAGCAAACTTGAACATTCCGAGAAGAGCGACAGTGTTCTGGCATCAGGATTCAGAGACTTCAATTATTCATACTATTACAGGAACTGGGGAACCGGCTATTCGCTAAAGGTTGGATTTATTTATAAACCCATCGACCCTCTCAGGATAGGATTCTCTTTTCAGTCTCCAACGCTTTTCAGGATAAGTGAATATCTTAACGATAACATAGTCTCACATGTTGACGGCAGGGAAATCACAACCCAGGAGAATGATGCCTCATGGTTCAAATATTCACTGACAACGCCATTCAGAACAACACTTGGAGTTGCTTACCAGCTTAATAAGATCGGTGTGATAAGCGCTGAATATGAATTTGTTGATTATGGAATGGCAAAATTTGCAGTAGTTGGTGATGATGAATTCGATTACACTGAAAAGAACCAGACAATAAAGAATTCACTGAAGTCGGCAAGCAACATAAGGGTAGGTGCGGAAGCCAGGCTTAACAGACTCTATTTCCGTGCCGGTTACGGCTACTATGGCCGAGCATATAAAACCGGCGATATAAATGACAACAGCTTCTACAATTCATACTCCGGTGGTGTGGGATTCAGGGAACAAAATATCTATGTGGATTTTGGCTTCACACGAATTTCAAATACAAAGAATTATATCCTATATTCCACTGAAATCGAAACTCCGGTTTCTAACAACAACCTGAACAGGAATATTTTTACGGTTTCTTTTGGCTATAAATTCGGTATCTAGTACTTTGTTTGACTTCCTTGAAAAGGCTGCTTAAGACTAAGCGGCCTTTTTATTTCTCAGTATTCTGGTCTTACAGAAAGCTGATAGTTTCAGGACCCATATTGAATAATAGATCGACGATGCTCAGCTTACAATAAAAACCTTCCTTTGTACTGAATACCCTGGTGTATGGTTGTGTCTGGTAATCCGATTTCTTCTTTGGTGATATTCTGTATCTGAAATCATTTTCAGCCCCGGTATCAGGCATATATTCAGTTGTATATTTTATTTCAGTTTCCAGATTAACCATTTTATTAATGGACATCAGCAGTTCCATATTAAGGTCAAGCAAAAACTCATGGTTTCGAAGAATTATCTTTTCTATCGTCTCATAATAATATAGAAAGAATGGGGAGGAACCATATGCCGAGACCAAAGCTCCAAGGTGAACCTGCTGCCACCTTTTTGAATAATCAATCCTGATATCCTTTACAGGTGTCTTATGAATGCTTCCCCGATAGACCGGAACTGTCAGCGATTGCATTCCAGATGCAGAAAGAAGATAGCAACGGTTACGATATGATTGCTTTATGTAGTTTTCTTCTTTCTCGATGAGTGCTGCTTCAGCACCTGCTATCCTGGCAAAATATTCTGCTGAGGGAAGATAAGCAGTTGATAATAAGACATTCCCGGACATGGCCAGATCACTTCATCCTGTTGATCATGCTTGCTGAGAAGCCAGCACCAAAACCGTTATCGATATTTACGACTGTCACACCCGACGAACAACTGGTGAGCATGGCAAGCAATGCTGATATGCCCCCGAAATTTGCACCATAACCAACACTTGTTGGCACAGCAATAACAGGTATATCGACAAGTCCGCCCACCACGCTGGCGAGGGCTCCTTCCATGCCAGCAATAACAATAATGACCCTGCAGGTCCTGATCTCTGGCAGTTTGTCGACCAGCCTGTGAATTCCTGCTACACCCGCATCATATATCCTTACCACCTTGTTACCGAGCAGTTCGGCTGTCACTGCAGCCTCTTCAGCTACAGGAATGTCCGATGTGCCGGCAGTGATGACTGCAATCTTTGTCTTCGGTGTCTCCGGCTTCTTTTTCTGTACGGAGATGATCCTGGCCTCAGGAAAATAAACTGCTTTTACTGTTATTTTTTTAACAGCATCGTACATATCCCTGCCTGCCCTGGTGCCGATAACGTTGTTTTCATTTTTTATCATAACCCTGAAGATCTCTCTGACCTGCAAGATGGTCTTGCCGGCGCAATAGATTATCTCAGGGTATCCGGTTCTCATTTCCCGGTGATGATCGATCCGCGCAAATCCAAGGTCGCTATAAGGAAAGCTCTTAAGCACATCAAGCGCTTTGTCGACGCTCGTGTTACCATTTTTTACTTCATTAAGCAGTTTTTCTACTTCCTTTGCGGTCATTTTTCCATAGTTTCGGGATCCATGCTTCCGGTTCTGTAACCCTCAAGGTCCAAAGATATATATCTGAATCCTAATTCTTTCAGGTTTGCCACTATTTGTTCCCTTTCGGGATCATTTATGATTCTTCCAAGGTTTCCCTGCAGGCACTCGATCCTTGCAATATCTCCATGTAGCCTTACCCTGGTTCCCGGGTAACCCTTCTCAAACAGGTAATCCTCGGCTTTTTCGATCATTCTCAGCATACCTTCACTTACCTCTGTTTCATAAGGTATCCTGGTAAGCAGGCAAGCCATGGCAGGCTTATTCCAGAGCGGTAAACCCTCCTTCATAAGAAGTTCGCGGATCTCTTGCTTCTTAAGGCCGGCTTCAGCCAGCGGACTTTTTACCGACAATTCCTTCAGTGCCCTCAATCCTGGCCTGATTTCGCGGGTATCATCTGCATTTGTCCCGTCCACCACCCACTGGTATCCGTTTTCAGATGCAAATTCAGCGATCTTACTGAATAATGCCTTCTTGCACAGGTAGCATCTCTCCTTAGGATTATACCTTATGATCTCCGGGAAATCGAGGTCTATTATTTTATGGTCAATACCCTGTGAAAGTGTGAATTCCGTTGCTTCATTTATTTCCCTGGCAGGCATGTAGGGTGTGCGGATTGTCACTGCTGCCATCTTCATTTTCCCAATACTTTTTGCCCTGTGTAGCAGGAATGAGCTGTCGACACCTCCTGAAAAAGCAATGACAAATGATCTGAGGTTTTTTAAAATTGAATCGAGCTTTATGGATTTTGATTCGGTCATTTACTCTTAACAATCAGTGCCATGATATTGTTGTAAACTTCCTTTACTGGTAGTCCCTTTTCAAGGGCTATCCTTTTGCAGTCCTCATATTCCGGCTTGAATGAGACTATCTTGTTTTTGTAGAATGAGCGCTTCACCGTTACATTTCCATACTGGCTCTTTATCACATCGAATTTTCTGGCCAACGTATCTTTTCTGAAAGTAAAGCTTCTGATACCTACTGAAGTCGATTCGGTGAAAATTATCTCCTTCAGCTTTTCCTCGCTTCCTTCTTCACAAATGACATTCAGAACGTTACCGGGCCTGCCTTTCTTCATGATAATATGACTGATATAGACATCCGATGCGCCTGCTGCAAAGAGCTTTTCAGAAATATATTCAAAGAATTCCGGATTCATGTCGTCGATATTACACTCGAGCAGGATGGCATCATGACCGCTCTTCTTCTCTTCAGTCTCACCGAGAAACACCCTGAGCAGGTTAGGAACAGCCTGATCATCTTTATGTCCAACGCCGTACCCGGTTTTCAGGATCCTGAAGTTCGCAGAAGTTCCGAAATGTGAACCAATTACTGAGAGTATTGCTGCTCCGGTAGGTGTTGTGGCTTCAAAACCGACACCGCCGCCTCTTACGGGCATACCTTTAACTATTTCGGCAGTTGCGGGCGCAGGGACCGGGAGTGTTCCATGCTGGCACTTTACAATACCTCCCCCGAGTTCCACCTGTGATACATGAACCTCATCGACTTTCAGAGCGCTGAAGCAGATGGCAGCTCCCACAATATCAATTATTGAATCCATTGCACCGACTTCATGGAAATGTACCTTTTCGACAGGGATCCCATGTATCAGTGCTTCTGCATTCGCCACCTTCATGAATATCTTTTTGCTAAGTTCCCTTATTCTATCATCAAGCTTCGATTTATTAATGATCTTTTCAATATCAGCCAGGTTTCTGTGATCATGTTCATGGACCGCAAACTTTATGGTAACTTTGGTGCCCTGAATTCCATGCCGCTGGTCTTTTTCAGCAATTATTTTCCATCCTTTAAGGTTCAGTTTACTGAGTTCCTTTACCAGATAAGTTTTACTGATCCCCAGGTCTAACATTGCACCCAGATTCATATCGCCGCTTATGCCTGAAAAGCAATCGTAGTATAGAATTTTCATTGATCTGCTTTGCTTTATATTGTATTATGTATTAAATAATGTTAAATATTCTATTTTTCAGTTTGCAATATAGCATTTAACAGCCAATTTACCCCAATTTCCGATAACATGCGTCAGAATACTAAAGTTACCTGAGTAGCAGCATAACGAAAAAAATCGTATTTTTCGGCACTAAATCTGAAATTATTGAAAAAACAAGTTTTTTGTTCATGAAAAGAAGAGACTTTTTAAGGAAATCAGCCGGAGCAGGATTAGCGGCAGGTGCAGCATTGAGCCTGGGGGGATATGACAGGCTTTGGACTTCTTCGCCCAACAACACAAAATATGACATGGTGGCAGTGATGGGAGGATCTCCGGAAGCAATGTTTGATCTTGGCATTCAGGAACTTGGAGGAATGGGCGCTTTTATCCAGAAGGGACAGAAAGTGCTTGTGAAACCGAATATTGGATGGGACAGGACCCCTGAGTTTGCAGCAAATACAAATCCTAAGCTGATTGCACGGATAATTGAACACTGTTTTAAGGCTGGTGCAAAGGAAGTTTACGTGTTTGATCACACCTGCGATAACTGGGTTAACTGCTACAAGAATTCAGGTATAGAAAAAGCTGCAAAAGGTGCCGGTGCAAAAGTTGTTCCGGGCAATTCCGAAAATTATTATCAGCAGATTGAGATTCCGGGCGGGATTAAGCTTAAGAGCGCAAAAGTTCATGAGCTTCTGCTGGAAACAGATGTTTTTATTAATGTGCCTGTTCTCAAGAACCATAATTCAACAAGAATGACCTCATGCCTCAAGAACATGATGGGCGTCGTGTGGGACAGGGGCTACTGGCATGCGAATGACCTTAATCAATGTATTGCCGATTACGCCCTCTTCGAAAAGAAACCTGCACTTAATATCATAGACTGTTATAATGTAATGGTCAAGAACGGACCTCAGGGCGTAACAAAGGAGGATACTGTTCTGAAGAAATCACAGATCATCACAACTGACTGGGTTGCCGGCGATGCAGCTTCTGCCAAAATGCTTGGAGTTGAAATTGAAAAGATCGAATATATTGCTTTCGCACACAAAATGGGTCTGGGCAACATGAACCTGGAGTCACAGAATATCAAGCGAATTAAAATGTAAAACCTGATGAGGTCGCCTAACCTGAGAAGATTCCGTATTCTTTTCTCCGCAATTATCTTGATTTGCTTCATTTTGGTTTTTATTGATTTTAAGAACCTTATTCCTGCGAAATATCTCAATATCCTGCTGGCATTCCAGTTCATACCTTCTTTAATGAAGTTTTATGATATTGGGACTCTTGCCTCTGCTGGCTTCATAGCCGTACTGATCCTTACTTTTTTATCGGGAAGGACCTATTGTTCATTTTTATGTCCGCTCGGCATCGGCCAGGATCTTAACAGCAGGATAGGAGGAAAGATAAAGAAGAAATTCAGAAGATACGGTTTCAAAAAACCCTTTACAATTATTAGGTACTCACTTCTCGCAGCCACGGTACTGGTTACACTAATCTGGGGTGTTTACCTTCTGACCCTCCTTGATCCATACAGCATTTTCGGAAGATTCATGACCTATTTTGGGAAGCCTGTAACCATTTTACTTAATAATTTCGTGTCATCGATACTGCATAAATTCGATGTTTACACATTTGATCATATTACAATCAAAGGCTTTCAGCTTCTGACTTACTCGATACCGGTATTATTTATGCTTCTTGTAGGATTACTCTCCCTTACAAAGGGCAGACTCTATTGCAACATGATATGTCCGGTAGGTACACTGCTTGGACTTCTTTCCAAGATTTCAATATTCAGGATCAAATTTGATGAGAGCAAATGCACAAAATGTGGAAGATGCTCGGTAGGCTGTAAGTCATCATGCATTGATTTCCTTCAGCATAAGGTGGATGTTACACGCTGTGTAGACTGCTTCAACTGTGTAAATATATGCCAGGAGAGGGCAATTTCATATGGCATTGTAAGGCTGAAGAAGAAAGAGCATGAGACCGATCTGGAGAAACGCAAGTTCGTTGCTGGTTCGCTGCTGCTGATGCTTGGACTTCCTCAGATATTAAAAGGGCAGGATAAAGTAGTGCCTTTACCAAAAAGGGCCTCAACTGTCAGGGAAAACAAAACATGCCCCGTATGTCCTCCGGGAGGAGTATCGATTGAAGATTTCAATAAGGATTGCACGGCATGCTCACTTTGCATAGCTGCCTGCCCGAATGGTGTTTTGCAGCCGGCTTTAATGCAATATGGGGTGGTCGGTATGATGCAGCCGGTCATGAATTATCACAAAAGCTTCTGCACCTATAACTGCACTAAATGTACTGAAATCTGTCCCACATATGCACTTCACCCTCTGGCACTCGAAGCCAAACAGCTGACACAGATAGGCAAGGTGAATTTTATCAAGGATAACTGCATCGTCAAGACGGAGAAGACAGCCTGCGGAGCCTGCTCTGAGGCGTGTCCAACAAAGGCAACCTACATGATCCCTTACGAGGGTAATCTGCTGATACCAGAGGTTAACAACGAAATATGCATTGGCTGCGGACACTGTGAATTCGCATGCCCGACAACCCCTTACAAGGCAATATACGTCGATGGCAATAGTGTTCATATGGCAGCCAAACCTCCAGAGATCGAGAAGTCTGAGATCCAAGCCCCTTTAGAATTCCCATTCTAGTCACTGAATCAGAGCTTAAGCTGTGCAATTGTCAGGAAAACATGATAATTGTTTGCTTTGAATCGCAATAATCAGCTAAATTTGTTATAGCTAAAATTTTTATGGAATCATGGATATGAAACCATCACATATTGAGCATATTGGAATAGCTGTTACCCACCTTGAGAATGCAATCGCCTTTTATGAAAAGGTTTTTGGTTTGAAATGCTATAACATCGAGGAGGTTGCTGACCAGAAGGTTAGGACTGCTTTTCTGATGATAGGAGAAACAAAGATTGAATTGCTAGAATCGACTGATCCTGAAGGGCCCATCGGCAAATTCATTGAGAAGAGAGGTGAAGGCATCCATCATATTGCATTCGCAGTCAGTAATCTTGAGGAACACCTTAAAAATGCAGAAGATCATGGCGTTAGACTCATTGATACCAAGCCAAGAAAAGGTGCCGAAGGACTCGATATTGCCTTCTTGCATCCTAAATCGACCGCAGGTGTTCTGATTGAGATTTGTGAGGATAAAAAAAGGTAAGGTCAAATTAATTCTAAAAATATGAACAGCAAGGTTGCCACTACAGGTAATGCCGGCCCCAAAGTGAGATCCGACTGTGAAATTACCCTGGAGGTCAGGCAGAAGGGTGGAATAGTCCTTGATCTGAATTCCAGGGTAAAAACTCTTTATGGTGAATCGATAAAAAGCCTGTGCAGCAAAATTCTTGAAACCTTCAGGATAAAGAATGCTTTGGTCACAATTGACGACTCCGGAGCCCTTCCGTTCGTAATTATGGCACGCCTTGAGGCGGCTATCAGGAAGATTACAGGATCAGAGCTTGAATATCTTCCGGAAATGATCAGTGAAAATCTCTATTCCACAACCTCTGACCGGACAAGGTTCTCCAGGCTCTATCTTCCCGGAAACAATCCGGGACTTATGATAAATGCAGGTCTTCATTCTGCCTACGGAATAATCCTCGATCTTGAAGATTCTGTTGCACCTGAAAAGAAAGATGAAGCACGGATACTGGTCAGGAATGCCCTCCGGCAGATCGATTTCAGGGGAGCCGAGAGAATGGTGAGGATCAACCAGGGTGAAACGGGACTTAAGGACCTTCAGTGCGTTATTCCTCATAATGTCAATGTTGTGCTTGTGCCTAAATGCGAGTCAGCAGACCAGGTCAGGAAGGCCGATGAATGGATCAGCGATATCAGGAAAAGAATGAAGCTGAGGAACAATATATATCTGATGCCAATTGTTGAAAGCGCCACTGGAGTTGAAAACTGCTTTGGAATTGCATCTGCATCCGGAAATGTTGTTGCCATAGTCATCGGCCTTGAAGATTTTACAGCCGATATGGGAGTACCGAGAACAGCAGAAGGAACTGAATCCCTGTATGCCCGTTCAAGGATGGTAGTGGCAGCAAAAGCAGCAGGTGTTCAGGCTATCGATTCAGTGTTTTCGGATGTCGGCGATATGGAGGGACTGGAAAATAATGTATTGAAATCCAGGGCTCTGGGCTTCGAGGGAATGGGCTGCATCCATCCTAGACAGATCCGCACAATTAACCAGGGCTATGCACCGGATAATTCAGAAATTGACAAATCCAGAAAGATCGTCCTGGCGTTTGAGGCAGCTTCAGAAAAAGGGCTGGGTGTTGTAGCACTGGGAACAAAAATGATTGATGCACCTGTTGTTGCAAGGGCAAGGAAGACAATAACCCTTGCTGAAAAACTTGGTCTGATATCAGCAAACTGGAGAGAAGAGTCGGTTAAGTAGATATTGAATTCATTGTCAAAGTATATGGCAGTAAAAACTGTAATCAACGCGGCAGGCAGAAGAGTCCCGCTGGAGATAAACGGGCAGCCTGTTATCCCTTTCAAGGGTGTAGGAAAACACAGACCATCCGGAATAAAATATTCACCTCCAATACCAACCTGCTCTGATTTTCCACCAGACGGCAACAAGGTGGTAAATTCACTCGAAGAAGCACTCAAAAAATGCGGACTTCGAAGCAGTATGACTATCTCCACTCATCATCATCTCAGGGACGGGGACCTGATAAGCAACAGGATATTTGAAATAGCATCTAACATGGGAGTTAAGGATCTTGTGTGGTTTCCATCAGCCTCATTTCCATGCAATGATCCTGTAATTAAATATCTTGGTGATGGAACAATAAACAGGATCGAAGGAAGCATGAATGGGCCGCTTGGCAGGTTTGTCTCGGAAGGCAGGATGAAGGGCACGGCCGTGCTCAGGTCGCATGGAGGAAGAGTTCAGGCTATCCAGGATGGTGAAGTAAAGATCGATATAGCGGTACTGGTTGCGCCGACAGCCGATTCGTTTGGTAATGCAAAGGGCACTGGCGGCCACTCATCATGCGGTGTTATTGGTTATGCCAAGACTGACAGCATGTACGCCACAAAAGTTATTATAGTTACTGATAATCTTGTCGATATACCGTGTTATCCGATGGAGATAGAAGGCAATTATGTTGATTGTGTGGTAGTTGTTGATAAGATCGGTATCCCCGAGAAGATCGTTTCAGGAACTACGGAGATAACAAAAAGTCCCGACAGGATTCTTATCGCTGAGCTTACCGCTTCGTTCCTCGAGAAGTCAGGAATTCTGATGGATGGTGTCACTATGCAGGCTGGTGCCGGGGGAACATCGCTGGCAATTGCTGTTTTTGTACATGAGATGCTTAAAAAGAAAGGATGGAAATCGAAGTTCGGTTTTGGAGGAAGCACAAAATACATGGTAAAAATGCTGGAAGAGGGGCAGATGGGTTATATACTTGATGCCCAGGCATTTGATCTTGATGCAGTTAAATCTATAGAGAATAATCCAAATCACATTCCGTATCCGGTATTCAATGCTTATAATTACCATTCAAAGGGAAACATTACGAGCATGATGGATATTATGATCCTTGGTGCAACAGAGGTCGACCTGAATTTCAACGGCAATGTTGTGACCCATTCTGACGGATATCTGCTTCATGGAATAGGAGGGTGGCAGAATTGCCTTCATGCACGCAATGTGATATTACCGCTGCCCCTGTTTCGCGACCGCATTCCGGTGATTGTCGATGAAGTAACTACACTCTGCGGTCCGGGAGAACTTATCGACGTCGTTATAACTGAAAGGGGAATTGCAATTAATCCATTGCGTAAAGACCTGATAAAGAAGCTTAAAGGGAGCGGACTGCCGCTTAGAACCATCGGAGAGTTAAAGGAGGAAGCTGAACGGATATGCGGCAAACCGCAGAAAGCAAAGTTCGAGGATAAAGTTGTAGCTGCTATCAAATGGGTCGATGGAACAGTTATCGATGTAGTAAGAAAGATTAAGAAAGGCGAGAAGTGAATTATGGAACGATATAAATGTCAGATCTGCGGTTATATTTACGATCCTGAGGAAGGCGATCCTGAGCATGGCATTGAACCTGGCACCCCGTTCAGTGATTTGCCTGATAATTATGAATGTCCGGTCTGCTTTGCAGGCAAAGATGATTTTTTCAGCTGCGATTGATCAGTTGAACATAAATCATTGCATTTTCTGATCCTTATTTCAGGGGAATATTACCAAGTACATCAAGAAGTAGGTCCCAGAACATTTGCGCTGTACGGATCTCTATCTTTTCTTCAGGAGTGTGGGCTCCTTTGATCGTGGGGCCGAAGGATATCATATCAATGCCCTTGAACTTTTCAAAAATAAGGCCGCATTCCAGTCCTGCATGAATAGCCCTTACCTGGGGATCCTTTCCAAAAAGCTTCCGGTAAGAGCTTAGGGTAATTCTTAATATCTCAGAGGATAAATTAGGCCTCCATCCGGGGTAACCGGCTGAATGCTCAACTATTGCCCCTGCAAGCTTCATGCACGATTCGACCATTGCAGCCACGTCCCTCTTCGATGAATCTATCGAGCTTCTTTGTGTTGTTACTATCCTGACAATGTTATTTTCCACGAATTTAACCGAAGCAAGGTTGGTGGATGTTTCAACGAGATCATCCATCTCTTTCGACCACGCAATAGGACCGTGCGGACAGGCGGTAAGAGATGCCAGCAGCTTTTCCTGACTCTCCTTTCCCATTACGTGACGAGGCATTTCAGCATCTTTCACCGAGATTCTGAGTTCCTTTTCGATGTTGCCAAGCTCATCCAGCATCAGGTTATTAAAATCTGCAATCCATTTTTGAACCGAAGCTTTATCTGTTTTTTCTATCACAATAGTTGCAAATGCTTCCCGGGGTATTGCATTACGAAGGTTTCCGCCATCAAAATTGCTTAACGATATTTTATAATCATTTGAAAGGTTCCAGAGGAGCCTGTTCATAATCTTTACCGAGTTTCCGAATCCTTTATGTATCTCATCTCCCGAATGTCCTCCCCTAAGCCCTGTAACTGAAATTTCAAGTGCTTTTGTATCGGGTTCCGGAGCGAGCGGTTCATATTTTATTTCCCCTACAGTATCAATTCCCCCTGCACATCCGATAAATAGGATGCCTTCATCCTCAGAATCGAGATTAATAAGTATCCTGCCTTCAAAAAAATTGGGTTTCAGGTTTATTGCACCTGTCATCCCGGATTCCTCGTCGACCGTGAAGAGACATTCAATCCTTCCGGTGCTTATATTTTTATCGGTCAGTATCGCCATCTGAGAGGCAATGCCTATTCCATCGTCAGCGCCGAGAGTTGTTCCGTTTGCTGTCACCCATTCTCCCTTTATGACCGGGATTATCGGATCTTTTGTCCAGTTATGCTGGTGATCAGCATTTTTTTCTCCGACCATATCCATATGACTCTGAAGAACAACCGTTTTACGGTTTTCCATTCCCGGAGATGAAGGCTTGATTATGATTATATTACCACCCTGATCTTCTTTTGATTCCAGACCATTGTCCTTTGCAAAATCAAGCAGGTATTCCCTGATTTTAGATTCATTCTTCGACAGGCGCGGTATACTGCAGATCTCTTTAAAATAAGTCCAGACAAGCTCCGGTTTTAATTCGGATATAACTCCCATGCATTGAAATTAATGACGGCAAATGTAAGGTTTTTTTTAATACAACAATGGAGTTATCTGCAATCGGATCAGATTTTATGTATGCTAATTTTTGCTTATTTTTACTGCAGAATCCAAGGAATTAAAAATAATTTGTTATGGCAAAATGGACGATTGTCGCTTTACCCGGAGATGGTATTGGAGCCATCGTGCTTGAACAGTCACTCAGGGTACTTGATGCTGCTGGCTTTGACGCAGAGTATGTTTACGGAGACATAGGCTGGGATTTCTGGAGGAAAGAGGGCAATCCTCTTCCGGACAGAACACTGAACCTGCTAGAGAAGCACAAAATTGCGCTTTTCGGTGCAATTACATCTAAACCAAATGAGGAGGCTAAAGCTGAGCTCGACCCCTCTCTACAGGGGAAGGGCTATATTTATTCAAGCCCAATTGTAGGGCTGCGACAGCATTTTAATCTCGACATCTGCGTCCGTCCATGCAAATCATATAAGGGCAATCCATTGAACTTCATCAGGAGGGGAAGAGGAAATACAATCGAGGAGCCACAGGTCGATGTGGTCATATTCCGTCAGAATACCGAGTGTCTGTATTCAGGTGTCGAGTGGACAAATCCGCCGGAAAACGTTTACCAGGCATTCCAATCGCATCCGAAATTCAGAGCGAATTTCGGCAAAGTGCCAGTAAATGAACTATCTATCTCTACCCGTATTTTCACGAAGAAGGCAACTGAAAGGATTCTTATGGCTGCTTTTGAACATGCAAAAAAATATGGTTACAAATCGGTTACTGTCTGTGAAAAACCCAATGTAGTGAGGGAGACTTCAGGTCTTATGTGGAAGCTGGCCAAAGAGATCCAGAAGAATTCATTTCCTGATATCAGGCTTCTGAACACCAACATAGACGCACAGATGATGTGGCTGACCAAGAATCCGGAAGACTATGATGTCATTGTTGCAGGCAACATGTTTGGCGATATAGCTTCTGATGGTTTCGCAGGACTGATCGGAGGATTGGGATTCGCATGCAGTGCACAGTTCTCCGAAGACGGGATTGCGGTTTTTGAACCCACTCACGGATCTGCTCCCAAGTATGCTGATTATAAAGTACCGATAGTTAATCCGATCGCCATGATAGAATCAGCCTGCATGATGCTTGATTATCTTGGCGAGAAGGATATCTTCAATTCTATACGCAAGGCAGTTGCAGATGTCATCATGGAAGGCAGGGTGAGAACCTACGATATGATGAAGATGCAGGGAAAGCCTGAGGTGCTCGCCAATGGCGCCGCATCAACTTTCCAGATGGCAGATGCAATAATTGAAAAGCTCAGATAAAAGATTACATCATGACTGAAACGATAAAAAAACTCTGGCCTGAACTTGACTGGATCGGAGACATGGAACTCAGGGAAAAAACCGCTGAAACATGGCAGGCCGCAATCGAGAGAAGCGTGCTGAAACCAGGCGACCTTGAGAAGATTCCTTTCACCCTGTTATGCGGACCAGATCTGAAGGTCAGCTTTATGGCTCACAAGAGATGTGTAGTGCATCTAGCGAAAGAATGCGGTGAGACGATGAAAAGGTTTTTCGGAAAGGAATTGCCTGTTAATATGGATGTTCTGATTGCGGGAGCCATCCTTGCCGATGTTGGAAAACTACTTGAATATGAGCTGGATAGTGATGGCAGAGCTATTCAGGGAAAATACGGACAATATCTCAGACATCCGTTCTCGGGAGTATCACTTGCCGAAGAGTGCGGCGTACCGCCCGAAGTGTGCCATATTATTGCAGCTCATGCCCGCGAGGGTGATCTTGTGAAAAGGACGACCGAGGCATATATTGTACATCATGCCGATTTCATGGCATTCGAACCGTTTAAAAAGTAAACCCTATCCCAATTTCATTTTTTCGATCTCCTCAATATTCCTCTCATTTGTAATAACCTTGGCTTCAGGAGTATACAGGAAATCAATCAGATTCTGATACCTGTCCGTGATTTTCCCTCTCACGATCTTTAATACGGAGTTCATGAGCCCGTTATCTTCATTGAATCCCTCTTCAAGAATTCCTATTGCTACCGGCAGCCAGCGTTGCGGGAACATCTTGCCATATTTCCCGTTAATCCTGTACTCATTGACTTCAGATTCTATAAGATTCAGCACTGCCTGTTTACCTTGATCTGAATCAGCCGTAAGGTTTTTCTCCTCGAGATAAAGCTTGAGAGCATGCTGGTTGGGTACAATAAGGCCAACCGTATATGGCTTCTGGTTATTATACAGCATGCACTGGTCGATATATTTTGATTGTTCTGTGATTGCTTCCTCGATACCTTCGGGACTGAATTTCTCCCCATCATCGGCTATAAGAAGGCTCTTGAAACGACCAAGCACATAAAGAAAGCCATCCTCTGACATATAACCCATATCTCCTGTGTGCAGCCATCCATCCTTGATTGTATCCTTTGTTGCAGTTTCGTTCTTCCAGTACCCGTACATCACGTTGCCTCCCCTGATGATGATTTCACCCTTTTCTCCTGCAGGCATTTCATTGCCTTCATCATCGCAGATTTTAAGGTCCATGTTGTTTACCAGAGGTCCGGATGATCCAAGCTTGTGGCGTGCAGTTGAATTTGATGATATGACCGGAGATGCTTCGCTCAGTCCATAGCCCTGGTACATTGGAATGCCAAGAGCATAAAAGAATCGCTGCAGCTCAATCTCAAGCAGAGCTCCTCCGCCAATAAAGTAGTCCAGCTCACCACCATAGGCTTCGCGGATCTTACTAAAGATTATATTATCGAACAGGTCTAAGAGTGGTTTTTTAAGCTTCTGAAGGCCTTGTCCTTTATTCCAACCTTCCTTGTTATATGAATATGCCAGCTTCAATGCAAAATTAAAGAGCATCTCGGTAACCTTTCCTTTCTCCTTGATGCCCTTCTCTATATTTTTTCTGAAATTTTTAGCTATGGCAGGAACTGTCATGAGAAGGTTGGGTTTTATTTCCCTGAGGTTGATAGGGATGTTCCTCAGCGCCTCCATTTGAGTCTTGCCAGCCTTGGGTGCAGCAATGCTTGCTCCCTTGCCCATGAAGGCAAATATACCGCATGTATGCCCAAATGAGTGGTCCCATGAGAGGATCAGAAGTGTTTTATAAAATGGGGGAATATCCATCAGGCTATATGCCTGGTAAACATTTGTCACATAGTTACCGTGGGAAAGGAGTATTCCCTTTGGATCGGCAGTGGTGCCCGAGGTATAACAGATATTTGCCAGATCAGAGGGAGTAATGCTTTTAAAATCTTCCTCAAACTTTACCATGTTATCGGGAGTTTCGAGCCATTCCTTACCTATCTTCCTTACTTCATTGAAGTGTATCTCATTGGGTGCATATTCCTCCTGGGTGTCGAAATGGATTATCTTTTCTATCTTTTTGCATTCATTTATTACTTCTTTCACCTTAATTGCCTGTGCCGATGAGACAAGGATCATCCTGGATTCTGAATGATTTATCCTGAACTTGATTTCCTCAGAGGTCAGCCTGACCGAAAGAGGCACATTCATTGCCCCGGTGTAAAGTATCCCCAGTTCCCCTATAACCCAGCTGTTGCGTCCTTCAGAGATCAGACTAAGTCTGTCGCCTTTTTTGATACCCAGACACTTTAGCCCTGCAGCAAACTCATAAACCTGTTTCTTCGTTTCACCATAAGTTGTGCCTTCATATTTATCGCCTGGTTTCTCCCATAAATAAATATTGCTGCTGAATTTTTCAACACTCTCTTCAAAGAATTGGATTAATGATTTCATCTGTCTGATTTTAGATATGAGTTTCCGTGTCTAAATATACGAAATCCGTAAAACTAACCCGTCGCAGGACTTTTTTTCTGATTTGGATTGATTTATGATATTTTGTATCTTTGATTATTAACCTATTTATGCTATTGTAAAGCAGATAGTTATTTAATCAAAATAATATTATATGAGATTTCTCGGACTATTTTTTGTAATATTAATGCTTGCCCCAATGTCTTCCTGCAAGTTTCTCAGAGAAAAAAAGATAATTGGCAGAAAGAAAACTGAGCTTGCCGAGCTTCAGGCACAGCAGAAAATGATACGGACAGCCGATTCACTGAAAAAGGTTCAGGAGCAATTGCAGGCGGTTGAAAATGCCAGGCTTGATTCGATCCGGCTTGCTGAAGAGCAGCGTCTGGCTCTTGCTTCAAGATATAATATTATTGTAGGTGCCTTCATAACGCCTGAATATGCCAGGGCCTGGGCTGATGAGTTCCGAAGCCGCGGCTATGATGCAACGATCATTCCCATGGAAGGTGGCAGGTTTGAGCTTGTATCTGCTGAGTCACACGAGAGTGCAGGCAGGGCTATCCGGCGTCTTAATCAATTCCAGGACACCGTGCAAATTGATGCCTGGATCTACAAAAAGAACTGATATTTATTTTCTGAATATTGTCTCTTCACGGTCAGGACCAACTGATACCATTGTGACAGGAACACCTGTTTTTCCCTCAATGAATTTTATATAATTCTTAAGGTTCTCAGGTAATTTTGCAAATTCCCTTACGTCAGTGATATTGGCTTTCCATCCCGGTAAAGTTGAATATACAGGTTCAACGGGTGAATTGTCGAAAGGAATCTCAATGCACTCTTTCCCGGCAGATAGATATGATGTGCAGATTTTTATATTCTCGAATCCCGACATCACATCGCTCTTGGTCATGAAGAGCTGCGTAACTCCATTAATCATAATTGCATATTTCAATGCAGGAAGGTCGAGCCATCCGCATCTGCGCGGACGTCCCGTTGTTGAT
>Ga0209450_10000109_pt1 | contig 47237 bp, 42 predicted proteins | sample FrelakmetLWP11LW_FD_187149 | JGI IMG/M metagenome (GOLD analysis project Ga0209450, IMG submission 187149) | Freshwater lake sediment microbial communities from the University of Notre Dame, USA, for methane emissions studies - LWP11 LW (SPAdes)... | ecosystem: Environmental > Aquatic >...
CCCATTCATCAACAGTGGATATGATGTACGATGAGGTGGATGCTTCTCAACTGATTGCCGATAATGACAGGCTTTACGGCGAAATAACTGTCATATTCCATGGCTGGAAACCCACTCAATTACATCCTGATTGGCCGGAACCTGTTGTTTCCCGCTACCGGATTGACGCAAGTGTGAAAGGTGAAACCATTACCGGACAGTTCGAAGGAATCATCGGCCGTGAATGGTCGTGTTCAGGAACCGCTGCTGCGAAATATGCGACAAGCCGATAGTGAAATTAGTAAATATACTGACAGAAACACATATGGAGGGACCTCTATTTTATTGATTGAAAGGGGTAGTATTAATAGATTATTGAAGTTTCGCAAGTAAGAAAATGTTAAGATAATGGCATAAAAAAAGCAAAGGGAGTTTTCAGATATATCTGAAAATCAGTATATTTAAAGTGACCAAACAATAAATAACTGATCCCAATGCTTAGTAATAAAGGTACAAATATTTTCTCTGAGATTAATAGTTTTTTCCTGGAGAATGATAACAGAAAAGCAATTAACAGCATAATGGATATTGCCCGGCATCTGAAAATAAGCGGTAAATCCTTGTCAATTGAGAGTAATGACAACTGCAAGTTCACACGGTTACAGGTGTTAGAGCTATTGTTGCTATTTCCTTTATTCATGATGAAAAACGCCTTTCATTATTCTGAATCCGTTCTCTTTAAGATTCTCTCGTGCAAGAAGGATGTTTTCTATCGCTTTATGGCCAATGGTTCTTTGGATTGGCGAAAGATCCTCTACAGGATCAATTTGCAGTTGATCGGGAAAATCGCGGTCAGAGTCGATTCCTGCAGAGGCAAGGATCCTGTTTGCCTCATTGTTGATGACTCTGACCTGCCCAAAACCGGTAAAAAGATCGAGAGAATAGGACGGATATTCTCTCATGTGACTCATAGCTCCATTATCGGCTTTAAGGCTCTTTTTCTTTGTCGCACTGACGGCAAGACGCAGACCGTTCTGGACTTCTCGCTTCATGGTGAAGAGGGTAGTCGGCCGGAAAAACCTTTCGGGATGACCAGGGAACAGCGTCAAAAGCAGTATCGCAGGGAGCGCAAGGAAACAAAAGCTGTGCAGGAGAGAATTGAAGAGTACACGCAAAAGATAATCCAGAAAGCTATAGACATGGTCAGAAGGGCCATCACAGAAGGGATACGTTTTGATTATCTGCTCTCTGACAGTTGGTTTACCTGTACTGATATAGTGAGGTTAATCAAATCCAGACATGTCAGGTGTCATTTTTTTGGTATGATCAAGATGGCCAAAACCAAGTACCGTTATCAAGGGAAGATGAGAAGTGCCAAAGAGATGGTGAAACTTCTTCAGACAAGGAAGGAAATCCGCTACAGCCGACGCCTGAAGTGTTACTACGGGCAAGCTGAAGTGGGCCTCTCCGGCATAAAGGTTAAACTCTTCTTTTGCAGACGAACCAGAAATGGAGACTGGACAGGACTGCTGACCACCAACACAAAACTTGATTTCTTCGAAGCCTATCATATTTATTCAATGAGATGGTCCGTCGAAGTATTTTTTAAGGAAGCCAAGAGCCTGCTTGGCCTGGGGAAGTCCCAATCCAGAGACTTTGCCTCCCAGATTGCCAGTATCTCTATCACGGTCCTCCAATACAACATTCTTGGAACGGTCAAGCGGTTTAGATCCTATGAAACCATCGGAGGACTTTTCCATCAAGCCACTGATGGAGTTGTTCAGCTCTCGGTCACAGAACGCATATGGGGAATCCTTCAGGAACTGGTCAGGATCATAGCCGAGGCGTTTTTGATCGACGATGAAAGAGTGATGGATACCCTGATTAACCGTAGTGAAACTTTTAAGCATTTTATAAATCTTGATAATCTCGAACTCAAGCAAGCGGCCTAAAATCACTTGCGAAACTTAAATTAATTATACATAATTGAAATGGAGATATTAATTGGATTAATTTTTGTGACCCTTTCCGGGTTTGGTACAGGATCAGCTGCCTGGCCATTTAAAGTCATTAAAGATATTCACTTTGAACAATATTTGTTTCTTGGCATGCTTTTAGCCATTGTGATATATCCATGGTTGTTTGTCATAATAAATGTGCCTGATCCTGTTCAGGTAATTAAAACCGTTGGTTTTAGACCATTGCTTATCTCTAATCTTCTGACTATGGCCTGGGGTGTAGCGAATGTATTATTTATGATTTGTGTTGTCCAGATAGGAGCAGCTCTTACCGGAGCTATCTTATCTGCGCTGGGTATGTCAGTTGGAGTTATTATGCCACTTATACTTAAAGGAAGCGGACTATTCAATGATGCACCTGATCTTTTTTCAAAACCAGGATTGTTCATCATTGCAGGTTTGTTTGTAATACTAATTGGTCTTATATTAGTAAGTATTGCAGGATTCAGCAGAGAAAAATTTCTAAAAAATAAAAGCGATCAGGCTCAGAAGGAACAAGCATCAGGGAATTTTCGTAAAGGGTTATTCCTAGTAGTACTGGCAGGAATTCTTTCCAGTGGATTGGGCCTTGCATTTGTTTACGGACAAGGCCCAATAATAGAAGCGGTAAAGCAGCAGGGAGCTGGCGAAATTACTGCAAACTTTACTGTTTGGGCACTAGTTTGTATTGGTGGGGCTATAATAAATGTTGGTTATGCCGTTTATTGGATGACAAAGAAAAAAACCTGGAACCTGCTTTTCATCAGAAAGGATGAAATTATATGTAGCGCCTTATTTGGAGCACAATTCATTGTTGCAATTATACTTATGGGCAGAGGAATGGTTTTACTTGGAATTCTTGGCGCATCTGTAGGTTATGGCATCATGCAGTCAATGCAGGTTGTTGGTAGCCAGGTTGTAGGATTTGTAGGCGGAGAGTGGCGTGGAGTGATAGGTAAACCAAGAAGAATGATGTATCTGGCATTAGGTGTCATATTTATAGCTGTAATAATCTTTGCGTTTAGTAATACAGTTATATAACAGGAATTTGTTTGGCAATTAAAACACTTTAAAATGATATACTTTTCTGAGGGCGCAGCGGATTTGACGATATCTAACAAACGTATCTCTAAGCTGATTGATAATATGTTGGAAAAGCTTGGTAATTTAAGCAGGGTTTTGATTCTCCCTCCTGATTTTACCCGGTATCATTCTTATGCAGGTGAAATAACCCGTATGTTATATAGCAAACTAAAAAGCACATCCTATATTGAGATTATGCCAACTCTTGGAACTCATGTTCCTTTGTCTGAGAAAGAATTGGACATGATGTATCAGGGCATTCCTCATGAAATCTTCAAACAACATGATTGGGAAAATGATATCGTTAGAATTGGGACTATTTCCTCTGAAATAATTAAAGAACTTACAGATGGATTAGTTGATTTCCCTCTTCATTGCGAGATAAACAAAACATTGATTGAAGGCAAATGGGACCAGATTATTTCTGTTGGACAACTTGTCCCTCACGAACTGATTGGAATTGCTAATTATAACAAAAACATTTTTGTAGGTGCAGGTGGTAAAGATATCATTGATAAAAGCCACTTTATTGGTGCTGTATATGGATCAGAAAAAATGATGGGACACACCAGTTCACCTGTTAGAAATGTACTGAATTATATGAGTAAGAATTTTACAAATCATTTGCCAATATCATATGTTTTAACAGTGCGAGGAGTTGATAAAGATCAGAAAATAGTTACAAGAGGAATTTTTGCAGGAAATGATGAAGAATGCTACCTGAAGGGTGCTGAATTATGTCAGCAGGTGAACATTAAACTGCTTAAGAAAGATTATAAAAAAGTTATTGCTTTCCTGGATCCGGAAGAATTTAAATCAACATGGGTAGGGACAAAAGCTATTGCCAGAACAAGAATGGCAATTGCCAAAGACGGTGAATTAATTATACTTTGTGCCGGAATAAACACCTTCGGTGAAGATCCTTTAATTGATTCACTTATGCGGAAGTATGGATATCAAAGCACTGAAAAATTACTTAAAGCTACCCGCGAAAACAGCGATTTAGCTAATAATTTGGCTACTGCAGCAGCACTTATTGTCTGTTCACCGGAAAATAATTTTAAAATAACCTATGCGGCAAAATCAATATCCCGGAAAGAAGTTGAATCAGTAAACCTCAATTATGCTGACTATGATGAAGTAGTAAAAACCTACAACCCTGCAAAATTAAAAGAAGGAGAAAATGTAATGCCGGACGGAGAAGAAGTTTTTTATGTATCAAAGCCGGCACAAGGTTTATGGGCAGAAACTAACAGATTTAAGCAAAATGATTGAAGGTATTGAACATATGGGACTAAGTGTCTCAAATTTAGACAAATCGATTGAGTTTTATTGTAAAAACTTACATTGTGAAGTAATCAGGATTATTGAAGCATCTACAAATCCGCTCTTAGGAAAGGTTGTAGGCATGCCTGGTTGTATTGCCCGTATTGCTCATTTAAAATCCGGGCCGAATATGCTGGAGCTTTTTGAATATACGAAACCAAAAGGGGAAAAAATACCGGAAGGCCATAAACAAGCTGATAATGGATTTATTCATGCAGGTTTTCGATCGTCAGATGTCAGAAGTGATTATAAAAAAATGAAAAAGGGAGGGGTAAATTTTATTAGTGAACCTGTAGAATTCAGAAAAGATGTGTGGATTTGTTATTTCTACGGACCCGATAATGAGGTTTGTGAAATACGTGAAAGCTAAAACAAAAAAGATTAAATACAATAAGTGAGAAGTTATGATAAAACACGAAATGAGTTCTGATTTTAAAAGATACAAATGGGAAAGTGAAAAAAATGATGTAAAATCGATTGATAGGATATTATTGGCACGTATTCTTTTTGATGTTTTCGTAATTAATGAATTTGAAACAGCAGTACTGAAATTAAAGAATGATGATTGCGTTTGGGGACCAGTGCATACAAGTATTGGACAGGAAGCTATAGCTGCAGCGAGTGTCGCAGCATTAAGAAAAACAGATAAATTTTTTGGTACACATCGCTCTCATCATCAGTTCTTATCAAAAGTATTACAATATTATGTGCCTGAGAAATGGAATCCTGCATCAGATAAATTACCTGGTGAAGCAGAAACAGTAATTAGAAGAACTCTTGCAGAAATTATGGGGCTTGCCGATGGCTATTGTGGCGGGAGAGGTGGTTCTATGCATTTAAGGGATAAACAGGCAGGATTTTTTGGTTCAAATGCTATTGTTGCAGGAGGAATACCTTTGGCAACAGGCACTGCTTTCACCGAAAAATTTAATAATACCGGTAATGTAGTAGTATGTTTTTTTGGTGATGGAGCAATTAATCAGGGTGCTTTTCATGAAGCATGTAATCTTGCCGGACTCTGGAAATTGCCTGTCATATTTTTCCTTGAAAATAATGAATATGCGGTTGCAACAAATGTAGATAATTCCTGTGCTGTATCAGAATTATCTATACGTGCAGCCTCCTATGGTATGGACGCACATGTTGTAGATGGTAATGATGTTTTTGCAATATACGAGTTAATAAATTCAGTTGCCGAAGATATCAGAAAGAACAACAGACCTTGTTTTGTTGAAGCTAAATGCTACAGACGATATCATCATGCGGGAGATCAACCGGGAAGCGTTTTCAAATACAGGTCCAAGGAAGAAGAAAATATTCGGATGAAAAAGGAGGTTGTAACAAATTTGCCTGATAGTCTATTGAAGCATGGTACTTTTTCTAAAAGAGAAATAGACTATATAAAAGATATGGCATTACAGGCAGTTAAGAATGCAGTAGATTTTTATACTGAAGGTACCGACAGGAAAAAAGTAAAAGAGGGAATGTTCCCTCTCCCGGAATCGGCATCGAACGGAGTAAGAAGCGACGGAAGTGAGTTTAAAAACATAAAGTTTAGTGAAAGAGAAAGTTATTCTGTCTTTAACGAAATAAAATACTCAGATTCTATCTCTGCCTCGATTGGCAGATGGCTCGAAAAAGATAATGGAACATTTGTTTTGGGTGAAGAAGTTGCAAATTTTGGTGGAGGTGCATATGGTGCGACCAAAGGATTACCAGACAAATATCCGGATAGAATACTGAATACCCCCATTTCAGAAGCTGGTTTCACCGGATTAGGCTTGGGTGCGGCAATGTCAGGGATGCGCCCTGTAGTAGAAATCATGTTCCCCGATTTCTCACTTGTAGCTGCTGATCAAATTTTTAACCAGATAGCAAAAGCCAGACATATGTATGGCAATACAACTGATATCCCTTTGGTTTTAAGAACCCGGATTGCTGTTGGCTGTGGTTATGGTGGACAGCATTCAATGGATCCTGTCGGACTATATGCACTATTTAGCGGCTGGCGAATTGTTGCTCCGTCAAATGCATTTGACTATATCGGATTATTTAATACAGCAATGCAGTCGAACGATCCTGTCGTTATTATCGAACATCATCTGTTATATACTCTTAAATTTCCTGTTCCGGAAAATGATATTGATTATTTTATACCTTTTAGCAAAGCGAGAATAATTTCAGCAGGTGACGATGTAACTCTTATTACATACGGAGTAATGGCATATCGTTGCGAAAAATTGATATCAAATTTTAATGAAAAAGGAATTTCAGTTGAGATAATTGATTTACGTACTATTGATTTACCCGGACTCGATTTTGAAACTATAGGTGAATCTTTGAAAAAGACCGGTGTCGCTGTAGTTGTTGAGGAAGCTCCGACAAACCATTCTATTGGGGCAAAAATAGCTGCCGAACTTACAGAGAGGTATTTTGATTATCTTGATAGTCCTGTCATGCGGTTAACTTCATTGGATGTACCAAATTCAGTTTCCAGAGTACTGGAAAAGGCAGCCATGATTGATGATGAAACCATTATCAGGAATACGATTTTAGCCGCAAACCGACAATGGAAATAAAGTGAAGTGCGTAAAGATTAGTATTTACGAATTCAACTAACTAATAGATTATTAGCAATGAATATAAAAGTCAGGGTTCCTTTATCATTTCAAAGATTTACCAGGGATAAAGCTGAATTTGAGTGTCATGGCGATACGGTTGAAGAATTATTGGCTAATTTGGTTAACCAATATCACGGTATTAATGAAATGCTTTATGATGAAGAAGGCATGATAAGACCAACACTTAGTCTGTTTGTAAATGGCAAAATTGTCAGACTTACAAAAAAAGAAAAAATATCATTAAAAGAGGGTGATGAAATTTTAATAATGCAGTTAATCGCTGGTGGATGAAACTATTTATTTTTTAACTAAGAAATATGAAAGAATACTTAAAACCTAAAGATTATGAAGGTAAGATAGTACTCGTTACTGGTGCAGGAAGCGGTATCGGAAAAGCAATTGCTGAAATGTTGGCATTAGAAGGTGCGTTTGTTGTAGCATGTGATATAGACCAGGCTAAAGTGAAAACGACTGTAGATGAAATATTAAAATCAAAAGGAAAGGCAATCTCAAAAGTTTTTGATGTTTCTGAAGAAAATTTGGTAAAGGAAGCAGTTCGGCAGATCTTAGAAAATTATGGTGTCATCGATATTTTAATTAATGCTGCAGGTATTATATTTTTAGGTAAGATTGAGGATATTTCTGCAGAGCAATGGGATAAGGTATTAAATGTAAATCTTAAAGGAACTTTTCTAATGTCAAGAGAAGTCATTCCTGATATGAAAAAACGGAAAAAAGGCTGTATTATCAATATCACTGCCGCTGCAGCTAAGACCGGTGGAATGAATGTGGGTGGAAATTATGTAGCTTCCAAAGCCGGAATATCTGCGCTGACCATACATTTGGCAAGACAGCTTGCTCCATTTGGAATCAGGGTAAATGCAATCAGCCCCGGTCCTGTCGATACACCAATGCTTATGGGCGATAGCGGAGGTGGAGACTATAATAATGAAATGCGTGAAAATATCATACAATCTGTACCACTTGGAATAGGTTATCCTCAGGATATCGCTTACGGGGCGCTGTTCCTGGCTGATGAAAAGAAAGCAAGGTATATTACCGGAGAAATACTGGATATTGACGGTGGTCTTTTTATGGATTGAAATTATAAAACTGAAATTCATTAACTTAAAAAGAGATGAAACCCACATGTTATGCTAACACAAACACCTGATAAATATAATTTTATCAACATGTGCGGTTCCATCATACCATTAAAATCAAAATTATATTATGATGAAAAAACAACCTGATAAAATACAAAACCAACAATATCTACCTGATAATAAAGGGCAGCTTAATATCTATACTCAGATGTTGAGGATCAGGCTTTTTGAGCAAAAAGCTAATGATCTTTTTGCGCAGGGATTGGTAACCGGGTCAATGCATATTTATACTGGACAGGAAGCTATCGCGGCGACAGCAGGAGAACTATTGAGGGAAACAGACACCATTACCAGTACCCATAGAGGACACGGGCATTGCATAGCCAAAGGTGGTAAAACCGACAGGATGATGGCTGAGCTCCTTGGAAGGAAGAATGGTTATTGCAGTGGTAAAGGAGGGAGCATGCATATGACTGATTTCACAATGGGGAACCTGGGTGCAAATGGTATGGTTGGCGGAGGGCTTGCCATATCAGTCGGTGCCGGGATAACAAATGCAATCATGAAAAAAAATGATAATGTCACCATATGCTTCTTTGGCGAAGGTGCAACAAATGAGGGTGTTTTTCACGAGTCCCTTAACCTGGCAGCTATATGGAAGCTGCCTGTTATATTTCTTTGTGAAAATAACCTGTATCAGGTATTTACAAGCGTTGAGGAAAGCCTTTCCGTGAAGGATGTGAGCTTAAGAGCTACGTCGTATGGTATCCCTGGTATTACCTGCGACGGGAATGATGTCTTTGAAATTTATAATGTTCTGGGATCTGCTATTGAAAGAGCAAGAACTGGTCATGGACCTACATTAATAGAAGCAAAAACTTACCGGTGGGAGGGTCATTATACAGGTGATGCTTATGCCAGAGGAGGCTACCGAAGCCTTGAGGAGATTGAGGAATGGAAAAAGAAAGATCCAATACCAAGATTGGAAAAATTTATTATTGAAAATAAAGTCGCTGACAATGATTTGCTTCAGAAAATTAGTCTTGAATTAAAGGATGAGATTGAAAAGGCTGCTCAATACGCAATAGACAGTCCCTGGCCTGATGAAAGTGACCTTTTTAAAGATGTTTTTTACGAAAGAGAGGAGGTATTAAGATGACAGTAATCAGATATTCACAGGCAATAAGGGATGCTATTGCAGAAGAGATGCGAAGTGATAAAGATATTTTCGTAATGGGCGAGGACGTTGAAACAATGGGAGGTGTTTTTGGCTGTACGAAAGGCATTCTTGAAGAGTTCGGACATGACAGAATAAGGAATACCCCGATTTCGGAAGCGATTATTATAGGTGCCGGTGTAGGGGGAGCGCTCACAGGTACAAAGATGTTGGTGGAGATGCAATACGTTGATTTCATCCTTCACGCAATGGACCAGACAATTAATCAGGCAGCAAAAATCCATTACATGACAGGAGGGAAGGCTACGGTCCCATTGGTAATTCGTGCACAGCAGGGAAGTGGCAGAGGCAATGGCGCACAGCATTCACAGAACCTTGAAGCGATTTTTTGCCATATGCCCGGATTAAAAGTGGTGATGCCTTCCAATCCTTATGATGCTAAAGGATTATTAAAAACTGCTATAAGAGACAATAATCCTATCATGTTCTTTGAGCATAAAGTCCTGTATAATACAACAGGGGAAGTACCGGAAGATGACTATACAGTACCCTTTGGGAAAGCCGATATCAAACGTCCAGGTAAAGATGTGACTATAATTGCTACTTCCTGGATGGTTCTCAAAGCGATGGAAGCTGCAAAAATTCTTGAAGCTCAGGATATCGATGCAGAGATCATTGACCCAAGAACTCTGGTGCCTCTTGATAAAGATACCATTGTAAATTCTGTAAAAAAAACAGGCAGGGTGGTAATTGTTCATGAATCACATGAAGTATGTGGTATTGGAGCGGAGATTGCTTTTATTATAAATGAGCTTGCATTTGATTGGTTGGATGCACCTGTAAAACGGGTGACATCTGCCCAAACACCAATACCTTACAGCAGAAAACTTGAACAGTTGACGGTGCCTTCTGCTGAAAGAATTGTTTCGGCGGTAAAAGAAGTATTGTATGTAAAATAATAAAGGTAACTAATCAGTGTTGAATGAAATGGAGTCAGAAGTCCGAAGTCGGAAGCCCGAAGTTTAAGAGACACAATACCAAAATAAACAAACCTTTATGAACCGGGCTCCATTGTACCATTAATTTCAATCAATGAGAAGAATTAATTTTTTAAAACCATTAATTGGTAAAAACAGATGTGTTCTGACTTCGGTCTTCGGTCTTCGGTCTTCTGACTTCGGTCTTCGGTCTTCTGACTTCGGTCTTCGGTCTTCGGTCTTCTGACTTCCGACTGATTAGTCACTAATAAAGCTGTTATAAAAGTTGCTTATACCGGATTGAGCAATCAGACAAACGAAACAAAAATAGATAGAAATGAATGAGAAAATGACATCAAGAGAAAGAGTAAGAAGGGCTATAAACCATCTTGAGCCTGACAGGGTTCCCATTGATATCGGAGGAACAAAAGTTACGGGGATACACATAGATGAGTATATTGAGATTGGGAAGTATCTGGGATTGGATATACAACCACCGAAGGTTTATGAGCAGTGGCAAATGCTTACGAGAGTTGATGACCTGATGATGAAGTGGTTGCATGCTGATGTGATTCAGGTTGAAAACGTAACAGAAACCTGGGGGTTTGAAAACAAAGACTGGAAAGTATGGACAACAAACCTTGGCAATGATGTGCTTATGCCGGGAAGCTACAACCCGATAAAAGATGATAAAGGGTATTTACGGCTTTACGATGTCAATGGGAAGCCCATGGCTTTAATGGCTCCGGCAGGACTATACTACGATAAAGACTGCCCGACAAAAATGTCAACGGGTGACTATAATTTTATGGATCCCGCGGATTGGAAAAAATCTATACCCCTGTACTCAGAGGAGGAACTCAGACTGCTTGAAAAAAGGGCGAAATTTTTTTACGAAAATACAGATTATTCTGTCCATGGAGGCTTTCTGAAGGGCGGACTCGGGACAAATGGAATTTTTGCCGGACAGACTATCGGAGACTGGATGTGCATACTGATTTCAGAAACTGAATATGCTAATTCTATTTTACGGGTAACGGCAGAACGAGCTGTACAGAACCTGGAACTATACCTTCAGGCAGTCGGGAAGTACATAGATACAATTCTTATATCAGGAACGGACTTTGGCGCACAAAATGGTGAAATTTACGATCCTGATATTTTCAAAGAACTGCACCGGCCCAATTATAAGCTGATAAATGATTATGTGCATAATAACAGCAATGTCAAGACGATGTTTCACAGCTGTGGTTCAATTTTTAACATTATTGAGTATTTTATTGACGCTGGTGTTGACATTTTAAACCCGGTACATACAAGCACATCAAATATGGAACCTGAAAAATTGAAGCAAATGTTCGGAGACAGGATCGTATTCTGGGGTGGTGGAGTTGATACTCAAACAGTATTGCCTTATGGGACAAAAGATGATGTTATTGAACAGGTTAAGGAGAGAATCAGAATTTTTGGGAAGGGTGGCGGGTTTGTGTTTGCTGCAGTTCATAATATACAGCACGGCGTTCCTCCACAGAATGTTGAGGCAATGATAGAAACTGTAATGAAATATGGCGTATATTCTGACCAATAGTAATAAGAATATTTAAAAAGATAAGGGGGTGTTTTTATGAACAAAAGGAATATTTTTGACCTGACAGGACGGGTGGCACTGATAACAGGAAGCGGAAGCGGCCTTGGAAAGGCTATAGCAAAAGGTATGGCAAATGTGGGAGCCAGAGTGGCACTTGTTGATATAAATGGGGATATGGTAAATGCCGTACTAAAGGAAATCATGTCAGATGGCGGGGAAGGAACCGCTATAAGTGCAGATGTTACAAAGGCTGAAGAGGTAAAATCGGCTGTTGAGTCAGTTGTAAATAATTATGGAAAGATTGATATATTGATAAACTGTGCCGGTGTCACCAGAAGGATGCCTGCAGAAGAATTTAACGAACCCGATTGGGATTTTGTAATAAACGTCAACCTTAAAGGCACTTTCCTCTTCTGCAGGGAAGCAGGAAAGCACATGCTGGAAAACGGGGAGGGAAGCATAATAAATATTACGTCTTTGGCTGCCCATGTTGCAATTGTGAACAGCGCGGCCTACTGCGCCAGTAAAGGAGGCGTGGCACAACTCACCAAAACACTTGGTGTGGAGTGGGCGACAAGAGGAGTGCGTGTGAATGCAATATCTCCTGGCGTATTTGAAACGCCACTTCTCATGCAATGCATAGATAAGGAAAAGGATTATGGGAATCGTATGCTTTCCAAAATACCTATGGGTAAATTTGGGAAACCGGAAGAGCTGGTCGGGACTGTAATATTTCTTGCTTCAAAGGCATCATCGTATGTAACGGCTCACATACTGGCAGTTGACGGAGGATATCTGGCACAATGATAAAGCACGGTTTGGAAGTAAGCTGTAAAAGCTACGGGCTTTAACAATTCGGCTACATAGAAAGGACAATTAAATATGACATCAAGAGAACGTGTAAGAAAAGCACTTAACCACCAGGAGCCGGATCGTGTTCCTATTGGATTTTGCGGAAATATTTTCACGGGTATTCATATTGACGAGTATATTAAATTAACAAAGTATCTGGGTATGGATACAGAAACTCCCAGGGTTTATGATCAGTTCCAGATGCTTGCAAGAATTGACGATACTTTCAGGAAGAGGATCCATACCGACATGATAGAGCTGGAGAATCCATCGATGACCTGGGGCTTTCGTAATAACAGATGGAAGGAATGGGTGACAGGTAAAGGGAATACTGTGCTGATGCCCACCGATTTCAATCCGACCAGGGATGAAAAGGGATACATCTACATAAATGATGTAAAAGGTAATCCAATTGCTTTTATGCCATCAGACGGACTATATTTTGAGAGGACTTGTCCTACCGGAATGTCTGATAAATTGGAAAAAATGGATCCTGAGTTTTGGAAAGAACTGTTGATGGTTTATACAGATGAAGAACTCAGGGAATTAGAGAAAAATGCAAGTGAGATTTACAATAACACACAATACTCTGTTTGCGGGGCATTCAACAGGGGACAGCTTTCAACTTATGGTATTTATGCCGGACATACCATAACCGATTGGATGATTATACTAATGACTGATGAGGCCTATGCTTATTCGCTCTTAAGGGCTCATGCCGAGAATGCAGTTAAGAATCTCGAGGTGTATTTGCAGGCTGTGGGAAAATATCTTGATACAATTGTAATTTCAGGTTTTGACTTTGGTGTCCAGGACAGGGAACTATTCAGCCCGGAAATATTCAAAGACCTTTATCTGCCTAATTACAAGCTTATTAATGATTATGTCCATAATAACTGCAATGCAAAAACTGTCTACCACAGTTGTGGTTCAAACTGGAATCTGATCGAATACTTTATTGAAGCAGGCTGGGATGTATTAAACCCTGTCCAGACAACTGCTGCAAACATGGATCCTGTTAAGCTTAAAGAAAAATTTGGCAGTAGAATTACTTTCCTTGGAGGAGGAATAGATACACAGACTGTACTTCCTTTTGGTACCCCTGACAAGGTTGTTGAGCAGGTAAAGGAAAGGATAAAAATATTTTCGCCTGGCGGAGGATTCATATTCAGCCAGATACATAACACCCAATACGGCGTCCCTCCTGAAAACTATATTGCAATGGTTGATGCTGCATATGAGTTTGGTATTTATCCGGATTAATGGCAGGGTTGTATTAGGGTTTTGGAAATTCAAGTGTTATATTTGAAACGGCACCCAAAAAGGAGTTTTTCGAAGTGCCAATAAGTGGTAAGACAATATTCCATAGAATTAATTTGATCAGGATAACAAAATCATATGTACAGAATGAAAGCTGCAGTGATTGAAAGTGTAAACAGAATTATTGTTAAAGAGGTTTTATTTCCCGAATTGGTGCCTGGAAATACTGTTGTTAAAGTTGCATATGCCGGCCTGTGCGGGCCAACAGATGAAGCAATATTGAAGGGATTACACCCGAGAGCAAAATTTCCGCTGGTCCTGTCACATGAGTTTTCAGGGGAAATTGCTTTCATTGAAGATGGTGTGGAAGGTTTAAATAAGGGTGATAAAGTTGTAATAAATCCTTTGCTTTCCTGTAACAATTGCAGTACATGCAGGAATGGAAACCAGTATATCTGTGAAAACCTCAGGCTTATAGGTATAGATACAGACGGAGGTTTTGCAGAATACTGCTCTGTTCCGCTTAATAATATTGTTTTACTTCCCGGGGATATGCCTTTGAATATTGCAGCTTTGTCGGAGCCTATGGCTGTAGGAATACATGCTGTAAAGGAAGCCGGCCTCAGAATGGGTGAAAGTGCAATAGTCTTTGGTGCCGGGCCAATAGGACTTTTTGTTGCAGAAGCTTGCAGAAAAGCAGGGGCAGTTGACATTACTATTGTTGAAATAAATAAAAAAAGACTTGAATTTGCCAGAGAAACAGGTTATAATGTAATCGATGCAGATTCTCTTAACCTGAATTCCTCTTTTCACAAATATGATTTTATTTTTGAAACAACAGGATCCCCTGAAGTTTTAAAGGTTCTTTTGAACTATTCAAAAACAAAAGGAACGATTGTTATTGTAGGCAAATTTGACAATATGGAACTGTTTGATTTACATACTGTACTTTTTAACGAGTTGAAGATAATTGGTGCAAGGGTATACAGGGAGAATGAGTTTCTGCTGGCTGTGCAGATACTTTCAGAAAATCCGCAACGATATAATAAATTCATAAGCGATTATTTCCCGATTGAAAAAATTGAAGATGTTTTCTCAGCTTTTAGAAACAGGAATAATTTAGGAAGGGTCATGGTAAAATTTGACTTAAAGAAAGGTGAATGAAATGAAGTATAGCAATGATAGTAATATAGCTGTAATCAGTACATACAAAGAAAACATGTCTGTTAAGGACTTGAAGGACATGACGTTACAATTAAGAAGAGATATTATTGAGCTTACATGGTTCTCCGGAACTCAATCAAGCCATGTTGGAGGAGAATTGTCTGCAGCCGAGATAATGGCTGTTCTGTTTGGAAGAATACTAAAGCTCGATCCTCAGAATCCGGTATGGGAAAACAGGGACAGGGTAATACTTTCAAAGGGACATGCATCGGCGTTAACCTATGTGGCCATGGCGTGGAGAGGATTCTTCGAAAGGGATGTATTATGGAACGAGTTCAATCGGGTAGGCGGCAGGTTACAGGAACATGCCAATATGGAACTGCCTGGAATTGAGGCTCCTACAGGCTCATTGGGTATGGGCCTGTCTAACGGCTGCGGAATGGCATGGGCGGCAAAGCACACTTACAAGGATAAAAAGCCTCCCTATAATGTCTATGTAATACTTGGCGACGGTGAGTGTACCGAAGGGCAGACATGGGAAGCCGTCATGACTGCAGCGCATTTCAAACTGGATAACCTTATTGCTATTGTGGATTATAACAAATACATTATTTCCGGGACAACCTATGAAGTTATGGATCTCGAACCGTTTACCGACAAATGGGAGAGTTTTGGATGGGATGTTCAGATAGTTGAAGACGGACATGATATTGTCCAGCTTATAGCTGCAGTTGAAAAGGCCGGGGAATATGAAACTGCTCCGGATAAGCCTCGGGTGATTATTGCCAATACTGTTAAAGGTAAGTGCATTAAATTCATGGAAAATGATGCAATCCACTGGCATGCAGGACATCTGGATGAAAAGCTTTACGAACAATGTAAAAAGGAACTGGGATTATGAGTGAAGAGTTAATGTACGGATGTTCTCTTAAAGGCATGAGGACAGCCTTAAGAGAAACGCTGCTTGAAGTGTCACGCAGTAATGAAAAGGTTGTAGTAATAGATTGTGAGACAGGGACGGCAACAAACATACTTCCCTATAAAAAGGAATTTCCCGGCAGGTTCATAGAGCTTGGGGTGGCAGAGCAGAATGCAATAAGCTTTGCATTTGGCGTGTCTGCTTCAGGATATATACCCATTGTTCCGCTGTTTGGAAGCTTTTTGACAAGAAGGGCATGTGACCAGATATTCATACAGGTTGGTTATGCGGAGGCCAATGTTAAGCTAATAGGATGTTATTCGGGTCTTTCAACACCTAATACAGGGGCAACGCATCAGTCAATAAATGACGTTTCAATAATGAGATCGATACCGGGTATTACGATAATAGAAGCATGCAACGAGTCCGAACTGAGAGAGGCAATAATTGAGGCTGTGAAGATTCATGGACCTGTGTATATCAGGATGATCCGGGGCGATATAGATCCTTATGAAAGCATGGAGGTTAAACTGGAGGGTGAATTCGAGATAGGAAAAGCACGCGTTTTGAGAGAGGGGTGTGATGTTACGCTGATTGGATGCGGGCTTATGGTTAAGAGATGCCTGGAAGCAGCAGAACTACTGGCAAAGGAAGGGATATCGGCAGAGGTAGTGAATTGTTCAACCATTAAACCTTTAGATAAGGATACAATTTCTAAATCTGTAACAAAAACAAAGGCTGTTGTTACAGCAGAAAATCACTCAATAATAGGCGGATTGGGTAGTGCCGTTGCTGAATTCGTTGCTGAAAACTGTCCGGTTCCAACCAAACGGACAGGTATTATGGATAAGTTTGGAGAGTCAGGCAGTCTTGAAGAATTATTTCCGAAATATGGTCTTACAACTCAGGCTGTTATGGAAGCAGTAAAAAAAGTGTTACTAATTAAAACAAAAATAACGAACAAATGAACATATTTGATATAGAAAAACTGCCATATGTGGAATTTGGCAGCAAAATAACAAGAAAGGTCAGAATAGTAATATCTCCTGAAACAACAGGCGAAACCAGGTTGGCAATAGTGCAGGTAAATATTCCTCCGGGAGGCATTTCTGATGGTCATATGCACGATAAAAGTGATGAATATATTTATTTTGATAATGACGGTGCCGTAATATTGGACGGGATAAGACATGAAGTTAAGAGAGGAAGCCTTGTTCAAGCGGTTAAAGGTGTGATACATGAATGCATAAATACAAGTAGCGAAAAAGAGCTTAATCTTTTTTGTGTATTTGTTCCTCCTTTTGAACCATACGGTTCTTACCCTGAACTTATTGAAAGTACAAAGAACTTCCTTAAAGATAAAATCACTTATTTATAAGCTTCAGGAAAAGAATCAAAAAATTTGATCAGAATCAGGTAAATATTATTCTTATGAGGTAATCCATTCAGATGTGTTCTTAAAAACTAAACAGAAGGTAATAATAACTTAAATGATTAAATAAAATGGCGATTGCGGTAATAATGCCAAAGCAGGGTCTGACGGTGGAGACCTGTATAATAACCAAATGGTTTAAAAAGAAAGGAGAAAGTGTTTCAGTTGGAGATATTCTTTTCTCATACGAAACAGACAAAGCTGCTTTTGATCTGGAATCACCTGTTGATGGCATACTTTTAGATGTTTTTTTTAATGATGGTGCCGAGGTCCCAATTCTAACAAATGTTGCAGTGATTGGGAAGAGTGGTGAAGCTTCAGATTTATTTAATCCGGAAAAAGTAACTCTCAATGCTACCACTTCACCTGATCTTTCTATGCATGAAGAACATCCTTCAATTCCCCCAAAAGAAGATTTAACAATAATACCGTCTGCCACGGATTCCAGAATCAGGATATCGCCCAGGGCAAAACGTATTGCCGGAGAGAAAGGACTTAAATACAATAATTTACAGGGATCAGGACCCAACGGAAGGATTGTCATAAGGGATATTGAAAAAGCTTTATCCGGAACTACTACTATTGCACAAGCGGTTTATCCGGTCGGTGTTGAGTACTCAGAACAACCTCTGAGTAATGTGCGTAAGATTATTGCAAAAGCTATGCATTCCTCACTTCAAAACTCGGCCCAATTAACGCATCATATGAGTGCTGATGTTCGTCTTCTTCTCGCGGCTAGACAAAAGATTAAAAGTAACATATCTTCCGGGATGAATCAACAGGATATCACATTAAACGATATGGTATGCTGGTGTGTTATTAGAGCATTGGAGAAATCTATTGATATAAATAGTCATTTCCTTGGTGACAGTATCAAAATCTTTCACAAAGTACATCTGGGTATTGCGGTTGATACACCACGGGGTCTGATGGTTCCTACTATAAAGTATGCCAATGATATGGATTTAACGAAATTATCAAAGGAGTTGAAATCAGTTGCAGATGCCTGCAAAAGAGGAAGTATCAATCCCGAATTGATTCAAAGTACTGCAGCCACTTTCACTGTTTCAAATCTGGGAAACTATGGAGTTGAGATGTTCACCCCGGTTATCAATCTTCCCCAGGCAGGAATCCTGGGTGTTTGTACAATAACTAATCGTCCAACTGATATAGGTAATAACATATTCGGCTTCATCCCATATATCGGATTATCGCTTACATATGATCATAGAGCAATCGATGGTGGTCCGGCCTCATTATTTTTAAAGGAGATTAAGGAACAAATTGAGAGTTTCAATTACTAATACGAAATCAGATTAGACGAATGTTTAAAGAAGAAGCTACATAAAGAATACTCAACTCAAAATATTAAGGTTGGCTAATACATTAATTAAACAATATGAACACTAATCCGCTATCAGGTCTTTTATTAATTTCGCTCGGTGCCCTTTCTGCTGCAAGCTTTTATGTGCCATTTGCAAAGGTGAAAAACATGGCATGGGAGGTCTACTGGCTTATCGGTGGCTTCTTTTCCTGGATCGTTGTCCCGATCATTGTCGCCATTGTCACCATTCCAAATCTCTTCGCTCTCTACAGGACTGTGTCCACAAGTACACTCTGGTGGACTTTTTTCTTTGGTTTCCTGTATGGTTTCGGAGGGTTGACTTTTGGACTTTCTATGCGCTATCTTGGTCTTTCACTGGGTTATGCATTAACACTGGGAATCATTGCCGTGTTTGGTACACTTATTCCCCCGCTGGTGAACGGAATAATATTTGAAATGGTTGCTTCAACAGGAGGAATTCTGACACTTACCGGAATAGGCGTCACAATAATTGGTATTATACTCACGGGAAAAGCCGGAGTTATGAAAGACAGGGTTTTGCCAGATGAAAAGAAACGGGAGAATATCAAAGAGTTTAATTTAAAAAAAGGTGCATTAGTTGCATTATTTGCAGGTGTAATGAGCGCCTGTTTTGCATTTGGTATCGAAGCCGGAAGACCGATTTCAGAAGGAGCGGTAAGCATGGGTGTCAATCCTCTCTGGAGACAAAATCCTGTATATGTTGTTATGCTCCTGGGAACTTTTGCTACCAATGTTATTTGGTGCATATTCCTTGGAATTAAGAACAAATCTTTAGGAGACTTTTTTAATGCAAAAGCATATGTATTGTTGAAAAACTACCTTTTTTCAGCAATCGCAGGGACTTTATGGTATGTCCAGTTTCTTCTGTATGGCATGGGCGAAAGCAAATTGGGGAAGTTCAGCTTCGCCGCATGGAGCATTTTGATGGCGTTGAGCATTGTATTTAGTACTGGCTGGGGAGTTTACCGGAATGAATGGAAAGGTTCAGGGAAAAAGGTTGGTACTATTTTGGCTATTGGACTTCTCTCACTTGTAATTGCTTCATGTATAATTGGTATGGCTGGACGTTATTGAAAATTAATATGAAAACAGAAAAACAAAATGCATTATTGCGATCAATTGTATTACTTTTTGTTGCAATGTCCTTTTTTTACGGCTGCAGAACACAACCCAAAAAAACTTATGAACCAACCTCTGAATCCCTAAATTCGCATCCAACTCCCGAATGGTTCAGGAATGCAAAGTTTGGTATTTTTATTCACTGGGGGATTTATTCTGTGCCAGCTTTTCATGAATGGTACGTGGAATTTATGAGTCCCAGGTCAACATGGGGCAAAGCTCCGCTAGGCCCTCCCTATACTGCGGCTCAGGGCGATTTACCTGACAGCATTTTTAAGTTGGAAATTCGTGGTACCAGGGGTGCGGCCAATCAATATCACCGTGATAACTATGGTGTAGATTTTGAATATGACGAATTCATTCCCATGTTCAAAGCCGAGAACTTCGATCCTGTTGCCTGGGCAAATCTATTCAGGCAGGCAGGGGCTAAATATGTGGTTCTGACTGCAAGACATGGTGATGAGTTTGCCCTCTGGCCAACAAAATATACCAGTCGTAATGCAAAAGAAATGGGACCTCATCGTGATCTGGCAGGTGACCTGATCAAAGCGGTCAGGTCGCAGGATCTTAAAATGGGCTTTTATCACAATACCACTTACTCATTTTGGGATAGGCGATATCCGAATGAAGAATGGGTAAATTATATGAACAATTCTATTAAAGAACTGGTGGATATGTATCAACCTGATATCCTTTGGGGTGATGTACCTGTCAGTCCTTTTCTTGATGCGAATGGGAAGCCATTATGTGCTGACCATTGGAAAAGCAAGGAGGTTATAGCATATTTTTATAATCACTCAAATAATCCCGACGAAGTGGTGACCAATGACCGCTGGGGGTTAGATACAACAAGGGCTGGCCTGAATTCAAAAAAAACATTTTCACAATCATTATGGGCACAATATGCAAAATCATGGCATGTAGAAGATGGAGCCTTACTGGGCGATTTTCAAACTCCGGAACGTAGGAATATTACCCGTATTTTTGATATCCCATGGGAAACCTGCGATGCGATGGACCCCACTTCCTGGGGTTATAACAAACAAACACCTGAAGAAAAATATATGACAACCAATCAGCTTGTTGATTATCTGGCTGATATAGTCAGTAAGGGAGGTAACCTTCTTATAAATATTGGCCCGAAAGCTGATGGGACGATCCCGGAAGTCATGCAAGATCGCTTAAAGGGTGTTGGTACATGGCTTGCAGTAAACGGCGAGGCGATTTACGGTACCAGACCATGGTTAGTATATGGTGAGGGACCTACTAAAGAAGAAATTGGTGCCTGGGAAAGTAAAGGTTACGGGTTTAAAGCTGGCGACATCAGGTTTACCCGGAAAGGGAATGTCCTATATGCTATTATTCTTGAATGGCCGGGAGGAGAAATATCCCTGAATTCGTTAAAAGGTTTAAATATTAAGAAAATATCCATGCTGGGAGCAACGGAAGAAATCAGATGGAGGCATACTAACGGTGAGATCAATATTTCTTTACCTTCAAACCCTGTTTCACCTTACGCAAATACCCTGAAATTTGAATGTGAAGGAAAATCTCTGGACTAAGAATTAATGTATATTGAAAACGCTGGATAAATAGTAGTACATAAATTAGACATTTAAAAGATGAATCACAGAGAGCGATTTTACGCCACAATCGAATATGAACCTGTTGACAGGCCGGCTTCATGGCTTGGATTACCTGTTCCTTCGGCAGAACCTGCATTAATTAAGTACTTTGGGGTAAAGAGTATCGATGAGTTGAGGAGGATCCTTGATGATGACATTTATCCCATTGAAGTTCCTTACAATTTTCCTCCATCTAATCATATTGCTTGTGCGTTTAAGTTTGCCAAAGTTGATCACCTGGATAAGCCTGATGAACGTACCCTTACAGCGCCAGGTTTTTTTGAGGATTATAGCAACCCACTGGACGTGGACAAATTTGCCTGGCCAGATCCATCATTATATCTCGATCGGGAAGAGTCAAGGAGACGAGTTGATTCTGCACCACTTGGCCGGATTAAAATGGGAATATTATGGAGCGCTCATTTCCAGGATGCTTGTTCGGCATTTGGTATGGAACATGCCTTAATGACGATGTTTCAGAACCCGGAGATGTTCCAGGCTGTAATTGATCGTATTACTGATTTTTATCTTAAAGCCAACGAGATTTTTTATGAATCAACCAAAGGTATGCTTGATGCAATACTCATTGGAAATGATTTTGGAAGTCAGACAGGCCTGATGGTTGATCCTGAGAGTATCCGCAAACATGTATTTCCGGGCACAAAAAAGTTAATCGACCAGGCAAAAAGTTACGGACTTACTGTAATGCATCATTCATGTGGTTCGATTTTTCCGCTTATTCAGGATCTGACTAACCTTGGTGCCGATATAATCCATCCCATTCAGGCACTTGCCAGCGAAATGGATGCCCCTAACCTGAAAAAGAATTTTACTGGCAAAGTTGCTTTCTGCGGTGGTGTTGATGCGCAGAACCTGTTGGTCAATGGTAAGCCTGAAGAAGTTGATAAGAAGGTTACTGAATTAAAAGAATTATTCCCCACAGGATTAATAATATCGCCAAGTCATGAAGCTATTCTACCGGATATTCCGCCTGCAAATATAAAAGCATTGTTTGATGCCTTAAAACGGTGAAATTTAGAAGATTTGGACAAGTGATACTACTATTCATTTTATTTAAATACTATCAGATATCAGGGAATTTCTTATAAGGACAGATCGGCAAACATGAATTGGCGAAAAACAGAGTTTTAAACCAAAACTTCAAATAACTACTAAATTCAGTTTTATAAATAAACCCGGAAAATTTATAGATGATAGATCAGTTCCGGAACAAAAATCTAATTATACAGTTTAAAATTTATCTTTTATTTACAGAAAAGAGGGAAACTATCTGTCGGATTCTGTTTGGATGGATAAGCATTATAAAGAGACCGCCAATTATGTTTCCCAGCGTTACAGGAATTATATTATGAAACATGATATACTGTGCAGGCAGAGTGTAACCGTTGGAAAAAAGTCCTGCAGGTATCAAATACATATTTGCAATGCTATGCTCAAACCCCGAAGCCACAAATGCCATAATCGGCAGAATAACGCAAACGATCTTTGAGATAACATCTTTTGAGAAATATGACATAATTATTGCCAGGATAACAAGAATATTGCAGAAAATTCCACGGATGAAAGCCTCGCTGAATGTCAGGTTCATTTTATAATCTGCAATTTTGATTGCCATATTGCCCATAGTTGAGAGGGCTGTTGGATGACCAAAAATTCCGGATTTATATATGAGGTATGCTGTAGTTAATGCTCCCATAAAATTGCCAATATATACTACTACCCAGTTTCTAAGAAGTAAAACTGGCGAATAAAGTCCGGAAACAGCACCTACAATCATTGTAATGTTACCAGTGAAAAGTTCTGCGCCTGCTATAACAACCAGAACCAGACCAACACTAAAGCAGGCACCGGCTACGATCCTGCCCATTCCCTGCTCCATTGCCACAAGAAAGAGATGAGATCCGAAGCTGATATAGATACCAGCCAGCAGTCCAAGTAAAAAAAGCTGCCAGGGTCTTGTATTTGCTTTTTTAATTCCAAGATGACTTATTGTTGCACCAACTTCATTATGAGTTAATTTTGGATCATAATTGCTGCTAATTTTGTCTGTCATTTTTTGTAAGGTTGTTTAAGTAATACTGATTTTTTTCTGCCAATATAATTGTTCTTTCTTAAAAATCAGCTGTCAGACAGGTAATAATTGTACTAAAATTGAATCAAATGTTAATATAGCATCAAAAGAAGTAAAAATTGATGTAGAAATATTATATTGCAGCTGTTATTTTTGCTAGACTATTAAATAAGTTAAATACAAAAAAAGATGGAAAATTTACTCGAAAAGCTGCTTGAAGCTGTTGAATTAGGCAAGGTGGATAAAAAATCCCCATATCCTCCTCAGTTAAAGGATCAGGATGGAGCCTATGAATTAGCTGGAAAAGCGCTGGAACAGGGTTTCAAACCCGAGGATATTCTTGAAAAGGCATTAATTCCGGCGATGGCTAATGTCGGCAATAGGTTCAGCCGTAAGGAGATATATGTACCTCAGATGCTTATGTCAGCAAAAGCAATGGGTGGTGCAATGCTTCACCTTAAACCTTTCTTCCAGTCGGGTGAAACGAAAAGGAAAGGAACATTTATAATAGGTACAGTTACTGGCGACCTACACGATATAGGGAAGAATCTGGTTTCAATGATGGTAGAAGGTGGTGGCTGGGAGGTAATTGACCTTGGAGTTGATGTGGGACCCGAAAAATTTATTAAAGCTATAGAGGAAAAACCCCACGCTGTCATCGGCCTTTCAGCTCTGCTGACAACAACCATGGAGAATATGAGAAAAATTGTAGCCGAAATAAAAGCAAAGTACGCAGATGCAAAAATACTGGTAGGCGGCGCTCCCGTTACACAGGATTATTGCAATAAGATTGGCGCTGACTTTTATTCTCCCGATCCACAGGGTGCTGTTAATTATCTTAATCAACTCGTCAGTCTATAGGATATGAAGACTGTTCTCCGTGGCAAAACAAAAGAAGTTATTATCAATACCGACGGTCCCGTTATCATTATAGGGGAGAGTATCAACCCTACAAGAAGGAAGAAGCTGGTCTCAACTTTGCAGGCGGGGGATTTTGATTATGTTCTTGAACTTGCTAAAAATCAGCTGGATGCAATGGCTGACATGCTTGATGTTAATGTTGGATTCCCCGGGGTGGATGATGTTAAACTGCTTCCTGAAACCGTAAAACAGCTTCAGAGTCATTTCGATATACCGCTTTGTCTCGATTCGCCTAATCCCAAAGCAATCGAAGCAGCCCTTAAAGTTATTGAAGGGAAATGTCTCATTAATTCAGTAAATGGCGAAGAGAAATCTATGAATGCGCTTCTTCCGATTATAAAAGAATATGGTGCCGCTGTTATTGGATTAACAATGAATGATGATGGTATCACAAACGATCCTTATAAAAGGCTTTCAATTGCTGAAAAGATACTTGAGCGGGCAGTTAAATTGGGAATTAAAGAAGAAGATGTAATTATTGACCCACTTGCGATGGCAGTAAGTGCTGATCCTCGGGCCTGTATCGTAACTCTTGAGACAATCAGGTTAGTTCATGAGAAATTAGGTCTGAATATTACGCAGGGTGCTAGTAATATTTCTTTCGGACTGCCTGACAGAGAGATACTTAATATTGCTCATATGATACTCTCTATCAGTAATGGGTTGACCTGTCCGATTGCCAACCCTGAAAAGATAACTGCTGCTGTAAGAGCCGCAGATCTTGTACTCGGACGCGATGATTTTGCAATGAAATTTATTGAGTATTCTCAAAGTAATATTAATGTATAATTGGGGAATTAATTTTTGATTCTGTACAATAACTTTTAATCTTTTATTAATGTCTCTTTTTACTCCGTCACGAAGATGGCAGCCAGCGTTTTATCCTTTTAGAAAGGAAAAATTTGCCCGGCGTCTGCTTGCAAAAACCGAACTTCTTGTAAAAGGTCCGCTTTTTGGGTGCAGAATGTGCGGCAATTGCATGTTACAGGAGACAGCATTTATCTGCCCGATGGAATGTCCGAAAGGGATGAGAAACGGGCCATGTGGTGGAACCTCTCCGTCAAAAAATTGTTATGTAGACGAAACCCGTAAATGTATATGGTATTGTATATATGAAAGGTCAAAAAAAACAGGCAGGGAGAAGTTTCTGCTTGAGGTTCTTCCCCCTCTTGATTGGGACAAGGTCGGTACTGAAACATGGGGGGATGTAGTCCGTCTGATCCTTAAGGTGGGCACTATAAAATTCCTTAAGGACATTTTATCCAATGATATGGGGCAAAAAGCAAAAACATGGGATGCTGTTTTTCACACAATCCGCCAGCCTGATTGGTGGAATGGTGACTCTGAATATCATGCACCTGGTTACGAAGAACCTGTTTCGGATTTTGAGAGGCGACTGCGTAGCGGAGAATTTGTTGTAGCTGCAGAACTGACTCCTCCATTAGGTCAATCAGCCTGCAAATTGAGAGAAGATATAGAGATGGTTAAGCCATATGTACACGCAATAAATTTCACCGATTCTTCATCAGCCCGTCCAAGAATGTCAAGTATTGCTTGTTGTAATGTTGCTTATAAACTTAATGCAGATCCTGTTCTTCAGATAGCAGCCCGTGATGCAACCCGGACAGGTTTACAGACCCAGGCAGTAGGTGCTAACGAATTAGGAGTAATCAATATTCTGTGCATAAGCGGCGACAGCGCCCGGATTGGTTCTTCACCGGTGAGCAATATGAATATCCTTGATATAGATTCAATTCAGATGTTATGGATATTGAGACGTATGCGCGATGAGGGAATTTATCTCGATGGGAGGAAAATGAAAAACCCACCAAAACTATTCCTGGGAGCGTCATCCTCAACTTTTATTTTAGATCCTGCCATGCAGGCGATAAGAGACCAGAAAAAAGTAAATGCCGGAGCACAGTTCTTCCAGACAAACGTTGTATTTGACGCTGACAAGCTTGATCCATGGCTCGAACACCTTGATAAATGCAATATCCTTAATAAGGTATATATTCTCATAGGAATATCTCCTCTAAAAAGTTATAAGGTGGCTGAATATCTTCATACTAAAGTTCCGGGAGTTACTCTGCCCGTAAATGTTCTTGAAAGAATGAAGAAAGCAGGTGAAGACGCTCCGGAAGAAGGAATCAGGATTGCCCTTGAATTAATTGAATCTATAAAAAGGAAACAGGGAGTAAACGGTATTCATATTATGTCTCTGGGCTGGGATTCGGCTATACCCAGGATTGTAACCGAATCAGGGATTATGAATAAGAGAAAAGAAAATCTAGCGAATCATAAATGAAAAATTCAGGTATTGATTGTCAGTAAGAATTTGGAATTGTAAAAAGTTTATCATAACAAATCATCTTATATAATGAAAACAGATATTGAAATTGCTCAGGAAGCGAAGATCGTACCAATAACCGAAATTGCGGAAAGGATAGGTATTGACCCTGAAGAACTCGAACTATATGGTAAGTATAAAGCAAAAATTCCTATTTCACTTATTGATGAAGAAAGAGTTAAAAAAGGAAAGCTGGTTCTTGTCACTGCAATCACACCTACACCTGCCGGTGAAGGAAAAACTACTACCTCAATCGGCCTTGCGCAGGCTCTTAACAGAATTGGCAAGAAGACAACTGTTGTTCTTCGAGAACCTTCTCTTGGCCCTGTATTCGGAATTAAGGGAGGTGCAGCAGGTGGTGGATATTCCCAGGTAATACCAATGGAAGATATTAATCTGCATTTTACCGGAGATATGTCTGCAGTTGAAAAGGCGAATAACCTGCTGGCTGCTCTCATCGACAACAATATTCAACTCGATGAAGGTAATCTGGGAATCGATCCCCGCACTATTACCTGGAAGAGAGTTATGGATATGAACGAAAGATCCCTTCGTGAAATAATAATAGGGTTAGGCGGTTCCAGTCAGGGTGTACCAAGGGAATCAGGTTTTAATATAACTGCGGCTTCGGAAGTAATGGCAATACTTTGTCTGGCTAAGGATCTTTCAGATTTAAAGACCAGGCTTGGAAATATCTTTGTCGGATATACTTATGACAGAAAACCTGTTTTTGCCCGCGATCTTAAAGCACAGGGAGCAATGGCTGCACTTCTTAAAGAGGCTATAAAGCCAAACCTGGTGCAGACTTTTGAAGGCACTCCAGCGATTATTCATGGAGGTCCATTTGCCAATATAGCCCAGGGAACAAATTCCATTATTGCTACAAAAATGGGACTCACCTTTAGCGACTTTGTAGTAACAGAAGCAGGTTTTGCAAGTGAACTTGGAGCTGAAAAATTCTTTAATATTAAGTCAAGGTTTGGAAATCTCCATACAGACGCAGTTGTAATTGTGGCAACAATACGAGCTCTTAAATATCACGGAGGTCTCAAACTATCGGAATTGTCTGATGAAAATCTGGTTGCTCTCAGGAATGGATTTGACAATCTTGATAAGCATATTGAAAACATGAAATATTTTGGCTTCAACCCTGTGATTTCTATAAATAAATTTGACGCAGATACTGAATCCGAAATTGATCTGCTTAAGGAACATTGTAAGTCACTAAATGTTTCTGTGGCTCTTAATGAGTCATGGAAAAGTGGAGGGGAAGGTGCAATCGAACTGGCTGAAATTGTAGTAAAAACGGTTGCCAATAGTCCCCAATGCTTAAAACCTCTTTACGATCTTGAGTGGTCAACTGAAAAGAAAATTGAAACAATTGCCACTAAAATGTATGGTGCAGATCATATTGAATATACTATACTGGCTAAACAACAGCTTAAAAAAATAGATGAACTTAGGCTCGGCAACCTGGCGGTATGCATTGCCAAAACACAGAAATCTCTTTCAGATAATGAACATAAGAAAGGCTGTCCCAAAGGCTTTACATTCAAGATCAGGGAAGTTGAACTTTCCTCAGGAGCAGGATTTATTGTCCCGATAGCTGGTACTATAATGCGAATGCCAGGTTTGCCATCCAAACCATCTGCTGAGAAGATAGACATAGATGATAATGGTAAAATAACAGGACTTTTTTAGTCTTGTATTATTTCATTTTCATTCGGAATCAGATTCCAGGGATGATCAGGAATAGTCTTATTAAGGATTATTTTATTAAAATTTAAATATGTACCAGACGATTGATGGCAAAAAAGTAGCGGCAGAGATCAGGCTTGAGATAGCCGATGAAGTGAAAAAGTTGCGCGAATCAGGGAAAAAGATACCTCATCTTTCTGCCATTCTGGTAGGTAATAATGGTTCAAGTGAGACTTACGTTGCAAATAAGATCAAGGATTGTGAAGAAGTGGGATTCCAGTCCACATTAATAAGGTTCCCGGCAGAGATATCAGAGAAAGAACTACTTGATAAGATCGCCGATTTAAACGTAGACAAGGATGTTGATGGTTTCATAGTTCAGTTACCGCTTCCTGGTCATATATCTGAAAATAAAGTAATTGAAGCAATAGATCCGGTAAAGGATGCAGATGGTTTTCACCCTGTTAATCTCGGCAAAATGATGATTGGCCTACCGTGTTATCTGCCTGCCACACCTTATGGCATAATTGAACTTATTAAACGATATAAGATCGCTACTTCAGGAATGTTTTGTGTAGTGATAGGTAGAAGCAATATAGTTGGGAGGCCGGTCAGCATACTTCTTTCCCAGAAAGGTATTGATGCGACAGTGACCCTTGTTCACAGCCGGACAAAAAATATTGAAAGTATCATTCGTCAGGCCGACATCATAATAGCGGCAATTGGATCACCATCGTTTGTTACTGCTGATATGGTCAAGGATGGAGTGGCAGTTATTGATGTCGGAACTACAAGAGTTACCGCTCCTGAAACCAAAACGGGATGGAAACTGGCGGGTGATGTCGATTTTGAAAATGTTGCTCCTAAATGTTCATTTATAACTCCGGTACCAGGAGGTGTGGGACCAATGACAAGGGTATCCCTTTTGAGGAACACACTGATGGCTGTAAAGTTAAGGTGAAATTAGTTAAGTAACTTAAAAACTCCCAAAGGTCATCTTTTATTACTTCCTGGATTCCTCTTCAGAGTACCGTATCTGACGGAGTTGTGTGCAAATTGTGTGAAAATGAGTTAAAAAGAAAAAGGTCTGCTTCGTCGCAAACCTTCATTTATTCTTTGTCGGGGTGATCTGACTCGAACAGACGACCCCTTGCACCCCATGCAAGTGCGCTAGCCAACTGCGCCACACCCCGTATTACACTCCGTAGCCTTGGCGAAGGAGTGCCATTGACCGCCGAAGCCTTGGCTTAGACGGTTTAAAACCGAGACAAAATTAATCAACAATTCTGAATCTCCAAAAAATCAGGCAACCTGCAGCTTTAAACCTTGTACCTTGCTCCTTTTTATATACTTTTGCAATTATTATTAATCGTGATCTATGAAAGTTTTCAAGCAAATGGATGTACAGCCTGAAAAGGAACAAACAGATCTGCAGCTCACAGTTGAAAAGGTAGAATGCCTTATAATTGGCTCCGGACCAGCTGGATATACAGCCGCAATTTACACCGCAAGGGCAAACCTCAAGCCTGTGCTTTTTACAGGTCTGCAGGAGGGAGGACAATTAACTACAACAACCGAAGTTGAGAACTACCCGGGATATCCCGATGGAATTACCGGTCCTGCAATGATGGAGGATTTCAAAAAGCAGGCACTGAGATTCGGTACAGATATACGGTTCGGAATTGCGACTGATGTCGATTTTGCAGGAAAGACCCGCAGGGTTATAATAGACGGGAATAAAATGATAGATGCTGACGCTATTATAATAGCCACAGGTGCTACTGCACGCTACCTCGGACTGGAAGCTGAACAGAAATATGCAGGAATGGGTGTCTCAGCCTGTGCCACATGTGACGGATTCTTCTATAAAAAGAAGGATGTTGCAGTCGTCGGTGGCGGTGATACTGCGGCTGAAGAAGCAACTTACCTGGCAGGACTTTGCAACAAGGTATATCTTATTGTCAGGAGAAATGTTCTCAGGGCATCAAAGGCCATGCAGGACAAGGTCATGAACACATCCAATATCGTGATTCTGTGGGAACATCAGGCTGTCGACCTGTTTGGCGATAATGGCGTGGAGGGTGTTGTGCTCGTTAAGAAAAAAGGTACCCCGGAAGAGGAAATCGTAAAGATAAGAATCGATGGATTCTTCCTTGCTATCGGGCATACACCGAATTCGGATGCATTCAGAAGATTTATCGACACTGATGAAGTGGGATATATCAAGACAATACCGGGCACCTCGAAAACAAATGTTCCCGGAGTATTTGCAGCAGGTGATATTCAGGATCCCACCTACAGGCAGGCCATAACTGCGGCAGGATCAGGATGTATGGCTGCAATCGACGCGGAACGTTATTTATCTGAAATCTCAAAATAACCGCAAAGAACCTTTAGCGGCCTTTGCGGTTAAAAAGAATCAATACAAAAAGATCCCATATGAAAACTTTTAAAAAGACTTTTACGATTAATGCTGAACCATCTGATGTGTATTCAGCACTTACAAATCCATATACAATTGAGCTCTGGTCAGGATATCCCGCAACAATGTCAGAAGAACCCGGAAGCGAGTTTTCATTATGGGAAGGCGATATCACCGGAAAAAACCTGGAATTCATTAAGGACAGAAAAGTCGTTCAGGAGTGGTATTTTGGAGAGCAGAAGGAGAAATCGATTGTAACTATTACAATTCAGTCCGACAGGGAAGATACACAGGTGACCGTAGAGCACATAAATATTCCTGATGATGATTTTGCAGATATTGCAGAAGGATGGCGGGAGTATTACTTTGGAGCAATATTCAATTTCTTTAATCCCAATTTCTAAAAGAAAGACACTTAAAATCCCTGATGACTGAAGATGCCGTACAGATCCTCTGCGCATGCCAGTACAAGGTTCCCGACACCCTTATAATATACTGAAAGAGAATTCTCCTGCACTTTTTCGTTCCATTCAGCCAGCCAGGTAAGAATATGCTCATCAATAAACCTGTGGATCTCTTTCGTCATTTCACAGCAGCAAGGTTCGTCATCAAGCTGTAAATATTTGTCTATCAATTTTGTAAGAAAAAGAAGCTCGACTCCAAGGTGATCATCCGGAACCTTATCTCCAGGTCTTGATTTCCATCCGTAAGAATCATAGAATTCCCTTGCCTTTTTAGCGGAATCATGATTTATCTGATCCAGTATGTAAGCAGATTCTATCGGCATTGCCAGCTGCAGACCGTCCGATGCAAAAAGTCGCCTGTGATCCCTGATCAGGTCGATCCTGCATTGATCCTTATTGACACACTGTTCCCTCAGCAAAGCAGCTGCTCTGATAAACCTGGGATTAGCGCTTGAAACAGGGAGCCTTTTCAGGATTCCGTCTGAAAAAAAATCACTAACGCATTCTTTTGTTGGTTCATACATTATCAGGCTTCCGCAAAAATAAAGAAGCATGTTATAACCCTTTAGCAGATTTTGCTTGCCGGGGTTCCTGTCGTTCTCTCCAGACATCATTTTGATATTGCGATCAGTATTCTAATGTGTAAAACGAATAAAGGGGGATAATGTTCGAATATAAATAGTAGAGGCAGGTCTCGGACCTGCCTCTACTAATAATCAATAAATATGAATTCAAATATTATTTCGAGAAATCTGCCATCTCATTCGGATACAGGTTATTGTCGATCTTCCTCTTGATCTCCTTGAATGTATTAACCGTATATTTGACATCCTCAAGGCTATGCGAAGCTGTCGGAATAAGCCTCAGCATCACGACATCCTTCGGAACTACAGGATAGATCACCACAGAGCAGAAAATGCCGAAATTCTCTCTGAGGTCATATATGAGCTGAGTGACCTGGGAAAGCGGACACTTGAAAAAAACTGGTGTGACAGGTGATTCAGTTCTGCCAAGATCCAGTCCTGCTTCCCTGAGTCCTTTCTGAAGTGCATTGACTATGATCCATAATTGCTCCCTGTATTCAGGATGGGCCTTGATGATCTCCAGCCTCCTGGTGGCTCCAAGAGTCATCGCCATAGGCAGGGCTTTTGCATAGATCTGCGATCTGAGGTTGAACCTCAGGTAGGTTATCACTTCCTTTGTGCTGGCTACAAATCCTCCGATGCCTGCCATTGATTTGGCAAATGTGGCAAAGTAAATGTCTATCTGGTCCTGTACACCGAAATGTTCTCCGGTTCCGGCTCCGGTAGCACCCATTGTTCCAAAACCATGAGCATCGTCAACCAGCAGGCGGAATTTATATTTCTTCTTAAGTGCAGCTATCATGTCCAGCTTGCCAAGGTCACCGGCCATGCCGAATACTCCCTCGGTAATTACAAGAATTCCTCCACCTGACTCCTCTACGAGCTTAGTTGCTCTCTGGAGCTGCTTCTCGCAGCTTTCCATATCGTTGTGAGAATAAACAAATCTCTTGCCGAAATGAAGCCTTAATCCATCCATTATGCATGCATGAGATTCGGAATCATAGACGATAACATCATGCCTGTCGACAAGCGCATTGATTATTGAAACCATTCCCTGGTAACCGTAATTCAGAAGATAAGCTGATTCCTTTTTTACAAATTCAGCGGCCATCTTCTCGAATTTCTCATGATTGGCTGTCTGTCCCGACATCATTCTTGCTCCCATGGGATAGGCAAGTCCATACGCAGCCGTGGCTTCAGCATCGATCTTCCGTACTTCAGGATTATTTGCAAGCCCGAGGTAGTTGTTCAGGCTCCAGCAAAGAACCTCCTTGCCTCTGAACCTCATCCTGGGAGCGATTTCACCTTCAAGCTTCGGGAACATGAAATAGCCGTCGGCCATTTCTGAATACTGTCCTAATGATCCTTTTGTCGATTTGATTTTGTCAAAAATATCCATGATTGTTTCAGTTTGAAAAATTTGCCCAAAAGTAGGGAATTGCATTCTTAGTATGATACCTATAAATACCTAATTTGCATTATTTCCTTCCGTTCCTTTGTGTTCCCTGATATGTGCTTTGTGTCCCTTCTGATTGAAATATTTTTACCACAAAGGTACTCTTAGGATATCACAAAGGTTCACTAAGGTATTTTAAAATGATCTCTGGAAACCTGGCAAATGAGCATCTTGTCATTACAGACTAAACTCATAAAATTTGCGTTTCTATCTCATATTGTCAATATTTTTAGTAATTTTGCGCAATTATTTTTTATGAGATCCCGGATAATCATACCCCTGCTGACACTTGTGCTGGCAACCTCCTGCGGCGAATATGAAAAACTGCTTAAGAGTACTGATTTTGACCTTAAAAAGGAGAAAGCAAAAGAGTATTACGAGGCAGGCAAATATGTGAAGTCTACTGAGTTGATAGAGCAGATACTCCCCAGATTCAGGGCATCAGATTCAGGTGAAGAGCTTACATGGTTGGTGGCCAAGAGCTACTTCGGAATGAAGCAATACGAGCTTGCAGGCAGCTATTTCAGCTCATATATTGAACAGTTTGGTTATGGCCAGCATATTGAAGAAGCAACATATATGACTGCGATCTGCGATTACAATATTGCTCCCCGGGCCGAGCTGGACCAGGATAATACTCTGAAGGCAATTGAAGATTTTAAGGTGTTTATTGCGCGTTATCCAACCAGTTCAAGGGTAGAGGAGTGTAGAAAGCTTATGACCGAGCTGCAGGAGCGAATGGTTGAAAAATCATACATGAGTGCAAGGCTCTATTACGATATGGAGCAGTATAAGGCAGCGGTCACTGCTCTTTCTAACAGTCTGAAGGAATATGCCGATACAAAATACAGAGAGGAAATGATGTACCTGAAACTGAAATCACTTTTTCTATTTGCCGAATACAGCTACGACATAAGGAAAAAGGAGAGATATCAGGCAACCCTGGATGATTATTATTCTTTCATGGAAGAGTTCCCCAAGAGCAACTATGCCAAAGAAGTTAAAAGGATTTACGACGATATAGCAAAATATCTGAAAATAGAGACTAAGAACACAGAAGCCAATACACAATAAGCAAATATGGATTACAGAAAATCAATTGCACCGGTAACAACAGTAACACGCAATCTCGACCTGATGAGTCAGGGAACAGGCAATGTTTATGAGACGGTGATCATCGTATCGAGAAGGGCAAACCAGATTGCTGTTGAAATGAAGCAGGAACTTAATAAAAAGCTTGAGGAATTTGCTTCATACAGCGACAACCTTGAGGAGGTATTTGAAAACCGTGAACAGATTGAGATCTCCAAGTTCTATGAAAGACTTCCTAAAGCCACGCTTATAGCTTTACAGGAGCTGGAGGAAGGTAAGATATTCCACAGGAATACTGCTGAACCATTGAAGCAAAAATAAATCTGCCTTATCATGCTGAAAGGCAAAAAAATACTGGTAGGGGTAACAGGAGGTATTGCTGCTTATAAGACAGCAGGCATAATCCGTCTTTTAGTCAGGGAAGGTGCTGAAGTAAAGGTTATTATGACAGCCTATGCCAGGGAATTCATTACACCCCTTACTCTTTCAACATTATCAAAAAACCCGGTTCTGACAGAGTTTTACAATCCTGAGAATGGCGACTGGAACAGCCATGTCGATCTTGGATTGTGGTCTGATCTATTTCTGATTGCACCGGCTACTGCCAATACAATGGCAAAAATGGCCGGAGGCATTGCCGACAACCTCCTTCTTACAACATACCTTTCGGCCCGTTGCCCGGTATTCATTGCTCCTGCGATGGATTCGGACATGCTCAGGCATCCGGCTACAATCATTAATATTGAAACGCTGAAGGCATTCGGCAATATCATCCTTGAGCCTGCTGTCGGGGAGCTGGCAAGCGGACTTGAAGGAAAAGGCAGGATGGTTGAACCCGAGGATATAGTAAAGGAGATTAAGAGCTTCTTTACAAAAAAAAAAACATTGAACCGCTGAAAGGAAAGAGGATTCTGATTAATGCAGGCCCCACCCGGGAGCCGCTCGATCCTGTTCGTTTTATAAGCAATCATTCTTCAGGCAAAATGGGTATTGCACTTGCAGATGCCGCGGCTGAATATGGAGCTGATGTTGATCTTGTTCTGGGGCCGGTGCAAATTATGCCTTCACAAAAAAGCGTGAGGGTAATCAATGTCACAACGGCCGGCTCAATGTCAAAAGAGTGCATTTCACGATTCCCAGAATGTGATATTGCAATTCTGTCGGCAGCAGTTGCTGATTATACTCCTGTAGTTGTCGGGAAGGAAAAAATCAAAAAGACAGGGAAAGAGCTGAATATCAGGCTTAAGCCGACAACCGACATTGCCCTCGAACTTGGAAGAATAAAAAAGAGATCACAGTTGCTGGCAGGATTTGCCCTGGAGACCGGCAACGGGATGGAAAACGCAAAGGAAAAGCTGAAGCGCAAGAAGCTCGATCTGATAATTCTGAATACACTCAGCGATAAAGGCGCAGGCTTCGGACATGACACGAACCGGATCACCATAATTGATAAGTACAATAATATTGATAAATTTGAGTTGAAAACAAAAGAAGATGCTGCCAGGGATATTCTTGACAAAATTGTTTCAATGATCAAATAATCATCAGGATGGCCTTAATCCATTTCCGAAAAAATATTATTCTGACTCTCCTGGTTTTACTTCCGGCAGTTCTGACTGCACAGGAGCTTAACTGCAACGTTCAGGTCTCGGCCCAGAAGGTACAGGGTTCAAACCGTCAGGTTTTTGAAAATATGCAGCGCGATATTTTCGAATTCATGAACAATACCGTATGGACAAACAATGTTTTCAGCTATACCGAACGTGTCGACTGCAATATCCTCATAAACATTAATGACCAGATCTCTGCTGATGAATTCTCCGGAACAATAACGGTACAGCTTAAGAGACCGGTTTACAACACCACCTATAATTCCACAATGCTGAATTTTGTGGATAACAATTTCAGATTCAGATATGTGGAGTTCCAGCCTCTTGAATTTGACCCGACTACACACAGGTCCAGTCTTATTTCGGTTCTTGCATATTATACATATCTGATCCTCGGATTTGATTATGATTCCTTTTCTCCTCTCGGAGGTACTGAATATTTTCAAATGGCCGAGAAAATCGTTACTAACGCTCAAAATGCCCCTGAATCCGGATGGAAACCATATGACGGCTCAAGAAACCGAAACAGGTACTGGCTGATGAAAAACGTTCTTGACAAGGAATATGAAGGAGTCAGAAGATTCAATTATGAATATTATATAAATGGCCTCGACAAAATGGAATCAAGGATATCGGAAGCAAGAGCCAGCATGGTCGAGAGCCTGAAGCTTTTACAGGATGTTTACCGTAAGAAGCCTGATCCCTTCATGTACCTCCTTCAGATTGTCATTGAAGCAAAATCGGCTGAACTGGTGTCTGTTTTCAGTGAATCATTTCCTGAGGAGAAAAGCCGTGTTGTTCAGATTCTTACCGAGATTGATCCTTCCAATAAAACCAATTACCAGAAGATTACCGCTGCCAACTGATTATAATATCCGTGTATGCTCGTAAAACTTTACGTTCAAAACTATGCTCTTATTAAGGATCTGGACGTTGAACTGGAGAACGGACTGACGATCATCACAGGTGAAACCGGGGCAGGCAAGACTATCCTTCTCGGAGCACTCTCTCTTATACTTGGCAACAGGGCTGATACTTCAGTACTGCTTGAAAAGGAGGAGAAATGCGTGGTTGAAGGTACATTCAGCATAAATGGATATGATCTTGAGGATTTTTATACAGTTAATGAACTTGATTATGAGCCGGTTACAATTATGCGCAGGGAGATCAACCCGGCAGGCAAATCGCGTGCTTTCATCAATGATACGCCGGTAACCATTAATCTGCTGAAGGAGCTGGGCGACCGACTGATTGATATACATTCCCAGCATCAGACATTGATGCTTCATGACAATACTTTCCAGCTGAATGTTATTGACTCTTTTGCAGGAACCGGCAAGCTGACAGACGAATACAGAAAAGTCTACCGCAGGTACCGTTCTCTGAAAAGGGAATACGATGAAGCCAGGGAAAAGGCTGAAAAGAACCAGTCCGACCTTGAATATTACAGTTTCCAGCTCAACCAGCTGGAAGAGGCAAAACTTGCTGAGGATGAGCAGGAGGCACTTGAAAAGGAGCAGGAGCTTCTTACTCATGCAGAGGAGATAAAGTCTGCATTAAGCACTTCATCGGATTTATTTTCTTCGGATACGGGATCAATTCTGAGCATGCTCAGGGAAGTCAGGCAGAACCTTACGAAGATTAAGGATTACCTGCCTCAGGGTGGTGAAATTCTCATCCGTACTGAATCATCCTATATTGAAATTAATGACCTGGCAACTGAAATTGAGAAGTTTGCTGCAACGATTGATGCAAATCCTAACCGCCTGGCGCAGGTCAACGACCGCCTTGATGCCATCTATTCACTGATGCAAAAACACAGGGTAGCCAGTGTTAAAGATTTGATAATAAAGAGAGAAGAGATAAAAAAGATCGTCAAATCCATTGTAGGCAGCGATGAACGCCTGAATGAACTTGAGTCACTTGTGAAGAAGGATATAGAAGAATTGAAAAGACTTTCCGGGGAGATTTCCGGAAAAAGAAAGGGTGTGGTTAATAATGTTGAAAAGAAGATAACGGAACTACTCAGGCAGCTTGGTATGCCAAATGCGAAATTCAGGGTTGACCTTTCTGATCTTCCGGATTTTACGGTTACGGGAACTGATCATGCCGATTTTCTTTTCTCCGCAAACAAGCAGGTGGAACCGGAAAACCTGGCGAAGACAGCATCGGGAGGTGAACTCTCAAGGGTTATGCTCAGCCTGAAATCGCTTCTTACAAAAAATATCAGTCTGCCTACGATTATCTTCGATGAAATAGACTCAGGAGTATCCGGAGAAGTTGCCGACAAGGTCGGACAGATACTAGCAGGGATGGGAAAATACATGCAGGTGATCAATATCACCCATCTCCCGCAGGTGGCAGCCAGGGGAACAAAGCACTACCATGTTTATAAGGATGATACGGGCGACTCAACAATTACCAGGATTAAGTTGTTATCTGCCAAAGAACGGGTTGTTGAAGTTGCAAGACTTTTAAGCGGCAGTGAAATCACACCGACCGCAATGAAGAATGCCGATGAACTGATAAGATCGGCTCAGAATTAAAAATTGAAATATGGAAGGATCATTGTTAAAGGGGAAAAAAGGAATCATTTTCGGAGCTTTAAACGAAAAGTCGATAGCCTGGCAGGTGGCGCTGAAGGCATGGGAGAACGGAGCTCAGCTTGTTCTGACCAACTCGCCGGTCGCCGTCAGGATGGGATCGATAAGCGAGCTCGCCGAAAAAATAGGAAGCACGGTAATCACTGCCGATGCCACAATGATGGAGGATATCGATAATCTGATTTCTGAGAGCATGAAGATCTACGGAGGACAGTTCGATTTTATCCTGCACTCGATAGGGATGTCGCCAAATGTCAGAAAAGATATACCCTACGAGCAGACCAGCTATGAGAACATGCTCAAGACTTTTGACATCTCAGCACTCAGCTTTCACAGGATCCTCCAGACAGCCTACAAGCTCGACGCTATAAAAGAATGGGGATCGGTTGTTGCACTGTCGTATGTTGCAGCCCAGAGGACACTCACTGGATACAACGACATGGGTGATGCCAAAGCTCTTCTGGAATCGATAGCGCGCAGCTTCGGCTATATCTACGGGCGTGACAGGAAGGTAAGAATTAATACGATCTCACAGTCGCCCACACCAACGACTGCAGGCTCAGGGATACACGGCTTCGACTCGCTCGTGGATTTCTCTGAGCGGATGTCACCGCTTGGTAATGCCACAGCAGAAGAATGTGCCGATTATTGTGTTGCACTCTTCTCTGATCTTACCAGAAAAGTCACCATGCAAAACCTTTACCACGATGGCGGATTTTCAAGCATGGGTATGAGCCTTAAAGCTATTGAACAATATAAGAAGAGCTTTGAGGAGTGTGATTGCGACGAGAAGGAGAAAGTGAAGAGATTAAAGATAAAAGATAAAAGAACCAAGACCCAAGAAAATCCCCTCCTGGGAGGGGCAGGGGTGGGTTGTAAACAAGACCGCCAGCCTTCGCCAAGGCTTCGGCTGCCAAAGCAAGACTTATAAGTATAAATACCTATTTTACAGGCGATTCATCTGTCGGATGAATCGCTTTGTATAAATTTGATTATACTAAAACCAACCGCCATGCTGAATCTGATCATTCTCATCATTTTCTACATTACATTCCCGGTGTTTCTGATCTGGCTGACAAGAAAGTCAGCCTTAATTAAAAGGCTTGGAGCGATATTTCTCGCTTATGCAGTAGGTATCATTATAGCCAATATTGGCATTCTGCCGAAAGGCAGCGATAACTTCCGTTCGGAAACAATCGGGAAGGACAGAGCTTATATCCCAAAAGCTGAAGTTGCAGAACTAGTTGCAGCTGGTAAGCTGACAGACAGAGATCTGAGGGCAAATAATGTAGGCACCATTCAGGGCAATGTTCAGAATGCGATGATCCCACTTGCCCTGCCTTTGATCCTTTTCTCCCTGAATGTCAGACGGTGGTTGAAGTTCTCGGGTAAAGGATTTCTTTCAATGGTCCTTGCCCTGGTATCTGTTATGACAATTGTAGCAACTGGTTACCTGATATTCAGGAATAAGATCCCTGAGGCTCAGAAGATCGCCGGGATGCTCATAGGATGCTATACCGGAGGTACAGTCAATATGGCGTCTATTGCAGTAGCTCTTGAGGTTCCGCCGAACACTTTTGTCATGACAAACACCTATGATATGATAGTAGGGGGTGTTACAATATTGTTCTTTGTTTCAGCTGGACCGGCTTTCTTCAGGTTATTTCTTCCGCCATTTAAAGCCCAGACCGTTAAAACCAGTGAAAATCTTGATTTTGAAAGTCTGAATAAGGAAATGGCTGAAGATTTTGATGACTTTTCAGGGATGTTTAAAAAGGGAACATTTCTGCCTCTTTTGGGAGCCCTGGGCATTGCAGTACTTATTTTAGCAATTGGATTAGGTGTGAGTATGCTGCTGCCGAATGTATCACAGACGATTTCAGTTATATTGACGATAACAATCCTGGGAGTGGCCGCATCATTTATTCCGAAGATCAGAAACATCAAAAAGAGCTTCCAGCTTGGAATGTACTTCATTATTGCATTTTCACTGATAATCGCCTCAAGGTGTGATCTGAGCGTGTTCTTTCAGGTTAAATATATTCACCTTCTTCTTTTCGTTACCTGGGCATATTTCGGCTCACTTTTCCTTCATCTGCTGCTTTCGTGGATATTCCGGGTCAGTGCTGACGATTACCTGATAACCACTACCGGATTCGTTTACTCACCTCCGTTTGTGCCAATGGTAGCTGCCGCCCTGAAGAACAAGGATGTCATTCTCACAGGGCTTGCAACCGGTATTCTAGGCTGGATGATTGGAAACTTAGTTGGGATTGGCTTCGGTACTTTTCTGGATAAAATTTTCTAGAACAGGTAATTCAGTCCAATCGAAAATCCCAGTTTGTAGTTGTCCTGGGCGTTGAACGCCTTTCCGATGTCAACTGCAATAACAAAGTTGCGGTTCATAACAAACATGATGCTTGTTCCCACACAGTGATGGACTGTTTCTGCTTCTGATTTGAAGAAGTCATCAATATCATAACCTGTCAGATAGTTGTTAAAAGAAGTCTGGAGTTCTGATGTCGAGGGCAGACTGATTTTATCGGTCACCATGCCGAAATCATAAAATAAATTCCATCCCAGGTAACAATCAGCCTTCAGGAACTTGAAGTAAAACGGTTTCCAGCGCAACTCAACATTTCCATACAGGAAACCGTCACCGATTACCCTGCTCCTCATTACTCCCCTAAGAGTGCTTGAGCCTCCGAGGCCTTCATTTGTTGCACCAGTAAGATAAGAGGTTACTACCTGAGACTGGTAAAAGAAGGGGACATCTCCCCACAGGGTAGTCTGATAACCAAGTCTGTAAACAAAGGAAAGGTCATCCTTGATAAGGGTAAAATATTGACGGTGTGCGAAATAAAATTTGGCAAATGACCAGCCATAATCATTGAATTTTGGAGAGTACTCAATACCCATTTCTGTCCAAATGCCTTTCATTGGATTCGGCCGGTTGTCCCTGCTGTCCCATATTATTCCGGCCTTGACTGTATTTACCCATCCTCCGTTGGCTTCATTTTTTGTTAAAAGACCAAGTGAATCTCTGTACAATTCATATAATCCCGGAACTTCAGATAGTGGTTTTAGTTGATCCGCCGCATCTTTACCCTTATTAAGCCTCTCGATGTCAACGGAACTTACTGTGAAATTATTAACAGCAAGTCCGGCGCTCCACTTGATATGCTCTCCTGTAAGTTTGCCCTGTATGTCGACCTTTATCCTGAACTGGTTCCTTTCGAATCGGTAAAACATTCTTGATTTGTATAATCCGTCTTCTTCATCGACCATCCAGCCTTTATTGAAAACAGCATCATAACCGTTGAATCCGTAAAAATCATATGCTTTATCAGGCAGATAGCTTATATCGATCGAAGAATGTGTTTTGCCTATCAGATGATTTGACTCGTACATCATCCTGTAAATACCGCTTCCCTTTGTGAAACGCGATACTTCAGTGTATGTATGATCAAGATAATCAGGATACACACTTGGTTTGCCGTAATTAAAGAATTCAAAAAGTGCCCCATACTGGAATCCAAGGTTGGAGTCGTATGTTGTAGCTGGAAGGGCTCCTCCGAATCTCCATCCCACTTTCTCTTTAGGCGGCTTTTTCTCCTTCTTCGCCTTTTTGGTTTCGTCCTGACCATACACGGAGAATGCAAACAATAAAATCAGAAAAACAGATAAGACCTTTTTCATAGGTTATAGTTTTGGTTGACTGGATTAAAGATAAACAAAACTGGAAATCATAATCTCTTTTTTCAATATTTGTTACCTTAGGCAGATATTTTTACGATTAAATACTTACATGGGTTTACTGATCAGAAATATCAAAGGTTTGATCCGGACAGAAGATAAGCAAAAGCTTAAGGTCTGCGGAAAAGACATGTCACTAATAGGTACAATATCAGATGCATATCTTCTTATTGAGAACGGATTGATCTCTGATTTCGGCACCATGAAGGATCTGAAACGTAAACCATTTTCTGAACAATCTAAACAGGTAAAAGAAATTGACGCTTCCGGGAAATTTGTCTTTCCTTCATTCTGTGACTCGCATACTCATCTTGTTTATGCAGGCAGCCGCGAGACTGAATTTACCGACAAGATACGCGGACTTTCATATGAAGAGATTGCGAAAAGGGGAGGAGGTATACTCAATTCTGCTAAAAAGCTTCATGGTACTTCTGAGGATGAATTATTCGAACAATCTTCAGCACGTGTCCGTGAAATTATATGCCAGGGTACCGGAGCTGTTGAAATCAAGAGCGGTTACGGCCTCAACCTTGCTGATGAGCTTAAAATGCTGAGGGTTATTAAGAGGATTAAGGAAAGATTTCCCATAGAGATCAGAGCGACATTTCTGGGGGCTCATGCAATTCCGGCCAAATTCAAAGGTAAAAGGGGAAAATACATCGATCTGGTTATCAATGAAATGATACCGGTTGTAGCCTCAGAGGATCTTGCTGATTATATCGATGTTTTTTGCGATAAAGGTTTCTTTACGGTCGAGGACACGGAAAGGGTACTCATGGCTGGGATGAAATATGGTCTCAGGGCTAAGATCCATGCAAATGAACTGGATTATTCCGGCGGGGTTCAGGTCGGCACAAAATACAATGCCTTGTCGGTCGACCATCTGGAGAGATCGGGAGATGCTGAGATAGAAGCCTTGCTGGGAACTGATACTATGCCCACGCTTCTTCCCGGCTCTGCTTTCTTTCTTGGATTGCCTGATCCGCCGGCAAGGAAAATGATCGATGCAGGACTGCCTGTTGCACTGGCCTCTGATTATAATCCGGGTTCGTCGCCATCAGGAAATATGAAGCTGATAATGTCTCTTGCCTGCATAAGGCTGAAAATGCTTCCCGAAGAGGCTATAAATGCAGCCACAATCAATTCAGCATATGCCATGGGAATATCTGAAACACATGGTTCGATAGCAAGGGGGAAAGTGGCTAATGTGTTTATAACCAAAGAAATACCATCATACGAATTCATGCCATATGCATACGGTAGTGATCTTATTGAAACAGTAATACTTAAAGGTAAAATACACCCCCCTGCCACCCTGAAGGGGGGATAAATTCAGAACCGGATTAAGCCCCCTTTAGGGGGCAGGCCAACGCACAGCGGTGGCCGGGGGCAGGTTTAAAGAGCATGTTTATGGAGAAGAGGATTATAGAATGCGTTCCGAATTTCAGCGAGGGAAGGGACATGGCGGTCATAAAGCAGATAACCGATGTTGTCGAATCTGTGGATGGAGTCAAGCTGCTTGATGTCGATCCAGGTAAAGATACTAACAGAACCGTTGTTACATTTGTTGGAGAGCCCGAAGCTGTCTGTGAAGCAGCATTCCGTGCAGTTAAAAAAGCTTCTGAGGTAATAGATATGTCGAAGCATCATGGCGCTCATCCGCGGATGGGAGCCACTGATGTCTGCCCGTTCATTCCGGTTTCAGGAACAACAATGGAGGAGACCGCGGGATATGCACGCATGGTTGCCGAAAGGATAGGAAAGGAATTGAAGATACCGGTCTATTGCTACGAGAGCGCCGCATTTGAGGAGAAGCGCAGAAACCTTGCAAATTGCAGGGCAGGCGAATATGAAGGACTGGAGAAGAAGCTGGCAGATCCTGCCTGGAAACCCGATTTCGGACCTGCACAAATGAATATAAGATCCGGAGCTACAGCAGTGGGCGCGCGAGATTTCCTCGTTGCATTCAATGTAAACCTTAATACTACCTCAACCCGCAGGGCAAATTCAGTTGCCTATGATGTGAGAGAGAAAGGAAGAACAGTAACCAGTGAAAAGGGTGACAAAATAACCATTCCCGGAACACTAAAGAGCGTCAAGGCAATTGGCTGGTATATCGAGGAATACGGAATTGCCCAGATATCAATGAATCTTACAAACATTTCATTGACACCCGTCCACATTGCCTTTGACGAAGTGTGCCGGAAGGCTGATGCCCGAGGTTTAAGGGTAACAGGATCAGAGCTCGTGGGTCTTATTCCGCTTAAAGCAATACTTGATGCAGGGAGATATTTCCTTGCCAAACAGGAGAGGTCCACTGGTGTCCCTGATAAAGAACTTATAAAGATCGCTGTTAAATCGATGGGATTAAATGATATACATCCGTTTATTCCTGAAGAAAAAATAATCGAATTCGTTATGGCTGAAAAAGGAAAAAGAAAGCTGGCAGGGATGGACCTGAGAGCTTTCATGGACGAGACTGCCTCGGAGTCACCGGCTCCGGGAGGAGGATCAGTATCAGCTTATATGGGTGCCCTTGGTGCTGCACTCGGTACAATGGTAGCAAACCTCTCAAGCCACAAGAAAGGCTGGGACAGCAGGTGGAAGGAGTTTTCCGACTGGGCAGAAAAGGGTAAAGCCATTCATAATAAGCTGCTTGATCTTGTAGATGAAGATACGGATGCGTTCAACAGGATCATGGAAGCTTACCGTCTTCCGAAAAATACTGATGCTGAGAAAAAAGCAAGGACCGAAGCTGTTCAGTCTTCAACAAAAAATGCAATCATGGTACCATTCAGGGTGATGGAAACCGCCTTTAGTGCCTTCCCTCTCATCAGGGAAATGGTGGAAAAAGGAAACCCAAGCTCAATTACGGATGCCGGGGTTGGTGCGCTGGCGCTTCGCTCTTGTATAAAAGGTGCATTCCTGAATGTAAAAATTAATGCTGCCGGGCTTGACGATAAAAGCTTTGTAAAAGATATAATTCAAAAAGGCTGCGACCTTGAAACCAAAGCCATGATGGAAGAAGAGGCTATCCTTAAGATGGTTGAAGCTGCTATATTTAAAAAGTCTTGAGTTCTTAGACTATAAAAACTTTTAGACAGTACCGCGTCAGCGGTACGTCAAGACTTAAAGACTTATTCTCCTGATGGTCCTCAGATGATGCGAATAATCATTTATCTCAGCCTTGAATATCCCCTGGTGATCTATTGAATCGATCCTCACCCTGCCTGAGGCATGTATCACAAGTCCTCGGGAAACTATCATTCCCACATGTGATATTTTACCTGTTTCATTATCAAAAAATACAAGGTCCCCTGGATTTGCTTCATCAATGAAACTTACTTCAGTGCCTGCATCCGCCTGCTGCCAGCTGTCACGTGGTATACACTTACCCAGGATTTTATAAACAAGCTGGGTAAAACCCGAACAATCTATGCCTGAAGGGATACGTCCACCCCAGATGTATGGACTGTTCATGAATTTAAGCGCAGTATCAGTTACAGATTCGCTTGCCGTAATATGATTTTCGCAGAAGTCATTACAGGTTGTATATATATGTTCTCCGACTTTGAAGGTCTTCTTTTTAAAATCAGGACCATATATTTCGCAACCAGCTTCCAGCACGAGCCTGGTCTTGTCTTCCTTGAAGCACAGCAGCGACCTGTTGAGAACATGTCCTTTGGATTTGTCAGTCTCATGAGTCTGCTGAATGTGATTCATATCTATCCATCCTGCATAATTATCAAACCTGGTAATAATTTTCATCCAGTGACCGACCTTATCCAGGACTTCATATTTTTCACCAAACAGCACCTGGCTAAGCATTTCTGACTTATGTGACGGGCCCACCCTTATGGGTACAAATACGTTCTCACAGACAAACCGTTCCATAATTTTCCAATTTATTCAAAATTACTAATATTTTTGTCATTGAAATCGATGCGGATACAATGTCACAGTTGAATACTGAAACAAGGTTTACTCAGGGAATTAATAAAACCGTTATCAATTTTCTGCTTTTCATTGTGAGTATGGTAATCGTCACGGCGATCCTGACCTGGGGTAAAAATACGGGCCGCCTGGTATTTACAGGCACAATGATAGTCGTGGTATCATGTTTCATGGTTCTATATATCTTTCTTTTTCAGTTTCACAGAGAGGTGCTTCATGTTACAAGGAAGGTTTTCTTCATACTTATTGCTATTATCATATTTGTTGCGGCAACAAATATTATTGCAGGTCTTTCCGGAAAGAATCTTGTCTTCCTGATTCCTTTTGCTATTATCCCCATTATAATAAGGACTTTTTATGATGCACGCCTTGCACTCCTGATACTTCTTTTCACTTCAATACTATGCGGTTTTTTAGTGTCTCAACCGTTCGAATTTGTCTTTGTGACCTTTGTCTCAGGAATAGCAGCCATTTTTACTCTTAAAAAGGTTTACAGGAAATCCAGGTTATTCTTTACGTCCCTGGTTGTAATTATCACCTATGCTTTCGTCTTTATGGGGATCAATCTCATGGAGTACGGTGCTCTTCCGGATGATTTCTCATGGACGCTGCTTCTATTTACAGGTAATGGTTTGCTGGTGCTT
>Ga0209450_10000110_pt1 | contig 46817 bp, 35 predicted proteins | sample FrelakmetLWP11LW_FD_187149 | JGI IMG/M metagenome (GOLD analysis project Ga0209450, IMG submission 187149) | Freshwater lake sediment microbial communities from the University of Notre Dame, USA, for methane emissions studies - LWP11 LW (SPAdes)... | ecosystem: Environmental > Aquatic >...
CCTCGCCTTCGGGAAACACTATTTTCTTATGTACTTGCTGCGCTTTATGAATAAAGAATCTCATAATTTCCCTGGACTTACCGAGCCTGGCTTCAAGAGAATCCTTGTATTCTTCAAAATCCATTATTGGATTTTTAGCAACCCCTGTAAACATTGCTGCTTCAGCTACAGCTGGAGCTTCCCATAAAAGAACACGCGGATCAAAAGGTTTGGGGATTATATATTGTTTTCCGAATTCAATCCTTTTTCCTCCGTATGCCTGGATTACAGAATCAGGAACGTCTTCTTTTGCAAGGCGCGCAAGAGCCATTGACGCGGCTATTTTCATTTCATCATTTATTGTAGTTGCTCTTACGTCAAGGGCACCGCGGAATATAAACGGAAATCCGAGAACATTATTTACCTGGTTCGGATAATCGCTTCTTCCGGTTGCCATGATTATGTCATCGCGGGCTGCAGTTGCATCTTCATATGTAATTTCGGGGTCAGGATTTGCCATGGCAAAAACCACGGGATAATCAGCCATCGATTTTACCATTTCTTTAGTCAGAACACCTTTCTTTGAAACGCCGCAAAAACAATCAGCTCCTTTGATAATATCAGCAAGTGTACGCGCATCTGTATCCTGTGCAAAATACTCTTTGTATTTGTTCATTCCTTCTTTTCGGCCTTTATAAACGACTCCTTTGGTATCCACGAGGAACATATTTTCCCTTTTAACCCCAAGCGATTCATACAGCTTAGCGCATGCAATTCCTGCAGCTCCTGCTCCGCTGAAAACAACTTTTACTTCGGAAACTTTTTTATTAACAACTTCAAGCGCGTTGATGAGCGCCGCCCCGCTTATGATGGCAGTTCCGTGCTGGTCATCATGGAATACGGGAATATTCATTATCTTTTTAAGTTCCTCTTCTATGTAAAAACATTCAGGAGCCTTTATATCTTCCAGATTTATTCCTCCGAATGTTGGTTCAAGAAGTTTTACTGCTTTTATAATATCGTCAGAATTTTCTGTATCCAGTTCTAAATCAAACACATCTACGTCAGCAAAACGTTTAAATAAAACACCTTTTCCTTCCATTACTGGTTTTCCTGCAAGTGCTCCTATATTTCCCAGTCCCAGCACTGCGGTTCCGTTTGAGACAACAGCTACCAGGTTACCCCGTACTGTGTATTTATAAACATCATCGGGGTTTGATGCAATCTCCAGGCAAGGGTCAGCCACACCGGGAGTATATGCGAGAGAAAGATCTCTTTGAGTCGCGCAGGGTTTTGAAGCAACTACTTCAATCTTACCTGGGCGTCCCATCTGATGATAATCGAGTGAATCTTGTTTTCTTATCATGATATTTGATTATTTAAATTGAGGTAATTAAATATAATCAAATTATAAAATATATGTCATTTATTAATTAGATATTATTACAAAAAAACCAATGTCCGTTGAACCTGAGGTTAAGTTTTTTTATTTTGGATAAAACACACATTCAATAACTTAGGCCAGCCTGTTATTCCTTATTTTTAAAGTTAAAAATCCGTATTTTTAAATTCTTTCCAGATAAAATTAAATCGAAAAATAATATATCATTATGCAGAAATTAGTCTTACTCGGTGATGAAGCGATTGCTCAGGGTGCTATAGATGCCGGAATCAGCGGAATATATGCATATCCGGGAACACCTTCGACTGAGATTACCGAATACGTTCAGAATTCAAAAGAAGCAAAAGAAAAAGGTATACGTTCTACATGGTCTGCCAATGAGAAAACTGCATATGAATCAGCGCTCGGAATGTCATATGCTGGTAAGCGGACAATGGTCTGCATGAAACATGTCGGGCTCAATGTAGCAGCAGACCCTTTTGTCAATTCCGCGATAACTGGTGCCAACGGAGGTTTCGTAATAGTTGCAGCAGACGACCCGTCCATGCATTCATCCCAGAACGAGCAGGATTCAAGAGCTCTTGCCAAGTTTGCCATGATACCGATTCTGGAACCGGCAAACCAGCAGGAAGCATATGACATGGTTCATTACAGTTTTAAAATATCAGAGAAGTACAGCATTCCCGTTATGATGCGTATTACGACCAGGCTCGCACATTCAAGGGCAGGAGTTGCAAGGGTCAAACCTATAATGCAAAAAGAAATAAAACTTCCCGGTAATCTAACCCAGTTTGTTCTGCTACCGGCAATTGCCAGGAAACAATACAAGGATTTGCTAAACAAACAAGACGGACTAATAAAAGAGTCTGAAAATTCCGGATTAAATAAGTATTATGAAGGAACGAATAAATCACTAGGGATAATCGCAAGCGGAATTGGATATAATTACCTGATAGAAAATTATCCGGACAGGAATTGCCCGAATCCGGTGCTTAAGATATCCCAATACCCGCTGCCATATGTTCTTATTAAGAAGATTGCAGAAGAGTGCGAAGAACTGCTTTTGATTGAGGAAGGCGCTCCCATGATTGAAGAATGGCTTAGCGGATATCTCGGGAAAGGGCTCAAAGTAAAAGGACGTCTTGACGGCACCATACCGAGGGAAGGCGAACTCAACGCTAATATTCTCGCAAGAGCTCTTGGGCTGGAAGATACAAGAGGGAAGGAAGTCCCTTCTGTCGTTGTTCCGAGGCCCCCTTCACTTTGCGCAGGGTGTCCTCATATAGATTCTTATCTTGACCTGAATTCAGTTCTGGCTGAATATACTCCTGGAAGAGTTTTTGCTGATATCGGATGTTATACGTTGGGTGCCTTACCGCCTTATAATTCAGTTAATTCATGCGTTGATATGGGAGCGTCTATTACTATGGCGAAAGGTGCTTCGGATGCAGGTTTAAGGCCATCAGTAGCCGTTATCGGTGATTCAACTTTTACTCATTCAGGTATTACAGGGCTTCTTGACTGCGTTAATGATAATACTCCCGTCACAATTTTTATTCTTGATAATTCCACGACAGGGATGACAGGCGGGCAGATATCTTCAGCTTATGGAAGAATTGAGGATATTTGCAAAGGAATCGGTGTTGAAGAAGAGCATCTTCATATAATAAACCCGATGAAAAAATATCACGAAGAGAATATGCAGATTATACATGAAGAACTTAATTACGAAGGTGTTTCCGTAATAATTCCGAGGAGAGAATGTATACAAACTATAGGAAAACGCAAAAAAGTAGAAACATCGAAGGAGGTCAAATAATATGAAAATTGATATTATATTAGCAGGAGTCGGCGGACAGGGAATACTGTCAATTGCATCTATAATCGGTGTAGCAGCTGTTAATCTTAATTTACACGTAAAGCAGGCAGAAGTGCATGGTATGAGCCAGAGAGGCGGTGATGTTCAGTCGCATTTAAGATTATCCGACAAGGAAATTGCATCTGACCTGATTCCGTACGGAAAAGCTGACATGATACTGTCTGTTGAACCGCTCGAATCTCTTAGATACCTTCCTTATCTCTCAAAAGAAGGATGGATTATCACGAACACAAAACCATTTATAAATATTCCCAATTATCCTCCTATTGATAATATTATTGCAGAGATTAAATCACAACATCATAATACGCTGCTTGATGCAGAAAAGCTGGCCAGGGAAGCAGGCTCTGTCAGGGCAGCAAATATTGTAATTCTCGGAGCAGCATCCTTGCATCTGGATATATCATACGAAAAACTGGAAGAAGCAATAAGGTATGTTTTTGGAAGAAAAGGCGAAAATATTGTTAGTCTAAATCTGAAAGCCATGAAAATGGGCAGGGAATTTGCGGAGAAGAATTAATATGTGAAATATAGAGGCAAAAAAAGCTGCTTGAAGCAGCTTTTTTTATAATACTTTTCTAAAATTTGAATTCAAATATACATTTCTAAAAGCTTTAAAATTTCTTAATTTTGAACAATAATTCAATTAATCATATTGCGTCATGTCAGTAATGAAAAAAATATGGGATAAAGCGCGTTTAGCTTCAAAAACTATTGCACTTCCCGAAGGCAGCGAAAGAAGAACACTCCTTGCTGCCCAGATAATAAAAAAGGAAAAACTTGCAAATGTAATTCTTCTCGGTAACGAAGAAATCATCCGGAACGAAGCGGAGAAACATAAAGCGGACATATCAGGAATTGAAATTATAAATCCTGAAAAATCGGATAAACATGAATTTTATGCCGAAACCTACTATAATCTAAGGAAATCAAAGGGCGTTACATTCGAGGATGCTTTTAATACGATGAAGGATACAATATATTACGGCACAATGATGGTAAAACTCGGAGATGCTGACGGGCTTGTTTCAGGAGCGATACATTCTACAGGAGATTTGCTTCGTCCGGGATTTCAGATTATAAAAACTGCGCCCGGAATATCAATAGTTTCCAGCTGCTTTATTATGGAAATACCGGATTGCAAATTCGGGGATAAAGGATTGCTGGTTCTGGCAGACTGTGCAATTAATCCGAATCCGAATGAGGAAGAACTTGCTTCTATTGCCATATCTACAGCAAATACAGCAAAAGCACTTCTTAATATCGAACCGAAAATTGCCATGCTTTCATTTTCGACCAAAGGTTCTGCAAAGCATGAACTTGTTGATAAGGTCGTGAAAGCAACTGAGATTGTCAGGATAAAAGACCCGTCACTACAGATAGACGGAGAACTTCAGCTCGATGCAGCAATAGTGCCCGAAGTGGGAAAATTAAAAGCAAATGATAGTCCAGTTGCAGGAAATGCAAATATACTTATATTCCCGGACCTTCAGGCAGGTAATATAGGATATAAACTTGTTCAGCGTCTTGCAAAAGCAAATACAATCGGTCCTATAAGCCAGGGATTTGCGCTTCCGATAAACGACCTTTCAAGAGGTTGTGTCCCGGAAGAAATCGTTGACGTTGTTGCTATAACAGCCGTACAGGCAATTAAATAAAATTATTTTTTTATGATAATATTAGTTGTAAATGCAGGAAGTTCGTCGCTTAAATACCAGCTGCTGGATATGGAAAGCGAAAGAGTTATGTCCAAGGGACTGGTAGAAAGAATCGGTTCGGAAGGTTCATCAGTTACTTATTGTAATGACGACAAAAAAACTACAGTCGAGAAATCCGTTCAGAACCATACGGATGCAGTAAAAATTGTTTTCGAAATACTGACATCCCGAAAATTCGGGGTCATTAAAGATATGAAAGAAATCATTGCGGTCGGCCACAGGGTCGTTCACGGGGCTGACAAGTATTCTGCATCAGTGCTTATCAATGAAGATGTGATGAAAACTCTTGGAGATTGCGTCATATATGCACCACTTCATAATCCGGCAAATATAAAGGGTATAAAAGCGTGCATTGAAGTAATGCCCGATGTTCCTATGGTAGGAGTATTTGATACTGCGTTTCACCAGACAATACCTGATTATGCTTTCATGTATGCGCTGCCGTATGAAATGTACAAGAAACACGGGATAAGAAAGTACGGATTTCACGGGACTTCTCACCGTTATGTGTCTCAGGTGGCAATAAAACTACTCGGTAAAGAAGAATCTAAAATTATTACATGCCATCTCGGCAACGGAGCAAGTATCTGCGCAATCAAAGACGGTAAAAGTGTAGATACTTCAATGGGTCATACACCTACAGGAGGACTTATGATGGGAACAAGAAGCGGTGATATTGACCCCGAAATCTTTTCTGTTCTCCAAAGTGTAGGAAAATTTTCTGTTAAGGAAATTGACAATATGTTAAACAAGGAATCCGGCATGCTCGGCGTTTCCGGTATAAGCAATGATTTCAGGGACCTAGAAGAAGCCCTGCACAGGGGTGATAAAAGAGCAAAGCTTGCACTTGAAATGTTTGATTATACGCTGAGAAAATATGTGGGAGCATATACTTTTGTCTTAAGAGGCCTGGATGCGCTAGTTTTTACCGCAGGAATAGGAGAGAACGACTGGGAAACAAGGTATGAAGCATGCTATGGCCTCGAACGGCTGGGTTTATTTCTTGACGAAGAAAAAAATAAGCAAGTGAAAGGAATGCTCGCTGAAATATCAACTCCTGATTCAAGAGTCAAGGTTTATGTTATTCCGACAAATGAGGAATTAATGATAGCAAGGGATACGAAAACTATCGTTGAGAACCTTTAAATAAAAGCAAATTAAGCAAGCTTAATAATATTCGAATACATTAATTCTTCCTCTGAACTGTTTAAAATCTTTTCAGTTCTGATTTCTTGAAAGTCCATTCGGGGGTAACCAGTTCGCCTTCAATTTTATTTGTGTACCATGGTGACATGGATTTATTATTCGGATTTTTTAGTATCTGAATGTCCTGCGCCGGCATGTAACTCTGCGCCAGCATAAAGAGTCTTTCACCTGTATTTTCATTTACAGCAATATCAACTACAATAACTGCATGTCCCGGATTGCCGCCTCTGATAAAAATATCTCCGGTTTGAATGTTATTAATATCAGCTGCTACAAGCTCTTTTGAAAATGAAAGAGTGCCTGCATACGTAAAGACTATATCCAGATATTCTCTGAATTCATCATAAGTCTCAGAAGATTCATATTTACTGTACCAGGACGTTTTATTTCCTGCAACCTTTATTCTGTTTCCGCTGCGCCATTTTGAATAAAAAGCACGGAATCCGTTCGTAAAATTAAAAGCAATTTCATTGTATCTCTGCTGCTGATAAAGATATTCTGCTTTTAATCTCATGATTGCATCAGCGCATTGCTGAAGGTTTTTATTCCCGACATCCATATCCAGCACAGCTTCATATACATCCTGCGGTTCCTTTATACTGCCGTCATAATTTTTTGCAATCGTGCCTTCTGGTTTTAATTTCAGATACCCGAGATATTCTGCAAAGGAATTCCTTTCGGCTGTGATTCTTTTGAATCCTAAGGGCGTATCAAATCGGCTTTGAATGCTGTCGCCCGGTGATGACGTATAATTGTACTGAGTTTTGTTCTCATTCTTTTCATATCCGCATCCCGTACATGGCAGGAAGACCAGGATAATGAGCAATATTCTGATTAAAGACGGCATATTATTATTCAGTAAAATTATCAAATAATTTAATGATAAATATTGATTTATTGAACAAATAAAATTATTATAATGTTCTATAAAATAAATATCAAATAAATAAAACAATTTAAAAATGAAAGAATTATCAGGAGAAGTATTTTACCCTTCGAAAGAGGTTTTAAGAAAAACCCGTATCAAGGATTGGGAAAAGACAAGCGAATTTGCTGAAAATAATCTTGAGGCATTCTGGGAAAACGAGGCAAAAGAATTAAAATGGTTTTCCAAGTGGAATAAAGTTCTTGATGATTCTAATAAGCCGTTTTATAAGTGGTTCATCGGCGCGAAGACAAATATTGCATATAACTGTCTGGATGTACATTTAAAAACTCACAGGAAAAATAAGGTTGCGCTGATATGGGAAGGTGAAAAAGGCGAGAACAGGGTTTATTCGTATTTTGCACTGCACAGGGAAGTATCAAGGTTTGCAAATGTTCTTAAAAGCCTTGGCGTACAGAAAGGTGACAGGGTTACTTTATACCTCGGGCGCATTCCCGAGTTGATGATAGGTATGCTTGCCTGTGCGAGGATAGGAGCAGTGCATTCAGTGGTTTACGGAGGATTTTCCGTTGAAGCGTTGCATGAAAGGCTAGAGGACAGCCATTCAAAAGTTTTAGTGACAGCTGATGGTGCATATCAAAGAGGTAAGATTGTACCATTAAAAGCAATTGCGGACGAAGCTCTTCAGAGAGCAGCTTCAGTTGAAAGCGTGCTTGTCATAAAAAGAACAGGCGAACCTGTAAATATGGAATACGGTAGGGATATTTGGTATCATGAACTAGTGAACCTTCCGATTATTAATTCCAAGAATAAAGTTGAAGAAGTTGATTCTGAACACCCGCTATACCTGCTTTATACATCAGGTACCACGGGCAAACCAAAGGCAATTCTTCATACGCACGGAGGTTATATGGTCGGAACATATTCAACATTTAAATATGTCTTTGACATAAAAGACGATGACAGGTACTGGTGTGCAGCAGACCCCGGATGGGTCACAGGACATAGTTATATCGTTTATGCTCCTTTGCTTACCGGTGCAACGCAGCTGATGTATGAAGGCGCTCCGAATTATCCGTTTCCGAACAGGTGGTGGCAGTTAGTTGAAAAATACGGAATTACAATTTTATATACTGCTCCGACTGCAATCAGGGGGCTGATGAGATTCGGGAATGCATGGCCAAACAGGCATGATCTGAGCTCACTCCGGCTTCTAGGTTCAGTTGGTGAACCTATTAATCCTGAAGCCTGGAAATGGTATCATTCCGTAATCGGAAAAGGAAACTGTCCGATTATGGATACATGGTGGCAGACAGAAACAGGTGCGTTTATGATAACACCGACGCCTTCAGTTCCTTTAAAACCAGGATCAGGAACAAAACCGTTCTTTGGATTAAAAATGGACATCCTTGACGAGGAAGGAGTGCCAGTCAAAGCAAATGAAGAAGGATATCTGGTAATCAAAACACCGTGGCCGTCAATGATGCGTACAATTTATAATGACCCCGATAAATATATCGAAAAGTACTGGAGCAAATATGAGGGCAAGTATCTTACGGGGGATTCGGCACGAAGAGATGAAGATGGTTATTACTGGATTATAGGCAGAACTGATGATGTTTTAAAAGTATCAGGTTACAGGCTCGGTACAGCGGAAATTGAAAGTGCCCTAGTCAGCCACCATGACGTAGCTGAGGCAGCTGCTATCGGTTTACCGCATGAAATAAAGGGAAATGCAATATATACATTTGTTATATTGAAAGCAGGAGTGGAAAAATCAGAGGCTTTGCGTGAAGAACTCATAAAACATGTTGGGCATGAAGTAGGTCCGATAGCACGGCCAGAGAATGTTGAATTTGTCGAGGTTTTACCAAAAACACGAAGCGGTAAAATTATGAGGCGAGTTTTGAAAGCCCGTGCTTTGGGACAGGATCCGGGTAATTTATCAACTCTGGAAGAATAAATCAGAGATCCGGCAATGAGTCAGCTCCCCGTTAAATTTTCCACAGTACATTCAGATTAAGGTTAGAATATTATTTTCTTCTAAAATTTTTCTGGCATGATACACAATAGTAATTTCCTTTTATATCAATTTCTTCGACGCTGTTTGATACATGCATGACACATTCCCAGTCTTTACAATGTACTAATCCGAAGTTATGCCCGAGTTCGTGCAATATTTCCTTATAGCTTCGGTCTGATACCAGCCTGGAATCTGATTCTGATGTATAAAATTCTTCGTAGAGTCTGCATACCGAAACTATTGAGAATTTCCCGTTAAGCTGTGCTTCACCGAAAACGTGTGTCAGGACAGGAACAAATAAATCCATTTCCGTAAGAATAAGAACATTGCCTTCCATATCCGGATTAGATTTAATTACCGATTCAAGAATCACAGTAGAATGATATTGCTTTCGCTGGTCGGAGTACGATTTTTCTATATCAATTAAAGTATATGAAATCCTGATATCATCAAACAGAACTGACAGCCTGAAAATGAGTTTCTTCAGCAGTGAATCATTAGAAAACTTTAACGGGATAATGTTTAAGACCATTATTTATTTTTCCGCAAGTCGTATTTATTAATCTTATTATATAATGTAACCCTTTCGATCTCAAGGATTTCCGCACTTTTGGAAATATTCCAGTTATTGTCATTCAGCACTTTCAAGATATATCGTTTCTCCATATCATTCAGGCTGTTCCCGTTCTCTTCTGCTATTGTCCCGTTAATTTTCATGTTATTGCTTTCGCAGGACATATTCAGGTCATCAATTTCTATGAAATCACCCTTGCCTATCACAATTGCCCTTTCGATTGTATTCTCAAGTTCCCTCACATTCCCGGGCCATTCGTATTTCATGAGAAAATGGTATGCTTCATCTGTAATACCTTTTATATCTTTATTCATCAGTTCGGTATATTTCTTGATAAAATGATTCATAAGAATAGGAATGTCTGAAGTCCTTTCCCTGAGCGGGGGAATTGTTATTGTAAGAACATTCAGCCTGTAATAAAGATCTTTTCTAAATTTCCCTTCATCTATAAGCTGTTCAAGCGATTCATTTGTGGCTGTAATGATCCTGAAATCACTTTCCACCATTTCATTACCCCCGACTCTGTAGAATTTTTTTGTCTCTATTACTCTCAAAAGTTCTACCTGGGTTTTCGGCGATACTGTACCTATCTCGTCAAGAAAAATCGAACCCCCGTTCGCAAGTTCAAATTTTCCTTTCCTTCTGAAATGCGCTCCTGTAAAAGATCCTTTCTCATGCCCGAAGAGTTCACTCTCAAGAAGGGACTCCGGCAAAGCTCCGCAGTTGACTGTTATAATCGGAAAATACTTTCTTTTGCTGTTCTGATGTATTGCCTTCGCAATCAGTTCTTTTCCGGTACCGCTTTCGCCTCTTATCATAACTGTTGAATCAGTTTCGGAAACGGTTTTAATCATTTCGAATATTTTATTCATCTGCGGACTTTCTCCTATAAGATTCTCCGGAATAATAAAATTGTCTATCCTCTTCTTCAGTTGTTTGTTTTCGAATTTCAAGGCCCTGCTTTCAAGGGCGTTTTTCACGAGATGTTCCAGTTCATCAGGATCAACGGGTTTCGTAACATAATCGTAAGCCCCGTCTTTTAATGCCTGTATTGCCGTTGGCACCGATGCAAATGCGGTGATTAGTATTACAAAACAATCTTCATCAATTTCCTTTATTTTTTTGAGTAATTCGAGACCTGTCATACCCGGCATTTTCATATCGACCAGTGCAAGGTCAAACTTATCCTGTTCGAAAATTTTCAGCGCTTCGTTGCCGTTCTCAGCACTTTCAATGATGTATCCTTCCTCTTCGAACCAGTGCGTCAAAGATTCCCTTACGATTTTTTCGTCATCAACTATTAATAGTCTTGGTTCCGGCATATACGTTAAATTAAATTATTGGCAATGTTAATTTGAAAGTTGTTCCATTAATGGAAGTATTTTCTATCTCAATTTTCCCTTTATGTGATTTGATAATCCCATACGCTACAGATAATCCGAGGCCCGTTCCTTTTATGGCTTCCTTGGTTGTAAAGAATGGTTCGAAAATATAAGGTATATCATTATCGTTAATCCCTGAACCTTCATCCTTTATTCTGATAATGGCATTTTTATCTTCTCGGGCTAAATTTATTTCAATGGTTCCGCCTCTCGATTTCATTGCCTCTATTGAGTTAATAAGAAGCGACAGAAGCGCCTGCTGTATTTTTTCCGGATTGCATGTAATTGTAATTGGCGCTGAAGCATAATTTTTATTTAATTTTATGTTGTTAATCTCCAGATGATGATTAATAAGTTCGGAGCATTTATCAATTACTTCAGACAGTTCCGAATCAACAAATTTATCGTCGCGTGTTTTCGAGAATAAAAGCAGGTCCTTAACTATGTTTCCGCATCTTGAAGTTTCCTCGGAAATAAGGTCAAGGTACTTGATAATTTTCTCGTTTGACTCATCACCCTTATTGTTCTTAAGTTTTTTTGTTATCAATTTGCTGTATGTCAGGATTCCCTCAAGCGGATTATTCAGTTCATGTGCAACGGTCGCAGACAGCTTTCCCAGTGAAGCGAGTTTTTCCATCTGCACTACCTGTTCATATATGTTTTTTAATTCCTTTGTTTTCTCTTCGACTTTGTAATTCAGGTTATCCGACCAGTCCTTGATTTCATTGTATGCCTCAGATAATTTCTTTGACATTTCGTTAAACTCAATTGCAATGTTGCCAAGTTCGCTTTTCGACCGTACAAGTATCCTGTAATTCCAGTTCCCTTTTCCGAGTTCTTTAAAGCCTTTCTGCAGTTTCTTTAGCGGCCTGTTTACGAGCAGCAGTATGAATACTCCCGCAAATAAGGAAATTATTATTGTTATAATTACCGAAGCCAGGACAGTATTCCTCTGATTTTCAATCACTGCATTTTCAGCTTCCTGCATCGATATCATTACGTCAAGAACTCCGAGAAGCTTTGTTGAAGGTCTGTGCGCATGGCAATCGGCAGTGCTGCAGTCCTTATCATTTCTTATTGGATTTATCAGACCTAATATCTTCTCGTTTTCATATGAGAATATACGTATGCTGTCTTTGGGTGAAGATACATATTTCTTGGAATCTCTGTCATGACAGACAACACATGCCTCAGCCGTCATGTCAACTGTTTGTGAAATTTCGGTGGAGTCTGTAGAGAAGTTTATAACACCTGTTTTATTGTAAATTCTTATTCGTTTTACGCCCTGTTCCTTACCGATTGCTTTAATAATCTGATAAATGTCTTCTCTCTTATTGTGTAACATGCTGTACCTTGTGGAGTTTTTTATCAAATCGCTGATATTATACGCAGACCGCATGTATAGTCTCGTCATATCTTCCTGTAAATTCTTTACAGTCAAATATGTATGGATAGAGAGAAATGCTACAAGCAGTAAAAATGTGGATAAAAACAGCTTAAAGCTTAATTTATTGAGGAAAAGGAGTTTCATTGTAATTTACCTTTTCAAAGTTACGCATCCTTAGTCATATTTACAATTTACTTTCTTATCTGATCAAATTACAATGAAACCCCTTAAAACAGGTCTTAAGGATTTATTGCTCTCTTAAAAAGAGCTCTTCAAAATCTTTAATACGGTCTTTATCTATGTACGAAACTGCTCCCTCGACTATATTTCCACCGTCATACATTGTTGCACCTGCCAGTGAATTTGTATCCATGCTGTAATAAAGCAGGTCTTTTAGTCTTTTGAATTCGCTTTTTATCCATTTATGCGCTTTTTCAGATGGAATAAGCGTCTGAATATTTTCTTTCAGATTCAGGGGTTTAACTTTTAAACACCAGTCATCTTTTGATAGGTTATCGTCAGCTTTGTTTGCCGTTACTACACCATCGACAGGGGAGTGAAATTTAAGTTTTACATTGTTCACTTCAGTTTCGAACATTATGTCACCTTTACTTATTTTTTTGCCGGGTTCTGCAAAATTGAATAATCTGATTTTTCCGAGTGCATTGAGAAGAAATCCGTCTAGACCGATTTCAATTTTTTCAGGAGTATCAACTTTTATCCATGAATGAGCTTTTGAAAAATAGTAATTTTTTGGAAGTTCTGCGTCGTTAATATTAAACACCTGATATGAAGAATTAAGAGCACTGGTTTTTGCATCAATTTTTGCAGTTTTTCTGTTAAAGATAAAAATGTCTAACATCACCAGGACAAACAGCGATATGATTACTAAAATGAATACCATATAAATAACCTCCGTTTAATAAGTTTTGTAATTTAATTAGTTTTTTGATTCAACTTTTACTTTATTTAATCAATTATCATACCAAATAATGTTGATTCTAAAAGTGCGATTTCTTTCTTTAAAGGAAGTTTTTTGAAAAACTTAAAATCTAAATTAATTTTCAACTGTAAGAAAATTATACAATGAAAATTTATACTTCGTTTATGCTAAATAAACGATGATTTTAATGTATGATAAATAGACATACAACTGTATAATAAACATACAGCTATTTGACACTTCACTTAATGGGTTTTTTCATGTTTTTTAAGCTTTTTTGGTGACTGTATAATAAATATACAGAGGCTATTCTGTAATGGAAAATATTACCGATTTTAAATTACGGACAATATATCAACTTATAGCAGAGGTAAATTTCTTTTACCCAATATAATATTTCGGAAAATACAATTAGTTTTTCTATATTTCGAGATGATTGAATAGCTGCCTTTTTAGAATATAATGACTTTCTAAAAGTGTTACTAACTAATGAGAGTTAAGAGATTTTTATTGTAAATATAAGTCATACTGATTTTATAAATCAGCATGACTAAATTGAAAATTATGGAGGTTTGTTTTAATTTCCTGTTTGCTGGACTTCTATTTCCATTTCGCGCTGCTTTCTCTGCGAAGTTCTTTGAGATTTTGTGTTGAACTGTTCTCCGAAATTATAAGTAAGCGTGAGAAATACTGTTCTTGAATCCGTCTTCTGGTATAAATTCTGGCTAAAATTTGCATCGCCTCTTACCATTTTGAACTTCTGCTGATTGAACAGGTCATTTATCCTGAGTCCGAAATTGAGTTTTTTATCGAATATGCTCTTCTGAAATGACAGATTGAACATCTGGAACGGGGAAATTTCGCCCTGAGAGTTTACCTGCTTACCCTGGTAAAAATATGATAACTGTACATCAAATAAATCCGGTATTGCGGCATTCGTCTGCAGTCTTCCGCCCCATGCATAATAATTTTCGTCAAAATTGATGCCGTTTGCGTTATCAATGACATTTGTGTTATAATAACTGATACTTCCGTTGTAAGTCCACCATTTAGCAAAACCTCCCTGCAATATGGCTTCCAGCCCGGATGTATTATTCTGTCCTCTGTTTTCCGGTTTCATATATGATACTCCGTTTGTATCTGTATTGGTTATAAATGTAATCTTATCATTAAGATTTCTGTAAAATCCGCTGACGGTAGCAGTTAAAATTTTAAAGTCGCGGATATATCTTAGTTCATAACTGTTGATATATTCGGGATTAAGATAGGGATTACCTGACCTGAGCGTATATTCGTCTATCCTGTCAACGAATGGATTCAGGAAAAACAGCCCGGGCCTGTTAATTCTCCTGCTGTATGAAGCCTGAACCTGATTTTCATTGTCTAATTTCTGCGATGCACTGACGCTCGGGAAAAAGTCCATGTATTTGTTGTTGTATGCCTGTGTATTATTCAGTATAGAAAAATCAATAAAAGTGTGTTCGCTTCTCAGTCCTGCCTGTAACGAAAAATCCTTATATTTGCCTGAAAAATTAGCATAAGCGGCGTTGACCATGTCAGAATAGTCTACGTTGTTTTCATTCCCGGGTACTGGAAGCCAGTTATTGGATGCAATGTCAAAATAGTTGTAACTGTACGAACCATTTATAAATCTTAGGTTGGATTTCAGTCCTGTCTCGAACTTGAATTCGTCATTCTTGCCGAACGGTGCAGTGAAATCAGCCTGTGAGTTTAGAAAATTGAACCTGTAATTGTTCTGCAGGTTAGTCATTTCTCCGGTACTATTTGCATCATTTGATTCAAGGTTAATTTCAGCGAATTCATTACGGTTTGAATAATTTAAAAAAGCCGTAAGTTCCTTTTCTTTCTTTTCATATTTCCTGTTATAGGTTATTGTTCCTTCAAGATTGATGCCATTTCTGCCGTCGTCGTTGTAATAAGTAATATTCCCCGTTTCTATATATTCAGGGTTATAAAATTTCAGCATATCCGTTCCTGTAATATTCCTGTTGTAAACGAAAATATTACCAAGAAACGACAATGTGTTTTCCTTGTCGAAATCAAAATCTGCTCCGACTGAACCGAAGTGCGAAATACCGTTATATTTCCAGTTAAGATTTTGGTCAATATATCTTGAGTTTGTGCTTGTATAGGTCTGCCTGTCAAATTCAGTCTTTCCCGGTAAATTATAATCCCAAAAACTGTAGGTGCCCGTCAGTGTCAGCTTATTTTTCTTTGCCGACGCGGTCATTGACAGGTTGTATTTGTCCTGTGTTCCTCCGTTTAACCTCATATTTCCATTATATCCAAGAGCACTGTTTTCTTTCATTATGATATTTATAAGCCCTGAAACGCCTTCTGCCTCGTATTTTGCGGAAGGATTTGTTATAACTTCTACTTTATCGACCAGGTTTGCCGGTATATTTTGAAGAACCTGTGTTCCCGCGCTGAGCAGGGCGGATGGTTTTCCGTTTATCAGTATTTTTACATTACTGCTTCCCCTTAATGAAACATTTCCGTCATTATCCACTTCTACCGAAGGGATATTTTTAAGAAGCTCAAGAGTATTACTGCTCTGCGCAGACAGGTCTTTCTTAGCATCATAGACCTGTTTCCCTGCTTCAAAAGTCATTAAAGGTGCTTCTCCAATAACCTCAATTTCCTGTGTCATTTCTGTTGATAACTCCAGTTTGACTGTACCCAGACTGATGGGTTTAGAGTCATTCTTTATGGTTACGTTTTTTGCAATTGCACCATTGTAACCTATGTAAGATATCCTGATATAATAATTACCTTCGGGAATCCCGGAAACAACAAATTTTCCGTCTTTATCGGACAAACCTCCTCCTGTCAAGGACGAGTCCGGAATACTGAAAACCTGTATTGTTGCTGATTCGAGTGGTGAACCGGAAGTTTTATCAAGGATAGTCCCGGTAATATCGGGGGTTTTGTTCTGGGCAGTAAGACTGCCTCCGAAAGAGGCAATCATCACTGTTAATATAAAAATAATAAGAATGTTGTTTTTCATAGCCCGTATTGATTTATTAATTAATTTTACGGGCTATGAATAAAAATGTTGCTTATGTTCCGAAAAATTATTCTAATAATATAACACTAGTCCTGTATTAGCTTTCGTCCTGAATTATACCAGGTAATGATTCCGCCTTTAAGGTTTTTTGCAGTATTGAAACCGTTTGAACTCATATATGAAACAGTCTGCCTGCTTCTGTTTCCGCTCCTGCAATATATTATGTATTTGCCGTTTTTATCCAATTCTGAAATCTTTTGTTTGAAATCAGGCGCATAAAAATCGATTTGTTTGCAGTCCGTTATCCTTGCCTGAACATGTTCTTCTTTTGTCCGAACGTCTATTGCAATGTAACCTTCTTTTACGAGGTTTTCAAATGTATCACAATCTATATCATTGGGGTCACCGCCGAAAAAATTGAACATATTATATATTTATCCTTTTCTTATTTATTGATATTCGCTGAAATCAAGTTTAATGCCGAACCGCTGAAGAACCATTCAATCTGCTGGTTGTTCATTGTATGGTTGAGTTTTATTTTATCTTCACTTCCATCCTTATGCTTAATTGTTATATCAAGCGGAACACCAGGTTTCAAATCTTTTGCAGTTATAGATACTGAATCGTCTTCGAGGATTAAATCATAATCAGCTGGATTTACGAAAGTCAGCGGAAGCATTCCCTGTTTTTTCAGGTTTGTTTCATGAATTCTCGCAAAAGATTTTACGATTATTGCTTTGCCGCCAAGGAATCTGGGTTCCATAGCGGCGTGTTCTCTTGAAGATCCTTCGCCGTAGTTTTCTTCGCCAACAATTACCCAGGATTTATTCATGGCTTTATAGTCTCTGGCGACTGCAGGGACTTCGGAATATTCGCCAGTGAATAAGTTTTTCACCGAATTTATTTTATTGTTAAAATAATTTTCGGCTCCGATGAACATGTTATTCGAAATATTATCCAGATGTCCTCTGAACTTAAGCCATTTACCAGCCATTGAAATATGGTCAGTAGTGCATTTTCCTTTGACTTTCAAGAGCACTGCCATGTCACTAAAATCTTTATCCGTATCAGGTGCTTTGAATGGCGCCAATGCCTGCAGTCGGCTGCTTTCAGGATTAATTTTAACATTAATATTATTTCCGTTAGCGGGTGGAGAAATATAGCCAGATTTACCTTCATCAAAACCCTTTGACGGAAGTTCGTTTCCTGTAGGGGGAGCAAGAAGTATTTCTTCTCCTTTATCATTCGTCAGTTTATCCGTAAGAGGATTAAATGTTAATTTACCTGCCAGAGCCATTGCAGTTACTATTTCAGGAGATGCTACAAAAGAATGTGTTGCTGCATTGCCGTCATTTCTTTTTGAGAAATTCCTGTTATAAGATGTGATAATTGAATTTTTTTCTCCGTCTTTTACATCATGCCTTTTCCATTGTCCGATGCAGGGGCCGCATGCATTTGCCAGCACAGTTCCGCCGATTCTTTCAAAAATCTCGAGAATCCCGTCACGTTCAATTGTAGCTCTGACCTGTTCAGAACCGGGAGTAATTACAAACTCTGATTTCAGTTTTATGCCTTTATCCAGTGCCTGCTTTGCAAGACTAGCTGCTCTTTCCATATCTTCGTATGAAGAATTTGTACAGCTTCCTATGAGCGCAACTTTCAATTCCTCAGGATAATTATTTTCAATAACTGCTTTCTTGAATTCAGATACAGGCCTTGCTAAGTCTGGTGTGAACGGTCCGTTTATATGCGGTTCGAGTTCAGACAGGTTAATTTCAATTATTCTGTCATAATATTTTTCTGTATCTTTATCTGCTTTGAGATAATCGCACATATCATCTGCAAGTTTTGCAATGTCTTCTCTTTTTGTTGCTTTTAGATAATCCGACATTTTCCTGTCATAAGGGAACAGGGAAGTGGTCGCTCCTATTTCGGCGCCCATATTGCAGATTGTTGCTTTTCCAGTGCATGAAATAGATTCAGTTCCTTCTCCGAAATATTCGACTATTGCACCAGTACCGCCTTTTACCGTAAGAATCCCAGCCAATTTTAATATTATATCTTTCGGCGATGTCCAGCCGTTCAGTTCTCCAATCAGTTTAACTCCGATAACTTTCGGGAATTTCAGTTCCCATGGAAGTCCTGCCATAACATCTACAGCGTCTGCTCCGCCTACGCCGATAGCAACCATGCCGAGTCCGCCAGCATTAGGCGTGTGCGAATCAGTGCCAATCATCATTCCGCCCGGGAAAGCATAATTCTCGAGCACGACCTGGTGAATAATGCCGGAACCCGGTTTCCAGAATCCGATTCCGAATTTAGCAGATACAGATTCAAGAAAATCGTACACTTCCTTGTTGTCTGTCACAGCTCTCAGCAAGTCATTTACTGCTCCGACTTCTGCCTGTATAAGGTGGTCGCAATGCACTGTTGAAGGTACTGCAACCTGTGGGATTCCCGCTGACATGAACTGAAGCAATGCCATTTGGGCTGTTGCGTCCTGCATAGCAACCCTGTCGGGCTTGAAATCGACAAAATCAGTTCCTCTCTTATGAGAGGCAGTAAAATTTGAATCAAATAAGTGCGAATACAAAATTTTTTCTGTATATATAAGATTTCTACCTAGAACTTTCCTGGTGTAATCGGCCGAATCTATAAGTCGTTTATAGACGTTTTTAATTAAATCTATGTTATTTGACATTATCTTTTAAATATTATTTAATAAAATTTTTAATTCATCTGTATTATGTGCAGGCAAACGGCAAATGAAATTTTCACAGTAATAAACCTTAATGCTTTCGGGGTTGGCAATAAGATCGTTCAGATAATCAATACCGCTTAACTTGTTGTAAAATATAATATTTTTATTCGGATGATACTTACTAAAAATTAATTCCTGCATTTCCCCGAGTTCCTTTTTATTTAAGTCGCCTGTAAGTATAAATGACGACTGAAATTTCTGAAAACACAGCAATGCATGCAGGTAATACGGGTTTGAAAATGGTGAATACAACACTTTATTATAAAAGAACCTGAATGATTTATAAGCGCATTCATAATATTTATCATCTTTGAAAATGACGAAAGAACGGACAAGGTTCTCAAGCATCACTGAATTTCCGGAAGGTTCGGCGCCGTCATAAATCTCCTTCGTCCTGAGAATTAAATCCTTTTTATCGTCCGATGTATCGAAAAAACCTCCGTTTTCTTCGTCATAAAATTTCTCAATGGCTGCATCAATCATTTTTCTTGCAGTCTTAAGCAGTTTCATGCTTGTCGTAATATTATACATATCAAGCAAAGCTTTAACCAGAAAGGCATAATCTTCGAGCATACCCTCGTGCATGGTTTCTCCATCCGCATACCGGTGGTAAAGTTTTCCGTTTTCGTCGTTTGACATTGTTTTAAGGATAAAACCTGTTGCTCTTATGATTACTTTTTTAATTTTCTTGTCATGAGTTATTGCATACGCTTTAGTCAGTGAAGAAATCATCATTGCGTTCCAGCAAGTCAGTATTTTAGTGTCAAGGAACGGCCTCGGCCTTTTATTGCGGTATTCTCTGAGCATTTCAATACAAGAATTCAGAATTCTCTTCGTTTCTTCATATGTCTTGCCGAATTTTTTTGCTGTTTCAAAAATATCTGATGATTTATAAAGGACATTTTTTGTAAGAAAAATATTATGCGGGTCGCTTAATGTATTCCCTTTGTGCATTACTCCAAACCTGAAACAGAAAATGTTCGAAAATTCCTTCCCAACTATACTCTCAATTTCTTCTTTTTCCCATAGATAGAAATATCCCTCGTTTTTCTCTTCCGGATTGTCATGAGACAAACAGCTTTCCGCGTCTTCTGCGGAGTAAAATCCGCCTTCCTCCGATAGAAGGAAGTTCAGAACGTAGTCAACAGTCTCAAGCCCTGCATTAAGAAACAGTTTTGTGCCGGTTAGCATATACGCGTCGAAATAAACCGATGAAATCTGAGCCTGGTCATACAGCATCTTTTCGAAATGAGGAACTCTCCAGTAGGGATCTACAGAATACCTGTGGAAACCCTTGTCAATATTATCGTATATGCCGCCGTCATACATTTTTTTCAGTGTGAAAGTTACCTTGTCCAGTGCAGAATTGTCTTTTGTTGCATAGTAATACGTCAGCAGGAAATTTAGCAGTGCAGGTCTCGGGAATTTATTTCCCGTGCCAAATCCTCCGTTTGTGTCATCAAACATTTCTTCCGTCTGATTTAATACTTTAGTGAATACGTAATCCGATAGGACTGCTTCAGATTCATTATCCGGCTCATTCATAAAACCAAATATTTTCTCAGAGCTTTCAATTATTTCGTTTCTTTTTGATGTCCATAGGTTATTAATCTGTTTTATCAGGTCTTCAAATCCGATTCTTCCGTATTTTGCTTTAGGAGGAATGTAAGTTGCGCCGTAGAATGGTTTAAGGTCAGGAGTAAGGAAAATGCTCATAGGCCATCCGCCTGATCCCGTCATCGACTGCAAGGCGGACATATAAATCCTGTCAATATCAGGTCTTTCCTCCCTGTCAACCTTTATATTGATAAAGCTCTTATTGAGCAATTTCGCGATTTCTCCATTCTCGAAACATTCTCTTTCCATTACATGACACCAGTAACAAGTGGAATATCCTATTGAAAGGAAAATGGGTTTATCTGATTTTTTTGCCAGTTTAAGGGTTCCGTCATTCCATGCGTGCCAGTTTACGGGATTTTCCGCATGTTGTAGAAGATAAGGACTTTTCTCTTTTATTAAATTATTTTGATTTCTTGGCATTTTGCGTGTAAAAATATACAAGAAACATAACATTATCAATTATTTAATAATTCAGACAAGATTTTCATAATATCTTTACTTTCTGATTTTACTTATTTAATTTACACAAAAATTACATTATAACATGAGCATATTATTCGAAATAAAATACAAGATAATCGAGAATAAAAGGGATGAATATCTGGAGTTAATATCGAGATTCAAGTCTCATTATCAAAAAGAGGGAATATCGGACTACAAAATATACCAGGATGAAAAGAATCCCTGTGAATTCACGGAAATTTTTCTATTTGAAGACGAAAATGCTTTTGAAAAATTCGAGGAAGATTCAAACGAGGAAATAAATGAAATGCTTACAATGCTTGTAAGGGATATGGTTTTGGACCAGAAAATTAAATACAGGACAAAAAAAGAGATAATGTAAGAAACCCTTAAAGGTTTTTCATTAAAATGCAAAAGTCCGTATATAAACGTAACTCAGGTGTCTTCAAGATTTTTAATAGTGAAAAACCCGAACAGAACACATACATTAAACTAGCAATATCTGCAATCACAATTATCGTAATTAGTCTTTTCCTTCCTTCCTTTAAAGACGCTGACCTTGACGTTGAAGTTGGCACCATTTGGTCAAGTGAGGATTTAATTGCACCATTCACATTTCCTGTTTATAAGAGCGATGCCGAACTTGAAACCGAGATAAACGAAATCAAAAATAACATTATACCTGTTTTTACTGTAACTGAAAACAATTCAGCTACAACCAGCGACTCAGTAAAACTCTTTTTCAGAGATTTATATTCAGAATTCAGAAAATATTCAGAAGACAGAAAAAACAACAGGGAAGCAGAATTCCCTTCAGCATATTTCGATGAAAAATACGCACTCGAACTTAGTGGGGAGAGTTGGAATTATCTATTCGGATATTACTCGGGCTATGTCAGGGATTCGAGTAAAAAAGAGTATACCGATTTTATTGACATAATTCAGAGAAGCGTTAACCAGTATATCAAATTACCTATTATTGATACAGATAAAGCAGGACTTAAATCGGGGAAGATCGCATACAAAAAGAAAGAAGAGAAAATCCAGCGTATTGAGAATGCCGAAAACATTGTATCCGTTGCGGAACTAAGGGACAAATTTAATACTGATATACGCAAAAGCATTTCTGATCCCCGGCTAGTTGAAACAGCAAATATGCTTTTCAGTGCATTAGTAAAACCTAACCTGATTCTTGATGAAGAATTGACCGAACTTGAGTTGCAGAGTAGGATAGATATACTCCCAAAGACAATAGGAATTGTAAAGGAAAATGAAAGAATTATAAGTAAGCATGATCCTATAACAATTCTTACGAAGCAGAAACTGGAATCATATAAAAAAGTCAGGCTTGAACAGTTTGGAGTACAGGATTTTATGGGGCAATACATGGGCAGGGTATTGACGATTTTCGTTATACTGTCCGTTTCAGGTTTATACCTGTTTTATCTACGAAACGATATTTTTAAAGACAACCTAAAACTTGCGTTGATTAGTTCACTAATTATCCTCGTAAGTTTCTTTTCTTTTGTCAGTATGCAGCTGAAAGTCAATGCCCCCGTTGAACTTCTGATTTTTATTTCGGTAGCATCTATTTTGTTGACGATTATTTTTGATGCAAGGATTTCTTTTTTTGTTGTTGTTATAATTACATTTCTTATAGGCGCCATCCGAGGAGGGGACTATGCTATATCACTCATATCCTTCGGCGGGTCCGTTCTTGCAATATTCAGTGTCCGTGATATTAAAAACAGAACTCAGATTTTTCGTTCGTTTTATTTCATACTCGCTGGTTATTCGATATCAATACTTGCAATCGGACTGGACAGGTCACAAAATATTTCTGATATTTTTATAAATCTTGCTTATGGCGGAATTAATTCCGTAATGTCTCCGGTTATTGCATATGGTCTTTTAATATTTTACGAAAGAGCGTTTCAGATAACGACAGATATAACTCTTGTTGAACTGACTGATTTTAATCAGCCGCTTTTGAGGGAACTGTCTTCAAAAGCTCCAGGAACCTTTCATCACAGTGTTATAATGGGCAACCTGGCTGAAGAGGCTGCAACTGCAATAGGAGCAAACAGGATACTAGCAAGAGTCGGATGTTATTATCATGACATAGGTAAGATAGCAAAGCCGGATTACTTCGTGGAAAATCAAATGGAAAGAAAGAACAAGCATGAATCCCTGAACCCGAATCTTAGTACGAAAATAATTATAGCGCACGTAAAAGAAGGGATAGAATTAGCCAGGAAACATAAACTTCCGCCTGAAGTAATAGATTTCATCCCGATGCATCACGGTACAACCCTTGTTTCATTCTTTTACAGGAAAGCTCAAGAGACTGCTGATGAAAACAAGGAAGACATTTTTGATTATATTTACAGGTATCCAGGTCCGAAGCCACAAACAAAAGAAACCGCCATCGCAATGCTTGCGGATACAGTTGAGGCATCAACAAAGGCTATTGAAGACCCGACTGCGAAGAAACTGGAAGACAAGATAGATGAAATAATAAAAAAGAGGTTTATTGAAGGAGAACTTGATGAATGTGAACTTACGCTACGGGATCTTTCAAAAATTAAGAGAAGTTTCCTGAAAATACTGGTGGGAATTTTTCATCAGAGAATCAAATATCCCGAAGAGATAAAGAAAGATGAATAATCTTGAATTCCTGCGCAAACAATTCGTGAATTTTCTGAGACTGGAAAAGTCTTTATCTGAGAATACAATCCTAAATTATAATTTTGATATCAACCTTTTCTTCAAGTTTCTTGAGTCTGAAACTGGCATACGGCAGATTTCGGATGTAAATGAAAAGACAATAAATAATTATATCTTTTATCTTAGAAATCAGAAGAATAAAAAAGATGAATATTATTCAATTAAATCTGTAAGCAGGAATTTGTCATGTATAAGGTCATTTTTCAGGTTTATGACAGACGAGAAGATTATAAGCAGGAATCCTGCCGAAATAATCGAAACACTGAAAGCCCAGAGAAATCTGCCCGTAGTACTGTCAATTGATGAAATCGACAGAATTTTTTCTAAAACTGTTTTAACCGATAAATATGGCATAAGGGATAGGGCAATCCTAGAAACTATGTACGCTACTGGGTTAAGGGTCAGTGAAGTTGTTCATCTGCGGATTCAGGATCTGATGTTAAAAAACGAGATTGTCAAAGTGTTAGGAAAAGGATCAAAGGAAAGAATTGTTCCAATTGGCGCCTCGGCTAGAAAATATCTTGAATTATATTTTGACAAATGCAGGCCATTTTTAAGGAAATCTAAAACAGATGATACAGTCTTTCTGAATTTTAGGGGAGGTAAGCTATCAAGGATGGCGATTTGGAATATAATTACAAAATATGCAGGAATGGCGGGTATCGAGAAGCAGATACATCCTCATACTCTCAGGCATTCATTCGCAACACATTTACTGGAAGGAGGTGCGGACATCAGAATTATACAGGAAATGCTGGGACATAGTGACATCTCAACAACTCAAATCTATACGCATCTTGATAAGGAATATTTAATAGAAGTTCACAGGAGATTCCATCCTAGGGGTTAATCTTATAAAGTACTTTAAAGATTGAATTTTTTGTGATTATTTTTAAACATCTTATTAACATCCGGTATTGAAATTACAATCTTGATATTGGACGCACATTTCATTAATTTTATTTATAATTACAATAATAATTTGATAGGTGAGTAGTTCGTTAAAATGTGACTATTATAGCGGAGCTGTATTCGAATTAAAGTTAATATCCTTCATAAAAAACAATAATTTACATATAATATGAAAAATCCTGATTTTTTTGATAATGAACTTTTCGAGAAAGAATTCGAGAGTGACAGACCCAAAATAATCGATTATTTCGGGATAATAAGAACCAGTATTGTACCAATAATTCTGATTTTTATTATTGCTATGGTTGTCACATTTCTGTACTTAAAAAACTATCCTACAATATACAGGGCAACAACAATCATCAAGATTGAAAAACCAAGAAACGGTATCCTTGAACAGCAGAGTCTGTCGCTGAACCTTTCCCTGACTGAGGCTTCCGACAGATACATGTCCAATCAGATTGAAATTCTGAAAGGATTTTATTTAAGGGATATGGTAGCAAATGTTATACTTGATTCGATGAAACATGTCAATAATCTAAGTGCATTTTCGTATGCAGTAGATAAAATAGGGGAAAACGAATATAAACTTGCATCCCAGGAAGCAATACGACGAAGGCTACTTAATGTAGTAAAAATTGAAGTTAAAAGGAATGTTGACGCTCTGACAGTGTCCCTTGAAGGTATGTCATTCCATGAAATCCAGATGATAGTTAATATTTATTCTAACATATTTGTGGAATATTCAAAGGAAATAAATAAAGAAGATTTAATTAGTGTAAAGAAGTTTCTTGAGGATGAGAAAGACAAGAAATATAAGGATTTGGAAGCTTCTGAACAGGAACTCGAGGGTTTCCAAAGGAGGTCAGGATATGTTTCACTCGATGAACAATCAAGGATGCTTATAGAATCTATTTCCAAGTATGATTTTATCAAAAATGAAGCAAATATGGAGCTTAAAGCATCAGATAATACACTTTTTAATTTGAAAAAAGAACTTGATAAAATAGATCCGAAGTTTTACGATTACATATCCGGGCAAATTTCACAGCCATACATTCAGGAACTGCAGAAAAACATTGCAGAAATTGAAATAAAACGCGATCTGGATTTAAGTGTTACGTCTGATAATCGTCTAAAAGAAAAAATTATTAGTGATGTACATACCAAGATTAGCAAACTAAACCTGGCTCTTAATGAAAAAACGGAAGTTCTGAGGGCTGGACTACTCGCAAATTCTCCGGACGAACATAGAGATTATTCACAGAAAATTTTAGAAGAATACTTAAAATCCAATTCCTTAAAGGCAAAAATCAAATCAGTAGAGCCGGTTCTCTCGAAATATGAAGTTGAATTCAATAAACTCCCGGAACAAAGCATTGAACTTGCAAAACTCGAAAGAATCCGCAAATCAAATGAAAAATTATACCTGGCGCTAGAAGAAAAATACCAGGAAGCTACAATAAACGAAAGGTCAAGATTAGGATATGCATCATTGCTAGACCCGGGAGTTGACAGCGTCGGTCCTGTTGCACCTAACAGAAACCTCATTGTTTTAACCGGAATTATCATCGGGTTAGCATTAGGACTGGTTTTTGCATTTATGCGCAATTACCTGGATAAATCAATTAAGACACCAGAACAGCTGGAAAATTCTGGTGCAAGCGTATTATCATGGATTCCGAGCTTTAAAGAACTGGTGGAAGAGCATTCACCTGAGACAGATTTTATTGTTGCCCTTAAACCTTCATCATCAGTGTCTGAAGCTTTCAAAGCGCTTAGGACAAGAATACAGTACTCTAAAATCGAAAAGAAAAATAATCTTGTATTGCTCGTTTCCAGCACTTTGCCGTCAGAGGGAAAGACAATTGTATCCACAAATCTTGCAGGAAGTTTTGCTCAGGCAGGGAAAAAAACATTAATTCTTGACTGCGATTTGAGAAAACCAAGAGTGCATAATGTAATGCAGGATGACAGGTATCCAGGCTTAAGCGACAGGTTGTTCGAGAATGTTTCATTCGAGGAAGTTATCAGAAAAACAAAGCTTGAAAATATGAGCTTTATAACAGCCGGAACGATACCTCCTAATCCATCTGAATTACTGGGTTCAGTCCAAATGAAAAATTATCTTGATGAACTCAGGAATATTTTTGATGTAATAATTATCGATTCTCCGCCGTTTATTTCCGTTACAGATTCTGAAATTTTATACAATGTGACGGATGGTACTATACTGGTCTGCAGAGCAAACCTTACTCCTATTGATGCATTCCTTAAAACATACAGAAGGTTGTACAGGATAAACCCTCACAATTTGCTTGGCTGCGTTCTTAATGATTTTGTATTCAAAAGTTCATACGGCTACTATTACAATTATTACTACTATTATTCAAAACCGACAGGCAAGAAACCCAAACCCGAATCCAAAAAATGATTATAAATAAGAAAATATGCGTGGTTGTTCCGGCTTACAATGAAGAACAGCAAATTACAAAAGTAATCAGGAACATGCCTGAATTTGTCGACAGGATTGTTATTGTTGACGACAATTCAATAGACGGAACAAATAAGGCTGTACAATCGATTATTCTCAGTAACGAATATCCTAAACATGTTTCTGAGAAGCCAGAAGGCAATACAGTTGAAAACAGCATGTACGGAGAAGCTGACAGAATACTTGTCAGCCTTGACAAGAAAGAACTTCAAAAACTGCCTGAATCAGTTATATTCAATGAATCCCCGGAAATTGACAGGGTAATATTGATAAAACTGAATAAAAATTCGGGTAACGGAAAAGCAATTGCAAGGGGTCTGAAATGGGCAAAAGATAATAATATGGATATTATCGCGGTAATGGACGGGGACGGACAAATGGATCCAGGTGAATTGATTAAAATCATAAATCCGATAATCAAAGAAGAGGCTGACTACGTTAAAGGCAACAGGTTCATGCATAAGAGTTCCTGGTATCTTATACCTAAAATAAGGTTCATAGGTAATTCGATACTTTCAATTCTTACAAAGATTGCTTCAGGTTACTGGAAAATATCAGATACTCAGACAGGATACATAGCCATGTCTAAAAAGGCGGTAAATATGATTAACCTCCATGAAATTTACAGGTCATTCGGCTGGCCGAACGATTTATTGGTGAAAATGAACATGGCAAACATAAGGTTAAAAGAAGTCGAAATAAAACCCGTATATAATATCGGCGAAAAGTCAAAAATGAAATTATATAAAATAATTCCGCGGATTTCTTTTCTACTATTGTTTTCATTTACAAAAAGACTCTGGATAAAATATTTCTTCAAGGATTTTCATCCACTCTTTCTGCTGTATAATTTCTCTGTTTTTCTGTTTTTACTGGATTCAAAATATATTTACAAGATTATATACGCGTTCATAAACCAGGTTCAGTTAAATTTTGAACCAATACTTGCATTTCTCTTCCTTACAATAAGCGCATTCCAGTCATTGCTGTTTGCTATGTGGATGGATATACAGGATAACGAAAGGTTGTATGTCTAGCCCTGATTTTACAACCGGGAAATTCTCGGAAATACTGGATTCGGTTATCAGTAATTATAAAACGTACACTATAAATGAATGGATATCAGGTAAATATGATACGGGAGTTGTTTTCCGGCACGATGTTGACAGGCGGAATAAGCATGCACTGCGCATAGCGAAACTGGAATATGAACGGAATATAAGGGCAACATATTATTTCAGGGTTAGTACTTTTAATAAAGAAATAGTCAGGGAGATTTCGGCTTTGGGTCATGAAATCGGGTATCATTATGAGGATTTATCCTCAAATAATGGTGATTTCGATAAAGCGATAAAATCATTCGAAAAAAATCTGGAAAACATGAGGAATCAATCCGGATTGAACATAAGCACGATAGCAATGCACGGCCGCTGGATATCCGGATATGATAACAGGGAATTATGGTCCGAGCATGATTTCAGGAATTTTGGCGTGATAAGCGACGCATTTATCAGCATTGATTACAGGAAATCATATTACATTACCGATACAGGCAGAAACTGGAGCAGTAATTCGGCAAACCTGAGGGATAAAGTCGTTTCTAAATTCGAGGCTGACTGCAGAACAAGCGACGACCTGATCAGGTTCATTAAATCAGGGAATGCGGAAAGGATTTTCCTCGTTACACATCCTGAAAGATGGGATGAAGGTTACATTCCCAGGATCATGCACGTTGCCGAAGACAGATTAAAAAACAGCCTTAAAATCGTAAAGAAAATTATACTTCCGGTTGAATGAATTTTTTATTCATGGTCATTAATACTTTATTTGTATAATTCTTTCCGCATGCAATGAATGATTTTTTAGGAAAAATTCTGAATGATAACCGCATAAAAAATGTAATGCCTCATATAAACGGCAAATTACTTGATATCGGATGCGGATACAACAAACTGGTTCGAATGTATAAAAACGGTATGGGCGTTGATGTATTTGACTGGGGTGACGTCGATTTGATTGTTGAAGACACATCAAAACTTCCTTTTGACGATAAGAGTTTTGACACAATCAGTATCATTGCATCTCTGAATCACATACCAAACAGGGCGGATGTCGTACGGGAATGCTTCCGTTTACTGACGGATAACGGCAGAGTTATTATTACAATGCTATCACCTGGAATATCCAGGGTATGGCACAAAATAAGGGAACCCTGGGACGAGGACCAGGTTTCACGCGGCATGAAAGAAGGAGAAGTATTTGGTTTGACAAAAAATGAAATCGTTAGATTGTTCTCAAACGAGAATTTTAAACTAATAAGGCATAATAAATTCATGCTACTGAACACTTTATATATTTTCAGTAAATAGTTTTATGTGTGGAATACTTGGCATAGTTAAAACAGGCGATTCTGAAATATCAGATAAGCAATATAAAAAAGTTCTCCGGGATTTATTTGTACTTTCATCAAGAAGGGGAAAAGAAGCATCAGGATATGCAATAGCTGACGAAAATGAGATTCTTGTATTGAAAACACATTTGCCCGCGGATGAATTCGTACACACAGATGAATTCGGAAAATATCTTCAAGAGAAACTTGATTCGAACATACAAAAGCCGGTATCGGTTATCGGCCATTCCAGGCTTGTAACTAACGGAAGTGAACTGGAAAACAATAATAACCAGCCGGTTATTAAAAACGGAATTGTTGGCATACATAACGGGATAATCGTAAATGACGAAAAATTATGGGCGGAAATAAACGAAACCAGGGAAACCAGCCTTGACAGTGAAGTATTTTTTAAACTAATCAGAAAAAAGTCATCTGAATTCGGAATTCATAGCGGGATTACGGACACATACAAGGATATATTCGGTACTGCTTCAGTTGCAATGCTTTTTGAAGAAAATGATAATCTTATATTATCAACAAATAACGGGTCGTTATATTGTGCGGTTAATCAACAGAAAGGGATTTTTCTCTTTGCTTCTGAATCTCTGATTTTAAAAAATGTGATTCTCAAGAATAAACTGGAAAATATTATCAGGCCAGAAGAAATGATTCAGGTCAAACCGAACAATTATCTTAATCTCCATACTTCCGGGCTTGAGATAGAAGTACGCTCTATGACGGTTGAAGAAAGAGTAATAAACATTAAAAATTCGTGCTCAAAAAAAATAATAAATAATAAAGCATTTAATTCATCTTCGGAAATTTCCAACAGCCACTTTGCTATGAAGAAAAGCTTTAATCCTGGCGTTGAATTCATAGATCATTTTGAAAAGTCAGCAGATTTAATATCAGGTTTACGGCGATGCAAAAAGTGCATATTGCCGGAAACATTTCCTTATATTGAATTCGATGAAAACGGGATATGTAATTACTGCAGAAATTATTACACTTTCAAAGGAAAAGGGGAGGAACAGATTAAATCCCTTGTAAGAAATTATGTATCAGACAATGGCAGGCCTAATGTTATAATCGGGCTCAGCGGAGGTAGGGACAGCTGTTATACGCTGCATTATGCGAAAAATGTTCTTGGATTAAATCCGCTAGCTTATTCTTACGATTGGGGAATGCTTACCGACCTGGCAAGGAGAAACCAGTCACGAATGTGCGCAAAGCTGGGTATTGAACACATTTTAATATCCGCTGATATAAGGAAAAAGAGAGAATATATAAAGAAAAACGTTACAGCATGGCTTAAGAAACCGGATTTAGGACTTATACCGCTGTTTATGGCGGGCGATAAACAATATTTCTATTATGCGAACCAGCTTTTAAAAGATTACAAAATTGATTTGATTTTGTTCGGAGAGAATCTGCTTGAAACTACATTTTTTAAATACGGTTTCTGCAATATAAGGCCGAACCTAGAGTATAAAGAAAAGTCATTTACCATATCAAGACTGGACAAACTCAGGATGATGTGGTATTATTCGAAAGCTTATCTGAAAAATCCATTATTTATAAATTCTTCGTTTTTTGACAGTCTTACAGCATTTCAGTCATTTTACTATATACCGCACACTTATTATAACCTTTTCGGATACGTTAAATGGGACGAAGAGAAAATTATAAATACATTGCGCAGAGAGTATGACTGGGAAACAGACCCGGGGACATCTTCGACTTGGAGAATCGGTGACGGAACGGCTGCATTCTATAATTATATTTACTATATAGCCGCCGGATTCTCCGAGAATGATACATTCCGCAGCAATCAGATAAGAGAAGGCAGTATAAACAGGGAAAAGGCCGTTAGATTAAGTATTATAGAAAACAAACCCAGATGGGATTCAATGAAATGGTATTGTGATACTATCGGGATTGATTTTGATAACGCTGTAGACAAAATTAATAATATTCCGAAATTATATCAAAAAAACAGATGAAAAATTTTGATGAAGAAAACGCAACAGCGGATGAATTATGGGACTATTGTCTTCTTGAATACACGAACCGGAATCTGATAACAAAAAGGTTGTTTGATAATTTTTTCTCAAGACTCGCGGAAATTATAAAAACATTTGAATCGGACTCAAGAATCCTAGAAGTCGGATGTGGTGCAGGGGAATCATCAAAAAATATTATTGCTTTGCTTAAAAGACAATATTTTGAAGCTTCAGACTATGATAAACGGTATGTTGATAAACTAAAGTCTATAGACATTAAATACAGGGTTACAGTGGAATCTGCATATTCGCTCAACCGGAATGACAACGAATTTGACCATATAATTATGACAGAAGTTATGGAGCATCTGGAGGATTACCGCCTTGCCCTGAAAGAACTGTTCAGGGTAGCCAGGAAATCCGTTGTAATATCGGTTCCTAATGAACCTTTATGGAGAATACTGAATATGGCCAGATTCAAGTATTTGAAGGATTTTGGAAATACACCAGGGCATCTTAATCATTTTTCTAAAAAATCATTAATCAGAGAACTGGAGAAATTCGGTACAATTAAAAAAGTTTTCACCCCTGTCCCCTGGATAATGGTTGAATGTGTAAAGGCAGGATATTGATTAATAAATTTTACGGACTATTTTCTGTAGACAGGCAATTCACAAATGAGACAATCTGGAATGTCGCGGGTTTTATCCTTGCAGGAATTTCAGGGCTTGGCCTCCAGGTACTGACAGCAGCCAGTTATGACCCTTCAGTTCTCGGTATCCTGAATCTTACATTGATAATTTTCACTGTTTACTCGCAAATATCAGGTTTTGGTATTCATTTTTCAGTTCTTAAACATATACCCGAATACGCGCAGATGAGAAATGATGTTGATTCGATAATGGTAAGTTCATTTATGCTTACACTTTTCATTTCCGTTTTTTTCGCATTGATTTTTTATTTGCTTCTCTTATTATCAGCGAGTTTATTCAAGGAAAAAGATCTTATTAATTCGCTACTGATTGTCCTTCCGGTGATTGTATTATTTCCTCTGAACAAAGTTATTCTGTCATATCTGAACGGTATGCGTAAGATGAAAATATTCGCTGTCTATAATTCAATACGGTACGTTATGTGGCTCGTCACTGTCATCATAATAATGAATCTTCAGATTCACCCGTCCCGCTTATCGCTTGTTTTTACTGTTTCGGAAAGCATCTTATTCCTTGCGCTTCTTCCTCATTCGGTTAAGTACATGAATTTGTTAAAATTTTTTAAGTTGAAAAAATGGAATGAAACAAATTTCAGATACGGTAACAAGTCTGTTATGGGAACGATATTTGCGGATATAAGTACGAGGATGGACGTACTGATACTGGGAATATTTACATCTAATTACATTGTAGGCATTTACAGCATGGCTTCAGTGGTAATTGACGGATTCAACCAGTTGTCGATAACATTCAGGACACTCGTTAATCCGATAATAACCCGGTCATATTTTAATGATGAAAAGAGTGTTTTCAGGGGAAAAATAAGGAAAGGTAAAAAGCTGTATTACCTGTTTTTGATGCCTCTGATTCTGATAGTTATTGTAACGTATCCTTACGCCATAAGCTTACTGAACTTAAACGAAGATTTCAAAGCAGCATACATCCCGTTAATTATAATGATGGCAGGTCTTTTTTTGTCGGCAGGGTACCAGCCGTTTCAGATGATTTTCAACCAGACCGGATTTCCCGGATTTCAATCTTCGTTTTTCGGCATGATACTCCTGTCAAACGGTATGCTTAATTTTTGTCTTATCCCGTTATTCGGAATTACCGGCGCATCGGCAGCATCAGCATTGTCAATGATTCTTGTGCCGTTTTGCATCAATTATCTGTCAAGAAAATCACTCGGTTTCAGTTTTTGAAAAACATTAAATTATACAACCGCCTAAAAGAAAGGTTTGATGCTTACGAGAGCGGTTTCGAGATTTTCGTGAATTCAGTTGGAATAATAGCTCTTTTCTGGCTGTCAGTACTGACTGTATATGTTTTTCCGTTAGGGCTGGATAAATTATTTTTTGCTATTCTCTTTCTTATATTCTGGTATTCGAAATCGAATTACTTCTGGTTTGCATTTTTTCTGATAATTAATTTTTCCCCAGGTAGTTTTTTCACAGAAACTGCCGGAGATGCGCTGAGAAGGCTTACTATATACACAATATTCCCGAAAGCTTCTTTTTCGGTTCTGGACATATTTAATATACTCGCTTTGCTTAAGGCGCTTGTTAAAGGCAAGAGATTCAGGGTCAAGGATATTCTGAATATAAGATACGCATTTATTTTGGTTCTGTATGCGGCAGTTGTAACACTGTTTCACGGAATCAGCATACAGGTGTTTATAAGGCTTCCATTGAGGGGACTCATATTCTATTCATTTTTTTATTCATTTCCTGCTCTAGTACATTCAAAGAAGGATGTTTATAAATTCATGTATATGTTCTTCCCGTTCGTGTTCAATGAATTATTCTCGCAGTTTTACCTGTTAATATCAAATCAGCACTTTTTGAATTTATTTTATAAAGAGGCATTTACATACACAATCAGAGACAAGCTAATGGGGGATACAGTAAGGGCAGTTGCAAACGGATATCCTATCATAATTTTGTCATTTATATTCACATTCGTACTTCTTGAAAGGAATATAAATTTTTCATCAAAATCATACCTGTATATGATAATAGTGCTTACAACTACTTCAGTAATGATTTCGGCGACCAGGCAGACGATAATTATGTTCGCATTTATGTTTGTCCTATACTTCCTTTTTGTAAATAAAAGCAAACCTGGGATACTGCTGCAGCTGATTTTTCTAGTATCTATATTCTTTTTCCTGCTAGATATATTCAGTTTTATTGACCTGAATAAAATCTTCGGTGCGTCATTTAACAGGCTGACAGGCGCCGTATATTATCAGTCAGGAGAACTCGAAGCCGAGGATACTCTAGATTACAGGCTTAGCGTAAGGCTGCCCATAATTTTGCAGAATATTAGTAAAAGTATATTTTTGGGTTTTGGTTTTTCTGACAAGTATTTTGAATATCATGACGGCCATCTAGGCGGTATATTTGTCGGTATCCTGCAAATGGGTATTCTGGGTTATTCGGCACTCATTTTCTTTGTTTTTTACGTTTTCAAAAAATCTATAAAAATTGCGATCAAATTTGGAGATGATAATACGAATTCTAAGACTATTCTATCATTATTAGTGGGGATGAGCGGGTATGTACTGGTAAACATATTCATTGACCCTGCTATTGTATTCAACTATTGGGCAAGGCCGCAGGAATTTTTTATACTTCTTGTAATCCTGTCACAGTTTATTAAATTCGGAAAAATGGAACAGTATTTAAAGTATAAATTCAGATTATCCGAACATAAATCCAGAAAAACAGAAACATTGCAGGCGTTAACAACATGAAGAAATTCCCTGTTAATAAGAATTTGATCGCTGCATTCTCGCTGACAACCATATTATTCCTTGTTGTGCGTTTTTATCTAAAAAACATTTTATTCTTTCTGTCTCCTAAAGGTTACGTAAAAGATCATACAGCGGAAAAAGTTTATGATATATTGATTTTGTTATACATATTGTCAGTACTTATGATTCTGTTTCTTGTTTTATTACCGAAGCTTAAGCCGTACCTGCTTAAACTTGCTGTTTATATCACAAATACTAAAATAAATACGGGATTCATAAGAATCGGATTTACTTTTCTGCTTTTTGCATATGTTTTAATTTCTCCTTTATTTATAACGGGTTACATGGATATAAGCACTGATGAATCCACATACGTTAATACTGGTCAGAATTTGTTTGAAAAAGGGAAATTACTGTACAAACTGGATAATGATAATTATGTGATTCCAAAGGATATGTATATCCCGAATCTGGCTATGATTCTTGCAAAGCCGTTCGTTAATTATAGTTATTTTGTCCCGAGAATTGTTTCGTATGTATTATTTTTAATACTGTTTGCCATGCTTATTTTTTACTTTAAGGATAAAAGAAAAATATTGTTTCTATTACTGGCTTCAACCCCTGCATTTATTTTCCTGTCAGGTACGTCATATGCTGAAAATATTGCACTGATACCTGCTTTTCTTAGCGCTGCATATTTGGAGAAATTCTTTGTAAGCAGAAAGAACTCGCATATATTCCTTGCATCAATGTTCTGTGCTTTAGCCACACTAACAAAAGTTCAGCTTGGTATTTTTCTTTTCTTGGCGTTGATTATTTTTGCTGTTATAGGATATTTATCCGGAAAAGAATATACTCCTTACTTAAAAGTCTTTATATATTCGTTTATAATGGTCTTTGCTATCAGTATACTGACATGGCTCCTGATGTATAACTTTACCGAAATTAAAAAAGTAATATCGCTGTATTATGCTTTAAGTTACAGCTCTCTTTCCAATACTGAAAACAGGTTCAACATATTAATCAATATTGAAAGGTTTTTTAATTTTCAGACTGTATTTCTTACGGCTGTTGTAGTGTCTTATTTCATAAGCAGGAAAAATGATAAATCATTTATTGAAAAATATTTTTTCATTATTGTAATTCTGAATGCAGTCTGGTTCATAACTATGAAAGGGCATAATTTCCGCTTCATGTATTTCTCACAGATAGGCCTGCTTCTTTTATCAGTTAAACCTTTGAAATTGATACTTGACAGTGAAATAAAATTCTACAGAAATATTATCAGGATATTTCTGCTCTTATTCCTGACTGTCGGAATTATACAGAATGTTAAGCTTACTATTAACGGCGACAGCAATGAGTATCTTATATATCTGAATAATAATAATCCGTTCAAAACATATCATGTTTTTAGCCATGAAGACGGCCAGGAAATATTTTACAGCGAGATGAGAAAGAGATTAAGTGAAAGCGAGACAATCTTTTATATCGGGGCTGAAGCTGAGATAATGGGCCATCTAAATAATAAGTTTATAAGTTTTACGTTTGAAAATTACGAAAATAACAAGGACTTTAAATATATTATCAAGACTGCAGTAAATGACCAGATCGGAATAAACCAGATTTATAATTCATATCTTGATGAGAATTGCGATTTAATATATAAGCACGGAAAATACGCATTGTATAAAATTAAATTTTAAAAAATGAAGGTAGTTATTTTATGCGGGGGATTGGGAACCCGCCTGAGGGAGGAAACAGAGTACAAGCCAAAACCTATGGTTGAAATAGGCGGCAAGCCTATTTTATGGCATATAATGAAAATTTATTCACATTACGGATTTAATGATTTTGTACTGGCTCTTGGATATAAAGGTGATATGATAAAAGATTTCTTTCTGAACTACAAGTATTACAATAATGATTTTACGATTGATATCAGGAGCGGGAAAATTGAAAATAGCGATACTCAGATTGAAGACTGGAAAATCACGCTTGTTGATACAGGTATTGATTCTATGACTGGATACCGCTTGAAATTATGCGGTAAATTTATCAATGATGATATTTTTATGATGACTTACGGAGATGCCGTCAGTGATATCAATATCGATAAATTACTTGAGTTCAGTTTGAAGATGGACACGATAGGAACCGTAACAGGAGTTTATCCTCCTTCCAGGTTCGGAGATCTTGAATGTAAGGAAAATTCTGTTATCCGATTCAAGGAGAAGTTAAAAGATACAAAAAGTAAAAATCCGATTAACGGAGGATTCTATGTTTTCAAAAAATCAATTTTTGACTATATCCCTGATAATATAAACTGTGACCTGGAGAAAGAGCCGATGAACAAGCTTACCGAGGCAGGGCAGCTATCGGTTTTCAGGCATGAAGACTACTGGCAATGCATGGATACTTACAGAGATTTTATACAGTTAAATGAACAATGGAAAAATAATCCTGTCTGGAAAATCTGGGAATAAATGTTTGAAGTATACAGAAATAAAAAAGCTTTAATAACCGGGATTACAGGATTCAAGGGAAGCTGGCTGGCTATGTGGTTGAATCACATAGGAGCATTAGTATCAGGATTTGGGCTGGAACCAGATACTAAGCCGAATCTTTTTCAAGAATCCGGACTAAACAAAAATATTCATTTTAGCATCATTGACATCCGTGACCCCGATAAATTAATTCAGAAAGTTAATGACTATAAACCCGAAATTATTTTCCATCTTGCCTCGCAGCCACTTGTGACTGTCTCATATGAAAATCCTTCAGATACAATTGCGACAAATGTTATGGGATTAGTTAATCTTTGCGAAGTAATAAAAAATTCTGATTTTGTTAGGAATGTAATCATAGTGACTTCGGATAAGTGTTATCTTAATGAAAAAGGAAAGTTCAGATTTAAAGAAGAAGATGCACTGGGCGGACTGGATCCATATAGTGCAAGTAAATCCTGCGCCGAAATAATAGCAAAATCTTACGCGAATTCGTTTTTTATCAAGAAAGGGATATCTTCTGCATCAGTCAGAGCCGGCAATATAATAGGGGGTGGTGACTGGTCTAAGGACAGATTAGTGCCCGATATAGTTAGGGCATCTTTTGAAGATATACCATTAATCATACGTAATCCGAATCATGTGAGGCCCTGGCAGCATGTGTTGGAAGCGCTCGCAGGGTATTTGAAGACAGGAGAAAAACTTATCTTGAATGAATCAGCAGATTTCACTTCCTGGAACTTCGGTCCGGATTCGAAAAGGGATTTTAAAGTATCGGATATACTAGATTTATTCGTGATAAATTTCAATAAAAAATTGGATGTTGAGATTTCTCAGTCCGAAATGATACATGAAGCAGAGTATCTCCAGCTGGATTCACAAAAAGCTAAACAATTACTAAAATGGGAAAATAAATGGGATACAAAAAAAGTACTGGAAAAGACTTCTGAATGGTATAAGGAGTTTTATACGGGAACTCAAAATGCACACGAACTTTGCCTGAAACAAATCATTGAATACGAGAATTCTTTAGAAAATTTAACTATAAATAATATATAACCGTGAATATAATTGAAAAGAAAATCAAAGGTGTTTTTGAGATAACATTAACACCCAAAACGGATGACCGTGGGTATTTCATGCGAGCATATGACAAGAAAATGTTTGATTTTTTTAATATTGACAGGGAATGGGTTCAGGAAAATCATTCAAGAAGTGAAAAAAAAGGAATAGTAAGAGGACTTCATTTCCAGTATCCGCCATACTCTGAAGCAAAATTAATTCGGTGCATGAAGGGCGCAATATATGATGTATATCTTGATTTAAGAAAAAACTCACCCATGTACGGGAGATGGGAATCAATAGAACTTACAGAACAGAACAGGAAAATGATATTTCTACCAAGGGGATTCGCGCACGGTTTTTGCACTCTTTCCGAGTTCAGCGAAGTAATTTACAAGGTTGACAATTATTTCAGCAAAGACCATGACAGCGGTATTATATGGAATGATACAGATTTAGCGATAAACTGGCCTGCACAGGAACCCTCGTTGTCGGAAAAGGACAGGAAATTGATGACATTCAGGGAATTCACATCAAGGCAAATTATATTTGAAGACGAACCGTTATGAACATCAGATTATTTGCTCCTTATTTAGGAGAAGATGAGATCAATGAAATCAGGGATGCATTCAACCGTTCATGGGTAGGCCTGGGTGAAAAAGTGAATAAATTTGAAATTGATTTTTCTGATTTCATAGGCTGTAGAAGATCCATTGCTGTGAATTCTGCAACAGCAGGACTTCACCTGGCGGTTTCTGTTTTCAGTTTTAAAGAAGGAAAGAAAGTTTTGGTACCTGATATTACATTTGCATCAACAGCTTTTGCACCAATATATAACAGATTAAATCCGGTTTTTGTCGACGTTAACAACGATGACATAACAATGTCTATAGAGGACCTTGAAAATAAATATGATAAAGATTGTGTTGCGATAATTCCTGTCCATTACGGCGGGCAGCCCGCAAAAATGGAATTAATCATTGAATTCGCAAAACAAAAAAATCTCAAAGTAATTGAAGATTGTGCGCATACGGTCGGAACAGAATATAAAGGGGTGAAACTTGGTTTATGGGGAGATATTGGTGTTTTCAGTTTTGAAGAAAAAAAGGCTATGACGACCGGAGACGGCGGTATGATATGCTCAAATGATGAAGAACTCATAAAAGTTCTTATACCAAGAAGATGGCTTGGTATTGACAAAGATACATGGAAAAGTAGTTTTGATTATATAAATCCAAATTCGTACAATACCAGACACTGGTATTATGACATAAACGATCTGGGATTTAAATACAACATGAACGATCTTGCAGCTGCTGTCGGTATTGTGCAGTTAAAGAGACTGAGTTGGATGAATTCTGTAAGAAGCAAAAGAATAAAGGAATATTTGCAAGTGTTCTCAAGACTGAAACATATAAAGCCGCTTCTGCCTTTTAATCCGGATGAAAATTCATACTGGTTGTTCGGGGTACGTTGCGAAAAAAGAGATGAACTAATACTTCACCTGAAAACGAACGGGATAGCTACGGGTGTTCATTATTATCCTTTGAATATGTTGAAATATTTTAGAGAGTGGTATTCGCCGTGTCCAATTGCGGAAAAAGCATGGGAATCATTTGTAACATTACCCTTGCACGTGCATCTGACAAGCGAAGAAATCGAATATATCAGCGAAAAATTAGTTTCTTTCGAGAAAGAATATTTCTAATTAAATGTTACCCAAAGTTATCATATTGATATTGAGTTTTAACGGGAAAAAGTTTCTTGGGGAAGCAATAAATTCATATCTTGAAAACGATTATGGAAATTTTAAAATCACAGTAATAGATAACGGTTCTGCCGACGGAACCGAAAAATACGTTAAAGAAAATTACCCCCAGGTTGCAATTCTAAGACTGGACGTAAACAGGGGATATTCAGGCGGTTTTAACATAGGCCTGAAATATGCATTCGAACAGGAAAATGCGGATTATGCTCTGATTACAAATAATGATGTACTCGCAGATAGAAATATCGTTACTGAACTTGTCAAAACCGCATCAGCAGACGATAAAACAGGGTTCACAACTGGAAAAGTATATTTTTATAATTCAAGAAACACCCTGCAGACGGTTGGAATGGCATACGACCCCGTAAGATTGAACGGGGGGCATATTGGTATTTTTGAAGAAGACAATGGCCAGTATGACAAGGTTGAAGAAAGGGCATTCGCGGATGATATATTTATACTGGTAAGCAGAAAATTGTACATGCTGACAGGCGGATACGACGAGGAGTTTGTTTTACAGGCAGAGCAATTCGACTGGCAAATCAGAGCAAAATTAAACGGCTTCAAAATAATGTATACACCTTATGCAAAGTTATGGCATATGGAAAGCATGACGATCGGAAAACATTCTCCTATAAAACTGTATTATGATGCGCGTAATCCAATGATTGTATTGCTGAAATACCTGAGTGCTGAACAATTCAGAAAATACTTCTGGTTGCACATTCGGAAAGATATTACCAGGGCATCGTTGATAAATTTTAAAAACGGACATGTTGAAATTGCATTAAAAATCTGGGAAGGTTTCTTCTCCAGTATTTACTGGGGATTTAAGAATAAGAAATTTACTTTTAAACATTTTTTCTGAGATGGGAATAAGAAAATCTTTATCAAAATTACAGGTGTTTAAGAACGTTCTGCTGTTTAGGATAAGGAAATTTCTTTACGGTTTTGAAACGGCTAACCTGATGACAAGATACATCGGCAAGAAATCATTGAAAGCAATTTTACAAAAAAACGGGGCAGCCATAGGCAGGAATGCCGATATAGAAAGCGGTCTTACGTTTCATAACTGTAAGGATTACTCGAATCTTATTGTAGGTAATAATACACATATCGGCAAAAACTGTTTTTTTGATTTAGCTGGTAAAGTTTTTATCGGTAATAATGTTGTAATATCGATGAATTGTACATTCTTAACTCATCTTAACATACACAAGTCAACTCTTGAGAACATATACAGTTCGTCAATTAAAAACATTATAATAAATGACGATTCATACGTCGGCGCATCTGTGACGATGCTGATGGGGGTGGAAATCGGAAAGGAGTCTATCGTTGCGGCAGGCAGCCTTGTGAAAGAATCATTTGGTGATAGAATATTAATCGCAGGAAATCCTGCGGTATTTAAAAAACAAATACTAAAATAATATATGGATATAAGAGGAAAAAATATTCTGGTAATCGGCGGCGCGGGTTTTATCGGTTCGCATGTTGTGGATGAATTGCTTAAAGAAGATGTAAAAAGTATCATTGTATATGATAACTTTTGCAGGGGAACAATGGAGAATCTTGAAATCGCTTTGAAAGAACCGAGAGTAAGAGTATTTGAAATTGGCGGTGACATTTTACAAAATGATATCCTGAACAAAGCAGTAAAAGAATCGGATGCGGTTATTCATCTTGCGGCTTTATGGCTGCTTCAATGCCATGAATATCCGAGGTCAGCATTCGATGTCAATATAAGGGGTACATTCAATGTGCTCGAAGCCTGCAGGGACAACAATATACAGAGACTGGTATATTCTTCTTCAGCTTCTGTTTATGGTGATGCAGTAGAAATTCCTATGACAGAGGAGCATCCGTTCAACAACAGGACATTTTACGGAGCCACCAAGATAGCAGGTGAAGCAATGTGCCGTGCTTTTAATGAAAGGTACGGAATACCGTATGCCGGATTGAGATATATGAACGTATACGGAGCAAGGCAGGATTATAAAGGGACATATATTGCAGTTATAATGAAAATTCTAGATAAAATTGACAAGGGTGTACAGCCCCTTGTATATGGTGACGGTTCGCAGAGTTATGATTTTATTTATGTCAGTGACGTTGCTAAAGCGAATATATGCGCGTTAAAAAGCGATGCAAGCGACAAATTTTATAATATCGGAAGCGGTAAGAAAACTTCGATAAAGGAACTCTGCGAAATTATTTTACAGATTACAGGTACCGAATTGCAAATCAAATATGAACCTGCGGGCCTTACGTTTGTGACAAACCGGATAGGAAGCACAAATGCTGCATTTAATGACCTCGGATTTAAATATAAAATCGAATTGAAAGAAGGCCTTGGAAAATTAATCGAATGGAGAAATAATCATAAATCAAGATTGCAATAATGAAAATTCCAATAACAAAAACCAGTTTTCTCGAATCAGATTTTGTTGCTGTCAGACAGGTACTCGAATCAGGCTGGGTTGTTCAAGGTCCTAAAGTAAAGGAATTTGAATATATTTGGTGTGGTTTTACAGGCAGCAGGTATTCTGTTGCTGTAACAAGCTGTACAACAGCTTTACATTTATCACTTATTGCCGCAGGAGTAAAGCAGGGTGATGAAGTAATAATACCTTCTTTTACATGGATTGCTACTGCAAATGCAGTAGAGTATTGTGGCGCGAAACCTGTGTTCTGCGACATTGACTTAAACACCTTCAACATTGATGTGTTTAAAGCAGAAATGCTAATTACAGATAAAACAAAGGTTATAATTCCCGTCCACCTTTTCGGACTTTCAGCAGATATGGACAACATAATGGAATTGAGCAGAAAACATAATCTGAAAGTAATTGAGGATGCTGCATGCGGATTCGGAGCATTTTATAAAGGAAATCATACCGGAAATTTCGGTGATTTTGGCTGCTTCAGCTTTCATCCGAGAAAAGCGATAACGACAGGTGAAGGCGGAATGATAACAGTGAATCATGAGGAATCTGAACCGTTGCTCAGAAGTTTAAGGGACCACGGCGCATCAATATCCGACTTGCAAAGGCATGCAGGTATGCAGCCGTATTTACTGCCCAATTTCTCAAATCTTGGGTACAATTACAGGATGACTGACATACAGGCAATTCTCGGCGTAATGCAAATGAAAAGAGCTATTGAAATACTCAGCAAAAGAACAGAAGTTGCATGCAGATATGATAATGGTTTAAAAGTTATTCCGTTTCTGCAGATACCGCAGTATGATATAAGATTTATACATGGATACCAGTCATATGTATGTTTATTCAAGCCTGAAGAAATCAATCTCAATTCATATAAAAAGGTTAACGACGCGAGAAATAAATTCATGAAATATCTTCTCGATAAAGGTATTTCAACCAGACCCGGTACTCACGCGGTACACATACAAAATTATTACAGCGGTAAATACAGCATATCGCCTGAAGATTACCCCAATTCTCTTTTTGCCGATAAATGCACGGTAGCGCTTCCGATATTCCCGTCTATGACAAACGAAGAGACGGATTACGTTATTAATACAATAAATAATTATAAACAATGACAGTATTTGAAAAATTAGGAATAAATTCCGATAAGTATAAAACAGCGGAATACTCAGCGGACCAGTCGCAGACACAAAGCACGTTCGGATATCAATGGTCAAGAACAGATACTTACGATTCTGAAACTGCAAGCAACGCCATGAGGGAGTGGCTCGTAGAAAGATACTGTGAAAACAGGCCAGAAAAGCTTAAAGAATATCTTGGAGGCGGCGGGAAAATAATTCTTGATGCAGGCTGCGGGGGAGGATATTCTGGTTCATTACTCTTCGGCGAAGAACTGAACAATAATTATTATCTCGGAGTTGATATTTCAGATGCGGTATCAAATGCCAAAAAAAGATTTCAGGACTTGAACCTTAAAGGTGAATTTCTTAAAGCAAGCATCCTCGATCTTCCGGTCCCCGATGAAAGCGTCGATATAATATTTTCTGAGGGAGTAATGCATCATACGGACAGTACTGAAAAGGCGCTGAAGTATCTTGCCAAAAAAATAAAGAAAGGCGGCCTGTTCATGTTTTACGTGTACGCAAAGAAAGCCGTTATCAGGGAGTTTTCAGATGATTTTATTAGGGAGGAATTAAAGAACAAATCGAATGAAGAGGCGTGGGAAGCGCTCAAGCCGCTTACTAAACTTGGGATTGCACTAGGGGAATTAAAACAAGACATTGAGGTGCCTGAAGATATTCCTTATCTCGGAATAAAGAAAGGTAAGTACAACGTACAGAGATTTTTTTACTGGAACATAATGAAAGCTTTTTACCGGCCTGATTTCAGCCTGGAAGAAATGCATCACATAAACTTTGACTGGTACAGGCCACTGAACTGCTTCAGGCATACAGAAGAAGAAATAAGAAAATACTGTAAAGAATCAAATTTGAAAATAGAACATTTTAACACCCAGGAAGCCGGATTTACAGTCATAGCAACAAAAAAATAAATGTGCGGAATAACAGGTATATTCAACCTTAATAAAGAACCTGTCTCACGGGAAATATTAAAGAAGATGACTGATATACTCAGTCACCGCGGCCCCGATGATTCGGGTTATTATATTAACAAATATATTGGCCTGGGTCACCGCAGGCTGTCAATTCTTGACATCACTGATAAAGGCCGTCAGCCTCAGGTTTCAAAAAACAGGGAATGGGTAATTCTCTTCAACGGGTGCATATATAATTTTCGTGAACTTAAAAATGAACTTGTTCAGAAGGGGATTGCATTTATCTCCAAATCAGATACAGAAGTAATACTTGAAGGCGTTGCATTTTATGGCATCGATTTTATTAAAAAGCTTAACGGCATGTTTGCAATCGTATTATGGAATACAAAGAAAAAGGAATTGTACATGGCGCGAGACAGATACGGCATAAAACCGTTATACTATTTATTTGACAAACGCCGGTTGGTTTTTTCATCTGAAATCAAATCAATTATATCCACTCCGTATTACATTACTCAACTTGATTTGAATGCACTGAACGAGTATTTTACATTTCAGAACCTTTTTACTTATAATACGCTTTTTAAGAACATTAATCTGCTTCCTCCTGGAAATATTATTAAAGTCGATTCGGGAACATCTGATATCGTTCCAAAAGCATGGTGGGATTATGATTTCTCGAATCCTGATTACAGTATGACGTTTGAAGATGCAAAGGAAGAAACCGTGAGATTATTGGAACAGGCTGTGAAAAGACAAATGGTTTCGGATGTACCGGTCGGAACATATTTGTCAGGCGGTATGGATTCAGGTTCTATTACATCCATTGCCTCGAGGGAAGTTGAAAGAATGTGCACCTTTACATGCGGTTTTGATATGTCTCAGGTAACAGGCATCGAAATGAATTATGATGAGAGAAAAGACGCTGAACTAATTTCCAATTATCTTAAGACCGAGCATTATGAACAGGTAATAAATGCGGGCGATATCAGGTGGTCGCTTCCCAGGGTAGTTTGGCACCTGGAAGATTTAAGAGTGGGGATGTCATATCCCAATTATTATATTTCGAGGCTGGCTTCAAAATTCGTAAAAGTCTGTCTGCAGGGTACGGGCGGCGATGAATTGTTCGGAGGTTACCCATGGAGGTATTATAAAATTCTGCATTCCGTATCTAAAGATGAATATTTAAACAATTATTTTAAATTCTGGCAGAGATTAGTTTCAGATGAAATGAAGATTTCACTTTTCAGCGAAAAAGTGTTCTTGGAAATTAACCCCGATGATCCTAAACGTATATTCAATAATGTTTTTAATTATAATTCTAACCTTCAGTATGATTCATATGAGGACCATATTCAGAATTCAATGTATTTTGAAATAAAGACTTTCCTTCACGGTCTTCTTATAGTCGGGGACAGGTTATCAATGGCGAGCGGTCTGGAGGAAAGATATCCTTTCCTTGATAATGACCTGGTTGAATTTGCACAAAAAATACCCGTAAAATATAAACTGGGTAACCTTGAAGCGGAGATTAAGAGAATAAATGAAAATGAACCAGGAAGCATCAAAAGACCGTTATCGTATCAGCATTATGATGACGGTAAGAATGTTTTGCGTAAAGCGATGAAGGATTTCATCCCCGAATATATCCTAAACAGGAAAAAGCAGGGTTTCTCTGCGCCTGACGAAAGCTGGTACAGAGGGGAAAATGCCGATTACGTCAAG
>Ga0209450_10000111_pt1 | contig 46420 bp, 30 predicted proteins | sample FrelakmetLWP11LW_FD_187149 | JGI IMG/M metagenome (GOLD analysis project Ga0209450, IMG submission 187149) | Freshwater lake sediment microbial communities from the University of Notre Dame, USA, for methane emissions studies - LWP11 LW (SPAdes)... | ecosystem: Environmental > Aquatic >...
GATTAGTTGAAGGTTTTACAAAAAAATATAACTGTACCAGTTTGGTTTATTATGAGCATTTTACAGATATTAATGAGGCGATAGCGCGTGAAAAACAAATTAAAAAATGGCGAAGGGAAAAGAAAATCATGTTAATAGAAAGCATTAATCCGGAATGGGAGGATCTGTATGAAGAAATGAGTTAATAGGGGCTGTAGATGCCTCGACTTAGCTCGGCATGACAGCCTAGTTTTTTGTGTATATAATATTGTACGGGATTTAATAGCTTACAGAGCTTAGTCGCTCCGCTTAGCTTAAGAGCTTAAAAGGCATTCTCCTTTGTAAGCTCCGTAAGCTCTATAAGCTCCATAAGCTAAGAAATATGAAATTATCCGACGCAATACGGCAGTTTCTTGAGTACTGTGAAATAGACAAGAATCAGTCCAAAAAGACTTTGATGAACTATTCGCATTATCTTGATAGGTTTTTGGAAGTTTCCGGAGATGTCGAGATTTCAAAAATAGACATAGATCTGGTAAAAAAGTTCAGATTGTTTTTAAACAGGTTTGAATCCAAACCCCATGAACCGCTTAGTATTAAGACGCAGAACTATCATGTAATCGCCTTACGGGCTTTTTTGAAATACTGCGTAAAAAGGGATTGGAAAACTTTGGAACCGGAGAAAATCGAGCTATCCAAAATAGGCGACCGCACGGTGGAATATCTAACGCGCGAGGAATTGGAAATGCTTTTTAAATCGGTGGATACGAGTAAAATCACGGGGCTTAGGAATAGGGCGATATTGGAGCTTTTGTATAGTACCGGCCTTCGTATAAGCGAGCTAACCAGCCTTAACCGTGATCAGGTGAATTTGGAGAGAGGGGAATTCCAGGTGCGAGGAAAGGGTAAAAAGGTGCGCATAGTATTTTTGTCAGAACGCGCGAAAGGTTGGGTTTCTCAATATCTAAAAGCCCGTGACGATAATTTCGACCCGCTGTTTTTAAACCATAGGCGACCGCGAAAAAATGTGGAATCGGAATTGAATATAAAAGGTGAGGAGCGTCGGCTTACCGCTTACACGATTCAGGAGATGGTGAGAAATACCGCTTATATGGCCGGTATAGTTAAAAAAGTGACACCACATGTCCTTCGCCATTCTTTCGCCACGGAAATGCTTATAAACGGCGCGGACATACGTTCGGTTCAGGAAATGCTTGGGCACGCCAGTATCACTACAACGCAAATTTATACGCATATCACAAATAAGAAACTTAGGGAGATACATGAGAAGTTTCATAAATAAAACCTAAAGTGTCAAACCTCTCCCGCCCTTTCCCGATGGGAAGCCTTCGGCTCGGGCACCCTCTCCTAAAAAGGAGAGGGGTTTAACGCTTTAGGTTTTAAAAACTCAATATAGCAAATGGGCGATCCGAAATTAATCGGACCGCCCGTGTTGCCGTTCGTGAGGATGTCTTCACATGACCCCTGTGCCGCTGCCGAGTCGGGCCGCGACTTTTAGGGGGAGTGGTTTGTGAGGCCTTGGCCTGCTGGAGGCGATGCCTGTGGGATAGTAGCTAGATCTTGTCGTCATCCTTGGTTCAGGCTGAGTGTCCATCCTGATACCATCTTTGGCGGTGATCACGAGGACTGTACCTCGTTTTCTGTCTCGCATGAGAGCTTTCAGCTTCTCGCTGCTTCCGGGAGTGATATCGTCCCTGATGCAGATAGGGCACTGCGGGAGCACATTGAGATCGTAGAGCACTTTGTGCGCCCTGCAGAATCCGGCAATGGTATTGCCGCAATGACACTTCTCCGCGGGTTCGACAACTTCGTCACAACTAGCACACCTGATTTTCTTTTCCATTTTCTTCCCCTCTTTTTTGTTGTTTTCCCTTCTTCTGAAGGGTTTGTGGACATTTTTTGGAACGGCAAAGATAATCTGCCGCACACACTCTTAAAAAATAAGACGTGAGAAGCAAGTCCTTCTTTGCCGACATAACTGTATTTTTAAAGGGCACTTCAAATGTGCGTACATTATACGAAATAACACGGTTTAGTCAAATCGTTATTAAAAAAGTGCCCCCTGCGCCAAGTCATTGCAACTTGTGCAGGGGGCGGGGGCTATCGAACGCGGGATAAATGGGGGGTCAGGCGGGATTGCGGTGACGGACGTCTTTGCCAGCCTCACGCTGTCTGGTGAGGTCGGTCAGTGACTTGCCACAGTGGGGGCACAGGATGTCTTCCTGCGCAGAAACCCATTCAAGGCAGTGGGGACATTTGCGCTTGTTGCGGGCGCCTGGCTGGTGGGCACCGCAGTGCCCACACCTGTCGTAGTGAGCGGGAAAATCTTTTCCGCACGCGTTGCAGGTTTGTAGTTCCATTTTTGAACCTTTCGGTTAAGGGCAAAATAGTGCCCGGGGTTACGATAGCAAAGAAGTGATCTGCCACCTACACTCTTAAAAAATAAGAAATAAGTGACAAGTCTTTCTCTGCTGCCCATATATTTAAATGAGCATGTTTTGTTTTTATTTGAATTCTTTCAATAGTTCATCTACTTTTTCCTTAAGGCATCCTTCCCATTTGACCTTAACAGGCAGTGGAAGAACATTATCCCCTATCACAAGCTGGGCGTCATCGTCACCCGGGCATTCGCTTAAAAGCTCTTTGAGCCTGACGAAGAACTGCTTATCCACATCTTTGCTGACGACTATCTGATAAGCTGACGGGTTTTCAAAAAGCGAATCGCTCGCGAGTTCGGATACCTCTTCATCTTTCACCTCCAGCACTTCTTCGGCCTCGGCAACACCTTCCTCTTCTATTTCGTGACGGGTCACACGACTTATTTTTTCACCGTCTGTCCATAGTTTTTCTTTTTTCGCGGACTTCTGAAGTTCTTCCAGATCCATAGCGCTGACCTTGTTTACGACAACCTGCATATCGCCCATTCGCTTATCCAGAATGCCTTCCACAAACACTATTTTATCTTCTTCCAATTGCGCGACTACATCGGAATAATTCTTCGGGAAGACTATGGCTTCACATCTTCCGAATGGGTCTTCCATCTGGAGTATGGCCATCATATCACCGCGTTTTGTGGAGACTTTTCTAAGCCCTGTTAAAACACCTCCTATTTTTATCGGCTTACCTATGGCCTTTTTCGGTAACTCGTTCATCGGGATGGTCTTCTTTTCAAAATACTTTTTCAGACCATCCAGAGGATGTGACGAGACATAAAGCCCGAGAAATTCCTTTTCCCATTTTAGTTTTTCGCTATCGGTAGCAGGTTCGACTTTTTGCAGATTCAGGCTGTCTATTTTTATATCCTCGGACATGGTATCAAAAAGCCCCGCCTGCCCGACCTGATATCCGGAATCCTTGTTCTTGGCGAAGCCGGCTATTGTTTCGTAGCTCATCCCGACCTGTTTTCTTTCTCCCAACGAATCCATTGCACCGCTATAAGACAGTGCTTCCAGAGATTTTTTGTTAAGCACTTTTGAAGGCACACGTTTGGCAAAATCCTCGAGAGTTTTGAACTGCCCGCCCTGTTCGCGCGATTCTATTATCATCGCCACAGAGCCATCTCCAAGACCTTTTATAGCGGAAAGCCCGAAGCGCACCTTACTGTCATCCACGTATGTGAAGTTGGATAAAGACTCGTTCACATCCGGAGGCAAAACCTGTATTCCCATCTGTTCGCACTCGCCTATTTCAATGACTATCCTATCCGTATTTCCGTAATCGGCGGACATAAGAGCCGTCATGAATTCGGCCGGGAAATGGGCTTTTAAATAAGCTGTTTCATAGGCAATCATGGCGTAGCAAGCCGCGTGTGATTTATTGAAACCGTAGCCGGCGAATGGTTCGATGACCTTCTCGAAAATAGTTATCGCGAGGTTCTGAGAATGGCCTTTTTGAATGGCGCCCTCGATGAATTTTTCACGCTGGGCCTCAAGTTCCTCCACTATTTTTTTGCCGATGGCGCGTCTTAATAAATCCGCCTCGCCGAGTGAGAATCCTGCGAATTCCTGGGCTATCTGTAATATCTGCTCCTGATAAATGGCTATGCCGTAAGTGGTTTTTAGTATGGGCTCAAGGCTTGGGTGCAGATACGCGGCTTTTTTACGGCCGTGTTTTCCCGCGATGTAATCCGGTATCCATTCCATCGGACCAGGACGATAAAGCGAGACCATGGCTATAATATCCTCGAATTCGGTCGGGCGAAGTTCCTTCAGATATCTTTTCATACCCGCGGATTCAAGCTGGAACACGCCTGTCGTTTCGCCTCTTGCCATAAGCGCGTAGGCTTTTTTATCTTCCATTGGTATCTGCTTGAGGTTTATTTTCTTGCCCTTTGTGCGTTCGATTATCTTAAGCGCGGTCTGCAGAATCGTAAGGTTCTTAAGGCCCAGGAAGTCCATCTTAAGTAGCCCCAGAGCCTCCAAAGGTTTAGCGGAATATTGAGTGATTATTCCCCCTTCATCTTTAGGCGGATGCTGAAGCGCGGTGTATTTCACAAGAGGTTCATCCGCGATGACTACAGCGCAGGCGTGAACGGAAACATGGCGCACCGCGCCTTCCAATTTAAGCGCGTTATCCATCACCTGTTTGAATATCTCGTCTTTTTTTATCGCGTCGCGCAGTTCATGGGATTTTTCAATAGCCTCGCTTAGAGTAGTGCCCGGTTTTTCCGGAATAAACTTGGCGAATTCGTTCATCTGAACAAATGGCACGCCAAGAACACGGCCGACGTCTTTAACGGCTGCGCGCGCTGCCATAGTCCCGAATGTACATATCTGTGCAACGCGGTCACGGCCGTATTTTTGGGAGACGTATTCCAGCACTTCATCACGGCGGTTATCGGCAAAATCCATATCGATATCAGGCATCGAAATACGCGCAGGATTCAAAAAGCGTTCGAAGAGCAGATTGTATTTAAGCGGGTCGATTTCCGTTATATCCAGCGTGTAGGAAACAAGCGCGCCCGCGGCAGAACCTCTGCCCGGCCCCACGACTATGCCGTTATCTTTAGCCCATTTCACGAAATCCCAGACTATAAGGAAGTAGCCCACAAAGCCCATGTCCTCTATTATCTTGAGCTCGTAGTTCAAACGGTCTGCGAGCTTTTGGACTTCATCGTTTTTAGCTACAAAGTTCGCACCTTTAAATTCGTAACTCGAATCTTTCAGTTTATATTTATCGACTAATCCCCTGTAGCATAACTCGCGTAAATGGTCGGCCGGGTTTTTATCATCCGGCAAAGGAAATGACGGGATGTGCGGGGTGTTGAAATCAAATTCGATATTGCACCTTTCCGCTATTTTAACAGTATTCGCGAGGGCTTCCGGCACTTCACTAAAAGCCTCCGCTATCTCATCCGGATCCTTCATGGAGTAATCCGCGTTCATCATACTCATCCTGTTCGAATCATCGACGTTTTTACCGCTCTGAATGCATATCATAATATCCTGCGCCACGTTGTCCTCCGGATTCACGTAGTGTATATCGGAAGTCACAACAAGCGGTATATCCAGTTTTTTGCCGAACTCGATAAGCTTTTTGTTAACAGTATATTGCTGCGGCAGTTCCGGATGATGCTGAAGTTCAAGGTAGAAATTATCTTTACCGAATACCGACAAAAAGCGCTCTATCATCTCTTTAGCTTTCTCATCATCGCCGTTAAGTATCGCCTGCGCCACATCGCCCTGCATACAGCCGGAAAGCGCTATAATGCCCGCGGAATGCTGTTTAAGTAGGTCCCAATCAACGCGGGGTTTATAGTAAAAACCATCCAGATGCGCGATTGTAGTCATCTTCAAAAGATTCTCATAACCTTCGTTATTCATCGCGAGTAGCGTGAGATGCGTGCGTTTGTTGTCTATCTGAGACCTTTTATCCGTAAGCTTATTGAAAGCGACGTAAACCTCGCACCCGATTATCGGCTTGATGCCATGTTTTTTGCATTCCTTGTAAAACTCGATACATCCGTGCATCACCCCGTGATCCGTAATAGCCACAGCGGGACAGCCGTACTCAACGGCTTTTTTCACATATTCCTCAGGCGGGCTAAGCCCATCCAAAAGCGAGTAGTACGTATGCAGATGAAGATGTGCGAATGGGGTTTTTGACATTTAAAAAACTATAGGCCAGAGATTAGGATAGCATAACCAATGACCAATAACCAATTAAGCTATAAGCGGTAAGCAGTAGGCTGACAGCCTAAATATATATTGCTGTAAGTTTTAACTATAAACCTTATATTGGGTTTTATCGCTTACCGCTTTTTATAAACATCCAGAGCTTTTCTAATCAATTCAACACAACGTTTTAGTTTTTCCGCGTTAAGCACATAAGCTATTCTGACCTCATTTTTTCCGAGCGACTGGTCGGCATAAAATCCGCCGGCAGGAGCCAGCATCACGGTTTCATTATTATCCCGGAAATCGGTGAGAAGCCATTTGCAGAAATGCTCGCTATCCTTTATAGGCAATTTGACCATGCTGTAAAACGCGCCCTCAGGTTTTGGGATGATGACACCCGGTATTTTTTTCATTCCTTCGTATAAAATATCGCGCCTTTTTTTATATTCATCGCACATTTCATCGAGATAACTTTCTGGCACATCTTTTATTTTCGCACCCACAACCTGATCGATAAGGCCGGATGAAAGCCTTGCCTGAGCTATCCTTAAAACCCCTTCCATAACATCTTCGTTCAGTGATATAAGCCAGCCCAACCTTAAACCGCAGACGCTGTATCTTTTTGAAAGGCTGTCCAAAACTATTATCTGTTTTGGGAGTTTTTGCATGTACGACAAAAGCGAGACCTGTTTTTTACCATCGTAAGAAAATTCACGGTATACCTCATCGGACATTAAAAACAGATTGTGTTTTTCAGCTATATCCACAAGCATCTCGACTTCATCCTTTGTATAAACTGTGCCGGTGGGGTTATTGGGACTGCAGTAAAGAATGGCTTTTGTTTTTGGAGTTATGTGTTTTTCGATTTCACTTTTTGAAGGCAGATGAAAACCATCTTCGATTTTTGTCGGGATGGGGACAAGTTTAATATCGTTGATGGACGCGTAACCGTTGTAATTCGTGTAAAAAGGCTCGAAAACAATGACCTCATCGCCCATTTCGCATGTCGCGAAAAAGGCCATGGTTATGGCTTCCGAACCGCCTGTTGTGACCTGTATATCATCGGGTTTTAAAAATTTATAACCGATTTTATCGTAATACCACAGCAGTGAATCTATAAAATCAGGATTGCCCTTTGACTGGTCGTATCCGATTGGATTTTTGTTCCAATTTTTAATTGCTTCAAGCATTACATCAGGCGCTTTTACATCCGGATCGCCGATATTAAGGTGATAAACATGCACCCCCTGTTTTTTGGCTTCAACCGCGAAAGGAACAAGCTTCCTTATCGGTGAAGGCTGGACATTAAGCAAGCGTTGGGAGGCGAACTTTACCATGTTTGATTTAATTAGCGTTTCGATTCAGCGTTGCGTATTCATGAGGTATGCGCAAGTGCAAGTGCAAGTGCATGTGCATGCCTTAAAACGACTTGCACTTATTGCTTGAGGTTCATTGCTTCCACTATTTTTTTCACGAACTTCTTTTCATCTGCTTTAGTCTTTATATCGCCTTCTATCCTCGCCTCGCGGATGGACATGAGTATTTCGTTAACTGCACGGCTGGGCGGGACTTTGAACTGCTTGATGATATCCTCGCCTGTAAGCATGGGCTTAAAATGGTCTTCCAAAAGCTTCTCGTTTTTAAAATCCGCATAGAGCTTCATTATATTTTCGTAAAGCGAAAGGTCTATCGGAATCGAGCCGTGTTCATCACAGTAGTGGAGCTTCATAAGATCTTCGAACCATGGATGGAAGAATAAAGTGACCTGATGCGCCCGGCGCATTTCCGGTATAAAGCCGATAGTCATGTGGTGATCTATCAGCCACGCGATTTTACCTATTTCCGCGCGCGAAAATTTTAATCTTTTCAGGATTTTTGCCGCCATTTTTGCAGACAGATCCGCGTGTCCGTCGAAATGTATCCTGTCCGGTTTTTGCTGATAAGTCTCAGGTTTTCCGACATCATGGAGTAATATCGCCCAGACCAATTCCTTCGTGGCCCACTCATTCGGCATATCGTGAAGCGATTTGAAAGTGTGCGTCAGCACATCCCCCTCCTGATGATACTGGTGAGGCTGTTTTACGCCTTTGCAAAGCTCGAGCTCGGGTATGATATTGCCCATTATTCCGAACTTATCCAGCTCACGCATGCTGTGCGCGCGGTGCGGATGCATGAGCATTTTGTTGAGTTCATCCTGCACTCTTTCTCTGGAAATATCGCCGACCAAATGCGCGAGTTCTTCTACCGCCTTTTTCGTCATCGGGTCATATTCGAACAGAAAATTATTTTTAAAACGTACAGCGCGAAGTATCCTCAAATGGTCTTCCTTTACACGTTCATGGGGTTCACCTATAAAGCGTATGACTTTGTTTTTTATATCATTCTGCCCGCCGACATAATCGATGACCTTCTTTTTAACAGGATCGTAAAACAGACCGTTTATTGTGAAATCACGGCGGACAGCGTCTTCTTTGGCGGACTTGAAAATGACGGCATCAGGTCTGCGCCCGTCGCTGTAGGAGCTATCGGAACGGAACGTGGCTATTTCGAAATGGTGGCCGTTTACTATCCCCAGCATGACACCGAACTGCTTGCCTATCGGAACCGTTTTTGTGTCGTGAGGCATTTCGTTTATGATTTTTTCAATCTCATCCGGTTTGGCGGAAGTGGCGATATCATAATCCGTCGGCTCCTGCTCCATCAATAAATCGCGCACGGAGCCGCCGGCAAAGTATGCCTCGAAACCCTTATCCTGAAACGTTTTGACGATTTGTATGGCCGTGCGCTCCATCAGTTTTTTGTTTAACGGGTACATTATAGCATTTTACTTATTTTTGCCTGTAAACAAATAACTATGCACTTTCCCCTCCTAAAGTAGGAGGGGTTAGGGGGTGGTATTTTTTTATTTTGTATTTTTTGATTTTACTACCACCCCCTGCCCCCCCTCCTGACCCAGGAGGGGAATTTTTTCTTTTTATTTTTTTATTTTAATTGGAAATTGCTTGCACAGGCTTGCTTATTTTTGTTATCTTTAACTTCAGTTAATGCTTAAACAAAAACAAATATGACCGCTAAAGATATTTTGAAGTTGCTCGACCCCAAAAATCAGAACCTTCCGAAGATCACAATCGATTCGGATTATAAAAAATATTCACGTATTAACCTGATCGCTTTTGAGGGTAAGGAAAATGAACTTAAAAAATCTTTCCCTTGTTTGAAGAAAGTCGATTTTTCCGCCAAACCAAAGGAGGTTAAAGAAATGATATGCGACGGAAAGGGCTTATGGATACACCCTTTGGGCAAGGAGGACGAAATATCCGCGCGCGAGGCAAGGAGGCTTTTTGGAAAAATATATCTGAGTTCATTGGCCGGAAACCCTGAAAAAATCGCGATAATGTGCCCGATGAAATGGGTGAGATCAGCTGCAATCGGAATACATGTGGCCGCGCTTAATGCCGGAATATTCAAATCCAAAAATGATAAGAAAAAAGTTCCGGAAGTAGTTCTTGTTAATTACAATTTCGCGAAAAAATCAAAGGAAGCAAACGATGCCCTGAGTAAGGGGTTAATAGAGGCGGAAAGCAAGAACATGATGAGGACTTTGGGGGCAATACCGGCTAATATCTTGACTACAAAGATGTACGCGGAAGTGATAAAACTAATCGCAAAACAGTGGAAATTACCATGTGTACAATTATCAACAAACGAGGTAAAAAAACACATGCTTCTTGATGCCGTTTCCTGGGGGAGCAAATTCCCGTCACAGCTTCTTGTGATCACAATAAACCCGAAAAAAGGTAAGACTAAGGAAAGTACCGCGCTTATAGGGAAAGGGCTTTGTTTTGACGCGGGCGGACTGCAGGACAAACAGAGTTATATGAAGTACATGAAGGAGGATATGAGCGGGAGCGCGTCTGTTTTGGGCACAATAAACAACATCGTGAAGAACAAATACGAGCTTAAGGAAACCACACATTTTTTGATGCCATTGGCGGAGAATATGATGGGTTCCGGAGCCATGCGGCCGGATGATGTGATAACGGCATCCGACGGACAGACTGTGGAAATAATGAATACGGACGCGGAAGGCCGGCTTATACTTGCGGACACAATCTGTTACGCCAAAAAGAATTTTAAAAATGTGCGCAGATATATGACCATCGCAACCCTTACGGGGAGCTGTGTCATAGCGCTTGGCGACATTTATACCGGCGCGATATGCAACGATGAGAAATTCGCGGATGAAATCAAAAAGTCCGCCAAAGAAAGCGGAGATCTAGTATCCTTCGCGCCATGGGATTTGGAGTATGACGACAACAATTCCCCTGTGGCCGATATGGGCAACCTTGGCGAAAAAGACCGTGACGCAGGCTGGATAAAAGCCGGTTTATTCCTTTACAAATTCGTTCCAAAATCTGACAATCCGAAAAAACAGGCGCAGTTCTGTCATTTCGACATAGCCGGGACAATAGACATGAAAGAGTCCGGAAAAGCGTGGAGGAGAAAGGGGTTAACGTCCGGCGTTGGAGTGAGTTTGCTGAGCAGACTGCTGACGAAATAGGGGAAATATTTCAGATTTCTGAATTCTGATTTCTGATTCACATTTTTACATTTCAGATTTCTGATTTTTCATAGTGTTCAAAAATATCACATCTTGAATATTACATCGAATCTGAAATCAGAAATCCGAAATCTGAATTACAGGCTTGTTTTTTTGGCGAAAATTTGGTATAATATTTAGATACTTTTGAATCAAGGAAATAAAAACAAATGACGACTGCCACGAAAATAAAACCAACGGAAGCGGAAATAAAAGCTCATCAAGATAAGCTAAAAGCCGCTATCGATACGCTTGATGCAGGCCTGAAAAGCAATACAATGAATGATATGGTTCTTGCACTTTCGCTAGTTAAAGAGGCATTTGAAGGTAATGAAGCTCTTTATGGCCCACTTGTTAAAGCGAATATAGATATAAACCGCGAAAAGGAAAAGGAGCTTTTGGGTTTTTTACACAATGGACCTGAACAAACGGATGTTGATATCATGAGGGGAATCGTGGAAAAAGTCAGAGATCATCTGACTGATGTTTTAAAAATGGGAAGTGAGCAACTGATAACCGAGGAAGAGGAAGAAGCCGGCGAAGAACCTAAAGGATATGAAATTCAGCTGTTCGGTGAAGCTTTTATAATACCGGATAATGATGCTGACGTAGCCTTAATCAAACTCGATGAGATAGGCAGAAAACTTGAAACAGGAAAAGTTGATAAACAGATTCTGGTAAATCTGCAGGAGATTAAAAAATATCTGACGGAAGATTACCCCGGTGATCAGACAATTGAACTGGCAATAAACACGCTTATTGACCAGGCGGAAAATAAAATTGCAAAAAGTATCACAGTCAATAAGCCAAAAGATATAGTGACAAACAGGGCTGCACGCGAGATACAGTCGCTAATAAGAAAACATACGAATAAAACAAGGATTAGTAATGTAGAAGCTCCTCAATTGGGAGCTATTAGCTCTAGTCGTCTGCCTTTTGTTGATTTGGATAATGTAAAAATTATACTTGAAAAATATAAAGTTGCCGCCGCAAATGACTCAAAAATTTCGTCTATAGTAGCATTATGTGATGCCTATATCCAGGCAAGAGAGCAGGAAGAAAAAGCAAAAGCTGCAGCCACGCAGAAAAAACCATCCGTTCCGCCGGCACCTACTTCTCAACCAACTCCAGCTCCGAAAGCTACGCCAGATGCTACAGCCGATAAAAAACTCACTCCCGATGAGGCTTATGAAGCGGTTAAAGAATCTGCTGATTTCAAAAAATTAATAGATATCATTAGGGTAATCAAACAAAGCACCAAAAAACTTGAAGGAGATGATGCCGGAAAAAAAGAATTCTATGCTTTGCAAAGAAAATATCTCGGTGACAGCAGGTTTGATACACGCCAAAAATTCCAGGAACTTATCAAACAGGCTGATTTGGAGCATCTTAGAAAAACATATCCCGAAAATGAAAAGAATAAAATAATTATTTTGGCCGACATCTGCGGAAAAGACCCAAAAAACCACACCAAACAAGGTGTTGAAGGGGCGATAAAAGAAACTGTCGGCATGCTTGATGTCATAATCGCCCAAGTAAAACAATATGTTAAAGAAAATAGTATTAAGAAGCCGGCAGTAAAACCAACTACAGCTCCTGCCACGGGTAGTGACGCGAAAAAAGATTTAATACCTCCGGCCGTAAAAGACCTTTTGGATTCCGTAAAAGAGGATGACATCAGTAAAATGGACATGGATGAACTTATGCAGTTACAATTAAAAATCGATAACGCATTTAAGGGAACACTTACAAATGCCACCTCAGATAGACTGAATAAGTATGCGGAACTGGTAACTAATAGGCTGGTGGAATTGGGCGTGCTTACGCCACAAACACCGACGCCTACACCTGCTCCGACACCTACTCCAACACCTGCGCCCTCACCAGAGCCAAAAGCTCCAAAACCAATTGAAATGCCGACGGATATGCCGGATGAGCTTAAAGCGATTGCAATCGAAGCCCTACCTGATAAAGACGATCAAAAACGTTTTGCGGTTTTGTGGAGTAAATATAAGGAGGGGGCAATGACACTTGAGGCAGCCGATCAGAAGAAAGTAAAAACGTCACTTGATTTCCTATTAAGCAAAAATTCAACCGATAAAAAGAAGGCGATTCTCCGATCTTTAGTGCCTATAATTAAAAAAATCGACCTTAGCGCTCTTCCAAAATCAAAAGAAGAACAAGAGAAAGATGAACAAAGCGAATTAAAGGCATTACTGGAGAACATAACGCTTTTGGATCCCGAACTTACATCCCGTATTTCTGAACTATTCGATATTTTATCGGATAATCCGGATAACTATAAAACACTTAGAGACAAAAAGTTTATTATCGGACTGCAGTCCGTTGTTAAAACCGTTCTTTACGATGAAATTCCTTCCGCAATTACCGGCAAACAAACATTAAAGGAAAATTTGGCTGAAATTGAAAAGCTGGATTTCCGCAAACAAACAGGCAAAGCGGTTTTAATAGAAAGCCTTTTAGATAATGACAAGGAATTGAATGCTTTATTGAACCATTATAGGGGTTTAAAAAATCCAAGTGGGCAACCCCCTGCTTCCACTCCTCCTTCCTCTCCACCTCCGGTGTCAGCAAAAAATTCTACCTCTGGTGGCGGGCCTACACCTGCACCAGGTTACACACAGGTGGATCTTTCAAAAATCTCGGAAGATTCCATTGAAAACATAAGGCCAATGTCTGTGGTAATAGGGGAAATGATAAAAGGGCTTTTAATGGATAGTTCTAACTATAAAGAAAACGATCCTGTCTGCATGGCTATATATGCAAGCCTGAAAAACCTAAACTCTTATGACCTCCAGAAGGTCAGAGAATATTTATCAAAACCCAGTGGCGGATTTAATGAAGTAGTGCAGGGCCTATACAATAAAAATACTTCCGCTCAACTGCAAAGCCTGCTTGTTTTGGAAAATAGAAAGCTTGAAAAGATACAAGAAGATTTAAAAGACGCACGTGAAAGGATGAGGACTGCAAGTCATTCCAGGACTCCTGTGGATACTGCTAAACTTCAGAAAGAAATCGACGGATTCAGCGAACAAAAGAATAAACAAGAGGATTATATAAGGTGTATTAACGTCGCAATAAGCGGGACCATGCATTACAAATCGCCTCAGCAGATTTTGGGGATGATAAACCAATTTCATAACCCCAAAAAAACCGCTCCGGATATACTTAAAATGACAAATGAGCAAATTGAAGTTAAGAGGATACAATTAGTAAGGGAAAGGGGGAAACTAAATAAAGTGATTGGTATATTCAGGCGAAACCTGCATGCCACGCTTGTCTCGCTTACTGAAGACGGAGAATTCAAGGAAATAAAACCGGAAGACTGGAAGAAATTTTTGAAATGTAAGGATATAGGCAGTGTAAAGCGCTGGATAAACAAATATAAGGGGCAAAATCCCGATATGCTGCCAAAATTGATAGCTTATTTGGGCACAGGAATGCTCAATGGCAAAACGACTTATTTCAATACGGCAAACATGGGCACAGCGGAACGTCTGCTTACATTCTGTAAAAAAATACAGCATGAGGAAATCACCAAAGAGGTTTTAAAAACCGGCCAGACAACAATTGATGGGATGAATGCTTATTTTGATAAATTAAATTCTGTCACATTAAATGAGAACGATATTTCACTTGAGTCATTGAAAAAGAAAAGATATAGCGCTATAACAAAGGTCGGTCTGACAACTTTAGGAATAGGCGCTACCATAGGGGGAATAGCATTGGTCGGCCCATTGGTCGGGCTTGCCGCGCAAATCGGTATTAGCGGAGCGGGTGTAGCCACAGGAGGGCTTGCCGCAAAGATGCATTACAGGGATAAGCTGGAGAAAAAAGGAGATACTATGCCGGCCGAGCAAAAACAAAAAGCCGAAAAACGACAGCAAATAGCTAATAAGATCATATTGCGCAGCGCCTTAGGCGGCGCTATGGCCATCGGGGCAGGTTTGGCCGGTGGAGCGGTTATTTTGCCATTATTAGCCGGCGCTGCCGGAATCTTTTCTCCGGAAATATGCAAAAAAGCATGGTCTAAAATAAGCTCACCCTTATCACAAAAAACACCTAAATTAAATTACGCTCATGCTTAAAAACGAAAATGACATCAAATTCGATCCCCAGGGCCTTGTGGACTCACTTATATATGAAATGGGTTTAGGGAGTGAAGCGCCCGAAAAAGTGTCCGCGCTTAAAGACAAAATGATGACTCAAATCGGGCATATAGTATTGAATACGGCGGCCATGCATGTAGAACCTGAGGTATATGATAAAGTGCTTGAATATGCGGGGAAAATAAAAGATCCTGCACATCTGTATGCGGAGCTTATCAAAGGCAGCGATGAGGCTCAAATCGCGATTTTACAGGCATTATATGAATTTAAAAATCAGACTTTGGATGTTTATAAAAAATTAAAAAATAAAAGATAATGTATTTGTTATGGACAAAGAAAAAGATATAAAACCACCGGAAGAAGGGCATGAAGAATCGCAATTTGAGCCAGAAGGTGGACATGAAGGATTACAGCACCCTAAGCCAAAAATAAAGCACACACGATCCTCAATTAAAGGAGCAATAGTTCCGGCAGCAGTGTTAATTGCCGCATTGACCGCCGGCAAAGCGGCAAATGCTACAGATTATGGCGAAGAGCCGGATACAAGAGGTTATGTGAGCGGATCTTCATCGGCGGAACATTATATTGATAGCGAAAGAAAAATAATGGATGGTGCCGAAAAAGAGAGGATGCAAAAAGCGCAAGAGCTTTTATACAAAAACTATATAAGTCCTGCATTTTTTTCGTATTTAAGAGGGGCCAATCATCAAAAAAAAGTCGATGAAGCGCTTGAGACCGCAATAGAACATAAATACGATTTAAAATATACGATTGAAAAAGACGGCACTATAAAAGTAACAAGGGATTTAATTCAAGGTAACCCTTCTATTCCTGATGATTTTTTGATCGTTATTAAAAATGGATATATTTCACATGCCGGAGGAATAGATCTAAAGCCCATTGATACTGAAGATTTCAGCAAGAACGTTACGACTATGCATTCCGCATTTAAATACGAATTCAGAAAGGGCAGAGAAAGAGGTCTTTCCAAAATGGACAGTTTAAAATCCCTATTAAGAAGAAGGCCCGAATTGGGAGAATTTTTTGCATTACTTAATTTTGATTATCCAAGACGTCTTGTGAAGGCTATCCGGCTAAGGGGCGGTGCAGATGCAAATAATCCGGATTTTTTGGCATTAATAGAAAAACTGGAGCCGGGAAGTGACCCTGAGTTTTCAACTCAACCAAATGATTTTGAAGAGTTAACGAACCGGAGGGATAAAAAAGGCAACAAGAAGGCTCTTCGTTTTATGGTAACCGGAGAAAATGATTATTTTGATATACAAGACTCGCCTTTTTATGTTTCACCTGAAGGTTATTTGTATACGGAAGTGGATGAAAATATGAAGCCTGTAAAGCCTGTAATGAAAAAGGGTTGGCTTATAGAAGGCTATGATGCAGCAAGAGGACTACGACCAGCCACGCCCCCGGAAGAATCAGGCCCAAGCAGAGCGCCTGAAGCATCCAACAATATTGATGACACTATTAATCAGATAAATTCGGCCTTAGAGCAAGCGGGCGATGAGGATGTATCGTGGTTTTGGAAAAAAATATATAAAGATAACGATCAGATCCCGGATAAGCCAACAATGCTTTCCGATATAAACAAATGGCTGCAGGAGCAAAAGGAAGGTGGAAATACCGAAGCCATTATGAGCTGTTACAATAAAATCAAAACCAAATTCGGATTAGGAGAAGAAGGCCAACCCGGTACAGCAGAAAGCCCTCAGGAAATGGGGCAGAAAATCATTGAAATGCTGAACGGCCCCGCTGCCGGCAAAGTACCTGCGGTCTGGAAGAAAATTTTTAGAAAAAAACCGCCAAGAAGGGGTGATAAGATAGGCCCTATAGAGCAATGGATCGAGGAGCAAATACAAATTGGAAATACAAACGCCATTGAGAGTTTCTACAATTTTTTGAACAGATAATAACGCAATCTGAATACCGCATACGGAATAATATTTTATTTCTATCGTTTTTGCTTATTTTTTTACAAAAATGTGTCTTTTTTTGTGCTATGAATTAACCACATTATACCGCTCCGTCAACCCGTAAACACTCGATTTTTATGCGAAAATTTGGTATAATATAAAGATAAATTAAAACGCAATCCGCAATTCGAAACCCGCAAAAATGAAAGGACAAATACTTAATCACAGTGAGGAAAACAACAGATTGTTCGGCTTTCTGCCTTCTTTCCTGGTTTACCAAAATGCTGAAACCCCTTCCCATGAGAAAGCTCCTGAGAAATCTTATGAGCAGATACAGGAAGAAAGAAGGAAAAGAACTGAAAGCCTGAGATCTAAAGTAGTAAGTGATGCTGAGACAAAAGCTGAGAAGGAAGATAAAGAATATGATGTCCTTAAGCTGAAAATCCAAAAAAATGTAGAAGACTACAACAATGGAGACTATGTTGATGACGATTTCGAAACATGGAGCAAAAAAAAGAAGGAAGAGAATCCTTATGAGGAACCTATAAAATTAAATTTCGACAATCCGAATGAGACAATTACCCAAATCGACCGCATTCTTCATTCGGTCGTATGGAATAAAAAAACAAAAACATGGGAAAACACTATAAGTGAAGCGCAATATACTCAGCTTTTGGAATTACGCAATATGCTTACGGATTCCGAAGATATTTATAGCGCTGATTACAATAACGCATTTTTGCCAAAAGAATGGGGGAATATCACTATAGATGAGAATCTTTTCAATGAAGAATGGAATAGGCTTATTCCTGCGGAATACAAAATGGTTCGATACCAGTTGCCTGAGGAAGATGCTCCAAGTGCGGATAAAGTAAATCATTACAAGGCTTTGGTAGTTCAGATGGATCAGATACTTGAAAGACTGCCAAAAAATACCAGCAAAGCAATTCTTGAAAGACTTAATAAAATCCGTGAAAAGGTATTGCAGAAAATCATGTTTTTGAGCTATGAAATATCCTTAAAAAGCGACATGCCGATTGGGGATAAAATGAATCAATACAAAGCGCTGTACGCAAAAATGATGCAAGGGCTTCAAAATATGCCGGCAGGAACAAATCCTGAAACCATAAAAGTGCTTGCGAATGCGGCAGAAATGGCGAGACTTCAGATAAAACTTTTTGAAGCAAAAAAGAGGCAAAATGCCGAGCCTACATATGAGCAGTCTCAGAAGGATTTATTGAACAGCGAAATCGACTTGGCTAAAGCCTCCGGAGACCGCATGTCTGTTCAGCTTCAGCTTATACGCAAAGATGAAGAAACTCTGAAAGAATGGCAAAACCAACCTGCCTATAGCGCAATGGAATCCGCATTCGATGCGGCAACTATTATGCCAATATTGGGCAAAGATGAAGCATTTAAGAAATTCTGGACGGCCGAAGGCGGATTTTCCGAAAGCAAACTAAAGGAATGCAAAGAGCTGTTCTTCGGTATTTTAGCAGAGCAGACAAATGGCTTTAAGGATGAACTTGTGCTTGGACAGGATTTTGGAAATGATCAGGAAGTCAATAAAAGAAACTTTCCGTTTATTTATAACGAATGGCTGAAATATAACAAGCTGGATGATCAGGCGATTTTGCCTTATAAGCAAAATGTAGAAAATGTCGAAGCGGAAATCGCAGGCATGGAGGCAAAGATGGATGTGCCGGGTGAAGTCAGTGTTCTTAATGCGAGCAACCTGAAAGCGCTTGCGCAAGAATATTCAAACAAAAAACTTGATAGCGAAAATGGTTGGGGAAGGCAATCCGACAGATGGTATGCTGCCAAAGAACTGCTATACAATGCCAACCAAACACTGTCAAAAAACATAGATAACGAAGATGATTTTTCCAAAAAGGATAGAAGTGCTTTCCGTGACGCGCAAAAACAAATCGAGCTTTATCTGAAAAGGGCGGAATCCAGATATTCCTATCATTTAAGACTTGAGCGACAAAAAGGTACTGAAGGGAAAAATCTGAGCGCGGAGATGCAGTTTACGCGTTCAAACTTCCTCAATTCCAAACATCATCAGCAAATCCTTATGGAATTTGCTATGCGCAAATTCATGAAGGCAATGCAGATGGTGGACCAGCCATTCAATAAGGGCGAATGGGGCATGCATTACAATTCTGCCGTACGCAGAATGCTTATCAGCGGAATATATGTAACAGAAGTGAGCGAAAACCGCATAAATCCAGTAACAGGGGAGGTTGAATTTGCCGAAAACACAAATGAGAACCACTACTGGATGCTGGCAAAAATAGTGCAATCACCTTATTTTGACAGGCTTCAGAAGGGCAAGAATATGTCTCCGGAACATCGCAATGTTTTGACTGTGGCACGTGTAGCTAATGATGTCGCGGTGGAATTGGAATACAGTCTTACGGCAAAAAACATCCTTGAGCTGGCCATAAAAGAAAAAAATTCGGCAGGCGCGGAAAAAGCTCAGGCTACGGAAAAACTTAACGCATATCCTGCTGAACTTGTAAAAATGGCACGTGTCTCTGTTGAACAGGGCACAGCACAACGAGATCTGCAAGATATAGAAGCTATAAGAATAAAATATTTCAACTTCCTCGCGAATACGGAAAAGGCTATAAATGACCCTTTCAATGAGGCAAATAAGAAATTCATACAGAGCGTGCTTAATGGCGAGGTGGATCTGAAAATATCAGAAGCCCCAGGAAAGGCATGGTATGTATTAAAAGATATAGACCTTAAAAAGATCGACACCCAGACTAAAAACATAGAAAGAAACTATCGTACTTTTGAAGTCGAAGATATGAGCACGATGGATCTTTTTGACCGCCTTGGGATGAATCTGGAAGGCGTATTCGCGTCTTATCTTTCAGCTGTAAAAGACAAACCCGAGCTAAGCGTTGAAAATTGGGACAACCTTTTCACACCGGAAAAGACAAGCGAATTTGATGAACTTGTGGCTTTATTCGAAAGGATATTGCCGGAAAGCGATGCGGGCGGAAAGAGTGATTTTATAGAATCATTCAAAGCGTTGCGCGGAAAAGGGGATATTTCCGTTCTTATGGATTTTCCTAAATCCCGCGATAACCAGCCAGGAGTGATAGAGGTATATTCATTGCTAAAAAAACATATACAGGAAGCCCAAGGCGTTGCCAATGAAGAGCATATTAAAACCGAAGAAATCGATGAAAAATTAAAAGGCAAACATATCGGTGATACCGCTGAAAAATATATCAAACAGGTATGGAGAATGGTCACTTCCGGAAGTTTAGCCGAACGTGGCGCGGGATTGATAATAATGCTTGGTTTCCTAAAAATGGCACACAAGGCATGGAAAGCCGATGACAAGTACGGAAAATTCTTCAGGGTCATGTTTCTTGCCGGTGCCGGTGAAATCGCTCTTAAAAAGATAACAGGCCGTGGCGCTTTGGATCGCGCAGGGCTTGATTCCATCAGAGGTTCTGCAGAAGGGACTTACGAAGCCGTTCTGCTTCAGCAGGGTGAAAAATACATGCAGGAACAGGAAAGGCCTATCAGTATGGAAGAACATGCCGGCGCGCTTAAGGAACTTCGCAATGTTCCTTTCCGCAGGGTCATGGAATGGCATGAAAAAGACGAATCGGGCAAAATACCACCACCTCTGCCAAAGGGCATGAATATAAATAATATAGTCCGTGGCAAGGTTACCTGGGAAAAAATGAGCAAAGAAAAGAGGGCCCAGGAAATAGTAAGGCATACAATAAGACAATTCTTCCAATATGTCGGCAAAAAAGACAATGTGCAGATAGCCAGCGGAAAGGATATTCTGAAAGAAAGATGGGTAACAGCAGTTGAAAAAGGAAAGGGTTATCAGACACGTTTTTCAGACTTTACACCTTCGCCTGAAATATTGGATAAATTCCGTGACAAACCGGATACCCTTACCTGGGATTTTGTTATACACGCGGAGATAGATACTGCCGATATAGAGAAGACCAAAGGCAAAACATGGCCTTCACAAGTCGTCGGATTCGCCGAAGAAAAACTTGCAAGTTTCGCCACTTGGACACGTCAGGATGTCTATGGCACTCTCAAGCCGGAAGCGGAAGAATTATTTATCACTCTTGGAGACAAAGCAGGAGAGTTCAAGGAATTTATCGGCGAACTTGGAGAAAAAGGCGCGAGGAATCTGTACTTTGCAAAAGAAAGTATTAAATTCGAATATGGTGCGCATAAATATGAAATCAAGAGATTCTTCGGTCAGCATTGGGCACTGCTTAAGGAAGGTGTAAAACTGCCATTTGAAATAATGTATGCAGCAGATCAGGCCGTAATACCTTTTGTCACGACAAAATTCAAACAAGTGCGTGAAATACTGCAACGCGGTAATTATCATACCATGCAGGAAGACATGACTTCCCAGTACATCGGCTATACGGATGGAATGGATATACGAGATGAAGGAAATGAAAAAGCCTTTACTCAGTTCGGTTTTTACCAGCGCTCTTTTGCTAAGGCTTTTGAGGCCGGCAATAGGGCTGGCGGGTTTAATCAGGAGAAAGCTTTCTATGCGACAAAAAGAGAGGTTGGCTCATTGGAGGAACCGAATATAGGCTACCAGATAACGGAAACCACTCTGGAAGACATCAACTCCACGCCAAATGACGGTCTTAGTGAAAATGACCGCCTTAACAAAATGCAGGCAAAAGCCGGTCAGGATGCGATAAAATTCTTTAAGGTAAAAACCGGATTGCCTACTGCCGTTATTGAAGACCTGATGTATCCTATCCATACGGTAAATAAAACAAGCGACCCCGCAAAACTGTATATTTTCTGGCGCATGCCTCTTAAGGAAAGCTCTGAATACGCACTAAAATCCAATGGCCGTTGGGCGGATTATCCGGATCCGAACGATTACAAGCATCGTCCGCCATTCATGGTGGACGCAAGCAAATCGTTTATGGAAAATATGGAAAACGCGTGGATAAAAAGCATGCATCCAACCGTACGTGTTGCGTACAACACAGCTCTCGGCTATGGAATTCAAGGACCTTATCTGATATTGGGCGCAATTGAGAACATAGGAAAACTTGTTGGAGGCGCAACAGGGTGGTTTAGCAGAGAAAATGGCGAATGGATCAAAGAACTTACCAGTATGCAGGAACCCCTTCGCATCAAGTTTGATGAACGTTTTGCGGCCGCTACTGACAAAACCAGCGTCAGATCTGATTTTTATAAAAAGGAGGAAAACGCGAATATGTATAAGATGATATTGGAGTATTGCACGCGTTATAATCATGAGTTTTATCTGGGAGTATTCTCGAATGAATCAGGCCATGAAGGCGACCACACTTATGATAAAAGACCGGGAGACTGGAATGATGCCGCATTTTATGAATGGTATACGACCACCAGAAATAAATACCCGGGACGATACCCCGGAGTGGAAAGATGGGATGCAAAACTGAAGGCAATGGCTAACGCTCAACCAACAACCAATCCCGCCCCGTAATAACACGGTTCGATTACGCCTAAGCGTAGGTTAAAAATGGGGCAGATTTAGTTACCCCCATGCCCCCTAAGACCCTTGACCGGTGACGTTTTTTGTGCAATCATTGAAAAGTTGTGAGGCGAAATATTATAAACCGTTTACAGTAACGGTTTTTTTGATAATCACCCTTTCAATTTTTCACCCCATGTTTACCCTTGACTTTTTACAGATTTTATGTTAATATCCTGATACTTTAATATATTGTGCAACATTTATGCGTGCGTTGCAAGTATATAAATTGCCCTTTGCGGCCCTCTGCCCTCTAACAACCAGGAACGAAACGACGAGACAACGAAATGACGAAGCGACAAAATTATAAACTGTCGTATCGTCGTGTCGTCACATCGTCATCTCGTCAATTAAGAGACATGACCTGTTATTCATTTTCCGACATCTGTTGGAGTGATGGATAGCGGATTTGTTCTTTTAAATAATTGCTGACGGTATAACGGTTTTCCAATGGTTTCATTTGTTTCTAAGCAGGAGACAGGTGTAACCGTTGGAAAGCCAACAAACAACATCCACCCACGTGGTGGAGGAGGATATGAACATGAAAAAGCTCACGATATGGACAACTATGTTCGCGCTCTCGGTTCTCTCGATGACGGGCTGCGGCTACATCGAGGCCGGTATCGGAGAAGTTGAGGGTGGAGCGAGCAAAGGACTGAACGTCCTCCGGATCATCAAGAAGGCTTACACCATCATCCCCGATATTTTCGATCTCGGGGATTGGTGGATGATTATCGCCATCCTGGCGATCTTCATCCTGCTGGCGCGCTTGCCGCAAGTGAGGAAAATGGCGCACTGGTTCGTTTACATCTACGTTTGCTGGGCGATATTGCTTGCTCGACTCGCTTGCGCATTGCTCAAGCCCCTCTCAGAATTGCCCAAAAAGATATCCGGTGCTTTGGATACAACCACTGGCAAGGCGGGGTACACAATAAGAGAAATCTTAATCGGTATCCCCGGGTGCTTCCTGATGGCCAACCTTCCGCTAGTCATTCCGACGATAATTGTAATGGAGGACAAAGGTTTCCAGGCTACAGGAGAGGTGCCCGCATGGTTTCACCTCTGTACTAATGGGTACACGATTCTTGGATGGATCGCGGTGCTCATCCTGCTCATCATGGTCGTTGACCATCTCGCCGGTGGGAAAGAAAAGGGCAAGGCTGTGCGCGGCCGGTTCTACGGCTGGGTGAAGTACGGCTTGTTCGTCGCCACGCACTGGCGGCGCCCCGACAAATGGCGCTGCCCCGCTTGCGGAGCGAGTAACGCCAAGGGAGAAAAGTACTGCACCTGCGGTCAACTCAACCCCGATGCGCCCTGGGACTGTGAAGGGAGGAAGGGCAAAAAGGTGTGCGGGAAGAAAGACATTCCCGCAAAACACAAAGTGTGCCCCATCTGCGGGCACCCCCGGCCCTCCGAGTACGACAAGGAACCGCCTCCTCCCAAGGCCAAAATCGTGAAATGCTCCAACTGCGGGGCGGACCACGACCTGAGCCAGGGGGAGAAGTGCTCCCACTGCGGAAAGCCGGCCAGGAAGAGCTTCTGGGGCGGCGGCAAAAACAAGCCGGTGAAGACCGGCCTCGTCTGCCCGCGTTGCGGACGCAAAGACGAGGACGACGGAACGCCGTACTACTGCGAAGAGTGCGGCATCCCGCTCCAGCCACAGGCGGCCCCCGCCTCCCCCTCTACCCCCTCCAAACCGCGGAAGGACCTCTTCGACAAGGTCCTGAAGCAGTAACCTTAACCTACCATCAGCAATTCTCGTTCTCCCCTGTATCAAGCGCAAGCTTAGGTGCAGGGGGGAACAAAAAACCCTTTGATCCTTTACAACAACGCCTCGACTGCGCTCGGCGCAGGCGAAATAACGAGATAACTGTTATCTGGTTGAAAGACATGACCTGTCATTCATCTCTTCGGCAAAATGCCGGAGGTGATCGATGGCGGATTTGTTCTTTTACAAATTGCTAACGAGAAATATATTGGCACCTTCCAACGGTGACATTTGGTAATAAGTTGAATAGTAGAGTCCGGTCGCCTCAGGCGACCGGACTCTACACCAGATGTAACCGTTGGAAAGCCAACAAACAACATCCACCTGAACGGTGGAGGAGGATATGGACATGAAAAAGGTAATTTTCGCCACAATCGTGGCAGTAAGCGTTCTCTTCTCAATCGTCGCTTCCGCGGACGTCACGGATGTCATCAAGGAAAAGGCTGACCAGGCAGGAACCGTACTCAAAGAAGGTGCCGGCAAGTTGGAGCAGACCGCAACCACAATGGCGGAGGGCGGCAAACAGACAATAACCTTCGGCATGAAGTTCTATGACGAAATGTCTGTGGCCAACTTCTTCTTCGGCCACAACCACTGGTCCGTGGTCGCGAGGTTCCTGACCTTCATTATCATCCTCCTGCTTTGGAAGGGGGAAGGATTGATCAGACAGGGAAGGAACATTTTTTTCATCACCATAACCTGGTGGCCCGTGTCCTTCTTCGCAGAAGCTGCCTACCGTTCCGCCGTTGATTCACCGGACACGCTGGTGTTTGTGTGGGCAATGGTGGCCGCGGTAATCACCGGCATCATCGGCATCTATTGGATGTACGGAGTAATCCGGACGTTCAGGACCAGCGGTGCAACAACCGCAGGTATCCAGATGCCGGTTCCCCCGACGCCCCCTCCCCCCGCGCAACCCGCTGCGACCCCTCAGGCCGCGGCCGCCGCTGTCGCTCAGCCGGCAGCTCCCGCCGTTCCTCAGGTTTGCCAGGTGTGCGGTAACCCCAAAGCTCCTGGTAAATTCTGCAAGCATTGCGGAGCGGGAGACAAAAAATCCCGTCCTCGCGACGTCGACCTGGCCGATTGGGTCCTTCACGGATACCGCCGGCCCCCTCGTTAGCAATTTGCTCCATCCCTCATCCTCCTCTGGTCACCTTTCGCGCAAGCGGATCGTAACCAGAGGAGGAGAGCGGTTCTAACTTAATTAATTGACTTTTTAATAAAAATATTATATAATATAATAACGTATAGATTAATTTATTTATTTTATTAATTGATGCTATGACTAATAAAAACACCCCCACAGCTTCTCCCGATAAAAAACCATGGTATGAAAGGGTAGCTGAAGCCATGCGCGACAAAGTAGGAAACCTTAAAAAAGGACCTGAGCCGGATCAGGAAACTATGGATTTGGCTAATTTGGTTATAGAAAGATTACAAAGCGGAGAGGCTGCTTTTGATGCTACAGCCACTACTTCTGAGACAACCTCCAATAACACCCCTTCCGTTCAGCCTGAAGCGACAACAAGAGGCCCAAGAAAACTATTTACAAGAAAACAGCCTGAAAATCCCATTGCTGATGAAGCTCCTGTTCAAAAGACGGCTGAGCAAATGCTTGTTGATGTAATGCAAAAAAACCCTGTTTTTAAGGATAATATCCTATTAGTCGGCACTTTGGTTTCACTGCTTGGTGATGATGCGCGCCCCGGCCCTTCCCTAATTGAAGAAATGGGCATCTCAAAAGAAGCCGTGGAAGCCATTCTTCAGGCGCTTCTTTCAAAAATGAATCAATCACCTGTTTCATTACGTAATTTTAAAGATGCCTGCAAACGCGGGGATTATATCCCTTTAGAAGTATATAAAGACATTCTGTTGCTTGGCCCTAAAACATCGGAAGCGGTTATTCTTGAGAAGGCCGATCGTTTAAACAAAGCTATGGCTAGAATGCCAAAACTTCTGCGTTTCTTCCAGGATAGAGAGGGTGGATTGAATGAAGAATTAATTGAGAATATCAATGATGCCATTCAAAGCATTAAAACCAATCCTCATCAAAATATGGCTGATTTGGCATCAATGCATAGGCTTCCGCTAAACAAAAAAACTGACCCTGCCAATCCCGCAAAATTAATCGATCAGGAGCAATTCGAAGCCCCTGTCGCATTGCAGATGATAGAGGAAACAAAACAGTTTAAACCGGCCGAAACTGTAAACGATGATACTTCTTCCGCAAAGGCTGAACCGCAAGAAGCCGGAAAAAGTGCCGTGGATATTGAGGAGATCCTTTTACGTCCGGAAGTGGCGCCTATTATGAAAGTTTTAAAGCGCTTTCAATATGCCATACATGTGGATGAGGATACCTATGAAGAAGACTTAAAAGCAAAATTCAATGATTTGCCTCAACTGGACCTATGGACCGATGTAACACAGAAGTGCAATTCGATTTTTTTGGTCATAGAAACCAAAATGGGGCCGGATAAACCGGCAACCTCTGTCGATATCGCGACTATTGTAGCGGAAGAATTCGGCCTTCAAAACGATGAAACCGTCCTTATAGCAAAATTAAATGAGATCCGTGATGCTCTTATCGCGGAATATCCCGACGCAATTAAATAATTTTTTTCATGCTGCTGCATAATTCCACCACACTCTACCATTTCCCCAAAACAAATGCCCCTTGCACGGACAGGGAGAACCGTATGGTGTACGGAATTATTTCCGGTATAGGAAGCATGCTTTCCACTACAGGTTTAGCGGCATTCAATGCCGCACGCTGGGTGGGAGGAAAAGCATTCCAGATAGCTTCACTGCCTACCCATATCGTCTATTCGACACTGATAAAACCCCCTCTAGATAAAGGAAAGGAGCTTGTACAGAAGGCATGGTGGAAAGGGGTGGAACTTGCTTACACCACCAGACATGCCGTTAAACACACATTGCTTGGCGCAGCAAAGCCCGTAGGGCGCTTTATTGAACCCACCTTTATCAGCTTAAAGAGGAATTTTTGGGATGTGCCTATTGCAAGCGCAAAAGCAGCTATAAATACACCTATAGCATTTGGTAAAACCCCGGTGGAAATCGTACGTGGCGCACGAAAAGGAATCTCTAATCTATTAAGCGGGACTAAAAGCTGGCTTACCGGTGATTTTGCAATCGGCATGAAAATGTATAAAGATTCTCTGCTGGAACCTATCATGACCACAAGACGAATTATTTCATCGTGGATAGCTCCTTCTGTGGAACTCGGAAAACAGGCTATAAGGACAAAAACACCTTATATTTATTCTTTCCCTAAAGCAAAGAACGACATTAGACATGAAGTAAGGGAAGTACTTAATTCGCCAAGTGTAGGCCATAAAGAAATGGAAGAAGCCAAGCCTCATGCAACCAGCTGGAGGGAGAAATACAAAGCATGGAAAGATAAATGGGCGGCTAAAATAAGCGGAGAAACGCCAAAACCTGCCGAAGGCGCGGGCGCTCAGGCTACCGGAGGAAAATCAGAAGCTAAACTCCCAAAGGCGGCCTAAGTTGTTATTGACAAAAATGTATTTTTATGGTAATGTAGCATAGCTATGTTCTTTGACAAATTAAACTTTCATGTATAGGCACGTGGCCGGCATCTTGTTTCTTACCTGCTGAAAGGCGGGCAAAAGCATTTGCCGGTTGAGTGTCCTAGACATGAAACAAACTTCCATCCTCGAGAGGATGGCAACAAGGAGAAATCCGATGATGAAGAAATTGGTTTTGACTCTGACTCTGACCCTGATCGCCACCCTGATCGCCGTCCCCGCCTCCGCGCAGAAAGACAAGAAAGCATTCGATGACCCCTTCGCGGACGACGAGCCGGCCCCCAAGGTCGTCAAGGACAAGCCCACCGGCGACAAGCCGACGACCCCGCCGAAGGCCGACAAGCCCAAGGCCGACAAGCCCGCGACCACCCCCGTTCCGCCGCCCCCGGTCGTCGACCCGGCCGCTCAGGCTAAGGCCATCCAGGACGCGGTAAGCGCCGCCCTGAAGGCTCAGGCCGAGGCCAACAAGAAGGCCATGGAAGAATGGAAGAAGGGCGTCGAGGAGACGCTGAACAAGCGCCTCGGCGAGCAGGAGAAGCTCGATAAGCTCCGGTGGGACAGCGAGTACCTCACCACCTCGAACTTCTTCGGCCGCCTGTGGTGGCTCTGGGTGTTCATCCTGGGGCCCTACCTCATCATCTGCGGGCTCATCACCCGCGCGGCCTGGAAACGGGCTGCGCAGGCGGAGACCACCGTGACGGCCGTCAACGCCAAGCTCGCTGCGGTCGCCGCCTCCAAGGCGACGACCACCTGATCTAGATCTAGACACTCCCACGACCCCGGCCGGCTCAGCCTAAAAACTGAGCCGGCCCCACCTAAACAATCAACTATTTAAATTCTTTATAATTTTATAAATTTACCCATTATGGCCCCGCAGGAGAAGAAAAATTTCTTCAAAGAAATCATCGGGAATAATGTCGAAACCTTCATGAGAAGGCTGGCTATCCTGGCACTGCTTGGAGTGATGTCGGTTGGCATAGCAAAACGCTGTGACAGCTCAACCGAACCCCAAAAAGACGGTATTACACTACCCGATATTCCGGATTTTCCTATGCCTCCAACATCTCCAAATGACCCGTACGCCACAGATAAAGCAAAACTTGGCGGTACTACAGTTGAAGAAAAAGCCTGGCGTGACAATCATTATTTAAAGGATATTCCTGTTACCAAAAAACTGACAGAAGAGGAAAAACAGGCTATTGGCGCTCACGCGGAATATGTTGTATATGAAGATAAAGCGCTTGAGATGGTATCTCCGGAAATCGAGCAAGAGCTTAAAAAATGCCCGGAAGCCGAAAAAAACGATAAAGCTTCAAAGAAGGCTTATAAGGCCTGTTTTGAGCGTACAGAGGCCCATTTTGCCGAATTGCAAAAAAATGATCCCGATCTTCCCGCCAAGGAGGGCGGTAACACCGTAGGCTATTTTGCCGAATTAAAAATCGAGAAAGATGGTCATACCGTAGGCTATTTTGCTGAATTAAAAATCGAGGAAGGCGGTTATTCTATGTATGAATGGGGCATTGCAAAGGCAGCTGAGTTTTTCAGTAAAAATCCGGATGAGCTTAAAAAGAACCTGGAATGGCGCACTAATCATGAGCTTATGCGCGCTGAACGCGGTTTGCCAGTTGAACTGACACTTGCGGAATACGCACATAATAACCTTATTGCACTTGCTGCCACGGAAGGCAAATATCCTTTTGCTTATTCCAGAGGAAAAGACCGCTACCAAAAAGATTATAAAACCGAATCATGGGATAAAGCCGAGAAATATTTTGCAACAACAGAAGAAGGAAAGGCATTTTATGCGAAAAATTTCAGAAGAAAATTAAACAGCGCGCTTGTCAGCTGGGTTGAAACTTTTAAAATCCGCCATCCTGAAGGATTCTTTTATCTGCCTTCCTGGGGCACACTGTTCCCTTATTCAAGCCTGGAGCGCATGAGACGTGATTTTAGCGGAGATGGTGCCGACTTCGATAAATTCATGATGGAACAACCCACCATACCAAAAGATTGTAACGGCAATCCTATATATATGCAGGAAATGCAGCCATGCTATCTTGCAAAATCCGATGCCGAGATATATACCGATATTTATCAGACTGAAGACGGGAAAGTGAATGGCAAATGTCTTGCCGATACACCGGGGCACAGGCATTGCGCCCGTACTCCAAAGCAAAATGCCATCATAAAAGTGGATAATCCGCATTACGTTGGAGGAGTTGCAGGCGGTTACCACGGCGTAGGAGCCGCAACGGATCTTAACCCCTGGCAACAGCTTCAAAAGCCTTTAAGCAAAAAAGATATTCGTGTTGGATGTTACGGCACGCTTTCTGTGGATGACGCGGGACACGCTTCTCATCATGAACTTAATAAAAGTTCGGCTCCCGGCTGGACATGGTGTATGACTAAACAAATTGCTAAAAGGGCAAAAGACCGGATAAAAAAACGATGGTTTTAATTATAAATAACAGCCATGAATAACCAGCCCGGGGAGAACAATCTCTTCAAAGAAATCGTCGGGAAAAATGTTGAAACTGTCACAAGAAGGACTGCTATTGCGGCATTGCTTGGATTGATGCTGGTTGGTATAACAAAACGCTATGATGGCTCACCTGAACCGGAAAACAGCCAAATTACTTTGCCCGGTTTACCGCCTATGCCAACGGGAGTTGATGTTCCCAACAATGTTGCCATGCCGGTTCTTCCACTGGAAGAACATGTAAAATACGGAGAACAGGGGTTACCGCTCCCGCCGGAAGAGCAAAAAAGGCTAATGGTTTTGGCACAGGAAATTTTGCGCAATCTTGACCAAAATCCGCCTGCCATAAGAGTGGATGAAGCGCTTAAACTTCTGGAAACAAATAACCTAAAAGACCGCCCTGAAAAATATGTTTATTTTCCAAATCTGGATACTTATTTTGAAAAAGACAAATTTCTTATCGTTGCCGCGATGTATAAGAAAGGCGGTAAGGATATAGCAAGCGAAGTATATAAGGAATACCCCATGATCGGTACGGATCACCGAAAGGTTTTTTTTCCATCATATTTTGGCGATATGCTAATGGAAATAGGAAATGAAACAGGAGTAATGCCCCAAATCGGCTGGGGAGTGCGTGATGTGAACCTGCGCGCGCTTATATGGGCAAGGACTGTGGATAAATACAAGCAAAAAAATCCCGATAAAACACTTGCTGACTGGGAATCCATGGCTCGCCAAGAAGCAGCTCCTCCGGTGGTGCGCGGGTTCGGGCATGTCTGGGCAGCGGATATAAATAACTGGGACGACCCTCGCTTAAAACAAGCACTGATAGACCATGGTTTTGTGGGTGGGTGTACCGGTATTTTGGGTGAAGATCTGAGACATTGGTCCTGGACACTGGCTAAACAGGATAGCCTGTTTAAAAAAGCAAGTTGCCAGGGGGGAGTTAAGATCCAGGCCGCGAAACGAAAAATTAAAAAAGGAATTAACAAAATTAAAAAAATATTTAAGCATTAAATTTTATCCACTAATTTCTGCATTCAGCCTTTATGCCAAACAGACCCTCTGAAGGAGATACAACCCCCTTCAAAGAAATCGTCGGGAAAAATGTTGAAACTGTCACGAGAAGGACTGCTATTGCGGCATTACTTGGATTGATGTTGGTTGGCATAATAAACCGCTGTGACAGCTCTGCTGAACCTGAAAAAGGCCCTATCACCCTGCCATCACCACCGGATATTACTGTGGCGCCTGTGAAAAATCCTATTCTTTCGGCATCCGAAGCAAGGCTTACATTCAAGAAAAAAAATATGACATGTGTTAATTTTCAGGCTCCGCAAAATAAACATAACAGGCCTCGCCTGGAAAATCTTGGTATAAATCTGGAACCTCTGAAGGGGCTTGGATCTTATAAACTTTTCCCGAATGGAGAAGGTGCTGAGCAATATGAGGATTTTGAAAAAAGGGTAATTGAAGTCCTGCAACCGGATTCTGTTGTTAATATTGCTGACCCCGAACAGCGCCATGCAATGCAAGTACTTGGCTCATCCGCTATTTTATCCGCTGCAGCGGTTGGAGTTTTTCAGATACTTCTGCAATATCATGGGGATGTACTGCCGGGATGGGATTCGCCTGAGAAAAAAAACTGGGGAAAAAATGTGGATTGGGCTGGCAATTTAAAAATCATCCATCGCTATATGAATGACCCGGATTATCAATTTACAGCAGCAGTTGCTTTAGCCGGTGTTTTGCAAAAACAATATAATGGAAATATAAGAAAAATGGCTGCTGTTTATAGTAATAATGATGGCATAGCTAATATGTCTTTGCAATTTTTGTTGGATCTTATACGCAAGAAAAAATCATATATGGGCAAAGTTCAAAAAATATTTAAGGAAGAAACCGGCAGAAACAAAGTGGAGGACACTCCGGAAGACCTAAAGGCATTTGTCCGCGGTATAGCTTTCGCGGAAACGGGAACACAATAATATTGCCTATTAGTGGACTTTAAAGTATTTTTACATCTCTATTTTTAAACGGCAAAAAGGTTTTAGATAATTGAAATATGCCCCCCAACAAACCCAATACCGCATCCGAATCACCGGCTACAGCAAATGCAATATCGGTTTTGCGTGCCTTTATTTTCAGCGCTATTTTGGCGATACCGCATTTTGGCTGTAATAGAGATGCAGTTACCACGCCTCAACCGGCGCTTACATTGCCACAGACTCCATTGATACCCATTAAAGCGGAAGAACAGCCAAAACCATATATACAAAAGGAGGAAAAAGAAAGAGTGGTTTGCCCGCAGGGCTCACTTGGATTAAGAAAAAAATATGGTGATTCCGCCTGTTTTATAGGCGACAGTTATATGGGTGGAATAGGCGATAGAAAAACGGAAAGAGTGTGGAGTTTTGTGGGAAAATCTTTCGCGACAAGAATCGCCGATGAAGCTAAAGCCATCCTTGAAGAAGAGAATTGTAAACTGCTTGTGCTTAATGGCGGGTTAAATGACATGTATGGTTTGAAATTAGAGGAATTCCAAGGCCGTGTAGCAAGGGTGAAGGCGGATTATGCCGAAGTGATAAGCCTTGCCCGTAAAAAAGGCGTAGAGACAATAGCTATTTACAATGTGCCTTTAATACCAAAGCCGATATGTAAAAATGGTGACTGCGAAGAAAAGAAAAGAGCAATCAGGGAATCGACCAATGAAATAAATACTTTTCTGGATAATACCAATGCCGATTACGTTATACATACCGACCGCTTCATCGCGGGAGACGATGACACAAAATGGACAAAGGATAAAATCCACCCGAAAGACTATTCTTGCCTTAGTAATGCGCTGTAAATATATATTAACCGACTTTAAAATACGCAGTATATTTTAAAAAGTACCATTGGCATTTTCCCGGTTTTCAGTTTTTAAAATAGCCATCATAATAATAACTAAGCTTTTTGCTTGACACATCAACCCCTGTATGTTAAAATAGCCACCTTGTAATCCCCAAACATATGGCTGATAAGCCAACAAGTGGGCCAGCTAATGACCCAGATATAAAAGGTATGATTCAAGAATCATTGAATACTCCCGCCGAACGTGAGGAGTTTATAGATATAGTAAATTCCAGTAAAGCTGTAAAAACGACATTTGAATGGCTGAGCGCTAACATGGAAAACCCTATAATAAAAAGGGTTATTGAAAGTGATGTTGCCTTATTTGATTTTATCGCAAATTGCAAATATCAGGGGGTGGCTGAAACATTAGCTGATGATTATATAAAACAACGCGCTGACGGTCTTACGATGGAGTTTGGAGATTTTTTGAAATATAAATTTAGTGTTTACGTGAAGGCTTTTGGCGGAGAAAAACTCTTTAAAGAATTGGTGAAAAAAGTAAAATCCGCCAAGAAAATCGAAGTTTCATCCAAGGCTCCCGTAAGGGATGATGAAGAAACCAGAAGGGTTGATTATAGGACAGATGATATGCCTCAATCAGGCAGGACATTGACCGTAGATTCCTACAACCCCAATGGCGATTACAACAGCGAAGAAGAAATACCTATTTATCCCAATTTGATAGGTTCCGATTCCGAAACCATACGCAGTATTAGCTTACAAGCATTAAAGGAAAAAATAGAAGCAAGGGAAGCCTTTGTAATACAGCAAAAAAAACCCAATAAGGATTATCAGGTATCGGAAAATCTTTTGTTAGTGCTTGAATGGCAAAAAAGATACTATACCGCGCGTTTAAGGGTTGTGGAAAAACTTAAAAAACAGCAGCAAGATGAAGCTAGGGCGAGGGCGGATGCTGAAGCGAAGGCAAGAGAAGAACAAAGAATAAAAGCATTACATAGGATCGCTGAAAAAAGTGGCGTAGTCTCAAAAACAAGACACTCGGTAGATGAAGGCATAAGAAAAAGGGCTGAACAGGAACAAAGGGAACGTGAAGAACGAGCCAAAGCTGAAGCTGAAGCTAAACAGGAAGAAGCTGCAAGGGCGGCTCGGCTTGCGGTAGAAGAGGAAATTAGAAAATTTAACGAAGCGCAAAAAAGGCGTCAGGATGAAGCTGAAGCAGGACCCGTGGATGATGTAGAAGAATTAGACCTTGGCAATGATGACGAAATTATTATTGAAGAACCCGCAGATGAGCAAGTAAGATTTTCCAGCGCGCCACCACCAAGATTTTTGACCTTGGATGGAACTGCTCTTTCCGGAATGGATCTTATAGATCTAGATAGTGTCATAGAAAGCATAAAAGAAAGGATAAGTGGAATAAGGACTCACCTTGACCCCGAACAAGTAGAGCCTCAAGAATTGAAAGATCTTATACACGATTTAAGGGAATTAAAAGCTTATCGGGAAGAACGTGTCGCTGAAGAGGCTCAAGCTAAAGCCAAAGTAGAGGAGGCTGAAGCAGACATATACAAAATAGATGAAGCCATAAGGAGACAAGCCGAGAGAGAAAAATTGGCACGGGAGGAAAAAGCCAAAGCGGAAGAACGGGCACGTCTGCAGCAGGAAAAAGTGGAGGCGGAAGTACGAGAGCAAGCACGACTGGCAGAAGAAAAGACAAGGCTAGAAGCTGAAGTTAAGGATAAAGCTGAGACGGAGGAGAAAGTGGCTGAAAGAAATAAGGTGAAAGAAACTTCTGAGAACAATGAAAAACCTGCCGAATATAGGTTTGAAATCAGAGAAGGCGGGAAAGTCATTGGAGAAACAACTCTTAATCAGAAGGTAATTAGAATCGGAAGAAATAAAAGCACTCATCTGTGCATTGATAACAGCAATATAAGCAGAGAGCATGCGCTTATTGAAGCTGAGAATCCAAATGAAGTGTTTATTATCGACCTCGGCAGCACAACGGGAACGTATGTAAATGGGTTAAAGATAGAGGGCTTTAATAAGAGAAGTCCATTAAAATCCGGCGATTCAATCAGACTTGGAGAGGATGTTGAAATCGCGTTTTCCGTGATACAGGCAACTGCAGCTGAAGCAAATGCGGATGATGTAACTGAAGTAGATGATGATGACATCGTTGAAGAAACGGTAGAGACACCTACTCCGTATCCGAAAAATCCTACAGAAAAAATACTGAGGATATGGGATGATTTTACATCCCAACCGGGAACTCATATTGAGCTGAGCAAGCTTACTGATACTTACAAACTTATCGTTTCTCCGGATTCGAAAGTGACTGTAGGCTTCGTCATACCTGGATCTACCATAGAGGTAATGGATGGGGGTCAGGCAGAGGTGCTATACAGCATTGGTGATTTTAAAGACAAACCGCTTACTATACTTTTACATAAAAGAAAGAAAGGGCAGGTACAACCTGTAATATTCGGGGACTTAGCAGGAAACATCGATCATGTGATAAAGCTGATTGATTAATCCACTCTTTCTTCTCTTTCTCTTTGGGCACGGTCCATCTTGGCCTTGAGGATTTTGTGTTGCTGATATCTGGCTTTGCTTTGGAGCTCTAGGATTTTTGTATTTATGTAATCTCCCGCCCTGCCATCAAGACGACTTCGCAATTCCGTAAGGAACGCTATGTTATTAGCCTGCAGGCCTTCCTGTTTAATAAGTTTGTTGATCTGGTTCTTTTGCCCCTGCCAGGTTTCGTATATACCAATTTTTTCGACAAAATACCTTATACGGCTATCCGTGACTTTCGCCTGGAAGACCTCCGGCATTAGCGGGCGTATGTAGGCTATGGTCTTATCCACGTCTTCTTCAGTCTTAGCTTTGGCGTTATCAAGCAATGAAGCTATCTGCTCATCTATGGCACCGGCCTCTTCCAGCTGAGAACTTATGCTGGCTACAAGATCGGCACCTTCACTTTGCAATTCAAGAACGCTGTTTAGAATTTCCTTTTTAATCTCATCATCAGTGACATCGCCCATCATGGCGAGTATCGCTTCCGGTGTAGCGAATTCATAACCGGCCAAAGCCTGTTTGGCAGTTTCGATATCGCCGGAAGATATGGCTAACTGGATGTTTCTTAGTGTTTCGACCGAGTTTTCCAGTTTTATTCTTTCAAGATCCATAGGATTATCCGCCAAAAGCTCTTTGGTCTCATTCAATGCTTCTTTTACCATGGCTACCGGGACATCACCGGGAAGAGAGGCGACAAGCGCTTTCTGTGTAGGTGTTATCAGACGGGATGCTATGGCATTTACATCAGTATTTTGATCTTTAGCTTCTTCAGCGAGCTGTCGCGCGATTTCCTGATAAGCCGTCAGAGCCTCATTCGCTTTTTCGGTGTCGCCCTGCTCCAGCAAAAGAATAGCTTCATTCAAACGCTGATTGGCGATATTTATACGGGTGTTTGTAATACTGGAAGCATCGAATGTGAACACCAAAGCGAGACGCTCTTTTGCCTGTTTTATTGGATAAAGCAGTTCACCGGGCAGTGTGCCGGATTTTTGGCGAAGGGTGATAAGTTCGTTTTCACGCAATGCCGTAAGATGCTCCTGATCCTTCTGTAAATTCGTCTTTGCCCATTCTTCGGCTTTATCGGAATCGGTTAAGGAGTTTACTCTGGTTACCGGAGCCGCCTGGGATATAACTGTGACCTGTTCATCAGCACTGAGCTTAAGAGTATCTACAGGTGTGCGGGTTTCGGAGTTCAGAGTTGTTATTTCCGCTTTATTCTGGAATACACGGACTATGGTCGGCTCACTAAAGGAAGTTTCCACGTTGAACGCGGAGTTAACGGCTTTTACTATAGTATCGCCCGTTACCATGGTGAAACCCGCGTAACCGTCATCGAAGTTAAGGGTTTGCACCCAGGCTTCGCCTTCATGAAGCGAGACTTCTATAACACCCTGACGCGGATAAATCGGGCTTATGCCTAATTGGCTTATAAGAAATAGCGAGTTGCCGGCAAGGCGCACTTGAGTGTCATCGAAGAAGTTCACGACGGCTTCCGAGCCATCGCCTGTTTTGATAAGATCGCCGGCGGAGAGTTCGGTTTTATCCAGTATTTCATCCCAAATCAGCCTATCGGCATGTTTTAGGGTGACAGTTCCGGACAGAACCTGCACATAAGTGCTTTCGGAAGCTTCCACCACCTGACCGCCTTCCACAAAGAACAAAGTGGCTGTTACCGCAAGCACCATCACCAAAGTGGAGGCGACTAGGCGCTTAGTCCACGCGAGCCAGGTAATAACAGGCTTAGCGGCTGATATCCGTTCCATAAGACGGACCCTTGCGCGTGCCAAAAACGCCTCGGCAGGCATGGCCATACCCAAGCGCCTGATAAATGACCTGAACCATGTTTCGTTGGCTTCCAGTTCGATTTTGTTTAACAGACGATTGCGCGAATTTTTAAGGAAACTCGCGGATGGATCTACTTTCGGCAGCCGGTGGAGAATATCTTCAATATCTTTCATCTGATGTTTTTGGCTGTTAAACCATTAATATATAACGTAAAGAACGTGTTTTTGTTTCAAAAATCTTTGGGTTTTTCGGTAAGTATGGTTTTTAACTGTTTAAGCGCCCTGAATTGTATGATCCTGACCGCTCCTTCGGTCTTGCCCACAGTTTTGGCTATGGTGGTGTTATCCAGGTCGTTTATATACTTAAGCAGGATCACCTGCTGGAACTTTTCCGGAAGCTTGTTTATGGCTTTGCGTAAACGTATCTGGTCTATTTTCACGGTAAGCGTCCTTTCCGGGCTCATGTGGTCCTGAGGATCCGCCATGTTCTCATCCACTTCCATATGTGTTTCGTTTTTGCGGTAATAATCGCATACAAGATTATGCGCGATTTTGAATATCCATGAGGAAAAAGGCGTTTCACCTTTCTTGTATTTTTGTAGGTTCTGCCACGCTTTCAAAAAGGTTTCTTCGGTAAGGTCTTCAGCTATCTGCGGATCCACCCTGTAGTAGATGTACCTGTAAATAGGCTTTACCATGGCATCATAGACCTGCCCAAAAGCCTGGGTATCCCCTTTTTGAGCCTGCGTAACGAGCGCCGATATGTCGGTATTCTGTTCTTTGGCCACGGTAAGATAGAAAGTAGGCTTAAACTTAACATAAACCGACCCTAATAGCAATCAATTTCCGCTTCGCTGTGGACTGCTCTTCGAGTGTGGGCCAGGCGAAGCTGGTCTACGGGCGTAAGCCCTGAGATTTACTCCCACTCAATCGTCCCGGGAGGCTTGTGGGTGAGGTCGTAGAAAACGTGGGAGATCTGCTTTTCTTTGGCAATATCGCTGACTAATTTATCGATTACCTTCCAATCAATTCTGGCGAAACTGGCGGTCATGGCTTCGGTGGAGACTATGGGGCGCAGGACGATGGATTCTTTTCCGGCTTCCGTGCTTACAGGCGCCAGAACTACAGGGAACTGCCAGATATCGTAAGATGACGGGGCTTTTAGCATTATTTCGCTGACGGCGTTGTCGGCCTTCTGCAAGACTTTCACACGCTTGGGATTAAGGTCTGCGGAGTTCAAAATGAAATCTCCGGACTTGCCTTTTATAGCCAAAATAACTCGATTGACCTCGGAAAAACGGTTGGTTATAGCTGTAGATATCTGTTCCAATTTATCCCAATCTTTTTCATCGCAGAAGATTGCAAGCGGGTGGCGATATGTTCTTTCATCCCCCTGCACGCCTACGGATTTAATCGGAAGAACGCGGACATCGGCATATTCTTTGCCAAAAGTCTTTTGCAGATATTCGCTTATCTTGGCATCGGTTTTTGAGAAGTCGGGACGGTTTTTAGCCTCCTCATCGCTTGCACAAAGTGCTCGTACCCCAAGGCCCGGCCCCGGGAACGGATGACGCCAGACAAGATCGTGAGGAAGACCTAGCTTTTCGCCAAGTTCGCGGACCTCATCTTTATATAACTGGGCTATCGGCTCGATGACTTTGCCTTCAGCTATCATCTGCTGGACCAGATCCACACGGTTGTGATGGGTTTTAATCTTATCCGCGTGCTTGGTGCCACCGGTTTCGATGGTATCCGGGTAAATTGTGCCCTGACCCATTATCCATTCATCGGGATTGAGATGGAGGCTTTCGGCCACGTCCTCTTTTACTTTCCAGAACAAGTCGCCTATTATCTTTCGCTTTGCTTCGGGTTCGGTTTTACCGCTGAGTGATTTGAAAAACTCATCGCTTTTATCCACTACATTAAGATTGTGAAAACCGGCATCGTTCAAAGTTGCTTTCACTTTTTTGGCTTCATCAAGGCGCATAAGGCCGTGGTCCACAAGTAGGCCGTAGACCCTTTCTTTGCCGAGGGCTTTCTCCAGAAGCGCGAAGCATACTGTGGAATCGACTCCGCCGGAAACAAGCAGGAAGACTTTTTTGTCACCGATTTGCTTTTTAATGCGTTCGATTTCTTCGTTCATATATACCTCTATATCCCATTCCCTTTTTGCACCGCAGATTGATAAAAAATTATCGAATATCTTCATGCCTTCCGGTGTGTGGGTGACCTCCGCGTGAAACTGTATGCCGAAGAAATTTTTAGAAGGATAAGCCACGGCGGCCAATGGACAATCGGGCGTTTCACCGATTACTTCAAAGCCGGAAGCAAGTTCCTGTACCATGTCACCGTGAGACATCCATACCTGTGTTTTTGGAGATATACCTTTAAAAATCGGTGACTGTTTTTTAATCGTAAGCTGTGCCAGACCGTATTCCTTTGTTTCGCCGGAACCGACTTTTCCGCCAAGCAGATATTGCGTTACCTGATGCCCGTAGCATATCCCCAAAATCGGCAGACTAAGCTCAAAAATGACTTTGTCACAATGCGGTGCGTCTTTGGCGTAAACACTTCTCGGGCTTCCGGAAAGGATTATTCCATTATAGCCTTTTAGCTTCTCGGCCTTTGTTTCGGGATCCAGAATTTCGCTGTACACGCCAAGCCTGCGAATGCGATTCGCTATCAAATGGGCGTACTGACCGCCAAAATCAAGAACTGCGATTGTATCTTTAACTTGTAACGACATAACGAAATAACGAGGTAACGAAGTAACGATATAACAAAAAACTTAAAATTCAAAATTCAATTGTCTGAACTGTGATTATTTATGATTTGATTGATTATTATGATTTTTAAAAATGCATTTGAAAAATCATGCCCATCATTTAAATCAAATAAATCAAAGTTCAGACAATGTTACATATTCAGCAGTACATCATTCGGCGTGTTGAACTGTTCCGGCATGATCGCGGAGGAAGGCTCGACAAAAAGATTGTAAAGCCAGATAGAAAAAAGCACCCAGGTTATATAGATAAGTACGTAAAAAACTATCACATATCTTAAGCGCAGGAAGCCGAGAGGAAGAGTTTCATGTGTTTCTTCCAGCGGATATTCGCGCACGCGCATGGCCATCCTTCTTAGTGATTCCACAAAAAACACCAGTATGATCACATGAATGATGATGAATACGATAAGTGTCGCGGACATATGGACTGTTTACAGTTACTATTTTACCCTCGTATCCAAATTAATCAATGAAAGAGGTTATATACGTAAACGGTTTCTTCCGCCGTTTTTTTCCAGTTAAAATCCTTTCCGCGCTCACGGCTTTTTATTTTTAATTCGTTCTGCATTTTGTTGTCGTTCAGAAAACCGTGTATGCCTATTCCTATGGAGTCGACTGAATCCGGATCTATAAAACACGCGCCGTCGGCTGTGACTTCGCGGTTAACTGGAATATCCGAAGCTATGATGGGCAAACCGTAAGACATGGCTTCCACAAGAGGAAGATTGAAACCTTCGTAAGTGGAAACATGTACAAGCGCTATGGCCTGTTTATACAAACAGGCAAGCTGATTGGCAGGCAAAAATGGTGTGAATATCATGTTGCCTTTAGGTTTGACCCTGTATTGCCCCGCGACACGCTCGCAATATTCGTCGGTAATAAAATGTTCGAGATGCTGGTTTTCACCGCCGACCAGGATGAGGTCTATCGGATAGAAATTCGCTATATATTTTTGATAGGCCTCCATCAGCAAAGGCACATTTTTTCTGTCATCGTATCCGCCGACATACAGAAGGAATTTTCTGCGGAGAGGCAGGTTCGGAGGAGGTATTTCATCCGAAGTCATCGGCGCGGCAAGAGGGATGACGTGTATATTTTTATCCTCCACCTTAAGCACGCGCTTTATTTCATCTTTGGAAAAATTCGAAACGGTTATCACGTGATCCGCTTTTTTAAGCGCCAAACGCGCGTAGAGGTGGTAGATCTTGGATCTGAGTTTTGTTCTGTACGCCGGCAAAACCCACGGAATGACATCGTGAACAGTGACAACAACAGGGACACCGAGCGACTTATTCGGATTCGAGGGATACAGAAAATGCGCCAGGTTTATATTCCATTTCTTCATTTCCTGAGGCACAAGGACGTGTTCCCAATGGGCTTTTCGCAGACTGGCCGAGGCATATTCCTTTTCCGGTATGCGCACCTGTTTGAAGTTTTCCGGGAGCTGTAATTCAACAAGTTCCGGCGTAAAAAGCAGATATTCATTTTTTACATCTGTTTCCGCAAGCGCGCGTATAAGACTATACGTGTACTGACCTATACCCGTGTACGGGTGGACCAAAAAGCGTGCGTTGATTCCGATTTTCATAACGAGATAACGATATAACGAGATAACGATATAACGATACAACCCCATGCAGGAATTTACAATTTACAATTTTAAATTTTAAAACGTTTGTAAATTGTAAATTTAAAATTTAAGAATAATATCAGCAATTGTATCCGCCGCATCCGGTTTGGAAACTGAAGCCAGCGCTTTTTTCATCGCCTCTCGCTGTTCGGGATTGTTGTTGAGCGCTATGAGCAAATCGGCAAGGTCGTGGCCTTCGCCCAGCACCAGACTTGCGCCGACGGATTCGAAATACGCGGCATTTTTGAGCTGGTCGGGGTTATTCAGAGGTATCAGTATATTAGGTTTACGGACGAGCGCCAGTTCATATATAGAGTTAGCGCCGGCGCGCCCGACGACGTAATCGGTGATGGCGTATATGTGTTTTAGTTCATCACCTATATATTCAAAAGGACGGTAGGCCGGATCAATTATATTGGTTTTTTTGCCCGCGCCCGTGACGTGCACTATCTGGAAATGGGTTTTGAGTTTCTGGAAATCCCTTTCAACTATTTGATTTATCTGCTGGGCGCCCTGGCTTCCGCCCCATACCAATAGAACCGGTTTGCCGTGGTGAAAACCTGTGAGCTTGTAACCTGTTTCAGGTTTTCCATCCAATATATTAAGCCGGACAGGGTTGCCGGTTAAGACAAATTTACTGTTAGCCGATACGAGTTCCGGAAAGGCGACACAGACTTTTTTTGCGAGCCTGGAAGTTATGCGGTTGGCAAGGCCCATACGGCTGTCGGATTCATGAAGGATTATCGGCCGGCGCATAATGAAAGCCGCAAGTACAACAGGCAGGCTTACATAACCGCCCTTGGAAAAAACAACATCGGGGCGGAAGACCGCGATAATAGCGAGTGACTGGAAAAAACCGAGCAATACCAAAAACGGATCGACGAAATTCCTCCATGAAAAATAACGACGGAGCTTGCCCGCGAATATGCCGTAAAAAGACATACCGGAATTTTGGACGAGTTGTGCGTCCATTTTATTCCTGGAGCCGACATAAGCCAGCTTCACCGATGGGTTTTTTTTGCTAAGGGCGGAAGCTACGGCGAGGTTTGGGATAATATGCCCTCCCGACCCTCCTCCTGTTAGCAAAATGCGTGGGTTCTTCGGCATAGCGGGAAATATTTAATAAAACTCCTGCTGCGATTATATTTGTTATCAAAGATGATCCTCCGTAACTGACAAACGGCAATGTAAGACCTGTTAAAGGCAGAACGGCGAGATTTACGCCCATGTTTATTATAGCCTGAAAAGCGAACCAGCTTGTTATTCCTACCGCCACAAGCATGGAGAACCTGTCCTGCGCGTAGGTCGCTATCCTGTAACCCCTATATGCGATGACAGCGTAAGCCAGTATCAAAAAGGCGATTCTTATAAAACCGAGCTCTTCCGCTGCAGCAGCAAAAATAGTGTCGCCCTGCACTTCCGGCAGATAGCCGAATTTTTGAATGGATTTTCCGAAACCTACTCCGAAAATACCTCCACTGCCAATGGCGATAAGGGCCTGTTTTATCTGGAAGCCGATATTGAGAGGATCTATATCCGGATTTAAAAACGCGAGAAAGCGGTTGCGTATGTATTCCTTGCTCATGATTATCGGGTATGCCATCACAGCGGCGAGCAGGGCGCCGGAAAATATATGCAGTATGTTACCCCCCGCTGCAAAAAACATACTGGCAGATATGACAGATATTACAAGCACCGAACCGAAATCCGGCTCCATGGCCAAAAGTATTACGACAACGCTAAGCAGGATAGTGAATGGTATAAAACCGTATTGAAATGAGCGGACCAGCTCCTGGCGCTTTTCCATCCATACCGCGAGATAAAAAATAAGCCCGAGTTTTACTATTTCAGCCGGTTGCACGGATGGCAGAAAAGGCAGATTTATCCAGCTTGTGGATGTGCCGTAATTCGCGCCTATCCCAGGTAAAAAAAGCGCAAGAAGCAAAATTATGGAAAAAACGAAAATCGGAAGCGCGCCCTTTTTCCAGAGCTTAAGAGGAAAGTATGTAGCCAGTATCCAGACAGGAACCGCGAGCAAAACCCTCCAAAAATGGCGCCATAAATAAAAGCTGTTTGTGGGTTCTTTCATAAACCCCTGCCCGACCATGTCGTTTGTAAGCTGGTAAGATTCGTACACGCTCACGCTGGATATCATGATTATTCCGAATATCATCAGACAAAAAATCATAATCGCGAGAACCCTGTCTACTTGAGGCTTTCTGGGCATCCAAAGGTGGTTAAGGATTAATGATTCTAAGATTAATGATTGTTTTATACTTAATCATCAAATCTTTAACCATCAAATCTTTAATTAGGCATTAGTCATTATATAGAATAATCCGGAAAATAAAATACGTTGAGACGATTTGACACAATAATCTGAAAGTAGTATGTTCTTGCCAAGCATCGTTCTTTCACAACATTTCCGGGGGGTACATACGTTCATTCACTAAGGCGCTGAATGAGGGCGGTTTTTTGTAGCTCAATATGGATTACAAAAAGTCGCCCTTGTTTGATTGGAGCCAGGTGGGTGCCGGCCTACATGGCTGTGCAGTATAACAACCTACCGGAAAGGAAGGAGAAAGGCTTTTTTCGTAAAAGCGCGACAACATGTTCGGCAAGTCCGAGAAGATCCTGTAAAAAGATCCACAAGGAGGAGCCGCATGAAGAAAAACAAATCGTCGCCCTGTACAACCAACACGTCGAGGATGAGCGAGAAGAAACCGTCTAACCTGCTTCAAACTTCGACATCGTAAGCCTAGCCAAGAAGGCATAAGAGGCTGACGAAGTCGAGGAAAAAGAAAGGAAGGTGCAACCTGATTGCCTAAATAAGGGAGCCTCCACTTCTTTGGAGCTTCCTAGAAGCCCACACAAGTTCTACGTTCTAGACAACAAAGTCGAAGGACAAGAAGAGGAGACCTGAAGAAAAAGAGGAAAAAAAGATGAAGATGAAGTCTCTGATGACGGCGACCAGCGTGCTCTCCGGGATCGTGAAGAAGGCGGCCTAGACCAAGAAGGGGTCAAAGCCACGAGTGCTGATGTTCCAACCGGGGCGCCTGCAATCTGCTGTTAGCAGAGAGCGGGCGCCCCATTTTTTTAATGATTTAAGATTAACGATTAACGATTTTTGCTGTATTTTGATTACGTGAATAAAAATAAAAATAATATTTTGTTGGGAGCTTTATCCGGCATTGCGCTGCTGCTTTTGGATATAGCTTCCAAATTATGGGTCACGTATCCTTCATATAAACCCATTGTTTTCATCAAAGATTTCTTGTATCTGACATTTCCACAACACAATAGCGGTGTGGCTTTTGGCATACCACTACCTATGTGGATGCAGCTTGTCGCCTCGATATTGGTTTTGGCTGTACTTGGAGCAATAGCAAAACGTTATATTTTTTCAGCCGGCAAACCGGAGTTTATTAAATCGGTTTTATTTGGTATAATCATCGGCGGTGCGATAGGCAACTTGATAGGACGTGTAACGCAGGGGTATGTCGTGGACTTCATCGCGCTAAGGCCCATACCGACGTTCAATATAGCGGATATAGGTATTACAATCGGGCTTATCGGACTATTTATAACATCTCTTCAAAAACAAAATTAATATCTAAAAATAAAATAATGGAAAAAAGACCACTTAACTTCACACTATTCCTTTTAAGACTTTTGAGCGGTATCGTCGGCGGTATTGCCGGCACGCTCGCGGCTTTCGTAGTGTATTTCATACTGCTTAATGTTCTGCCTTCCAGCGAAGAAGCGACTTCACTATCGGTCTTTATAATAATCATAATGTCTTTTGTCGGAACGCTTATAGCAAACACCATAACCGCCGTGATGCTTACCTTTATGGACGCGCAAAAATACAGCAGACGAAAAACGACCATCACTCAGGTCTTCATTTTCAACCTTATACTTTTCTTCCTTACCATACCGCTTTATATACTTTCCGTAACTCTTGATATAACAGCGGGTGTGGCCGCTTTACACTTCCTTTTGAGCGCTTTTATTTCCATGCTCATCATGGAAATACTTGCAGGCTATGAATACTCATTGATAGGTGTTTACAGCGCGGCATTGGGGATATTCGCGAGCATCGGATTGGCCCTTATAGCCCTAGCCGTAGGCAGTTCGGATCTGGCCATAACCCTTGGCGCCATGCCGACGGTGTGGTTTATTTTGATGGTGGTAGCCGGAATAGTGGAGCTTATATATGACAATTTCCTAAGGTACTACGGCGTTGACGCGCTTAATGTAAAAACGGACCTTGGCGGTGATACCGAGATAGAGCCCAAGGAGGATGAAGAAGAACAAAACTAGGCTGTCATGCCGAGTTCAGTCGAGGCATCTACAGCCCACGACTAGGCTGTCATGCCGAGCTAAGTCGAGGCATCTACAGCCCACGACTAGGCTGTCATGCCGAGCTAAGTCGAGGCATCTACAGCCCCTATTAACTCATTTCTTCATACAGATCCTTCCATTCCGGATTCATGCTTTCTATTAACATGATTTTCTTTTCCCTCCGCCATTTTTTAATTTGTTTTTCCCGCGCTATCGCCTCATTAATATCTGTAAAATGCTCATAATAAACCAAACTGGTGCAGTTATATTTTTTTGTAAAACCTTCAACTAATT
>Ga0209450_10000112_pt1 | contig 46157 bp, 39 predicted proteins | sample FrelakmetLWP11LW_FD_187149 | JGI IMG/M metagenome (GOLD analysis project Ga0209450, IMG submission 187149) | Freshwater lake sediment microbial communities from the University of Notre Dame, USA, for methane emissions studies - LWP11 LW (SPAdes)... | ecosystem: Environmental > Aquatic >...
ATCCAACTATCCTTATACTACATTCTGGATGGACGGAAGGACACAAATGCTCTTCACGGCGGCAGAACTTACTGCAGCCGGCGCAGGACCGAACAGCGCAATCGCAAAAATCGGATTCAATGTAATCTCGGCAGCAACACAGGTCATGAACGGATTTAATGTAAGGTTCCAGCATACGACAGCGACATCCCTTACAGGATTCGTATCGAGTGGCTGGACGACAGCATATACCGGAACATATTCAGTACCCGGAACAGGCTGGCAGAATATTGATATGACTGCACCGTATTTCACTTATAACGGAACCAGCAATTTGCTTGTTGAAATATGTTATGACAACAGTTCATACACATCGTTTTCAACTGTCAATGCTACATCAACACCCGGAATGACATGGGGATATTACACAGACAATCAAACCGGATGTACGATGACAGGCGGTGCTGTACAGGCAAACAGGCCAAATACATGCTTTACAGTAACAACAGGAATCGGTACGGGCAACAACACGCTTGAACTTCCGAAGACATATTCACTTGCACAGAATTATCCGAACCCGTTCAATCCGGTGACAAAGATTAACTTTGCATTACCGAAACAGGGAATGGTAACTCTGAGGGTATATGATGTACTCGGAAGAGAAGTAAGCACGCTTGTAAACGAAGTCAAGCAGGCTGGAAGTTATTCTGTTGATTTTGATGCATCATATCTTTCCAGCGGTGTGTATTTCTACAGGATTGAATCAGGCAGTTTCAGTGATATCAAGAGAATGATACTAGTAAAGTAATTTAAACCATCATATTTTCTAAAGCCGGTATTTTAAAATACCGGCTTTTTTATTGAGAAAATCCTCCTAAATTGCTAAAATGAGGAAAATTATCATTTATTTTCCCCTTATTTTATGGCTAATTTTAAATGTCTGAAATGATTATTTTTTAACAAAATTAATCTGTGTGTTAAGAAGCAAAAAAATCATAACCTTATCAGAAAGTGAACAGGCTCTGGTTAAAAACGGATGGGGTGACGATGTATTGAAATCTGTTGAATTACAGAAAATTAGTTACACTTCTGACGGTTATATTGTCGATGGGTATGCGGCGTTCCCCGTTAACAGGTCGATAAAATACCCTTTGATAATATGGAACAGGGGAGGAGATGAAATGTCTGGCAGGTTTGATGATTTTCTTGCATGGGGGATACTGGGAGAGATTGCATCCTGGGGATACATTGTATTAGCTTCTCAATACAGGGACAAAGACCAGTTCGGCGGTGAAGAACTTAATGACATACTTAATATTCTGAAAATCGGTATGCAGTTTGAGGAATTTGACGGAGAGAACGTCGGAGTTGAAGGCTGGAGCCGGGGCGGGATGATGACATATCAGATGCTGACAAGAATTAGTTTTCTGAAATGTGCTGTTATAGTAGCAGGATTGTCAAATATTCAGAGGAATATCGGAATAAATGAAAATCTGAATAAAAAAATTAATTTGCTGACATCGGACAGGAAAATTGAAGAATATGCAGTTGAAAGGTCCGCAGTGAATTTTTACGATAAAATATCAATGGATGTTCCGTTAATACTTATTCACGGAACGCAAGATAAAAAAGTATCACACAAAGATTCGGAAGAAATATACGAATTGCTGAAACAGAGTGGAAAAGAAAACGTTGAACTGATTCTGATTGAAGGGGGTGACCATTACCTGCGTAAGGACAGAAAGCATGTGTCAGAAATACGGAAAAACAGGTTCAATAAATTCCTGAAATTAATTGATTGACATGTATGTTAAATTATCAAAATAATTTATAAATAAATTGAATATAGAACTGAATTTATATGATCCGCAAATGGTAAAACCCATGAGGGATGAAGTAATATCGCTTGGTTTTAAAGAACTTTTAACAACTGAAGAAGTAGATTCTGAGATTATGAAACAGGGTAAATCGCTCGTTTTTGTTAATTCAGTCTGTGGATGTGCAGCAGGCAAAGCAAGGCCGGGACTGAAAATTGCGGTTGATATTATGAGAAAAAATAATATTATGCCGGACAGAATGCTTACTGTTTTTGCTGGAATGGAAATTGAAGCAGTCAGAAAAACAAGAAGTTACTTCGGTAATTTTCCGCCTTCATCCCCTCAGATTGCACTCGTGGAAGACGGTATTCTTATAAACATGATTCAAAGATTTCAGATTGAAAATTCAGATGAAATTAAAGTGGCGGATATGGTTATTAATTTATTCAAGAATTTACATTAAAGGAGGCTTGATGGACAGCAATTTTTCACAAAGAGTACAGGAAGTTATAAGGCTGAGCAGGGAGGAAGCAATTCGTCTCGGACATGATTATATCGGAACTGAACATCTTCTGCTTGGAATAATAAGGGAAGGTGAAGGCCTTGCAATTAATATTTTCAGGAATTTATCGGTCGATGCGGTACAGCTAAAAAGCACGATCGAGGATACAGTAAAACATTCAGGGAGTACTCTCACTGTTGGAAATATTCCTTTAACAAAGCAGGCTGAGAAAGTTTTAAAAATCACGTACCTTGAGGCTAAACTTTTTAAATCCGAAATAATAGGTACAGAACATCTTCTGCTCTCAATGCTAAGAGAGGATGATAACCTTGCAGCGCAGATATTACAGCAGTTCGGGATAACATATGATGTCGTTAAAACTGAACTGGTGAATATTCTTACAGGTAAACCTGCCGCAAATGTCTCTTCGGGGCAATCCAAACCTGTTTCGGAAAAGAAGGCTGATAAATCCAAAACACCCGTTCTGGATAATTTTGGCAGGGATCTTACAAAGCTTGCTGCCGAAAATAAACTTGACCCTATTGTCGGGCGTGAAAAGGAAATAGAAAGAGTGGCTCAGGTTTTGAGCAGGCGTAAAAAGAACAATCCTGTTCTGATAGGTGAACCGGGAGTCGGTAAAACAGCCATCGCTGAAGGCCTCGCACTTAGAATTGTTCAGAAAACAGTTTCGCGTGTGTTGCACAATAAAAGGGTTGTAACGCTTGATCTTGCTGCGCTCGTTGCAGGTACGAAATACAGGGGGCAGTTTGAAGAAAGAATGAAAGCCGTAATGAATGAACTGGAAAAAGCCAGGGATGTTATTCTTTTCATTGATGAACTTCATACTATCGTAGGGGCAGGTGGCGCGAGCGGATCTCTTGATGCTTCTAATATATTTAAACCTGCCTTGTCAAGAGGTGAACTGCAATGCATAGGTGCTACAACACTTAATGAATACAGGCAATACATTGAAAAAGACGGCGCACTTGACAGAAGATTCCAGAAAATTATGGTAGAACCGCCGACAGTGGAAGAAACAATTCAAATACTGAACAACATCAAAAGTAAATACGAAGAACATCATACTGTCAGATATACTGATAAAGCCATAGATGAAGCTGTAAGACTAAGCGACAGGTATATAACTGACAGGTTTCTCCCCGATAAAGCAATTGACGTCATGGACGAAGCGGGTTCAAGGGTTCATCTTGCGCATATAATTGTTCCTGATGAAATTGCAAAATTTGAAACAGATATTGAGATTGTCAGACAGGAAAAGACAAAAGTAATAAAGAATCAGAATTATGAGGAAGCTGCGAAATTAAGGGATAAAGAAAAGAAACTTCTGGCGGAACTGGAAGAGGCCAAGTTCGACCTTGAACTAAAGTCTCAGAATACATTTTTTGAAGTTAATGAACAGAGTGTTGCAGATGTTGTTGCAATGATGACTGGAATCCCGGTCAATAGGGTTGCAGAATCTGAAACAAAGAGACTGGTTAATATGGAGGGTTATTTGAAAAAAGTATTAATAGGACAGGAGGAAGCTATTGAGAAAATTTCCAAATCAATCAGAAGAGCCAGGGCAGGTTTAAAGGATCCTAACAGACCTATCGGGTCTTTTATTTTTCTCGGACCAACAGGTGTAGGTAAGACAGAACTTGCAAAACAGCTCGCGAAATTTTTGTTCGATTCGGAAGACGCACTGATAAGGGTAGATATGAGCGAGTATATGGAAAAATTCAATGTCTCCAGACTTGTTGGTGCTCCCCCGGGATATGTCGGTTATGAAGAGGGTGGACAGCTTACGGAGAAAGTCAGAAGGAAACCATACTGCGTTGTTCTGCTGGATGAAGTTGAAAAAGCCCATCCTGATACATTCAACGTATTGCTTCAGGTCCTTGATGAAGGTGTACTTACTGACGGACTTGGAAGAAAAGTAGACTTCAAAAATACGATACTGATTATGACATCCAATATAGGAACGAAAGAAATAAAAATTGATAAAGTTCTTGGTTTCGGTGATACAAAAGAAGTGACTAAGTATGAAAAAATGAAATCTGCGATAGACGATGCAATTAAGAAGGTATTTTCTCCTGAATTCCTGAACAGGGTAGATGATTTCATTGTTTTTCATCAACTCAGTAAGGAAAGTATTCTTAAAATCGTTGACCTTTCCGTTGAAAAACTTCAGCAGCGTCTGAAGCACCAGAATATAACACTGGATATCTCGAAGCCGGCAAAGGAATTCATTTCTGAAAAAGGATTTGACCAGACATACGGAGCAAGGCCGCTGAGAAGGGTATTGCAGAGATATCTGGAAGATCCGTTGAGCGAAGAAATATTAAGGGGAAATGTGAAAGAAAATTCTAAAGTCCGTGTAAGGATGAAAAAAGGAGCGGAAGAATTTTCATTCGAATCCGTTAAATCCAGTGCCTCAAATTCAGATTCAAATGAAGAAATCAAAGAAGAAAATGAAAATAAAGAATCATAACGCATGAGTAATAAAGGGCCGTTTAATGCTTATATTAGTGCGGCGGGACATTTCTTCCCCGATAAAATAATTGATAATAATTTTTTTGCCGATTACCTGAATACATCGGATGACTGGATTACTACCCGTACGGGGATATCACAGAGAAGATATCTTGATAAAGATCAGCCTACATCTTATGCCGCCGTTAAGGCAGCTCAGATGATACTGGAAAACAGGGGTATATCTGCTGCTGAAATTGATTTATTAATTGTAACGACCGTAACTCCGGATATGTTCTACCCTTCCACCGCCTGCAGGGTAGCCGATAAAATTGGCGCGAAAAATTGCTGGGGATATGATATCTCTGCTGCCTGTTCAGGTTTTATTTTTGGAATTGCAACCGGTGCCGCTTTAATTGAAAACGGTGTTCACAAGAAAGTTCTTATTATAGGCGCGGATAAGATGTCAAGTATCTTAAATATGGAGGACAGGAACACATGCGTACTCTTCGGTGACGGTGCCGCAGGAGTTCTTCTGGAACCAACGGAAGATAAATCACTCGGTGTTGTTGATCATATACTTCGTATAGACGGAAGCGGAGAAAAATTTCTATATCAGCCGGGCGGGGGAAGCTTGTATCCTCCGACACATGAGACCGTAGAAAAAAAGATGCATTTTGTCCATCAGGAAGGTAAGAATGTTTTTAAAGAAGCAGTTAAAGGAATGGCTGATGTATCTGTTGAAATAATGGAGAGAAACAACCTGAATGCCGGTGATGTGGCATTTCTCGTTCCTCATCAGGCAAATCTGCGAATAATACAGGCAACCGCAGAAAGAATGGGTATCGGAATGGAAAAAGTAATGGTAAATATCAATAAGTACGGAAATACAACTTCCGCGACGATACCTTCCTGTATTTCTGAATATTTTTATGACGGAAAACTGAAAAAGGGTGATAATATAATACTCGCAAGTTTCGGAGCGGGGTTTACTTGGGGCTCGGTTTTGGTTAAATGGGCTATTTAATAGTTTTTAAATATGGTTGTATAGATTATATTACAATAGAATTTATTTTTTAATGAAATGTTGATAAAATCACCTGCGAAAATAAATATTGGACTTAAGATTCTCCGAAAAAGAGTTGACGGATATCATGATATAGAAACGATATTTTATCCCGTAAATCTTTTCGACGAAATTGATATCAAAATAAATAAGTCGGATTCCGATAAGAATTCGATTCTAATAAGATCAGAAAAGCATTCCGTTCCGCTTATAAAGAATAATACATGCATCAAAACAGTTGAGAATTTTTTCAGAATATTCAGGATAACAGATTTTTATTTCATAGAAATTTATCTCAGGAAAAATATCCCGATTGGCGGAGGCCTTGGTGGAGGAAGTTCTGATGCCGGTTCCATTATAAGGTATCTGACTAAGTATTTCAAAATTGATGTACGAGAGAACCGTGAAAAGATAATGCAGTGCGCATTGTCTGTCGGAAGCGATATACCGTTTTTTCTTATCCAAAAACCGTGTTATGCAACAGGGAGGGGAGAGCATCTCAGGATTCTAAACAGATTCAGGTTGAATTATGACATTCTACTGGTAAATCCTAACCGGCATATATCCACAAAATGGGCGTTTGAAGAACTTGGTATCGATAAAGATTATTTATCGCCGTGTACGCTATCAGGTATAGAAGAATTCAATCCGGATAATCCGGCATTATTCGTAAATGATTTTGAAAAAGTAGTTTTTAATAAATATCCTGACCTTAAAGAAATAAAAGACGATTTATACTCTTCTGGTGCTGTATTCGCATCACTTAGCGGAAGTGGCGCGGTAATTTACGGGATGTTTGAGAAGGATAAATATGAAAAAATCCTGTCGGCTCATAAAAATTTCTCAGACAAAAACTATTTTGTATTCACCAGCAGACAGGACTTCGTCTAAAAATTAATGGATATATGCGCCTGAGGGTATATTCCGTATTTCCCTGTCTTTTTAGAATAATCTCCCGTAAAACCTAAATTTCCTTTTGCGGAAATTTTATTATTGTACGAATTTACGCTTAACACACCATCAACAGCCGATACAATATGATTCAGCAGGACAATCATCAGTGTAGTTGTGCCGTAACCGTAATAATCGTTCGCAAGTGCACGTTCACCCATATAGTAATCAACCTGGTCAAGCTGATATGTTCCGTAATTATTTTTGTTGATGTCTTTGCCGATTGCATCAGACCATCCTTTTAGAAAATTCTGGTATTTCCCGATAACTTCATAGTATTGCTGGTCACCGTACGGAGGTAATGTATGAGAAAAGTTTTGTGATTCGCATATATTTATCTGTCCGCGCAGAACATTTTTATCAGGTTCATTTGGATTTATAACGCCAAAACCTGCGAACTGCTGATCAACAAGCCATTGTGCATATCTGTATACATCCCAGGAACCGTCCGCATAATTCTGATAAGATTCTGTCTGGTCATTACCTTTACCCTGGTATATTCCGTATGCAATCCACAGTCCTGCTTCGACTGCAATAAATATACCTGCTTTGATGTAACTTTTTGCATATATCTGGCCTGTACCCGGTATTAATCCTGAAAATACGGCTCCTAATACCGGATCTTTTTCTTTATTCTTTTTAGTTTCTGCAGTACGGAATTCCGAATTATTAATATGAATATCATATCCTATTAATTTTGAGTTCAGATCCAGTTCCTTGTCATAACCGTTGTATGTTTCGTTTTTGAACTGCTCCTGTGCTATAACTTTTCCTGTCAGTGGTATTAGCGATAAGAAAATGAGGAATATGAATATTCTGTTTAATGTTTTCATTAATAATTTATTTTATTTAAGAATAATGCATTGGATGGTAAGTATGTTGCTCTAATCTTTTCTCCCTTGTAAAATTTTGATACTGTATCATTATAATCCAGTCTATTTCTGCCCAAATCGATAAGACAGCCGATTATTGCCCGGACCATCGAATGCAAGTACCTGTCCGACCTGATTTTAAATAAAATTGTTCCATTTCTATTGTTCACGTCGTATTTTAAATCCATCAGGTTGCATTTGAAATCATGCTTGTCTTCTCTGTTCTTGCATAATGATTTAAATGATTTATAACCTGTAAGTATTTTAATGAAATCATCTATTATTTTAAAGTCAAGTTCGTAATTTAGTTTAAAATAATATTTGTTGTAAAGTGACATTCGTCTGGTTGTAATCTGGTATGTGTACTCTCTGCTTTTTGCGCTGTATCTGGAATGAAAATCTTCAGGTGCAACGGTTAAGTTATTCACAGTAATTTTATCGGATATTAAAGAATTGAGGGAATATAGAAATTTGAAGTGGTCTTTTATCGTTTTACTCGTCTTGAAGTTAGCAATTTGCTCTATTGCATGTACTCCGGCATCCGTACGGCCTGCGCCTGTAATTTTAATTTCTTCTTTCAGTAGTTTACTTATTGCGTTCTCCAGTTCTTCCTGTATTGTATTCGATGATTTTTTCTGGCGCTGCCACCCCTGAAAATCGCATCCGTCATACTCTATTTCAATTCTGTAATTTCTAAAGACCAAGACTAAAAGGATTTAACAAAATTGAGTTTAATCCCGTCAATTCTGTTATCGGGCGTATTTGTAATCTCTGTGTGTATTTTAATCCCTCCGGATTGGTTATGTTTGTTCGTTAGTAAAACTGAACTGAGGGCGCTTACAAGCCGGTTTATTATCAGTCCGGTTACTATAACCGGGGAAATGTTATATGTTCGTTCGCTTCTTTTTCTTTGTTTTTCGAATTCTGATTGGTTATCCGGGGAGTCCCAGTTCCAGAAATAAGTGTTTATATCATACATCTTATCATATTCACCCGATTGAAGTTTTTCATTATTATAGCTGTAAATGTTTATGTAACTTCCGATATTTGAAAAATAATCATCGTCTTTACCGTTTACATCAAGTCCTGCATGTTGTGAAGCATATGAGCGGGAATCGTCTTTCATAATCCCTGCGTAGTAATTAACTCCGAATAATCCTAACCAGAGAGCAGCATCCGCTCCAAGGAAATATGCTCCTACATCCATTCTGTCCGTATAAAAATGCCCCGCACCCGGAAGAACGAGTGATAATAATCCGGATATAACCGGTGATTTGTTGTCTTTCAGTTTGCTATCCAGCGTATCGAAATATTTAATGTCGCTTTTCAACATCGTATTCGTAAGCCCTGTAAGCTTGTAATTATCTGTGACCTCATCCTGTGCAAAAAGGCAGGAAACGGTTAAAAAAGACAATATTAACAGAAAAATAATTTTATTTTGCATCAAGTAATTTTTTCATTCTTAAAGAGAATTCTTCCGGTTCCATAAAACCCGTAACTCGAAGCTCTTTCATTTCTTCGCCGTTTGCCTTCATAAATATTACAACCGGCAAACCCTTAATCCCGTACTTTTCAGTAATGGCAGGATTCTCTTTAGTTAAATCAATTTTAATATTGTTAATATTCTTCGAAAGTTCAACTACTTTTTCATCTGTATAAGTAAATTTGTCCAGTTCCTTGCATTGAGCACACCAGTCTGCATAAAAGTCTATTATTACCGGTTTGGCCTCTGATTTTACAGATGATTCAATCTGATCTAGTGAAATTAGATTATTAAATAATATTTCTGCTGAATGTGATTCCGGCTTTAATAACCATGTCCCGAATATTATTCCTATTATTGCGATAGTATATTTAACTTTCGTGTACCCTTTTGAATTTAATCCCTTATTGTCAAATATAATCAGGTATAATCCCGCAAAAATGATGGATGCTGGAAACAGAATATTGTAAATGTTTTCGGGAATTAGAGGTGCAAGAGTATTTATTGCCATAATTACAAGAACGAAACCGAAAATTAGTTTTACGCTTATCATCCATTCGCCTGAACGCGGCAGTTTATTGATTGAACTTGAAAAAGCTGCAAGAAATATATAAGGAACTCCAAGTCCAAGAGAAAGTACAAAGAAAAGGAAAAATCCCATAAGGGGATTCCCTAATTTGCCCACATATACAAGCAAACTAAGAACGATTGGGCCGATACAGGGTGCAGCAATAAATCCGACCAGGAGTCCCATCATTAAAGAGCCAAAATATCCTGAACGGTTCTTGTTGCCGGCAAGTGCAAGTTTCTGGGGAACGCGTATTTCCCATAAACCGAACATAGAGGTAGCAAGTGCAATAAATATTAAAGCAATGAAAATTACAAAAATAGGATTTTGTAAAGCTGTGCCTAGCATACTGCCAGTAAGAGCTGCGAAAAGTCCCATAAGAGAGTAAGTAACAGCCATACCGAGTGCATAGAATACACCCATTAATATGCTCTGGAATTTGTTACCGCTTGACTGTGCTCCGAAATAACTAATCGTTATCGGTATAAGCGGATAGATACAGGGCGTCAGATTCAATGCAAGTCCCCAGACAAATATGATTAATATCCCGAGAAGCATACCTTTTTCCTCGATGAAATTTGATACTTTTTCTTCGTCTGTATTCGGAGTTTCAGTTCTCTTATTTTCTTTTATTTGCTCTTCTTTTTTTACTTCTGCTTTCAAAACAGGTTTTGAAAAGTCAATATTTTCAAATACTTCCTTTTCGGAAGATTTTCCTGACTGAGACACAGATATTTTTACTTCAGATTTTAATGATTTCGGCGGATAGCATGCTGCGTTATCGCATGCCTGGTAACCTAATTCAACAGGTATAGTGAAACTTCCATTTTTTAATTCCTTTGTGGCTAACAGCGTTATTCCGACAATTATTTCCCCTTCATAAACAGGGATTTCTGTTTCAGAAAAAGAAAATTTGTACATTTTGTGAGGCGGGAAATATGTGTTCAGTATTGCAAAATCTTCGGATTTTGCAGAAACTTCTGTTTTTATAAATGATTCATCAGACGGTGATACTGAGTTTATATGATATTTTCCTTTAATTTTGACTTTTAATGCTATTTTTACCGTGTCTTTTGCGGAATATGAATCTTTATCCGTGAAAGTTTTATAGCTTAAATGCTCAGATTCCTGTGCGAATACGGATGCCGTTAAAAGAAAGGTAAAGATAATAATAATTATATTCTTCATCGGAGTTAATTAATTTTTGTGTAAAATATGCTTAAAAAAGCATTATTTCAATTGATAAACCGCATGAATCCCGCTATATCTTGATTTTATGGCGATTTATAGTTATTTTTGTAAAAATAAAAATTTTCGAAAGAACAAATATTTACTTCTTTTAAATATTTTTCATTAACAAAAAGGAGAAAAAATTGAAGCCAACAGCAAAAACTAAGTCTAAAAATGATAATCCGTTAGCCGAATTGATTGACGATGATGTATTCAACACATTAAAGAAGTATAAATTACTCGATGAAAAAGCTATTAGGGATTATAAAATCAGGCAGATGTACAAAGATATGAGACGTGAAATGAGTGCCGGTGAAGCAATAGATAAAATACAGGAAATGTTTCCGTATCTGCAGTTTGATACAATCAGAAAAATTGTTTACCAGGTTTCAAAATAGGATTTTGTATTTAGTCATGAAGCCGTTAGAATTAACTAACGGCTTTTTTTATTCATTAAAATGAAAATTTCAATTATGAAGCTGAATCAGCAGAAAACCGTAAATGAATTAATAGGTTTTATTAAATCGGAACTTGCAAATACCGGAATGAAAAAAGCGGTAATCGGATTGTCGGGGGGGATAGATTCGGCAGTTTCGGCATATCTGACCGCGAAAGCAATTGGTAGTGAAAATTTACTGGGAATATTGATGCCTTACAAGACTAGCAGCGAATCAAGTATAACTGACGCTCTCAGCGTAGTAAATATACTTGGTATAAGGCATAAAATTTTTGAAATAACCGGTATGGCGGATGCTTATATCGAAAAACTCGACGGTAGTGTTTCGGGGCTTCGGAAAGGAAACGTTATGGCAAGATGCAGGATGATTGTCCTTTTCGACCATTCTGCCGCTGAAAATGCAATAGTTATAGGTACAGGTAATAAGACAGAGGCATTGCTCGGATATACCACTCTTTATGGGGATTCCGCTTGCGGAATTAACCCGGTTGGAGACTTATATAAAACACAGCTGCGAGAAATAGCCAAATATCTTAATGTTCCGGAATCAATTATTACAAAGAATCCTTCAGCTGACCTGTGGGAAGGGCAGACTGATGAAGGTGAAATGGGAATCACATATGAGCTTGTCGATAAATATCTTTTTGCAAGGTTCGAGGAAAACAAAACAGAAGATGAACTTTTAAAGTCTGGTTTTGAGGATTCCTTTATCAAAAGGGTTAATGGTCTGATTATTAAGAACGAATTTAAAAGAAAACATCCGCCCATTGCGATAGTTCAGGGTAAATTTTAATAATTTTATTTTTTAATTACACTTAACAGCTCAACATGCTGAAGAAAATATTCTCTATTACTGTCCTTATAATCGTTTTCACTTTTTCCGTTTCTACTTCACAGTATAAAAACGGAGTCGTATCCTCTGCTAATGAACTCGCATCAGAAGTGGGCATAAGTGTTCTTAAAAAAGGCGGTAATGCAATAGATGCAGCAGTGGCAACCGCATTTGCTCTTGCGGTTGTATATCCTCAGGCAGGGAATATTGGAGGCGGAGGATTTATTGTAGCTAAACTTTCCGACGGAAAGGTATTTTCTTTAGATTTCCGTGAAAAAGCACCAATGTTGTCGTCCAAAACAATGTTTCTTGATGCAGAAGGAAATGTTGTACCCGATCTCAGTACTATGAGCCATCTTGCAGCTGGTGTGCCTGGTTCTGTAGCGGGGCTTTTGTACGCACTTGAAAAATACGGAACCATGAAAAGAAGTGAAGTCCTTTCATATGCTATTATCCTTGCAGAAAGTGGATTCAGGATAAATTCGGAACTTGCTTATGCAATAAATAACCATAATAATGAATTCCGGCAATTTCAGGGTTCGGCTTTTATTTTTGGTAGAAGATTTGCTGAAGGTGATATATTTGTACAGAAAGAACTTGCTTCAGTCCTGAAAGATATTTCCGAATTTGGGAGAGATGGATTCTATAAGGGCAGGACAGCCGATTTAATCGTAACTGAAATGAAAAGGGGAAACGGGATAATTTCTTATTCGGACCTTGAAAACTACAAACCTGTCGAAAGAAATGTTCTTAAAGGAACATACAGGGATTTCGATTTGATTACAATGGGACCGCCTTCGAGCGGAGGTATCTGCCTGTTGTATCTGCTGAACATTCTGGAAATGTACGACATAAAGTCTTTGGGTTATCATAATGTTTATTTTGTGAACATATTGTCGGAAGCAATGAAACAGGTATATGCGGACAGAGGTGAATATATGGGTGATGCTGACTTTGTTTCTGTACCTGTTAGTAAATTGATTTCCAAAGAATACGCAAGAGCCAGGTTCGAAAATTATGTTCCGGGAATATCAGTCCCGTCCGGCAAAATTAGTCGTGGTGAAATCAATGTTAAAGATAAACCGCAGACAACTCACATATCAGTTGCAGACAGTAAAGGTAATATGGTGGCGCTTACAACAACTCTGAACGATATTTTCGGAAATAAAATCGTGGTGGAAGGAGCAGGTTTTCTTCTGAATAATGAAATGGATGATTTTTCAGTAAAGCCCGGGTATCCGAATATTTACGGTCTTCTTGGTTCTGATGCAAATTCTATTGAACCCGGAAAACGAATGCTCAGTTCAATGACACCTACAATTATTGTTAAGGATGGTAATCCTTTTTTTGTTATCGGTTCACCGGGTGGGGGTAAAATAATTACATCCGTTCTTCAAACTGTTGTAAACTTAATCGATTTTGGGTTTGATGTTCATCTTGCAGTTGATGCCCCCAGAATACATCATCAGTTGTATCCGGATATCTTGCAATTTGAAAGGGACAGGTTGAAACAGGAGTTAATTAATTCACTGAAGGATTTTGGCTATGAACTTAAACAGGTTTCAGATTTCGGAAGGGTAGAGGCAATTTTATTTGATTCTAACGGTACTATGACCGGTCATTCGGACCGTAGGGGTTCAGGAAAAGCTCTTGGTTATTGACCTTACATGCTCTGATCCTCTTCCTCTTCTTCCATATCATCCTGCAAATTCTGATTTTCTTCTATTAATTTTATTGCTCTTTCTGCATCTTTTTGATGAACGTATATTTTAATCCCGAATGCACTATTCAGACTTGGAATGACTTCGCCGGCGCTTTCATGAAATGAAACTGCTTCAATACCTGCTTCTTTGAGCTTGGCTTTTACCAGTTCCGATTCGAATTCATTCGAAAAAGACATAATTTCAGTTAAATCATTCCTATCTATCGAGATAAGTTCGCTGAAAAGCATGCCACATACAGGACAGACAGTATCATATATTGAAACATATGACCTGCAATTTTCGCAATAATAAATCTCATCATTCATTTTATTATTATTTCCGGTTTGCAATTTTTAAACATCTTATAGTATTTCAACTCTTTAAAAAAATATATTTGAAATAATTCATAATTCCATTTTTTATATAAGGTAAAGTTATCTTCGCTTGTAGCGTCAAGTGCAATATAATTGATTCCCGATTTTAAAGCATCAGATTCCACTTCCTCCATTAATTTTCTGCCTATTCCTTTCCTTCTGTATTTCCGACTAACGGCAAGCTCATTTACGTAGAAATAAGTAAAAGGTAATCTGATATTTCCTGATAACCGAGCAAATTCACCGATAAGATTAATCCTTTCATTATTTGCCTTAACTTTCATTTCATCCAAAGCATTTTGCAAATTATCATTCCATTTTCTGTCAGGATCAGGAGGTGAAAGAGTAATAACACCTGCGGGTTCTGAATCTTCAAAATAACCGTATATTTTCATTTTCATTTCCGGAACCAGGTGATATACTATAAATTCATAAATTAATTTTGTAAGCCTTAATCTCTCGTTAAGTTCCGGAAAGGCAAAAATATGAAGCGGGTCATTCGTAAAACATTCAAGATATATTTCTACTGCACGGGGATAATCATATTTACATATTTCTTTTATCATTTTTTAAATGATAATTTGTTTGAAATTTATATTAGCGTGCTTATTTACTGAAAAAATTGAATTTTTCAGTATCTACATTACCACCGGATAAAATAATACCTGTTTTCTTTCCCGTAAATAATTCTTTATTCTTTATAAAAGCCGCGAAAGCTACGGCTGAACTTGGTTCTACTACAATTTTCAGCCTTTCGTAAACAAGCCTCATTGCATCGATTATCTCATCGTCTGAAACAAGAAAAATATCATTTACATTTTTCTGTATAATTCTTAGTGTGACATCACCCAGTGTCGTTAGAAGGCCGTCTGCGATCGTATTGATAAAACTTGCTTTTTCGATTTTGCCGGAACGGAATGAAAGAATTGCATCAGCAGCACCCTCAGGTTCACCTGCATACACTTCGGTTCGTTTTCCGAGAAATCTTGCGCTTAATGCTGTTCCTGAAAGCAAGCCGCCGCCTCCGACCGGTGCTATAACTGCATCAAGACTGCCGGTTTCTTCAATTAACTCTTTGCATGCAGTTGCCTGTCCGAAAATAATTCTGTAATCATTGTACGGATGAATAAAAGTTGCTCCTGTTCTTGATATAACTTCGTTCATCGTTTCTTCTCTTGCATTCAGTGTTGGTTCGCAGAAATAAATATCTGCACCATATCCCTTAACAGCATTGATTTTAACTTTCGGTGAATTTTCTGGCATTACTATGTATGCATTTGTCCCGAGTAGCCTTGCTGAAAGTGCAATAGCCTGGGCATGATTTCCGGAGGAATGAGTTGCAATTCCCTTTTCGACTGATTCTTTAGTAAGTGAAAGGGCGGCGTTAAGTGCTCCCCTGATTTTGAATGCGCCGATTTTCTGGAAATTTTCGCATTTAAAGTAAAGATTAGCTCCGAACATGCTGTTCAATGTTGAAGAAGTGATAACAGGTGTTCTGTGAATATACGGTTTAATTCTGTTATGTGCCGATATTATTTTGTCAAGTGTGATTTCCATGAATCAATTTGAATAAATATATGCAAAGTTGAATTTCATTTCTATATTAAATAAAGTACTTCCGTTTAATTTTTTGTGTTGGTAATATTTTGAATTTCTGTTCTGATTATTAATCAGTAAATTTCTTCATGGCGGAAAACAGATATATACTTCATGTTGATATGGATGCTTTTTTTGCCTCATGTGAAGAGGCAGTAAATCCTTCTCTCAGAGGAAAACCACTTATCGTCGGAGGGACTAAAAAGGACGTCAGAAGCATTGTATCATGCCCTAATTATATTGCAAGGAAGAGGGGAATAAGGACGGCTATGCCGCTGACAAAGGCAATACAGCTTGCACCGGACGGAAATTTTATAAGAGGAACGCGTGGTTTATATTCATATTTTTCAAAGAGGGTAAAGTCAATCTTTTATGAGTTTACGCCGCTGATAGAGCCGATGAGCATTGATGAAGCATACCTGGATGTGACTGATGTATTAAGTCCTTTCGGTGATGATGTTTACAAACTTGCATTTGCATTAAAGGAGAAAATCAAAAGTGACCTGGGAATTACTTGCTCAATAGGAATATCCTCAAATAAAGTCTGTTCTAAGATTGCCTCGAAACAAAATAAACCCAATGGAATAACCAATATTAAAAAGGGAGAAGAGAAAGAGTTTCTTTCTGGACTTCCTGTTGAAAGGATACCAGGTGTTGGTAAGACCACACTTAAACTGCTCAATAAATACAGAATTTATAATATAGGTGATCTTAAAAAATATGACAGAAGTTTCTATATAAATGAACTTGGTATATTGTCACCGTATCTTTTAAATGTAGCTAACGGCGTAGATTCAAGGGAAATTGTAACCATAGAAGACTATGAGCAGAAATCACTTTCGAAAGAGTCTACTCTGGATTTAGATACCGATGATAAAATATTCCTCGAAAAGGAATTGTATTATCTCCTGGAAAGAGCTTGTTCAAGGTTGAGAAAAAAGAAATTTATGTCAAGGAACCTCACTGTAAAAGTTAAATATGCAGATTTTACAGTGAATCAAAAGTCAAGAATTACAGACAGGTTCTCAAATCTTGAAATGGATTTTTATGAGGATTCAGTCAAATTACTTAATTTGCTGGTAAGGAGGGGAAAACCTGTCAGGTTGATAGGTGTCAGGTTTGCTGATTTATATGTATGTGAAGATTCGATTCAGGAGGATATATTCAATAATGAGAATAAGTTTACAAACCTTGTTAAGAATATTGATAAACTTAGGGAGAAATTTAATTTTAATATTATTCGATTCGGAAAGACTTTCGATATTTAATTAATACCAAGATATACTTCTTTAACTTCACAAATGGCATTATCAATATCATCGCTGCATATATCCGCCACTGGATTCCTGTTTTTTACTCTGTATTTAAAATCATAATATTTCGTAAGCATAATCTCGCTGAAGTCCCGTGTACAGCCTTTTTCAAGTGCATGAAAAGCGGATTCATAATGTCTGCTGCTCATTTCTTTTCTGAAAAATTTTTCTTTCAGAACTAAAATATGCATTATTTCAGCAATCCCTCTTTCTTTATCGGAAAAATAATCATTTTCTATTCTTTTTACTCTGGATTGCAATGAAGAATGTATATTTATGAAGGGGGATGATTCCATATCGGAATATAGGTTTATTGGGATTGAGAAATCTCCGACCTTTCTGCTTTCACTCTCTATCAGATAAATTGAATTATTTCGAAATAGGAATTTATTATATAAGAACTGCTCGTATATATTATTTTCAAATGATGCTTGGCTTAAAACCGGTTCTATATCTCTGATTTTATAAGGAATTTGACCAAAAAGAGAAGAGAAATGTCTGGCAGCCAATTCAAGGTCAATCGTTGGTAATTTAACTTTTAACTTATTTAATATTTCGCTTTTTCCACAACCAGTCATTCCTCTTAATTCAAGAAATTTATAAGGAAATGGCTTCAGGTTAAATAACTTAACTACATTATTTCTATATGACTTGATACCTTTGATTAAAATTTTTGATTCATAACCAAGATCTTGTATCAATTTTGTAAGATATTTACTTCTCCCTCCTCCTCTCCAGCAATATACAATGATATTTTTACTGTGGGCATTACCGGCAATCAAGAATCTATTTAAATTTCCAATCTTAGGATCCGAATATTCTATCGCGAGTTTAACTGAAGCTATCTGTGAATATTTCTTGTAAATTAAACCGACATTGCGTCTTTCTAATGTGCTTAAAACGGGGAAATTTATCGCACCTGGGATTGATGTTCCTTTGTGTTCTTTTTCTGAACGTGCATCTATTAAAAGTATATTATCGTTAAAGATAATATCTTCAAGTTCATTTATGGAGATAAACTGGAAATTGTAAGAACTAAAAATATTTTCAAGAGAAGGGATATTGTTTAAATCAAATTTTCTTACATAGTCAAATAATTGTCCGTCATTTTCAAAATTCGGTGTTTTATTCATCAGTAATTTAATATAAGTGTTCCTGGTTTAAATTCATTATCAGATTCAGAGACATAACCTACAATACTTGATATTTCATCGCCATTATTCTTTAATTCCTTCAGTAATCCGTTTGCTTTGGTTTCTGGAACGGAAATCAGCAAACCTCCTGATGTTTGCGGATCGTAAATAAGATGTTCCATTGTATAATCTATCTTCCCTTTAGTTTTAATAAATGCCTGAGTATAAAATCTATTGGATTTATCTCCTCTGGTCAGCAAATTTTGGGATACTGCCCATTTGGCTCCATCCAGAACAGGCAAATCTTTAACATTTAAATTGAATACAACTCCTGATGCCTTTGCCATTTGCATCGCATGTCCTGTAAGCCCGAATCCTGTTATATCTGTGCATCCGTTAGAGTTATATTCGACCATGCATGTTGAGGCACTGCGGTTCAGTCTCGTCATGGACGATATTAAACTATCCACATATTTCTGTTCAGGATTGGAGTACTTCACGGAATTATTCAATACACCCGTTCCAAGCGCTTTTGTTAGAATCAAAATATCTCCGGGCTTAGCCTTATCATTACCTTTAATATCTTTTGGATCTATAATTCCTGTTACAGCCATTCCGTACAGAATATTCGGAATATCTACCGAATGACCACCAAGAATGCAGCATTCCGCCTCTTTTGCTTTTTCAGAACCTCCTGCCAGAATCTCTTTTAATATATTTATATCGTCTGTCTGAGGAAATGAGATTATATTCAACGCATTAATTGGTTTTCCGCCCATGGCATAAACATCGCTAAAAGAATTGGCTGCTGCTATCATACCGAAAGTATATGGGTCATCGACCACAGGAGTGAAAAAATCAGTTGTCTGAATTAATGCCAGTGTCTCATTTAATTTATATACTCCCGCATCGTCGTTTCCGCTGAATCCTACAATAACATTATCGTCTCGCCACCATTTTACTGATTGCAGCGCTTCATTTAGAATATATGGAAATATCTTAGCTGCACAGCCTGCTGATGTGACCATCTGTGTTAATCTGACTTTATTCATTTTATGTTTTTAATGTGAATTCGGAAAACCGAAAGTAAATTTTGAACCTTCATTTAATTTTGAATCAACTTTGATAAACCCTTTTGTTTTTGTTAGGAGTTCCTTGCATAAAACAAGACCCAATCCTGAACCTTGTTCATTATTTGTTCCATTAGTTGAAAACTGGGCTTCGATTTTGAATAATTTGTTGATGTTATCTTCACTTATCCCAATACCGTTATCTTCAACTGAGATTATCGTAAAGTTATCTTTCCGAATATATGAAATTACTACTTTTCCACCTGGTCCCGTAAATTTAATCGAGTTCGATATCAGATTTTGTAATATTGAATTAAGTAAATTCTGGTCAGCTTTAACGAATGTGTTTACAGGTATTGTATTTATTATTGTTATTTTCTTTTCAATTGCCATGGTTGTGTAAAGGTTTATAACTTTGTATATTTCCTCATATAAATCCATGCTAATAGGCTGGAAGTAGATTCTGCCTGTCTGTATTTTTGTCCACTGCAAAAGATTTTCAATAAGGTTGTAAACATTTTTTGATGAGGAATATACATAACTAATGTATTCTTTAATTTCTTCCCTCGAGAGATTGTCAATTTCTTCAAATAATACTTTAGAGAAGCCAAGAATACCGTTGAAAGGGCTCCTCAGATCGTGTGCAAGTAGCGAAAAAAATTTATCTTTGGAATTGTTTGCCTCCTGAAGTTCTTCGGCGTATTTCTTAAGTTTGATATCGCTTTCATACTTTTCGGATATTTCTCTTGCTGTAGCTATAATTACAGGTATTCCTCTGTACATTCCGCGGTTCAATATTACCTCTTTTGGAAATATTACCCCGTTTTTTCTTTTACCCCAGAAATTAAATACCTGTGTCTCACCCTGGAATGCCTTTTTAATATATCCTTTAATAAGATTCATATCATTCTTTCCTTCAGCTGAAAGAAATTCCGGAGTTTTTCCGATGAAATCCGCCTTATTGTATCCGTACATCTTTAGTGCTCCTGAATTGACATCTATAAATGCTCCGGTCTTGTCATGCAGGTAAATTGCTTCGGTTACAGAATTAAATAGATCTTTGTAGCTTAACTCAATTTCTTTTATTTCTTTTTCTTTTAGTTTCTTTTCTGTAATGTCTCTTGCAGACCCGATAATGTGCGTCAGTATTTTATTTTTATTTAAAACGGGAATTAACTGAATATCAACGTGAAGGTTTTTTCTGGGTACGTCATTCCAGATTTCTTCAAACCTTAAGGTTATTTTTCGGTGTGAAACATCATTATATGTTTTAATTACATTCTTAAGAACTTTTTCGGATAAAATTTCATCAAGTCGTTTTCCGATTAGGTCTTTATATTCGAATCCCGTTGCGTTTAAATACGATTTATTTGCTTCTTCAAAAATATAAGAGTTATTCTCTTTCCTTAGCAGGAAGATGAGGTCCTCAACAGTATCAAAAATAAATTTGAAATTTTTAAAATCCTGCTTGACTGTCATAATTAATATGTAATTTTAATTTTCGAATTCTACTTTTAAGAGGCGGAGGTATAAACCTCTTTTGAAAAAATATTATTCAGAGTTATTGCCTGCAATTTCTATTTTATTAATATCGTTATCGATTAAAGGTATTAAAACCGTAAAGATGGACCCTTTACCGTAAATACTTTGAACCCTCATCATACCTTTAAGAATTTCAGTCAGTTTTCTCGCGATTGTCAATCCCAGTCCGATGCCTTCGTAACGCCGGTTATATCCTTCTGATACTTGTCTGAATTCATCGAATATAAGAGCAAGTTTATCTTTTTGTATCCCGATACCTGTATCTTCCACAGTTATTGCCGCATATTTAATATTTTCTATGGTTGTATTTTCTATTGTTAACTTAATAAAACCTTTGTTTGTAAACTTAACGGCATTATCAAGCAGATTAATTAATATTAGAGTCAGAATACTTAAATCACCCCAAATCAAGAAATCATTTCCTTTAATATTTGTTTCAAATTCCAATGATTTTTCTTCAATTTTGAATTTGTAGTTTTCCAGGAATGGTATAAGCACTTTAGAAATATCAAGAGGGTGCAATACGGTCTTCTGTTTCGTTGTTTCGATTTGAGCAAGTTCAAGCATGGAGTTCAGGGTATTAAGGAGTCTCTCTGATGCGCTTTCAATATAAGTCAGCATTTTCTTCTGGTCAGTATCATTGATTTCATTTTTCAGAATGTCAGTAAATCCTATTATAGCACTTAACGGAGTTCTGAATTCATGGCTCATATTTGCAAGAAGAAATGATTTAAGTTCGTTTGCTTCTTCGGCCTTATGGAAAAAATAATTCAGTTCAATCTCAGATTTTTTTCTGGCTTCGATTTCTTCAAGTATTATTATTCTCTGTTTAATTGATTTTATTATAAGTCTTGCAATTTCCCCAAATTCAGATCTTGTATCAACCAGTTTTGACAGTTTCGAGGTGTCGTTCTGGTATAATGATTCATTTATCAGATTTACCGGTTTACTTATGAAAAAATAAAAGAATGTCAAAATTGATAGCATTATGAGGAAAACCAGTAATATTGCGAAATAATGCTGGTTCCTGTTCGTTTTTATGAATTCTGCAATAAAACCGAACTGGCTCCTGCAAATCATATAAGAAACCGGAGAATTGTTCCATCCATTTAAGGGTAGAGTGTTAATTATCTCTGTTCTATCTGCTTCAGAACTGCTGCCTGTTATAGTTTGAGGGATTGATATCCTGCATTCGGTTATTTCTTCAAGATTTTTAATGAATTCCTCTGACCAGATTCTTGCTGTAAAAAAATATGCGATTTTATTCTCATTATGCGAGTCATAACTTTTTTGCCTGGAATACCCTGCTATTTCCATCAAGCCTGTGTGTGTTCTGATAAAGAAATGAGTGTATTTATTAGTAGCGAAAATATGCTTTATTAATGAATCCTCTAAGGGAAAGTTATTTATTCTATAATAATCGGGTAATTTGCTGATTGTTTTAATACAATTTAAATTATTATCGAATACCCAGAAAATATCAACATTAAATGTACCGATGATTGCAGAAAAATCACTAATTGCCCTGTTATTTTCGTGTTTGCTGATGTAGGTAAGAAATTCCTTCGAAGATGTAAAATTATTTGCCAATTTTCTCATTTCTTCGCTTTTAACATTGAGTATTTTAGTTAAAACGGAATCCTTTTCAGCTTTTCTGGTTTGTAATAGAGATTCTGTTTTCGAATAATCATATTTAATAAGGATTATGAGTAACAGAGTAAATGCTATTATCAGTAAAAGAAAGAAAAATAATATCTTATTTTGAAGTTTATTCATATAATTAATTAAAAATAAGGATTTATTATTAAGAAATATACGTTATATTATCGTCTCAATTATATGATTTTTGCACTTTTAAATAATATTTAGATAAAATAATATTGTAAATTAATTTTTTAAAATGAAACTGAATTTCAAACAACCTGAATTGAAAGAAACCAGGCAGGCATTTGCCGATGCACTTATTGAACTTGGACATGAAAATCCTGATATTGTCGTTCTAGGCGGGGATGTATCCGGTTCCGTTAAAACAAATTTATTTCGTGATTTATTTCCGGATAGGTTCATATCAGTAGGTATTGCTGAACAGGATATGATAGGAACAGCTGCAGGACTTGCCGTAGCAGGAAAAATCCCTTTTGCTTCCACATATGGAGAATTTGCAACAGGACGTCCTTTCGATCAGATACGTCAGTCTGTTGCATACAGTGAAATGAATGTCAAAATTTGTGCTTCGCACTGCGGTATTTCTGTAGGTCCTGACGGTGCAACTCACCAGTCACTTGAAGATGTTGCCTTGATGAGAATTCTTCCTCATATGATTGTTGTAACACCGTGCGATTATAACCAGACGTATAAGGCAGTAAAAAAATGTGTTGAATTCAATGAACCTTTTTATATCCGTTTTTACCGGGATAAAACACCTAATTATACTGATAACGATGCGAATTTTGAATTCGGAAGAGCAGATATATTAAAGGAAGGTAAAGATGTTACCCTTATAGCCAGCGGATTGCTTGTCTGGGAAGCCCTTAAAGCATCGGAAAGACTAGAAAAGGAAAACATTTCTTGTAAGGTCATAAATATGCATACTATTAAACCTGTTGATAAAGATACGATTATTAAAGCAGCCGAAGAAACTAATCTCGTCATAACCTGCGAGGACCACCAGAAACACGGAGGTCTTTTCAGTGCTGTTGCTGAAGTTTTATCAAAACACAGACCTACACAGATGGATTTTGTAGCTGTAGAGGATACTTTCGGGGAAAGCGGAACAATGGAAGAATTAATGCGTAAATATAAAATAAATGACGAAGAAATTATCAGAAAAGTAAAATTATATTTTAAAAAATAAATATAACAAAGCAAATAATTATGACAACAATCACATTAAATTCTACAACAGCAAAAATAAAAATTACTGCTGTAATTGTGTCTGCTTTATTGCTTATTACTGGTATCATTATTGGAGGAGTTGTTTTTTCTAGATTTTTCAATAAAAATGATAATAGTCTGAATACTGCCTCTTTCGACAAGAAGAACAGCAATGAACAAATATCACAGGACAGACAGACAGCTGTTACAAGAGCAATAGAGAAGGTATCGTCTACTATTGTAGGGATTAATGTTGAAGAAGTGAGAGAAGTTAGGGATCCTTTTTTTAACGATCCGTTTTTCAGGCAGTTTTTTGGAGAGATGTCTCCTCAAAGGCAGACCGTCAGGGGACTTGGTTCCGGTTTCATTATTTCTGATGACGGTTATATACTAACTAATGATCACGTTGCAGGTAATGCTACTAAGATTTCCGTAACGCTTACCTCCGGTGAAACCATAGAAGCTAAACTTATTGGTTCCGACCCTGTTTCTGATATAGCATTATTAAAAATCGAAAAGAAGGGTCTGAATTTTGCAAAGTTTGGAAATTCAGATAATGCAATAATTGGTGAGTGGGTTATTGCCCTTGGAAATCCTTTCGGTTTATTCGAAATAAATGATAAACCTACAGTAACAGTTGGCGTTATAAGTGCAACAAATATGAAAGTTCAAGCAGAAGCAAACAGAGTGTATAAGGAAATGATACAAACTGATGCTTCAATTAATGCCGGAAATTCAGGCGGCCCATTGATAAATGTAGACGGAGATGTTGTTGGCGTGAATACAATAATTTATACGGGAAGCCAGTTTTCCCAGGGTAGTATCGGTGTTGGTTTTTCAATTTCCGCAAACCGCGTAAAAAAGATACTCGAAGAACTAAAGTCTCAGGGAAAAATTAACAGAAATTATAATGTTGGATTCAGAATACAGGGTATTGATGACCAGATAGCGAAATATTTGGGACTGAAGTCTAAGGACGGTGTAGTAGTAACACAGGTTCAGCGTGGAAGCGATGCGGATAACGCGGGATTGAAACCTGAAGATGTTATTATCTCGGTGAACGGTATAAAAGTGCGAAATGAACAGGATGTTATTCTCGAAGTAAATGACTTGCGTACCGGGGATAAGTTGAAATTGCAGATTTTAAGATCGGGAGATCAAAAAGAAATTGAATTCAGTCTTCGCGAAAAATAAATACGATTAATTATAAAGTTATTTTAAACCCATTTGATTAATCAAACGGGTTTTTATCTGTAAACCTTTTCTTCGATAAAAATAAATCCGAGATTAATTATTCTTTTCTTCCTCCGGAAGTTCGAATGCCTCCGCAGAAGCAGTATTTCCTTCGTTCATTTTACAATGACCTATAAAAACGGCCCCGTGTTCCATTAATAAATGGTCTACAATAATATCCCCGTAAATTCTGCCACCTTTTTTTACTTCCAGTTTGTGTGCTTTTACATTTCCTTTTACATATCCGTATATAGTTACTTCGATAGAAGTAATGTCACCTTCGATAGACCCTTTATCTCCAATTATCAGACCGCTTTCACCCGTGAGGTTGCCCCGTACGATGCCGTCAATTCGCGTATATGCAGGAGAATATAGATTTCCTTCAAATTTGCATCCCTCACTAATCAAAGTGCGTATCTGTGTTTGAGTGGTATTGCGGAAATTTGAATTTGAAGTTTCGAATGTATTTTCTTTTGCAATCTCTTTTTTGCCGAACATAATATTATTGTTTAATGTTTAAAAAATTTGTTGGGTCTATGCTGACATCGTTATGCCTGACTTCATAATGAAGATGCGGGCCTGTAGAGCGTCCCGTTGATCCTAAAAAACCTATTATATCCCCTGCTTTTACTATATCCCCGTACCTGACATTAAAATCTGAAAGATGCGCATACAATGTTTTAAATCCGTTTCCATGATTTATAGTTACAGATTTTCCGTATCCTCCGTCATATTCGGCCTTATCAACAGTTCCTGAAGCTGTGCAATTTATTATGTCGCCCAAATTTCCTTTAATATCCAATCCTTTGTGGAATTCGGAACCGCGACCGCTGAATGGATTAGCGCGGTATCCAAAATACGATTTGAATTCGCCAATGTAAGGATAGCCGATGGGGACGTTGCGTATTTCTTTAGAAATCAATTCAGTTATATTATGATAATATTCATATATCAAGTGATTCATTCCCGCCTGTTCATCTGAAGGCCCTCCAGAATTCGGATATTTGAAAACACCTCGTTCTAATAAATAATTGTTTATATCCTTAATATTGTTCTCTATATCAATTGACTTATTCTTTATCTCAAGGCTGTCCAGTAATTTCAGGTCATTCTTAAGCGAAAAAATCTGATTATTAAGATTATCTATATCCCTTAGCGATTTGTTCCAGAACAATGTGGATATCAGGATGTACATTAATGCTCCAATAACAGCAGAAGAAACAATGACAGAATAGAGTTTAATCCTGTCAAAATGTTTCGTGTTTAATGTCAAAAATTTCGTATCACGGTTATCACTGCTTACTATGAAAACCGTAGTAAACCTATCATGCATAATCTAAATTTTTGAATTGTTGTTTAATATAATACATATGAACTTTAAAAAGAATAACTTTATTATATACTGTAAAACTAATGGTTTGCGCAATCAATATTTTTTAAAAATACCGGATAAATCTGTCATTTTCTTTACTTTATCCGTGTTATTTATTATAATAACTGCTGATGTTTATTCACAAAATGACACTTCAAAATCCGTTCTTAAAGGAGTAGTCTCCAATGAAAAGGATAATCGGTTATCAAATGTGAATTTGTCTGTTTTAAATAAAATCACACTTGAGGTCTTTCGTGCAAAATCTTCTTCTTCGGGTGAATATAATTTTGAATTACCAGGTGGAGAATATACTATGACAGTTCTTCTTGAGGGATATTCCTTGTATGAACTTGATAAGATTGTTTTAAAAAATAACAGTATTCGCGTTCAGAATATTGTTCTGACTACAAGGATTTATTCTCTTGAAGAAATTGAGGTTCTTGGAAATTCAAAACAAAACCAGAATGACCTCAGGACAAGTCTTTTTAATGTTTCTCCTTCAAGTATAAAAGTTCTACCCGGTGGTCTGGAAGATGTTATGCGTTCTTTAAAGTCTTTACCAGGTGTTACTTCTCCTAGTGATTTCACGTCACAACTTGTGATTCGAGGATCAGGCCCAGATCAGAATCTGATTGTTATGGATGAAGTTGAAGTTTTTAATCCCTACAGGTTATATGGTTTGGTTAGTATGTTTAATCCGGAAACACTTGCAGATATTAATCTTATTACAGGTGGATTTCCTGCGAAATACGGCGACAGGCTTTCTGCAGTTCTGGATGTAACGAATAGGGAGGGCATTACTGACAAATATTTCGGATTTATAACAAACATAAATATTGCCAGTGCTAATGTTATTTTTCAGGGAAAGAATCCTCTTAAAGTACCCGGTTCCTGGATTATTTCATCACGAAGGACATATTATGACCTTGTACTGGGTCCTTTTGCAAGGAATTCAGGTTTAATTACTGATAACTCATCTTTTCCGTCTTTTGAGGATTTACAGTTTAAAATAGCAGCTGGTCCGTTCAACAAACATAAATTTATTTTTAACGGAATCTTTTCAAAAGACGGTGTAGATATAATTCCGGGAGATGAAAGGTCTGACCCTGATAGTGTTAATGTTAATGATGTTACAACTAACAATGTACTTGCTGCAGGTTGGTACTATAATCCTAGTCCCGGTTTTTTATCCAAGACTACATTTTCATGGTACAGAAACAGCGGTGATAATGATTTTGATGGAGACATCCTTGACCCTCTAATCGATAAAGAAAATTTAACTCCTGAACAGCGGGACAGTCTAAAAGCAATCGGAGCACTACTTGGTTTTTCTTTTAAATCGAAATATGCTTTCAGGAAATATTCTATTACAAACAGGTCGGTTATAATTAAAGATAAAAATAAATACGAATTTGGAGGCGGTTTTGATATCATAAGAAACGATTTGAGTTATACCCTTAATCTTGATGATAATTTTAGGTCATTTATAAATTCGATACCGGGCGCGCGTGCATTGCTTGAGGAATTTTACCTTGAGGGAAAAGACAATTACAGGGGAAGTATATTTGGTTTGGTAAGATTTGAAATTGCAGAAAGGTTCTTCTGGCAGCCGTCTGCCAGGCTAGATTATTATTCATTGCTGCAAAAAGTTTATATATCTCCGAGATTCAATTTAGGATATGCTTTTGATCAGCTTACAACTTTAAGAACTTCGGTTGGGTTGTATTACCAGTCGCCCGGATATGAGAAACTGGTAGATAACCAAACTTTTTATGACCTTCAAAATCCACAAATAACCGATTTAAAAGCAGAACAATCTGTCCATTTTATTATAGGTATCGAGAGATGGATTGATAATTCATGGTTTGCTAAAGCTGAAGGTTATTATAAAATATTTGATAACCTTATAACGCAACAAAAACTTACTGCATACAGGTATAAGTATTATCCTGCTGACCCTAATAATAAAAATCCAGAATATCTGAAAAATCCTTTAAACTGGGTACGGACACAGAATAAACTTCCGTTTGATTCTCTTACTTCGGTTCCTGTAAATGCAGGTCATGGAAATTCATACGGAATAGAATTAAGTCTTGAACGGAGATATCTCGGGCCGAAAACAAAACTTTACGGATGGATTAATTATTCTATTTCGAAAGCTGTTCGTGACTGGTACGGAGTTGAGACTCTTTTTAGATTTGACCAGACTCATACATTAAATCTCGTACTTAACTATAGGCTGATTACATGGCTGGAATTAGGAGCCAGGTGGAGTTATGCATCTAATTTTCCGTTTACAAAACCTGTTGGAATAACTCCTCGAATTTCCAATGATTCACTTGTGATAAATCCGCTAACTAACCAGGTAATTTTTAATCTTGATTACGGAGGAGATGACAACAGGTTTGCAAACAGGAAACCTGCTTATCATAGGCTTGATATAAGGGTTTCTGCTTTTGCACGGTTTTGGAAAACAGATTGGGCATTTTATATCGATGTTATAAATGTTTATAACAGGAAAAATATTCTCGGGTATGATTATTCATTAAGTTCAAATTTGCAGATAAAGCAGAGTACGATAGGAATGATACCAATTCTGCCGACAATAGGAATTAATGCCAGATTCTGAAATTCTCATATTTTTTGTCAAATAATCTTAAATTTAGACTATATTTCTTTAATTTCATCTCAAAAATTCGTATTTTTGGTAACAAAATTGAAGAAATTGAATATCTGTGTTTTTGCGTCCGGGGGTGGATCTAATTTCAACTCTTTAATCGCAGCAAGAAGAAATAATGTTTTTAAGTCTGAAATTAAACTGCTGATAACGAACAACTCGAATTGTGGTGCTGTAGATATAGCTAAGATTAATAAAATTGCATATTTTCATATCAGCAGGAAAGTTTTCCCGCGGTTAACAGATGATGATTATCAGAAATTATTTTTGGATAAGCTTACGGAATTCGGAATTGATTTAATTCTACTCGCAGGTTATATGAAACTGATTGAGCCACTTGTCGTGAGACATTTCAGGAACAGGATTATTAATATACATCCGGCATTGCTTCCTTTATTCGGAGGGAAAGGGATGTACGGAATCAATGTTCATAAAGCTGTTATTACATCAGGCGCGAGAACAAGCGGATTGACAATTCATCTTGTGAACGAAAATTATGACAAAGGGAGAATATTGTTACAGAAAAATGTAACTGTGGAAGATGAAGATGATGAGAATTCATTGCAGCAAAAAATTCTGAATCTTGAACATTTATATTATTCCAAAGTTATCAGGGATATAGAACTGGGAAAAATTAAATTAGATGAATAAAAAAACGGCTCTGATTAGTCTTTTTTATAAAGAAGGACTTAAAGATTTCGCTCATCAGCTTATTGAAAGAAATTTTGATTTGGTTTCAACTGGCGGGACATTTAATTACCTTAAAGAAAACGGGATACCGGTATCAAGTGTTGCAAACTTAACGGGTTTCCCTGAAATACTTGACGGAAGAGTGAAAACGCTTCATCCGGCTGTCTTTGCAGGAATACTTGCGTGCAAGGATGACAGCGGACATTTAAAACAGATATTGGAACATGATTTGAAATTATTCGATTTAATAGCAGTTACTCTTTATCCGTTCGCCGAAACTGTGAGAAATCCGGATTCTACAAGGGAAGAAATAATAGAAAAAATTGATATTGGAGGAGTCAGCCTTATACGTGCAGCAGCAAAAAATTATAAATTCGTGAATGTTCTTGTCGGACCTGATCAGTTTTCTAAATACATTAATGAATTTGATAATTTCGGAGGAATGATTTCGGACGACTACTCGCTTAAACTTGCTTACAGAGCTTTTGCAGAAATCGAAGAATACGACTCGGAAATAAAGAGATACTTTGCATCCATTACAAAAAATATTCAGAGTCTGAGGTATGGTGAGAACCCGCATCAGAAAGCGGTTTTCTATAAAATCGATTTTGATAATATCTTTGATATTCTTCATGGAAGGGAATTATCTTACAATAACCTTCTTGATGTAGATGCAGCACATTCACTAATAAATGAATTTGAGACTGATAATCCTACTGCTGCAATAATCAAGCATGGAAATCCTTGCGGAGTAGCCACTAGGAATACTATGATAGATGCTTATAAAAAAGCATTTGAATCAGATACAGTTTCTCCTTTCGGGGGAATAATTATTTTTAACAGGAAACTTGACATAGAAACAGCTTCGGAAGTTGATAAAATATTTTCTGAAATAATCCTTGCTCCTGGTTACGATAGCGATGCATTGTCGTTGCTGATGAAAAAGAAAAATAGAAGACTTCTGAGTTTCAGGTTTCTCAACAGTGAAAACGAATACCGGAAAATATCCGGTGGAGTTTTATATCAGGAAAAAGATAAGATGATTTTTAATAAGGAAGAGATTAAAATCGTTACTGAAGCGAAACCGGACGATGAGCAGATGAAAGATATGTATTTCGCATACAAGATTGTAAAACATGTAAAATCAAATTCAATTGTATTTGTCAAAAATTTGCAAACATTAGGAGTAGGGGGTGGTCAGCCGTCACGTATCGATTCGACAAGGATAGCAGTTTGGAAAGCAAGTCAGTTTAATTTGTCTTTGAGAGATTCTGTAGCAGCATCAGATGCTTTTTTCCCGTTTGCAGACGGATTACTTGAGATTGCAAAAGCAGGTGCTAACTGTGTGATACAACCGGGGGGATCCGTTCGAGATGAAGAAGTTATTGATGCTGCAAATGAAAATAAGATATGTATGGTTTTTACCGGATACAGACACTTCAGGCATTAAAAATAGGTTTGTTGAATTAATTTTCAAATTAAATAGTTATTTTTATAAATTTATATAATTAGCAGGAAAATCAGAGGTTATTTATGCCGTTTTTAGGAATGTTCTCAAATGACATAGCAATAGATTTAGGGACAGCAAATACTTTAATTTACATGAAGGGGAAAGGTATAGTTCTAAATGAACCTTCAATTGTAACATATGATGTTACTTCGAGAAAAATTGTTGCTATAGGCGAAGAAGCGAAAAAGATGATGGGCAGGGTTCACAAAGAACTTAATACAATAAGACCTATGCGTGACGGAGTGATTGCGGATTTTGAAATTGCAGAGGGAATGCTTAAGGAATTTATTAAAAGGATTACATCAGGTTTTATGCCTGCAAAAAGAATAGTTGTTTGTGTACCTAGTGGTATAACAGAAGTTGAAAAAAGAGCCGTAAGAGATACAGCAGAAAAAGCTGGAGCTAAAGAAGTATTCCTTATTTCCGAACCAATGGCTGCCGCTATTGGAATAGGTTTGGATGTTACAGCTCCGTATGGTAATATGATAGTAGACATTGGCGGTGGTACGACGGAAATTGCAGTAATTGCTCTAGCGGGAATAACGAATGGTGTTTCAATAAGGGTAGCAGGTGATGAACTGACAGAAGCCATTATAAGATTTTTCAGGGCAAATCAGAATATGCTTATCGGTGAAACTACTGCTGAAAATATCAAGTGCCAGGTAGGTTCAGTAATGCCTCTAGACGAAGAGATAATTATCGAAGTTAAAGGAAGGGACCTTGTAGCGGGTGTGCCCAAATTAACGGAAGTAAGTTCTATTGAAATCAGAGAAGCGCTTAATGCACCGGTGCAGCAAATGGTCGATGCAGTTAAGGTTGCTCTTGAAAAAACCGCCCCTGAATTATCTTCGGATATTCTCGATAAGGGAATTTTTCTGACTGGTGGAGGTGCATTGCTTCAGGGTCTTGACGAAAGAATAAAAGTAGAAACGGGAGTGCCTGTTCATGTTGCAGAAGAACCGCTTACTGCAGTTGCAAGGGGCACGGGAAGAGTTCTTGAAGATCTGAATAAATATAAAAAAGTTTTATTAACACGATAGTAATACTTGATTTTTGAAAAAAATCGGTCAACTTATATTAAACATAAAAGATTATCTGATATTATCTGTATTAATAGTTTTTTCGCTTTCCTTCATATTTTCAAATGATAATTCGCAAATAAGGTTTTTAAGGGGTGTAGCGGTAATGATGTTCGGAACTGTCCAGAGTGGATTATCGTCTATACCTAATGTTTTCGACCTGCAGCAGGAAAATAATATACTTAGAGAGAATAACATAAGACTGTCTAATGAAAATTCAAATCTCCGTGAAGCGAAACTGGAGAATATAAGACTGACAAAATTGCTTCAGTTCAAGCAGGCAACGAATTTAAATCTTACAAGTGCCAGGATTGTAAATAAATCTGTTGTTCAAATGCGTAATACGATTACGTTGAACGTCGGGGAAGCAGACAGTGTTTATGTGAATATGCCTGTAATTACTGATGATGGACTTGTAGGGAAAATAGTGTCAACGAGTAAGAATTTTTCTGTTGCCCAGATTCTCATTAATAAGGATATGAGAGTAACAGTTAAAGTACAGCGCACCAGGGTTGATGGTATACTATATTATGACGGTGTTTCAGATCTTTTTGTAAAGAATATACCCAAAAATTCTGATGTAAATGTCGGGGATATTCTGATAACATCAGAATATAGTAATATATATCCTCCGGGTATACCTGTTGGTATAATTACTGAAACAGGAAACCTAGATAACCTTTTTAAAAAAGTAGTCGTATCACCGCTTATTGATTTTTCGGACTTGGAAAATGTTTTCGTTATGAAATTTTTAAGTAGTCAGGAAAGATATTTGCTTGAAAAGACTTTTCAAACTCCGGGGAAATAAGCATTGAAATATGGCATACTGAAAAATATTGTTGTTCTTATGTTGTTGATTCTGTTCCAGAAAACAGTTATTGGATTTATATCGGTTTCGAATATTAATATTACACCGGACATAGTTTTAATTGCACTGATGGTAATTTCAGTCAGGGAAGGCAGGTTGTCCGGTTCCCTTTATGGTTTTTTTGCCGGTATGTTGCTGGACTTAATAAGCGGTTCTTTTCTTGGTCTATCAGCACTCTGCTATTCAGTGACTTCATTTATTGCGGGAAATTTCAATACAGAAAACAAAAAATATCTGACTAAATATTACTTCATCCTGATTGTGCTTTTTGGTGCCATTGTCAGCAACCTTATTTATTTTATTTTTTACTTTCAGGGTTCTCCGATAGAATTAAGCAGAGTTATCCTAAATTTTGTTCTGACATCAGCCACATATACAGCTTTGTTAAGTATTTTTTATATAGCAATTCCGCACCGCAAGAAAATTGAAAGAGGGTTTGCAGGTGAGTCGTGAGTTTAAAATATATTTTGCTTTATCCATTGTAGTTTTTATAACAGTTATCTTAATCGCACGTCTGATTCAGCTTCAGGTGGTTGAACAAAAAGATTATGGGAAGGAATCTGAAAGAAATTCGATAAAGAAAATTACGGAAACCCCTGCCAGAGGCCTTATTATAGACAGGAACGGGAAAATAATAGTTGATAACCGTCCTTCTTATACTTTAACTGTAACACCGTTTCAATTCAATAAAAATCTAATTCCTGAAGTTGCTATTCTTGCAGGCCTGGATACTAGTTATGTCAGGGAATCACTGGCAAAAGCGAAGGGTACAAACAGATTTAATCCTGTAAAAATTAAGCGGGACATTGATTTCAAGACTGTTTCTTATATCGAAGAAAACAGGGAAAGGCTGAACGGCGTAAATTACCAGGTGGAATCATTGAGGAATTATCCGAATAAATTTTCAGGAGCGCATATATTCGGATACAATGCAGAAATTTCAGAGAAGCAGCTTAACGATTCATCAGAAGATTATTATAGGCAGGGTGATCTTATAGGAACAGCAGGACTTGAAAAATATTATGAGAAATATCTACGGGGTGAAAAAGGAAGTAAGTTAATTTCGGTAGATGTTAACGGCAGGGAGGTAGGGCCTTATAATGACGGAAATAACGATATTAAATCGATTAATGGTACTGATCTATTCACTTCGATAGATTCCGACCTGCAGGAATATGCTGAGAAACTTATGGGAAAGAAAAGGGGAGCCATAATAGCTATTGACCCTGCAACCGGTGAGATATTATGTCTTGTGTCTAAACCTGACTATGACCTGAATTATTTTTCAGGGACACCTGATTTCAAAGAAATTTCAAAATTATTTTCAGATCCTGAAAAACCGCTTTTTAATAGGGTAACACAAACAAGATATCCTCCTGGTTCGACATGGAAAATGATGATGGCACTTGCCGCTCTAGCTTCAGGTAAAATAACAACTACAAGTACAGTATCTTGTCCGGGTTCTTTCACATACGGAAACAGGACTTTTGAAGATCACGGTAGTTATGGTTCAATAAATGTTGTGCGTGCTATTGAGGTATCTTCTAATGTTTTCTTCTATAAAATGGGATTATTGCTCGGTATAGATAATTATCACAATTATTCAGAATTGTTCGGATTCGGAATGCGAACAGGAATAGACCTGCCTAGTGAAACTAGAGGCCTTCTTCCGTCACAGGAATATTTTGACAAAGTTTATGGGAAAAATAAGTGGACGCAGGGTCTATTAGTTAGTCTGGGTATTGGCCAAGGTGAACTCGGGGTATCACCGGTTCAGATGGTCGCATACACATCTGCTATTTGTATGAACGGATTATATATTACTCCTCATTTAGTAAGAAAAATATACAACTCGTCAACAAATCAGGAATATCCTGTGAATTTCACGAAAAAACAGATTGACTTACCTGTAAAATATTTCGAGTCTGTTAAAAGAGGAATGTACCTCGTTGTAAACGGTTCTGGAACAGCCCGGAATATTAAAAATTCTGATTATATTCTTTCAGGAAAAACCGGTACAGCACAGAATCCGGGCGGCAATAATCATTCCTGGTTTGTTGGTTTTGCACCTTTTGATAATCCACGAATTGCAATTTGTGTGCTCGGTGAAAATGCGGGATGGGGTGCTCAGTTTGCTGCTCCGCTAGCAGCTGCATTAATGGTGAGGTATCTTAGCGGAAACACAATAGACTCGTATAATGAAAATGCTTCCACAGAGGTGTATGACTAATGGATAAGAAATTCTTTGAAAAATTTGACATTACATTATTTCTGAGCGTTACTGCGCTTATAGTCATCGGAATTCTTGCAATATTTAGTGCAACTCAAAGTTCAGCATCCGCTTCGGATTATTATCTTAAGCAAACAACATTTGCCGCCATAGGTCTTGTAATGGTTATTATTGTAATGTACATTCCTCCGCGTTACATATCTAGTATTACGATATATATGTATATCTTATCCATAATATTATTAATTCTTGTGTTGGTATTTGGTAAAACTATTAACGGGAATAAAAGTTGGTTTTACATTTCAGGTTTCGGTATCCAGCCTTCGGAATTTGCCAAAGTTGCAACCGTTCTCGCGATTGCAAATTTCTTTTACCGCAGTAACGAAGAAACACCTAAAATCCGATTTAAGGATATTATATTATCTTCACTTCTCGTAATAATTCCAGTTATCCTGGTTAAACTGGAAAACGATACAGGTACAACTATTGTAATGTTGTCATTTATAATACCAATGTTTTTCTGGGCAAATGTATCGCCTTTTTTCCTTTACGGTCTTGTAACGCCAGTTTTCGCGGCTGTTTTAGCATTCATAGACATACGGCTGTTTTACCTTTACATAGCTGTCATTTTAATTTCAATGTTCTTTTTCAAAAGAAATTTTATTCTGTCCGGATTATTGATTGCTGTAAATATTATTGCTGGTTATTCAGTCACTTTTCTGTATAGTAAACTTCAGCCTTATCAGCAAAACAGAATAAAGGCTGTTTTTGACCCGTCATCTGATCCACTTGGTAGCGGTTATAATGTTATACAATCGAAAGTAGCTATTGGATCAGGAGGAATCTTCGGCAAAGGATATCTTCAGGGTTCTCAAACTCAGTTGAAATTTATTCCGGAACAGTGGACAGATTTTATTTACTGTATGATAGGGGAGGAATTTGGCCTGATAGGCGCTGTATTGATTATAATACTCTATCTAATTATTATTTATAGATTTTTAAACAATGCTTATTTGTCAAAAAATAGTTTTCTTAGTCTAGCATGTATCGGATTTGCCAGTCTATTTTTCTTTCATATGTTTATTAACATTGGAATGACGATAGGTATTACACCGGTAATAGGAATACCACTACCTCTGATGAGTAATGGCGTATCTTCTCTGTTATCATTTCTATTAATGGTTGGAATTGGAATGAATACTTACAGAAATAAAGACATTTTCATATGATATTTAAAGATAAATTAAGGCAATTAATCAGGAAATCTAATTCTAATCTTGTTGTGGGTTTGGATACTGATTTGGAAAAAATCCCTGAAATTTTTAGAAATGAAAAATTTCCATTATATAAGTTTAATGAGATGGTTATTCTTGCGACCAAGGATTATTGCCTTGGATACAAAATTAATCTTGCATTTTACGAAGCACAGGGATTAGAGGGATTAAAATCGCTGGAAAAGACTATGAAATTTATTTCCGGTTTGAAATTAACAATTTGCGATGCAAAGAGGGGAGATATAGGGAATACTTCTAAACAATATGCAAAATCTATATTCAATAACTTAAATTTTGATGCCGTTACACTTTCACCCTATATGGGAACTGATTCAATAGAAGCATTTCTAACCAATAAAAGTAAATTTGCTTACATACTTGTCAGGACTTCAAATAGAAGTGCTGATGAAATTCAAAATTTGAAATCAGGTAACAAAAGAGTTTATGAAATAGTAGCGAAGATAATGCTGAAAAGATTCGGTAATCAGATTGGATTTGTTATTGGTGCAAACCATGTAAATGATGTTGCACGTTTCAGTTCTTTTAAACCCCAAATACCATTATTGATTCCCGGCATTGGTACTCAGAGTAATAATTTGAAAAATCTTATTCGGAATGTGAAAAATACAATGTTTGTAATTAACGCAAGCAGGTCCGTAATATATGCTGGTAAAAAAAAATCGACATATGATGAATATTTCGAAAGTGTAAAAAATTCAGCAGAATCTTTAAATACTGAGATTAATAAATTGAAAACCAAAGTTTGGAATCTGATTCCCGGTAAAACCGGGAATCAGATTAGAGATTACCGTTAGTTAAGTGTTTTATCGCCTTTTTTCCAGCCGCAGGGTGTTAACTTCCCTGATTGTAACGCATCAAGTACTCTTATTACTTCGTCTACGTTTCTTCCTACTGAAAGATCATTTGCGCAAATCCACTTGACAATACCCTCCGGATTTACAATGATAGTTACTCTGTACGCAATTTTTTCGTCGCCTTCAAGTATCCCAAGCTCATCTGCAAGTGATTTTGAAGTATCAGCAAGAAGTGGAAATTGAAGTTTTTTCAGGTCCGGGTGTGATACCATCCATCCGAGATGTGAAAATTCAGTATCTGTTGAGGCTCCGATCACATCACAATTCCTTGAATCAAATTCTTTGAATTTGTCATCAAAATCAAGTATTTCTGTCGGGCAGACAAATGTGAAGTCTTTCGGATACCAGAACATGACCATCCATCTATTCTTTGAAATATGCTCACTGTTATTGATTACTGCGAATTCTTTTCCCGGTACAACCGAAACCGTGGCTTTTTTACTGAATTCCGGGAATTTTTGTCCTAAATTTATCATAATTGTTTTCCTGTAATTATATTAATTAATAAAAGAAGTATTAAATATAAACTGTTTAAATCGGGAAAAAATTCATTCCTTTGACTAGAGTGTATGTTTATTAAAAATAGATAAGTGCTAATCTAAATTCTTTTATCATAAATCCTGAAAGTCTTATATTGTATTGCACCCAGATTCACTGCTGTCTGGACCATAGGTGCATTGTCTTCAAGAACCCAGGAAATATCTGCATATCTGTAACCTTTTATCATTCCAGTATTAATAGTATCCCGTATAAATACGGCTTCAATTCCTTTTCTCTGATATTCTGGAATAATTCCCATTATTACTACCCGTATTGCATCAATTTTCTTTTTACCCGTGAGTATTTTGAAAATACCAAAAGGTAATAGTTTACCGTTTAGTTTTTTGAAAATCTGGTTGAAATCTGGTATGGATAATGAAAAACCGACAGGTTTACCGTCAACCTCGGCAAAGTATACAATATCCTCATCTATAAGAGGTTTTAATGATGCAGCAACATATTTGAATTCTGATTCCGTCATCTGAACAGAACCCCAGTTGTCTAACCATGCTTTATTGTAAACATCCATTACTTTGATAAGTTCGCTTTCAAGATTTTTTAAAACAATTTTTCTGATTTTTATATTTTCTTTCTTAAGGACTATTTCCGCTACTCTGTTCAGTTTATCCATTGCTTTTTGATTTTCTTTGCATAAATCATGGTCCATATAATATGCATAAAGGTCTTTTGCTTTTTCAAATCCGTAATCTTCAAAAAGTTTGATATAATATTCAGGGTTGTATGTTGTTAGCAGGATGGGGTCTTTATCGAATGCATTTATTAATAATCCTACTTCATCATTAATGGATAAATTTATTGGGCCTCTCATTGTGTCCATTCCCTGTTCTTTAAGCCAGTTTTTAGCCGCATCGAATAGCATACCCGAAACCTCTGTTGAATTAATACAATCATAGTATCCTACGAATCCGACTTTGTCATTATATTTATTGTTGTGATTAGCATTAATGATAGCAGCTATCCGGCCAACAATTGTTTTCCCTTCGAGGGCAAGGAATAATTTGATTTTTGCGTGCGTATAGAAAGGATTTTTCAGGAAATCAAGATTCTTTCTTACATCATAAATCAGAGGTGGTACCCAGTTCGGGTTTCCCCGGTATATTTCCCAGGGGAATTTAATGAAGCGCATTTTATCAACTTCGTTTGTTATTTCCAGTATATGAATCTGACTCATTTCTGTGATTAAAATTTTGAAATAATTTCTTCGACATGGCCTGGAACTTTTACTTTATTCCAGATATCTTTTATTAATCCCTTTTCATTTATCAGAAAAGTTGTACGTTCGATTCCCATGTATTTACGCCCGTACATGCTTTTTTCCTTCCAGACACCGTATTTTGAGAGAACTTCCTGGTTTTCGTCAGAAAGCAGTGTGAAAGGCAGAGAAAATTTTTCTTTAAACTTGCGGTGTGACTCGATATTGTCTTTGCTTATGCCTATTACAATAGTTTTATTTTTTGAGAATATTTTGATGTTGTCCCTGAAATCACAGGCTTCTTTTGTGCAGCCTGAAGTATTATCCTTAGGGTAAAAGAACAAAATAAGTTTTTTTCCTTTGAAATCAGATAACATCAGTGTTTTGCCGTTTTCATCCGGTAAATTAAAATCCGGTGCTTTGTCACCTTTTTTTAGCATTTGGCTTTAATATTGAAATTTTAAATACTTTTTAACAGAAAAATAACTCCCTATAGTCCCCAGGAAAATACCGATTAGAAACATGTAGAGTATTATATCGGTTGATAATAAATCAATTTTGAAGTCCATATTTACAAATTTCGAAGAAGCCGCAGTTGTTAATATAATCATCATTGCTACTGCGAAAAAACTACCCAAAAGTCCCTGCAGAAATCCTTCAGCAAGGTATGGAAGCATCGTAAAAGCCTTAGTTGCACCGAGCAGTTTGAATATTTCTATTGTTCTTTGTCTTGAATTTATAATAAGTCTTATAGTGTTGGAAACAAGAAAAACGGATGAAAGAGTAATTATTATCATTACAATAAGGTTTATAAATAAAAATCCGGAAGTCTTTTCCTCAATCATCTCGAGATTCTTTTCAGGGAAAACAATATCCTGAACCAAAGGGTTTGTTTCAATTTGTGCTTTTATTTTTTTGATTCTTTCCGTTGTTTTATATTCATCATAAAGATTTATCCTGATCGAAGCCGGAAGGGGATTGTAATCATAAATTTCAAGCATCTCTTTCCCGAATTCCGCCTCAAATATTTTTGCTGCTTCGTCTTCCGATATATAATCAATTCCTTTTACACCTCCGATAGCTCTTATTTTATCTTTTAAAGCTGTTAATTCGTCCGGACGTACATCGTCGGTTAGAAAAACTTCAATTTCAACTTTATCCTTAATACTTTTAATAAGTTTGTTTGAGTTCACAGTGAAAAGAAAATATATGGACATCATTATCAGGGAAATTGAAATCGTAAACATTGATGCCAGTGTAGAAATTTTTGCTGTAGAAAATCCCCTGATGGCTTCTTTATATATGTATCTGATTTTCAAATTAATCGAATATTGAATCGTGTTTCTTAAGATTTACAAAAATTAATACTGCGGATAATATTCCTGCTGAAATAAATATTAATCCTGTCATGTATTCAGCAAAAATAATTTTTCCTGTGCCAAATAGAAACATATATACAAGTATTATTCCCAGGAACCAGTCCAGGAATAAATATCCGTATCCTCTATCATTTTTCACTTCAGGATGTTTGAGTCTCATATTTCTCCACCCCGGACCTCCGGGCCTTATTAACCTGTAAAAATTGGTTAATTTGCTTTCCTCGCTTGGTTTAGTCAGATACATTGCTGTTATCCATGCAACTGTAGTTAAAGGGACTATAATAAACAGAGAATCCGGAAAAGCAATATCTAATTTTACGAAATAAATGACTGCATATACAATGAACGGAGTTACTGTAGCTGTGATTTCACTAATTGCATTAACCCTCCACCAGAACCACCTGAGTATTAGTACAAGGCCGAGTCCTGCTCCGCATTCTATTACAAAACTCCAAACTCCGGATATACTCTCCATAAATAGCGTCACGATAACAGATAATACCATGAATACAATTGTAATTAATCTTGATAAAGTTACATAATGCTTCTCATTTTCATCCTTACGAATGAACCTCTTGTAAAAATCGTTTATGAAATAAGAAGTTCCCCAATTTAAATGAGTAGCAATTGTTGACATATATGCCGCAAAAAATGCCGCTAGCATTAATCCTTTTAACCCGGTAGGCAGAAAATCATTCATTGCTTTCACATATCCCGATCCTTTATCCGCCATCGGTAAATCGGGGTATAGTACTAATGCGCATAATCCAACGATAATCCATGGCCAGGGTCTTATACAATAATGTGCAACCTGGAAAAATAAAGTTGCAAATAATGAATGCTTCTCATTTTTTGAAGACATCATTCTCTGTGCCACATAACCCCCTCCGCCTGGTTCTGCTCCCGGATACCATGATGCCCACCATTGCATTCCAATGAATGCAAGAAATGAGGAAATGGTTATAGCCAAAACTCCACCCATTGAGTTTTCAGGATTTGAAGTACCAATTTCAGGAGTAAATTTAAGTGCCCATGAAGGTAATTTTGATTGCAGCCCTGAAATTCCGCCTATCTGATCTGAGTTCAGAACGATTATAGACAGGATTATACATCCACCCATAGCAAGTATGAATTGGAAGGCATCAGTTACGGCGACTCCCCATAATCCTGAAATAGCTGAGTAAATTGCCGTAAGAAGCATGCATAAACCGACAAAAATAATTACATTTCCCTGATTTATGTAATCGGGGAACATCCCGATTAAAATCTTCATCATTGCCAGGTTAACCCATCCCATTATTATCGTATTCATAAATACACCTAGGTAAATTGATTTGAAACCACGGAGGAAAGCTGCCGATTTTCCGGAATACCGGAGTTCAATAAACTCAACATCTGTTAATATATTTGCACGCCTCCAAAGTCGGGCAAAGAAAAATACAGTGAGCATTCCTCCGATTAGCATATTCCACCAGAGCCAATTACCCGCAATCCCGTTTTTTCCTACAAGTTCTGTTACAGCAAGGGGAGTGTCAGCCGCAAATGTTGTGGCCACCATCGATAATCCTGCAAGCCACCATGGAAGCTGCCTTCCTGAAAGGAAAAAATCTTCTGTCGAACCCCCAGCTTTTTTCTTATACGCATAACCAATCAGAAATGTACCAACGAAGTATAAAACAATAATTAACCAGTCAAAATTATGCATAAAATTTTATAATTTAATAAAGATAATTAAAATATATTTTTTATAAAATTGTATTATGTTAGTTACATATCGTGTTAAGTTAAATAAATTATGAATATGCCGAGAATTAATATGGATAAATGCAAAATATGTCTTCAGTAGTATTACAATAGAAATTTAAATTACTTTAAATTATATTCAAAATGTTAATATATTCTTTTATAAAATATTCACGACAAGTATGCAAAAATTCCGCATAAAAAGGTTTTTTTATGCCATAATATTTATAACATTTACTGTTTCTTTTTTGGTACTAAGTTTGAATACTCTTCATACAAAACCGAATGACATTCAGGACGACGTAAACAATAAATACACTACAGTAGGCAATCTATCAATGACAATTACGAATTTTGGTACACTAGGAAAAGGTTATTGCGGGACCCAACCTTCAGGTATGTTTCCGAAAAACTCTGGAATTGAAAATCTGTGGTTAGCAGGCCTTTGGGTAGGAGGAGTCAAAGGAGGGCAGATTAAAGTAACAACGGGTGCTATCGATGTTTCAAATCCTTCAAAACAGGAAGGATTTGAATTTTTTAATGCTCCCGGCTCAATAATTACGGAAAAATCATCGTTGATTACTTCTCCTTATTACAGTCCCGAAGCGGTTTCGCATCAGGATTTTATATGTGAGTTTTTTGATACAGTAACCTCAGGTGTTCAGAATCACAGCCCTCTCGGTATAAAAGTTCTTTTGCAAACCTATACGTATGACCTCAATTTTGCGAACTTCTTTGTAATCTTAAATTACAAGATAGTGAATATTGGGTATAACGGTGATAATTCCAATATTGACAGTATTTATGTTGGTATTTGGAAAGACCTTGTAGTAAGGAATATTAATGTTACTCCGGGATGCAATCCTGGTACTTCATTTTTCTCAAAAGGCGCGAATGGTTACATAGATTCGATGAGAATGGAATATGCTTATGACCACAGCGGAGATATAGGATATACGGACAATTATTCTGCAATTAAACTTCTTGGAGTATCACCGAAAAGTTTGATAGATACTGTTAAATCCAAATGGACTATATGGCAGTTTAAAAATACTTCAGACCCTGTCTATTTCTCTCCGACAGACGATATAGCAAGGTACAACAAGCTTAAAGGTTATCTTGCTCCCGGAGTCGTAATAGATTCAGCACGCATTGAATATCTGAGGCATAATCCCGGAAACAGGGTTACGTTATTGTCTTATGGACCATTTAAGAAAAATGACGGTTCTCCTATGTCTCTTAGATATTCAATTGATACTCTGAATGCAGTTTTTGCATTCGTATGTGCTAAAAAATACGGGACGGATCCTGCACAATGGGATTCATCCTACCAGAAAAAAGAACTTTACAGTAATGCCGGATGGGCTCAGCGCGCATATGATAATGGTTATAAATTACCTTCTCCCCCTGATATTCCGTTAGTCAGAACGGAACTGGAAAGCAAAAAAGTCACATTATTCTGGACTAATAATTCGGAAAATTCAAAAGACCCGATTTCCGGAAAAAAAGATTTTGAGGGATACAGGATTTACAGAACGGATCCTCAGTCGAACAATAACCTAAATCAGGACCTTTTAAGCCAGCTTAAACTAATTGCAGATTTTGACAGTTGTTGCAATAATTATTTTAATAATACGGGTTTTAAATTCATTAAACTGGATAATTATATAACGTTCAGTGGGGATACCAATAAGTATTGGTATCGATTTGAATTCCCGAATCAATTAAACGGATTTCAATATGTATATTCTGTGACAGGATATGATAAAGGGGATACTGCCCAGTTTCTATCATCGTTGGAGAGCAGTATCCTGTCAAATGCTAAAAGGATTGTTGTAGGAACACTGGCAGTTGATGACGGTTCGAAAGAAATCGGTGTATACCCGAATCCGTATTATGGAAGCGCATTGTGGGACGGCACTGGAACAAGAAAAGAAGTTACAAGGAAAATTTATTTTTATAATTTACCTTCAAAATGCCAGATATCTATCTGGACCCTTGCTGGCGATCTTGTCGATCAGTTTAATCATGATGCTGGAACTTATAACGGTAGTGATATTGAATGGTTTAAGACATACTCGGATGGTACCCAGAAATTTGCGGGTGGTGAGCATGCCTGGGATTTAATATCCAAACATGACCAAAGCATAGCAAGCGGTCTTTATCTGTTTACAGTAAAGAATGATCAGACTGGCGAAATAAAAAAAGGGAAATTTCTTATTGTGAAATAAAACAATTTATTTATTAATAGAATAATTCAAAAATTAACATGAAAAACTTAAAATTTTTACCGCTGGTTACAGTAATGATAGTTATTATATTATCGCTAGGATTTAACATTTTTCAGAACATTATGACATGGAATAACGTATCCATACAGCAAATCCAGTTTAAATCTTCTGATTCACTTGCTCTTGGCAGGGATAAATCAGACATGCTTGATGACTCTGTGCAGTTCGTAGCCCGTGTTGTTGCACCTTCAAGGGTGTCTCCTGCTCAAAATGATTTTCGTACACTATTAAGAGGCACTAATTCCTGGACTTGTTACGTACAGGATACGATGAACGGTGTATTTGGAGGGATAGTTGTACGTCAGGGGTCCAGGGGTCCGCAGACCGGAATTGATTTAATTGATTCGGGAGCAGTTATAAGGGTTAGGGGAAAAGTGCAAGAGTTCCCAACTGGAAATTTTTCGAACAGTCTGACTCAGGTGGACCTAGATACAACTACAGGTTACACTATTGATGTTTTACAAAATTCAGGAAACAGGCCTGCCCCTAAACTGGTTAATATAACCGATTTTAATTTTGGTGATTATCCAAACGGCGGGACAATAAATTATGTTGGCGGTGAAAAATATGAAGGAATGTATGTTGAACTTCGGAATGTATATATAGGTGCCGGTGTCGGCAACCGTCAGCCATGGAGCGTGGTTGATGAAAACGGAAATAAACTTTATTTCAGGGATTTTTCAAACTTTTTCTCTACACAACCTTCGGGTGATACATTGAGGCCGTGGACTCATCCGGCACTCGGAACTTTTGTTAATTATATAAGGGGAGTTATAATATCAGCAAATAATGAGGGTGCATTTGGTACTCAATTACCATATGCAATAGTCCCAATATATCCAAACGATTTAAGCCTTGGTAACGCACCTCCTCAGATTTCAACTGTCACAAGAAGTCCTGGTGTTCCGACACCATCAGACAGCGTTCAGGTTAATTGCTCTGTTACAGATCCTGCGATGATATTATCAATAACGGAAGTCCGATTGTTCTGGAGAATCAATGGAGGAACATTCCAGAGTAAAGTAATGCCATTAACGGCAGGTACAATTTATTCAGCTAAAATGCCTCCGTCAGTACTCGGAAATTTAGTTGAATACTTTATTAAAGCAACTGACAATAATAATGCTTCCAAATATTTTCCAACTGATACTCTGAAGTCCAAGTTGTTTTATAAAGTATATGCTAATGATTCTCTTTCAATACAGGATGTTCAATGGTGTCCCAATAACGGTGGTTACTCAGGATTCAACGGAGCATCTGTCAGAGGTGTTGAAGGAATAGTAACGGCAGATACATCAGATATTCGCGCTTTCAGTTTCAGTTCATCAGGAGGCTCGCAGACATCGCCT
>Ga0209450_10000113_pt1 | contig 46104 bp, 38 predicted proteins | sample FrelakmetLWP11LW_FD_187149 | JGI IMG/M metagenome (GOLD analysis project Ga0209450, IMG submission 187149) | Freshwater lake sediment microbial communities from the University of Notre Dame, USA, for methane emissions studies - LWP11 LW (SPAdes)... | ecosystem: Environmental > Aquatic >...
GCTGTCTCCTTTGCCCCGTCGACTGCCAGGATACTGAGATATTCGCTATTAAGGATAAAGCTGTATGGATTATCATTGCACAGCAGTATTCCATTCTTTGATGCAAATGACACAAGCTTTTCATAGAGTTTTATGGAGCCTTTGGTACCGGTAGGCATATGAGGGTAGTTGACCCACATGATTTTCACCTTGCTAAGTCCGCTCTCTTCGATGTTTTTCAGATCGGGCATCCAGCCGGTTTTCTCATCCAGATCGTAATACCTGATCTGGCCGCCAACAAGGCTGGTAACCGATGAGTATGTCGGGTAGCCGGGATTTGGGACCAGCACCTCATCGCCTGGATTTACAAATGCCATGCTTATATGCATTATCCCTTCCTTGCTGCCCATCAGCGGGAGAATCTCGCTTTCGGGATCGAGCTCAACATTGAAATATTTCTTATACCATTCAGCAAAAGCTTTACGGAGAGCAGGGATGCCGGTATAGCTCTGATAGCCATGAATATTCGGTTTTTCTGCCACTTCTCCCAATCGCCTTATGGTGTTTTCCGGGGGAGGCTGATCAGGACTTCCTATGCCAAGATTTATTACATCAGCGCCAGCTTTCCTCATCTGGTCAATCTGCCTGAGCTTCTGCGAGAAATAGTATTCCTGGACGCTGGCGGTCCTGTCTGCCGGTTTAACTTTCATGAAGCTGTTCTCCTTTATTATATATGCCAAGAACCTCGAGGTTTGTGGTGTAATTTTCAAGGACATTTTTTACAAGACCCATATCGTGATCAGGCTTAAGTTCCAGGTCAGCATAGAACATATATTCCCAGTCGCCGCTAAGCCTCGGCACCGACTGGATCTTCGACAGGTTTATATCGAGTTCGGCAAGCCTCACGAGGACGGCTGCGAGGGATCCGGGCTGATGGCCGGCTGAGAAGCATATCGACACTTTATTCCCATCGGTACGTGCATCTTTCTGATCTCCAAGGATCAGGAATCTTGTATAATTCTTCTTGTAGGTTTCAATGCCGGGAGCCAGGATCTCAAGTCCATATATTTCAGCAGCAGCTGCAGACGCAACAGTCCCTACTCCCTTAAGCTTGTTTTCGCTTATATATCTCGCGCTTCCGGCTGTATCGTCTGTTTCCACGAGCATCACACCGCGGAGGTGGCTTAGGTAAGTCATACATTGTGAAAGTGCAATAGGATGGGATCGGATTTCTCTTATTGCTATCAACTGCTGACCGGGCAAAGCCATAAGGTTCTGTTTTACCCTGAGGTTTATTTCGCCGATAATCTTCATGCCGGACTCTCTTATCAGGGTATAATTGGAAAGTATGCTTCCCGATCTGGCATTTTCAATGGCCATTGCCGCGAAATCAGCTTTCCCTTCCTTCACTGCCAGGAGGGTAAGGTCGAATGTTGTGCAGGGAACAATATCTATTGTCTCATCCCCGAAGAATAACCTGGCGGCTACTTCGTGAAAACTTCCTTTTTCTCCCTGGATCGCTGTCCTCATCATATTTGCTTTAAAAAAAAAGTCCCCTTTTCCGGGGACCTTGCATTATATCTTTCATATGAACATATACAACAATCCCTTATCTCTTCTTAAAGAAGCTGAAGTAATAATAAGCGGCAAAGAAGTTGTATACGAAATTCATATTCTTATTAGTTTGGCTTACAAAAGTAGCAGATTTTTTAAAAAAACAACTAAACTGATAAAAAAACTATAAAATATTAACCATAATAATTTAAAATGAGAAGGAAATGAGCTATTATTTAACCGCAAAGATCGCAAAGCGCTTCGTCGCGAAAGCTACTCAGCGAGAAAACGCTAAGTGCGCAAAGGCTCTTACGAAAATGTCTTTGTGTTCTTTGCGTGGATCTACCAGCCGCAGGCTGGCTTTGTGTTCTTCGCGGTTATTTTCTTTTTTTGTGACGGTTTTTCAAACACTCTTCGATTTCTATGAGAGATACCCCCTTTATTTTAAAAAGGATTAACAAGTGATAAATCAAGTCAGCGGCTTCGTTTTTAAAAAGTTCGATATTGTCGTCTTTGGCTTCAATGATCAATTCAACAGCCTCTTCACCGATTTTCTGTGCAGCTTTGTTCAGACCTTTGCTGTAGATCTTGTTCGTATATGAATCCGGAACATTATCTTTAATCCTCTGATTTATAATTTGTTCCAGCTTATACAAGAATCCTTTTACCGCTTCATCACCAAAGCAGGAAATATTTCCGGTATGGCAAACAGGCCCTGCCGGATCGACCTTTATGAGGATGGAATCATCGTCACAGTCTGTTGTTATTTCTTTAACAGACAGGAAGTTTCCTGATGTCTCACCCTTGGTCCAGAGCCGGTTTTTACTTCTGCTGAAAAAGGTCACCTTTCCCTCTTTTCTCGTTTTTTCAAAAGCCTCTTCATTCATAAAGCCGACCATAAGCACCTGAAGGGTTGTATTATCCTGGATTACTGCTGGTAAGAGGCCATTTAATTTACTGAAATTAATATTGTTCATTGCGTTTTGTTTTTTCTCTGTGTTACCCTGTGTCTTCTTTGGATTTTCTCTGTGTAACCAAAAAAAATAAAGAACTTACACAGTTACACAGAGAACCACAGGGTTACACAGAGTCTATATTCTTATTGCTATATTTTCATTCTTCAGATACTGTTTCAATTCTCTTATATCTATCTCCCCGTAATGAAAAATGCTTGCTGCCAGTGCAGCGCTGCAGCCAGTGCTGAAGAAGACATCCCTGAAGTGCTCCATTTTTCCAGCGCCGCCCGACGCAATCACCGGAATATTCACATGCCTGCTTACATCACCGGTGATGTCAAGGGCAAAACCAGCTTTAGTACCATCGTTATTCATCGAAGTCAGAAGTATTTCTCCTGCACCCAGATTTGCCACCTTTTTTGCCCAGTCAAGGGTCATGTAACCGGTTGGCGTGCGACCACCATCGATGAAGACCGTCCAGTAATTCTGATGGTATTTTGTATCGATGGCAACAACAACACACTGGCTCCCGAACTCTCCAGCTATCTTTTTTATAAGCTCAGGGTTTCTGACAGCAGCTGAATTTATGGTTATCTTGTCGGCACCTGCCCTGAGCATAACTGAAACATCTTCAATATTATGAATACCTCCTCCGACTGTGAATGGAATGTTTATTCCGGCAGCAATCCTTTCGACAAGCCCGGCAAGAGCCTGACGGTTTTCGATAGTTGCAGTTATATCGAGAAAGACAAGCTCGTCGGCCCCCTGATCTGCATAAACCTTTGCCAGCTCAACAGGATCACCGGCATCCTTCAGATTGACGAAGTTCACGCCTTTTACCGCCCGTCCGTTCATTATATCGAGACATGGTATTATTCTTCTCTTCAGCATAAATCCTTTAATTCACTTAATTTAATCTTTCCTTCATAAAGTGCCTTGCCGATGATCACTCCCTCGCAACCGGCTTCCTTTATCTCTTTTATATCCTTCATTGACGAAATGCCTCCGCTGGCAATGAGGTTGACCTTTACCGAGCTCAGGATCTCTTTGCAGAGCTCAGTTGCCGGACCCTGCAACATGCCGTCGCGTTTGACATCGGTACAAATCGCATATTTCATTCCAACAGAAGCGTATCGCTGAATGAATTGCACCACATCCTCTTCAGTCTCCTGCTGCCAGCCGTTCACCAAAATCTTCCTGTCTTTTGAATCTGCCCCCAGTATGATCCGCTGATTACCATATTTGGAAAGCCAGCTGAGCACCAGCCCGGGATTGCTTATTGCAATACTTCCGGCAGTCACCTGGCGGGCACCCGAAGTAAATGCAATATCGATATCATGATCCTCTCTTATACCGCCACCGAAGTCAATAGCAAGGTTTGTCAGGCTGGCTATTTTGTCAAGTATCCTGTAATTTGTTATCATTTTGTTTCTTGCTCCGTCAAGATCAACGACATGAATATATCTGATTCCGTTGTCCTCCATCTCCTTAGCAACCTCAACCGGATCCTCATTATAAATCTTCTGCGTGGAGAAATCTCCGCGGGTGAGCCTGACGCATTTTCCCCCAATTATATCGATGGCCGCAATAATCCTCATAGCTCCAGGAAGTTCTTTAGTATTAATTCACCGGTGCCTGCTGACTTCTCCGGATGGAACTGTGTTGCATAGAAATTATCCTTTTGCATTGCAGCGCTGAAAGGCAGAATATAGTCACAAACGGCTGTTGTGCAGGAAGATATCTCCGGATAATAACTATGCACATAATAAACATCATCTTCAGGTGAGACGCCTTCGAAAAGCAATCCCCGCAGTGAAAAAAAATTGTTCCAGCCAATATGCGGAACGGTGTCGATCTGTGGAAAAAGCCTGACGTCAGAGTCAAATATTCCAAGACATTTCGTATCTCTCTCTTCCGAGTACCTGCACATAAGCTGCTGCCCGAGACATATCCCCAGCACGGGCTGTTTCAGCGAAATTATAAGCTCATCAAGGTCTCTCTCCCTGAGGTACTTCATCGCGGAACCTGCTTCACCGACGCCTGGCAATATAACCTTTTGAGCTCCTGAAATCTCATAAGCGTCTTCAGTAATGATGCTCGTGTAACCCAGCCTCGTAAGGGCATTCTGAACAGATCGGACATTACCGGCATTATATCTTATTATTGCTATCATAGTTTTCCTTTCGTCGATGGCATGTCAAAGCTATCAGTCAGTTTTACGGCTCTCTTCATGACTCTTGCAAATGCCTTGAAAACAGCTTCGATCTTGTGATGCTCATTGGTCCCTTCTGCTTTTATGTTGAGATTGCATTTTGCACTATCGCTGAAAGACTTAAAGAAGTGAAAGAACATTTCTGTTGGCATTTCGCCGATCTTTTCCGATGTAAAATTCACTTCCCATACCAACCAGGGCCTTCCGCCGAGATCCACTGCGACCTGTGCAAGGCAGTCATCCATTGGAAGGACGAAGCTATACCTCTCAATTCCCTTTTTGCTGCCGAGAGCTTTTCTGAAAGCCTCACCAATACATATTGCCATGTCTTCGATAAGGTGATGCCCATCCATCCCGGAGTCGCCTTTAGCTTCGATTGTAAGATCAAAACTCCCGTGGCGCGCGATCTGGTCAAGCATATGATTGAAAAAGGCGATCCCTGTATTTATCCGGCTTTTTCCTGTACCGTCAAGATTTAGAGCTATGCTTATATCTGTTTCTCCTGTTTTCCTTTTGACGGTTGCTATCCGAGGCTTTGACAGGAGAAAATTGCAGATTTCATTCCAGTCGTTTGTAGAAAAGACTGCATCTTCATTGAATGCTGAATTGAAATAAATTGAATTGCACCCCAGGTTCTTTGCGAGTTCCACATCTGTAAGACGGTCGCCTATAACGTATGAATTTTCCATATCCACACCTGTTGCCAGATATTTCACCAGCATTGATGTTCCGGGCTTCCTTGTGGGGGCATTCTCTTCCGGAAAAGTTCTGTCGATGAATATCTCAGCAAATTCAACTCCTTCATCCTTTAATATCCGGAGCATCTTGTTATGCGAAGGCCAGAAGGTCTCTTCAGGAAAGGAAGGAGTCCCAAGCCCATCCTGGTTGGTAACCATCACAAGTTCAAAATCGGTCTCGCGTGCAATCCTTGCCAGTCCTGATATTGCGCCGGGTATGAACCTGAATTTCTCCAGGCTGTCAACCTGAAAATCCTCCGGCTCGGTAAGTATCGTTGCATCCCGGTCTATAAACAGTACTTTCTTCATAGTTCTTTTTCCTTTAATGCTTTAAGCAGCCTGTCATTTTCTCTCTTAGTGCCAATCGTTATCCTCAGGCAGTTCTTTGCCAAGCTGTTTCTGTTTCTAACAATTATTTTATTATCGGCCAGATAATTATAAATTGCATCTGCATCGTCAACCTTTACAAGAAGAAAATTTGCATCCGAAGGCCAGACCTTTTTTACTATCCGGATTTTTTTCAGGTCTACTGCCATCCTATTGCGCTCCGATCTTATTTTTCTTACCTGTCCGTTAAAATAGCTTCTGTTTGCGATCCTCCTCAATATCGTCTTCTGATTGACGGTACTTATATTATATGGTGGTTTTACCTTATTGAAATACCTGACAATTTCTTCCGAAGCGAAAGCTATTCCCACTCTTACGGAGGCAAGACCATATGCCTTGCTGAATGTCTGCATAACTATCAGGTTTGGATACCTGCCGAGCGAATCCTTCATCGAATAATTGTCGGCAAAATCTATATATGCTTCATCGATAAGGACAATTCCGGAGAACCTGTAAATGATCCTTTCCAGCGTGACCCTGTTCATGCAATTGCCTGTAGGATTGTTCGGCGAACAAATAAGGATGAGCTTCAGATTCTTATCCGAAAGGGCAGGAGTCAGACTCTTTAAATCGATCTGGAAATTTTCATCGAGCGGAATCGTGATCATCTTTATGTCATTTACTGCAGCCGATACCTGGTACATCCCGTAAGACGGAGTGAAGGTAAGGGCTTTATCAGTTCCCGGATTGCAGAAGATCCTGAAGGAGAGGTCAATTATTTCATCACTTCCATTCCCCAGGAAAATATTCTCCGCCGGGATACCCTTTATTCTGCTTACAACTTTCTTAAGCTCGTTCTGATATGGGTCAGGGTAACGGTTCAATGTCCCGAAGGGATTCTCATTGGCATCAAGGAAAATACCCTCCTTACCCTTATAGTCATCGCGTGCACTTGAATAGGGGGTAAGTAGCCTTACGTTGGGCCGGACAAACTTATCGAGATCAAACATTACCAATGTTTTTTAATCTGATGGATACAGCATTCTTATGACCTGCAAGGTTTTCTGCCTCGGCCATTGCTTCGACTGCAGGAGCAATACCGGCAAGACCTTCTCCGGAAAGCTCCTGAAAGGTCACCTTTTTCACAAAGCTGTCGACAGATACGCCACTGAAAGTCTTTGCAAATCCGTTTGTCGGAAGTGTGTGGTTCGGACCTGATGCATAGTCGCCGGCGCTTTCGCAGCTGTACCTGCCAATGAATACCGATCCTGCATTAATAACTTTTTCAGCAAGTACACCGGCATCTTTGGTGTTGATTATCAGATGTTCAGGTGCATATTTGTTGCTGAATTCGAGACACTCATACTTATCTGCCAGAAGGATTGCCAGGCTGTTCAGAAGAGAATGGCCGGCGATACTTTTCCTGGGAAGCTGCTGAAGCTGGCTTTCTATTTCATCCTTGACCTTAACCATCAGTTCCCGGTCGTCGGTGAGAAAAACCACCTGACTGTCGGGTCCGTGCTCTGCCTGAGAGAGCAGATCGGATGCCACAAAAGCAGGATCTGCTGATTTATCTGCAATTACCAGCACTTCGCTTGGACCTGCGGGCATGTCAATTGTAACACCTTCGGACTGGACTGTTTCCTTGGCCTTGGTAACGTACTGGTTGCCGGGTCCGAATATCTTATCCACCTTTGGAATCGTTTCCGTTCCATAAGCCATGGCAGCTATTGCCTGAGCACCGCCTGCCTTGTATATTTCGGTAATTCCGGTAAGCCCGGCAGCATAAAGCACAAGTGGATTTATTTTTCCGCCTGCATCCGGAGGAGTGCAGATTATCACCCTTCTGCAACCGGCAATCTTTGCAGGAATTGAGAGCATCAGAACGGTGGAAAAAAGAGGTGCACTGCCGCCAGGGATATAGAGACCTACCTTATCGACAGGTATATTTTTTCTCCAGCACTTTACACCTGGCATAGTTTCAATGACCCCGGTTTCGCATATATGAGCCCGGTGGAATTTTTCTATATTCTGCTTTGCTGTTGTGATAGCTTTTTTAAGCTTTTCAGGGATCAGCCCTGCGGCCTCTTCCAGTTCTTCCGGCGTGACTTTAATATCGAAAATATCCACCCTGTCGAATTGTTTTGAGTATTCGCGTATTGCTTTGTCACCTTCTGCTTTTACTCTTTGAAGGATAGTTCTTACAGGCTTGTCGAGATTCGGGATATCGAGGAGCGGACGCTTGCAGAGTCCTGACCAGGTATCTTTCGGAGGGTATAAAATGTTTTCCATCATTTAATCATTTTTTCGATTGGTATTACGAGAATTCCTTCTGCACCGGCGCTTTTCAGCTGGTTTATCCTTTCCCAGAACTCATCTTCCCTTACCACCGAATGAAGGCTGCACCATCCTTTTTCAGCAAGAGGAAGAATTGTAGGACTCTTCATCCCGGGGAGGATTTTACAAATTTCCGGGATTGCTGATTCAGGTGCATTGAGAAGTATATATTTGTTTTCCCCGGCGCTTTTTACTGCCCTTATCCTGAAAAGAAACTTGTCAAGAATTTTCTTTTTCTCTGCGGAAAGCTTCTTATTCCCGATGATCACAGCCTGGCTTTTCAGTATCGATGTCACTTCACGTAAGCCATTGGTCAGCAACGTACTGCCAGAGCTTACAATATCGCAGACAGCATCGGCGAGACCAATTCCGGGAGCGATCTCCACGCTCCCGCTGATCTCTTCGATCTCGGCTTTTATACCATTTTTCGTGAGGTATTCGGATAAAAGCCTTGGATAGCTGGTAGCCACCTTTTTATTATTGAAGTATTCGGGTCCGGGATAATTTTCTTCCTTGGGAATTGCGAGGCTCAGCCGGCACTGGGCAAAACCGAGCTTTTCGATAATAGAGACATCCTTGTTTTTCTCGAAGACCATATTTTCGCCAATGATGCCGATATCGACAACCTGCTGTTCGACATACTGGGGAATATCGTCATCGCGGAGAAAGAGTATCTCAACCGGGAAATTGACAGCTCTTGTTTTAAGGACACCTGTTCCGTTGGAGAATTTTATGCCGCACTCTTCGAGCAGCCTGTGCGAATTTTCGCTCAGGCGCCCGCTTTTCTGGATTGCAATTTTCAGTTCACTCATTTCCTGTTAAAATAAAAAAACCCGCCTGATCTGCTCAGACGGGTTCATGATATTGTTGTCAGCTATATACATCATTAACACCTCGCCTGAGGGCAAGTATGAGAATGATGGTGCTGTAATAATCCGGTGTACATTTCTTTATAAAATTCAGACAAATATAGCAATATTTTAATAATTGCAAGAAAAAATGAGTGATAATAGTTGAATTGAAAGATAATTCTCATTATTTGGTAGTACGTTTTGGAGATTCCTCATTTTGTCCCGATTTCTCGGGACTCCATTCGGAATTCCGAGCAGAGCGAGGAATCTCCAACCTGGTATCAAAAACCTTATTATGTCATTCCGAGCGGAGGAAGGAATCTCGCTACCTTATGACTATTCTTAATAGATTTAAATAAGCAACCTTTGGGAGAATCAAACTGTCTCAATAATATTGACCGACCTGAAAATACAAATACATAAACTATGAAAAAAATCTTCATCGTTTTCATCTTATTGTTTTTCTCAATGCTGGCTTCTTCACAGGTTATAACAATCAATCACAACTGCACTCAGATAAAGCAGATCCCTGAATCTGCTATTCTGGCTGCGAAGTCGAAATTGCACATCGCATACGGACACACTTCACATGGCAGTCAGCTTACAGATGGTATGACCGGATTGGTGACCTTCATGAACGGACTGGGTTATCCGAATAATCTTTATGCCTGGAATAACGGCGGTACCAGCGGAGCCCTCGACCTGCATGATTATGCAATGGGAGGGGACGTTGGTTATTATCCCGACTGGGTGAACAATACCCGTACTTATCTTGGCACTCCGGATCCGGGTACCGGAAGAGGGACCGGAGCAAATGCAGATGTCAATGTGATAATATGGTCGTGGTGCGGACAGGTCACTTCAACATATACCTCGGGTTTGCTAAACACAAATTATCTGAACCCCATGGCACAGCTTGAAACAGATTATCCCGGCATCAAATTCATTTATATGACCGGTCATCTCGACCATTCTGTCGATGCAAATAACAAGGCAGCAAACCAGGCAATCAGGGATTTTTGCACAGCCAACAACAAGATACTTTATGATTTTGCCGATATTGAAAGTTATAATCCGGATAAAGTATATTTCCAGTATGCAGGCGACGACTGCAGTTACTATTCTTCGACAGGAACCCTGCTCGGGAACTGGGCAACCGAATGGCAAAACACCCATACTGTAAATGTCGGGTGGTATAGCTGTAGTTCTGCTCATTCACAGCCTCTCAACGCAAATCAGAAAGCATATGGGGCGTGGTGGCTCTGGGCCCGGCTTGGCGGCTGGAATGGCATACCAACAGGAATAAGGGATCTGGGTTCAGACATAAAACCGGTGTCAACATATCCGAATCCTTCATCAGGAAGGATTACACTGAAATCTATTGATAATCAGGTATATTCAATAGAAGTATTTAATGTTATCGGTAATAAGATATTTTCTGTTTCCGACATTTCCCTTCTGACATCAGGCCAGATAGACCTGTCAGATCAGCCAAAAGGATTATATCTGATGAAGATCAGCGGGAACTCAAAAACCTACGTTGAAAAGATCATAATCCGGTATTGAAATATGGTTTTAGATATCACTTTTCTTCTCCTCGGATTCGGACTTCTTATAATTGGCGCCAACTGGCTGGTGGATGGCTCCTCCTCTCTTGCAAAAAAGTTCAGGGTATCCGATCTTGCGATCGGATTGACGGTTGTTGCATTCGGGACATCAACACCTGAGCTGGTAGTAAACATTTTTGCAGCAGTCGAGGGTCACCATGATATAGTATTCGGGAATATCCTGGGAAGCAACAACTTCAATCTTCTTTTTATTCTGGGAGTTGCCGGACTGATTACACCCCTTGTTGTTAAATCGAGAACTGTTTGGAAAGAAATACCACTCTCGTTTGCTGCCCTTCTTCTTCTTTTTCTGATAGCCAACGACTTCCTGATTCCGGAACAGAACCTTCTTTCAAGAATTGACGGACTTATCCTTCTTGCCATATTTCTATTCTTCCTGTTCTATGTCTTCACACAGGTGAAAACAGATGTTGAGGTTCACAGGGATTATAAAGAAATGTCAACCCTAAAGATCATAGCTCTTATAACCTTAGGATTAGGCGGTCTGGTTGCAGGCGGAAGACTTGTTGTTGTTAATGCGGTCGATCTCGCAACAGATATGGGTGTTAGTGAAAAGATCATTGGATTGACTATTGTTGCAGCAGGGACCTCTCTGCCGGAACTTGTGACATCAGTGATCGCAGGAATAAAGAAAAACAACGATATTGCCATTGGTAATATAGTCGGCTCAAATATCTTCAATATTGTTTTTATACTTGGTGTAAGCGCAATTCTCCGGCCACAGGAATACAACCCGGCATTTAATACCGATATATTTATGGTTGCATTCGGAACCGTGTTCCTTTTCTTTGTAATGTTTGCAGGGAAAAGACACAGACTCGACAGATGGGAGGCAGGAGTAATGCTTCTGATCTATATCGGTTATACGTTATTCCTGATAAAAGTGGAAATATAGTTATCAGTGTCAGATCTTTTCAGCCACCAGGTCGCCAACCTCTGTCGTTGAATATCCCATTTTCCCTGCACCCATGTCTTTCAGTTTATTAGCTGTGACATACATTACGGAATTTTCGATGGCTTTGGCAGCTTTATTCTCTCCCAGGTGATCGAGCATCATGCTGCCGCATGAAATTGATGCCAAAGGATTAATGACATTCTTCCCGGTATATTTTGGAGCAGAACCACCTATTGGTTCAAACATCGAAACACCTTCAGGATTTATATTGCCTCCTGCCGCAATACCCATTCCTCCCTGTGTAATAGCTCCGAGGTCAGTTATAATGTCTCCAAACATATTGGTGGTGACTATGACGTCGAACCATTCAGGATTCTTTACCATCCACATGCAGGTTGCATCCACGTGGTAATATTCACGTATGATATCCGGATATTCGGTCTCGCCTATCTCATGGAAGGCCCTTTCCCAAAGGCCAAATACATAAGTCAGAACGTTCGTTTTTCCGCAAAGCGCCAGCGTATTCTTTTTCTTCCTTTTCCTTGTATAATCAAAAGCGTATCGAAGGCACCGTTCAACCTGCATGCGGCTGTAAACCATATTCTGGATGGCAACCTCATGCGGGGTTCCTTTCATTGTAACCCCGCCGCTGCCGGTATATACATCGCCTGTATTTTCTCTCACAACCACGTAGTCAATATGCTCAGGACCCTTATCTTTCAGAGGCGTTGCAACTCCCGGATATAGTTTTATTGGTCGGAGATTGATATACTGATCCAGTTCAAACCGCAATCTCAGCAGAATTCCTTTTTCCAGAATACCAGGTTTAACATCAGGATGTCCAATAGCACCAAGAAAAATTGAATCGAACTTCTTCAGCTCTTCTGCTGCAGATTCAGGAAGCACTTCTCCGGTTCTCAGGTACCGTTCTCCTCCAAAATCAAATTCTTCATAGTTTAAATTGAAACCAAATTTTGAAGCGGCTGCACTAAGCACTTTCCTGCCCTCCCTGACAACTTCCGGACCTGTTCCGTCTCCCGGAATTACAGCAATATTGTAAGTTTTACCCATATTGGATTTTTAATTAAATGTTATCGTTTATGTTAATCAGAATTTTCCTTCCGGCCATCTTCTCGTTATTCTCAATAATATTCAGCATCTTCTCAGTTGCCTTTATTGCCGATTCGGTCTGGTCAGCATCAAGGCCTTTGGTCTTGAATTCCTTTCCATGCAGGTTCCAGGTTATAACTGTATCAACAAGGGCGTCAGTCTTTCCACCGGGAGGGATGGATACCTGGTAGTCGGTAAGCAGCGGTAGCTGTTTCCCGAGCCGGTCATAGATCACACGCAATGCCTTCATGAAGGCATCATACTGGCCATCGCCTGAGGATGTCTCCTGGTACAGATCACCGTCGATCTCAATCTGAACGCTGGCGAACGGCTTTAGCCCGTAGGAGAGAGAAAGTGAGTAGTTCTTTATGAATATTTTATAATCAGTAGTATCAGAGCCAAGCACATCTGAAATTATAAACGGAAGGTCCTCGGTTGTGACGTTTTCCTTCTTGTCTCCAAGCTCTATGACTCTCTGGGTTATCTTTTCAATCGATTCCGGGCTGAGCGATAATCCGAACTCCTCCAGATTCTTCTTTATCGTCGCTTTACCTGACTGTTTGCCGAGAGCATATTTCCGCCTTCTTCCGAATCTTTCCGGAAGAAGATTATTATAATACAGATTATCCTTACTGTCTCCGTCGGCATGGACACCGGATGTCTGTGTGAAAACATTTTCCCCGATGACAGGTTTATTGACAGGGATGCGTATCCCGCTGAAAGTTTCCACGATCCTGCTTGCCCTGGTAATCTCAAACTCATTGACCCCTGTTTCGGCTCCGAGCTGGTCGCGAAGGACTCCAATAACACTTGACAGAGGAGCGTTGCCGGCTCTTTCCCCGAGTCCGTTAATTGTGGTGTGTATCCCTTTGACCCCTGCCTTCACCGCCGCAAAGACATTGGCTACTGCAAGATCGTAATCGTTATGCGGGTGAAAATCAAAGTGAATATCGGGATATCTGTCCACGATCTTTTTACAGAAATCATATGTCTGCTCAGGATTAAGAATGCCAAGCGTATCGGGAAGCATGAACCTTTCTATATGATCATCCTTCAGGGAATCGAGCATAAAGAGTACATATTCTTCAGAATAGATCATCCCGTTCGACCAGTCCTCGAGATATATATTCACCTGCATATCAGCAGATTCTGCTTTTCTGATTATTTCCCTGATATCTGCCACATGTTTTTCGGGTGTTTTCCTGAGCTGCTTTTCAAGGTGACGCAGCGAGCCCTTGCACAGCAGGTTTATTACCTTTCCGCCGGCATCCCTGATCCAGTTCAGTGAGACATCCCCATCGACAAATCCGAGCACCTCAACCTTATTGTGAAGATTGTTGTGACGTGCCCATTCTGTTATCTGCCTGATTGCTTCAAACTCACCTGATGACACTCTTGCCGAGGCCACCTCTATGCGGTCGACTTTCAGGTCCTTGAGAAGCAGCTTTGCAATGTGAAGCTTCTCCAGCGGTGAATACGAGACCCCCTGGGTCTGTTCTCCATCGCGAAGGGTAGTATCCATTATTTCGACTTTCATATCTTCAGTGTGTTTCTGAATTCATATGCAGTGATCATATCTTTGATACTCAGCAGGTAATCTATATCATCAAGTCCTTTCATCATACATTCCTTCTTATAGGGATTGATCTCAAAGCTTGCGGATCGTACATCAGGAAGAATTGTGATTGATTGTCTTTCAAGGTCAATCCTGACCCTGGTTTTAGGATCTTTCTTTATCAGTTCAAGCATATCACTCAGGTAATCATCGGGAACCATCACAGGAAGAAGTCCGTTGTTAAGGGCATTATTCCTGAATATGTCGGCAAAAAAGCTTGAAACGACTGCCCTGAAGCCATAGTCGGAAATTGCCCATACGGCATGCTCTCGACTTGACCCGCAGCCGAAATTCTTTCCGGCAACAAGTACCTGCCCGGTGATTGCCGGATCATTAAGAACGAAATCATTATTGGGTTTTCCTGATTTGTCAAACCTCCAGTCGCGAAACAGGTTTTGTCCGAATCCTGCGCGTGATGTAGCGGTCAGAAACCTGGCCGGAATTATCTGATCTGTGTCGACATTCTCAACCGGAAGAGGAATGCATGTAGACTCCAGTATTTCAAATTTTACTTTCTGCATAGTTGTATTGTTAATCATTTAACAGCTCTCTTGGATCAGTTATCCTTCCGGTAACGGCCGCCGCCGCAGCAGTAAGCGGACTCGCAAGGAGTGTTCTTGCTCCCGGTCCCTGACGTCCTTCGAAATTCCTGTTTGATGTTGAAACTGCATATTTCCCTGCCGGCACTTTGTCCTCATTCATTGCCAGGCAGGAAGAGCATCCCGGCTGACGCAGCTCAAATCCTGCATCCCTGAGTATTTCCGTCAGACCTTCAGTTTTTGCCTGCTGTTCGACGCGTTTTGATCCCGGAACAATCAGCGCGGTGATCCCTGGAGCTTTTTTTCTGCCTTTAACGAGTCCTGCAAAAGCCCTGATGTCTTCAATCCTTCCGTTTGTACAGCTTCCGACAAAGACATAATCTATTGCATGTCCAAGTAATTTCATTCCCGGCCTGAATCCCATATAATTGAGTGATTTAAGGAAAGAGGATGTGTTATCTCCTTCAGGAATTGACTCATCAATTCCCATTCCCATGCCTGGATTTGTACCGTAAGTTATCATGGGTCTGATGTTTGAGGCATTGAATTCCAGCTCCTTGCCGAAAACCGTTCCCTCATCGCTTTTCAGAATTCTCCAGCGTAACAGCATTGATTTAAAATCATGCCGGTTTGCTATTGCCGGTATATTGTTCAGGTATGAGTAGGTAGTATGATCGGGTGCTATCAGTCCTCCGCGGGCGCCCATCTCGATGCTCATGTTGCAGACGGTCATCCTTTCCTCCATGCTCATCGAGGTGATGGCTGATCCTGCATATTCAACAAAATATCCGGTGGCCCCTCCTGAAGTGATCTGTGAGATTATGTAAAGTATCAGGTCCTTGGCTGTGACACCTTTGCCAAGACTTCCGTGTACTTGTATCCTCATGGTCTTCGGTTTTACCTGGAGGATGCACTGTGTGGCCAGTACCATTTCCACCTCACTTGTTCCAATGCCAAAAGCGATTGTTCCAAACGCTCCGTGAGTCGCTGTATGACTGTCGCCGCATACTATTGTCATCCCGGGCAGAGTGTAGCCCAGCTCTGGTCCGATGACATGCACGATCCCGTTTTTCTGATGATTGGGTCCGAAATACTCAATGCCGGATTCCCTGCAGTTTTCTGCAAGCTTGTTCACCTGGTTGCGTGAAAGCTCATCCCTGATAGGCAGATGCTGATCAACAGTCGGTATGTTATGATCAGCTGTAGCCAGAGTTCTATTCGGACGAAGGACCGGGATACCCCTTGCTCTCAGACCATCAAATGCCTGGGGGCTGGTCACTTCATGAAGATAGTGCTGATCGATGTACATTACGTCAGGTCCGTCTTCTACAGAACGGACCACATGACTGTTCCATATCTTGTCAAATATTGTTTGAGGTGTCATTTGATCTTTGCTATTGCGTCTATAAATGCTTCCACTGAAGCTGTTATGATATCCGTATTGGTGCCGAAACCATAATATATCTTTCCCTCGTGTTCAACCTGTACATGGACTTTTCCCAGGTCGTCGCTTCCCTTGGTAATAGCCTGTATCAGGAACTCATCGAGTAGTACCGTCTTGCTTATCAGATGCTTGACAGCAGTGAAGGCGGCGTCTATAGGTCCGTTTCCTGATGAGGTCGAAGTGTGAATTTCACCATTGATCCTTATTCCGACAGTTGCAACAGGAATTGCGGATTTACCGCAGGTAACCTGCAGGAGCTCGAGCTTAAGTGCTTTCTCTCCCTGGGCAACTTCACCCATCAGTATCCTGATATCCTCATCGTTGATCTCCTTCTTTTTATCGGCAAGAAGCAAAAAACGATGATAGATCTCATCAAGCTCCTCCTTGCCGGGAGTAAATCCGAGCTGTTCAAGCCTGTGGTTCAGAGCTGCCCTTCCGCTGCGTGCGGTAAGTATTATCGATGATTCCCTGATCCCGACTTCCACCGGATCGATGATCTCATAATTCTCCCTGTTCTTCAGCACACCATCCTGGTGAATTCCTGAAGAATGTGAAAAGGCATTCCTCCCGACGATGGCTTTATTCGCCTGAACAGGCATGCTCATGAGGGTCGATACGAGGCGGCTGGTGCTGAAAATAAGCTTCGTGTTGATATCTGTCCTGAGCTTCAGGTCGTGGTGGCTTTTAATTATCATCGCAACCTCTTCGAGTGATGTATTGCCTGCTCTTTCGCCAATGCCGTTGATGGTCACCTCTGCCTGCCTTGCTCCGTTGATTACTCCCATCATTGTATTGGCTGTGGCCATCCCGAGATCATTATGGCAATGAGTCGAGATAACAGCCTTGTCTATATTGGGAACATGCTCAATAAGATAGCGGATCTTTGCTCCATATTCCTCGGGCAGGCAGTAACCTGTTGTATCCGGAATATTTACTACGGTAGCGCCGGCTTTTATAACTGCCTCTATTACCCTGGCGAGGTATTTGTCGTCGCTTCTGCCTGCATCCTCTGCATAGAATTCAACGTCTTCAACGAACTTCTTCGCATATTTAACCGCATCGGCTGCTCTTTTTATTATCTCTTCCGGGGTTGTCCTGATCTTGTACTTGATATGAAAAGGAGAGGTGCCTATCCCTGTGTGTATCCTTTTCTTCTTTGCATACTGAAGAGCTTCGGCTGCAACCTCTATGTCCTTTTTTACGGCACGTGTCAGAGCGCAAACAACAGGATTTGTAACCACTTTTGAGATCTCCACTACTGAATTGAAATCTCCCGGGCTCGATATGGGGAAACCTGCCTCAATAACATCGACGCCAAGCTCTTCAAGCGCCTTTGCCACCTGGATTTTTTCAATTGTATTCAGCTGGCAGCCCGGAACCTGTTCTCCATCACGCAGGGTCGTGTCGAAAATAATGACTTTATCGTTCATCTCTTTACTGTTTGGTAATGAATTATTTCTTTGCAGGTCTTAGCTTTCTCACAGCAGCTCCTGCTCTCCACAGCTCATTAGAACCCAGCTCCTTAAGCTCTGCATCGAGCAGTTCCTTGTAATTTTGAGCCCCTGTGGATTTGAGAACCCTTTTGCATTCTTCACCCGATTTGACTCTTTTATATAGTTTTTTAAAAACAGGCAGAGTAGCTTTCATGAACTGTGGTCTCCAGTCGAGGGCTCCTCGCTGGGCCGTGGCGCTGCAATTGGCGTACATCCAGTCCATGCCGTTCTCATCAACAAGCCGTATCAGGCTCTGTGTCAGCTCTTCGACAGTCTCGTTGAATGCTTCGGAAGGTGAATGGCCATTGTCGCGGAGCACTTTATACTGTGCATCCATTATACCGGCCAGGGCGCCCATAAGTACGCCGCGCTCTCCTGTCAGGTCACTGTATACCTCCTTTTCAAAAGTGGTGGGGAAGAGATAGCCAGATCCTATTGCGATTCCAAGTGCCAGTGCACGGTCTTCTGCCTTTCCAGTGAAATCCTGAAACACAGAATAGCTTGAATTGATTCCTGCTCCGGCAAGGAAATTACGCCTTACGCTTGTCCCGGAACCTTTTGGTGCACAGAGAATCACATCTATATCAGCAGGAGGCACCACACCAGTATGCTCCTTATAAGTTATGGAAAAGCCATGTGAGAAATAAAGTGCCTTACCCTTTGTGAGGTGAGGTTTAATTTTCGGCCAGAGTGTCCTCTGCGCAGCATCGGAGACCAGATACTGGATTATAGTTCCCTTATCAGCAGCCTGTTCAACCGGGAAGAGGCTCTCACCCGGTACGAAACCATCTCTGAGGGCTTTATCCCAGTCGGCTTTGAATTCAGGAGCCTGACCAACGATAACATTGATGCCGTTCTCCTTCATGTTCATAGCCTGTGCCGGTCCCTGGACACCGTAACCTATTACAGCGACCACTTCGTTTTTAAGTACTTCCCGGGCCTTTGAAAGAGGAAATTCCTCCCTTGTAACTACATTCTCAACGACTCCGCCAAAATCAATTTTTGCCATGATATTTATTTTTAATTTGTACTATTTCTTTTATTTTTTGTCTTCGGTCTTCGGTCTTCGGTCTTCGGTCTTCAGTCTTCCGTCTTCTTTCTTTGGTCTTTTATCTTGTGTCTTGTGTCTTTACCTAGCTTCAACTTCTTCCGGTTTCACCCTGTTAGCCTCATCCATCTCCTGCAGGTATGAATTCAGCTCACGTACCTGTTTGGTAATCGCCACCCTTCCCGAGCGTGCAAACTGCAGCACTCCGTAGGGCTCGAGATGTTCAAGCAGTTCGCTTATCTCTGCCTTATGACCAGTCTTTTCAAGGACTATATATTCCGGTGAAACTTCCAGTATCCTGGCATGGTGTGTCCTTAGAACATGGTCGATGACGTTTCCCGACATCATGCCTTTAGTGGTAACCTTGATAAGTGCTATTTCCTGGTAGATTATTTCTTCGGAAGAGTGAACAAACACTTTCAGAACATCCACCAGCTTTTCCATCTGCTTGGCAACTTTTCTTATCATTTCTGGAGTCGTCTTCACAACGAGTGTCAGAAGATGAACTCCTTTTACAGCCGATTCGGAAGCAGTTATGCTTTCGATATTTATCTGTCTTCTTGTAAGGATTATAGTGATCTGGTTAAGTATCCCTATATGATCCTCACTGAATAATGATATTGTATACTCTTGTTTTCCCATTGTTTTTTGTGTTTTTCTCTGTGGCTCTCTGTGGTTCTCCGGATTTCCTCTGTGTAAGTTCTTAATTTCTTTTTAGTTACACAGAGATGTTATCCTTTATAGTTTAGTGTCACTTCTGATACTGATGCTCCGGGTTCTACCATTGGAAGAACGTTGCCTTCCTTTTCTATTTGTATGTCAAGAAGATAAGGACCTTGTGCAGCAAGCATTCCGGACAGCGATTTCTTAAGCTCATCTCTATTTACAACCTTTTTGGCCGGAATGCTGAATCCACCTGCTATTGCGACGAAATCGGGATTGACAAGCTCGGTTGAGGCATAACGCTTCTTGAAGAACATGTCCTGCCATTGCCTTACCATTCCCAGAAAGCTGTTATTGAGAATTATTATTTTCACGGGTATTTTATAATGAAGGATTGTTCCCAGCTCCTGGATTGTCATCTGGAATCCTCCATCGCCCAGGAAAGCTATTACCTGCTTGTCGGGCCGGCCTGTTTTGGCCCCGACTGCTGCGGGAAGTCCAAATCCCATTGTTCCCATACCACCGGATGTCACAAGTGAATTTGGCTCGGTGAATTTGTAATATCGTGCAGCCGACATCTGATTCTGTCCGACATCAGTGACGATAATAGCGTCTCCTTTTGTCAGCTCCGATACCAAGCTTACCACTTCACCCATTCTTATATCACCTTCCTCAGGCCGTGTTTCTGATTTGATTACCCTGTCATATTCAGTCTTATCACAGATCCTGAATTCCCTTATCCAGGATTCGTGAGAACTCTTTTTAACCAACGGTATCAGAGCTTCAAGCACCTCCTTTGCATCATTATGTATCTCGAGATCGACCTGAACATTCTTATTTATTTCCGCATCATCGATCTCGATGTGTATTATACGCGCCTGCTTTGCATATTTTTTCAGGTTGCCGGTAACGCGGTCGTCAAACCGCATACCTATTGCAATGATGAGGTCAGCCTCGTTGGTCAGAAGGTTGGGACCATAGTTGCCATGCATCCCGAGGAAACCTGTATAGAGCCTGTGTCCGGCAGGGAATGAGGAAAGTCCGAGCAGGGTGACGGCGACAGGAATGCCTGTTTTCTCGGCAAATGCCATCAATTCCTTTTCGGCTCTGGAGATAAGGACTCCGTGCCCTGCAAGTATCAGCGGCTTTTCTGCATGATTGATCATGATGGCTGCAGATTCTATTGACCTTGTATGCAAGGGAATATGAGGGTTATAGGCTCTCAGGTATGTACACTTTTTATATTTGTACGACAATTTCTCGATCTGTGCATCTTTTGTTACATCGATCAGAACAGGACCGGGTCGGCCGGTTGTCGCAATATAGAATGCCCTGGCTATTGCGTCGGGAATGTCCTCTGATTTCTTGACCTGGCAATTCCATTTTGTAACAGGCATGGAGACACCCAGAATATCAGTTTCCTGGAAAGCATCCGATCCTATAAGGCTTGAGACAACCTGTGCAGTGATGAATATCACCGGTACAGAATCCAGGTAAGCATTGGCAATCCCTGTTATAAGATTGGTTGAACCGGGCCCTGAAGTGGCGAAGCAAACTCCGGGTTTTCCCGTTACCATTGCATATGCCTGGGCGGCATGGGCCGCACCCTGCTCATGACGTGTAAGTATATGGTTCAGCTTATCCTCAAAGTCGAGCAGCTTATCGTAAACCGGCATAATGGCTCCTCCGGGATAACCAAAAATGGTATCCACACCTTCTGTTATCAGGGACCTCAGCAGCGCTTCCGCACCTGTCACCTGCTCAACACCGTTTACTTTAACTGCTTCCTGTTGTGTTTCTATCTTGCCTTTCATATTCTCTTGTTTATTGTATTTTTAGTCATGCAGTCATGCAGTCATGCAGTCATGCAGTCTTTGTTCTTCTCACTTTCTCCTTTCTCCTTTAACCTTTCTCCTTTAACCTTTCTCCTTGTGTCTTGTATCTTGTATCTTGTATCTTGTTTCTTTCATATTATTCTCACTGCTCCTTTATCTGCAGAGCTTACAGTTGCCGCATAAGCCCTGAGCGATGCCGGGATCTTACGATCCCTTTTCGACGGTTTGAATGCTTTCTGACCTTTTGCCTCTTCTTGCTTTCTCCTTTGATTTAGTTCATTGTCAGAAAGTTTTACATTAATAGTTCTCCCAGAGATATTGATTTCGATAATGTCGCCATTCCTTAGAAGTGACAATCCGCCTTTCGCTGCTGCCTCAGGGGATACATGTCCTATGGACAAGCCCGATGTTCCCCCGGAGAATCTGCCATCAGTTATCAGAGCACATTTTTTACCCAGTCCCCGTGATTTTAGATAGGAGGTGGGATACAGCATCTCCTGCATGCCGGGACCCCCTTTCGGGCCTTCGTACCTTATTATTACTGCATCGCCAGCTTTGACCTTACCATCAAGTATGCCATCTGCTGCCTCTTCCTGTGATTCAAAAACAATAGCAGGTCCTGAAAAGGAAAAAAGCTCCGGATCGACGCCTGCTGTCTTTACGATGCAGCCATCCGTTGCCAGGTTGCCGAACAATACGGAGAGGCCACCCTCTTTACTGTAAGGATGTTCTATATCTCTTATACATCCGTTTTCCCTGTCTGTATCCAGCTGTTCATATTCTGTATCATGAAAACCCATCTCCAGGCTTTTTTTCATCGATGGCGCACTTTTAAACAGCTTAAAAGCTTCAGGACTGGCTTCACCGCCAAGAATGTCCCAGCCGGCGATGGCTTCACCGAGATTTTTATAATCGACCCGTCCTGCTGAAGTGTCGATCAGGTTGTTTCGATTCAGCTCACCCATTATCGCCATTATTCCTCCTGCACGGTTGACATCCTGCAGATGGTAATGTGAACTTGGCGCCACCTTGCAGATATTCGGGATCTTTCTGGAGAGTGCATCTATATCTTTCATAGTAAAGTTGACCTCTGCTTCATGGGCTATTGCAAGCAGATGAAGCACGGTATTTGTTGATCCGCCCATAGCTATGTCGAGCGACATGGCATTCATGAACGCAGTTTTTAAGGCTATCGATCGCGGCAGAACACTTCTGTCTCCCTCGTCATAGTATTTTTTTGTTATAACAGCTATAAGGTTAGCTGACTGGAGTACTAATTTAAGGCGGTTAGCGTGTGTTGCCAGCACCGTTCCGTTGCCTGGCAGGGCAAGACCGAGAGCCTCGGTCAGGCAATTCATTGAATTGGCTGTAAACATCCCCGAGCAGGAACCGCAGGTTGGGCAGGCGCTCCGTTCGATTTCATCAAGCTCCCTGTCACTTACTTTTTCATCTGCACCGTCAACCATGACATCCACCAGGTCGAGCGCCCTGTTGCCAAGAAGACCGGCTTCCATCGGACCACCGGATATAAATACTGCAGGGATATTAAGCCTCATTGCTGCCATCATCATCCCGGGAGTGATCTTGTCGCAGTTGCTGATGCATATCATTGCATCAGCGCAATGTGCATTGACAACATATTCAACACTGTCGGCTATCAGCTCCCGCGAAGGAAGTGAATAGAGCATACCTTCATGTCCCATTGCAATTCCGTCGTCAATGGCAATTGTATTGAATTCAGCAGCGAAACAACCGTGCTTTTCTATCACTTTTTTCACCAGCTGTCCGGTTTCGTGAAGATGTACATGTCCCGGAACGAACTGTGAGAATGAGTTCACGATGGCTATCACCGGTTTCCCGAAATTCTCCTCCTTCATGCCGTTTGCGCGCCAGAGACTGCGGGCACCGGCCATTTTCCTGCCGGTCATTGTTTTCAGGCTTCTCAGCTGATTCTTCATTTCATTAAAACCTAATTATAAAAAAAGCTTCCCGGTTTTCCCGGAAAGCTTCGATATGGTTATCTTAATATATATCACTCCCGGATCATGTGCTGGGCACAATAATAAGGATGAGGGCAATGATATGTATTAAAGAATTATTCATTTTATGTTATAAACGATGGACAAAAGTATATAAAGTTTTAATATATCAAAGAGAAACATCAAAAAAAATGAAAAATATTAAAAATACAGTAGAATATTTTTTAAAAATAGTCGAAAAATATATTTAACCGAAAAGTGCGCAAAGTCATTCTTCACTGGCGTTACGGAGGATAAGAACGCTAAGTACGCAAAGAGTTTTTTTACAGAATTTTAACTTAGCGGCCTTTGCGTGGATTTACCCACCGTAGCGCAAGCGCAGGTGGGCTTAGCGGCCTTTGCGGTTAATTTTTCAACCTATTATTTTATTACCGGTTGTACATTTGCTACTTTCCCTCTTACATCAACCCTTATTACGGACACCAATGGATCTGGTGCTGTTGCAGGTAGTGTGATTGTCAGATTGCCGTCTTTTGCAAGAACAGCCTTTACTTTTGCGCCTGTTGCAAGAAGTTTTGCCGACATAACGCTGTTCTTCACTCCCGGTATTACAAGCTTGCCGTCAACCGGCCATTCGAAGACAGAAAAATATAACGAGGTGCCGTTTTTTGTCTCCTTCTTTGTACAACGGCCCCATGGAAAGAGTCCCCATGGACTGGCCTTAGTTCCGTATACAGCTTCCTCGTTGACCTTCATCCACTTGCCCATGGTTGAAAGGATCTCAACACTTTCAGGCGGGAATTCGCCTTCGGCGGTCCGACCGACATTAAGCAGAAAGTTACCTCCCTTTGATGCTATATCGAGCAGATTCTGAATAAGCTTTTGAGGTGTTTTATAGTTGTGGTCATAGCTTTTATATCCCCATGTTCCGTTCATAGTCATGCAGGTTTCCCAGTCGGTGCCATCGAGATCGGCAAGATTGGGGATTCTCTGCTCGGGGGTTTTATGGTCGCCCGGGAAGTTCGGTCTTTTCAATCGGTCATTTGTGATTATCTGAGGCTGAAGTGCAAGCAGCGACTGGAGCTTTGTTGCGGCTACGTCGGTCATGCCTGTCGGTGTATCCCACCAAAGGACAGCCAGATCGCCATAATTCGTCAGAAGCTCCTTTACCTGCGGCACGGCAACATCATCGATATACTGTTCGAAAGTTTTTATTTCCTGTCTGGGATCCCAGTGTCCTGATGCGCCTGCTGCATATACTATTGCCCAGGATGGTGATTGCGTATTTAATAGGGCAAAATTGCTGCAGGAAAGGAAGGTCATACTTAAGTATTCCCTGACCCAGGTTGCAGCTCCCAATTTTGTCTATCATTGTACCGATACGCTTACATTCCGTAACAGGATACGTGATGGTATCAACGAGTGGCAGGATGAGAATCCTTCACACTATACGAAGTAAAGTTATTTAATGTACTCATCTGCCCCGCAGGCTGGCTCCTTCGCTAAAAGAGCCCTGCGGGGCTCTTTTTTAACGCTCGGCCCTCTGCTGAAGCAAGGAAGGGGGCTTAAAAGGGAATTAGTTATTTAGCACCGCTTCCGGAAGGAGCGGTGCTTTTATTGGGGTGCATGAAGCAAAGAGAGTAGCCAGCCCTGAGGGCTGGAAGTCTAATATCCATGGTTACATCCATAGTAAGCTGTTAAAAAGATCATTCAACACCGGAGGTGTTGAAGAACTTCAACCGCTCCGGGGTTGAGGAATCATTCTCTGACATGCCCCGGATGTAACCTGGGTTATTGGACTTAAAAGCCCCGCCGAAGCGGGGCAGGCTCTCCGGCTTTCATTCAATAGATAATCTTCTAGAGAATAGATATATCATCGTATTATGAGCCCCATCGGGGCGACCTGTATTCCGTATGGAGATCCCTCATTCCGACCGAAGAGAGGAATCTCCAAAGTATTTATGTAAATTTATTCCTTAAAACCTTCCGGTAATGAGAACACTAATATCCATAATGCTGCTCCTGGTATTCCTGGCACCGGCAGAGGCTATGCAGAAAGCCACCCAGCCACAGAAGAGCCCGAGAATTGAAAAGATCATCAACTCCCGATGGACCTTCAATTATTTTCCGGGAGAGAGCAAGGAAGCTAACTATGAAGCACCTGATTTCGATGATTCAAAATGGCCATTGATAAGCATCCCTCATACCTGGAGCACATACGAGACTACCGGAGAACTGCATCCTTTCATCAAGAATCCGGCCGAAAGCGATAATCCATACTGGTGGAACGGATGGGGATGGTACAGGAAACGTTTCCAGGTCAATACCGATATCACAAATAAAAAGGTCTTTGTCGAATTTGAAGGTGTCCAGAAATATTGCAAGGTCTGGATTAACGGTAAATATCTCGGCGACCATAAGGGCGGCTACGGATCCTTCGACTTCGACATCACCGCTCATATGCTGAAAGGAAAGGATAACATACTAGTGGTTGCTGTCAGCAACAAGCAAAAAGATGAATTTAAAATACCACCGATGGCTGCCGGAAATTTCAATGTCTATGGAGGAATTTACCGTGACGTTACCATTGTTATAAAGGACAAGCTTTATATCCCCATGCAGGGATCCGCATCCCATGAAGGAGGAACTTTTATCACCACTCCCGTGATTTCTGAAAAGATGGGTGTGGTTCGAGTGCAGACATGGGTGCAGAACGATTATCCTCAGCCTAAGAACTGTGTGCTTAATACCTATATAACAGATGCCTCAAAAAAGGTGGTACAGGCTCTTAAAACAAAATTTACGATAAATCCAAATCAGCTTTTCAAGGTCGACCAGACTTTCAAGCCAATAAAAAATCCAAATCTATGGTCCCCTGAATCGCCCTATATGTACACGGTTTGGTCTGAACTGACTGACGGATCGAAGGTCACTGACAGCTATGCCAGTCCCCTGGGGTTCAGATGGTTCTGGTGGAACTATAATGAGAACTTCCTTTATGTTAACGGAAAGAAGATGGTGATCCACGGAGGTAACCGGCACCAGGAATACCCCTGGCTTGGAGATGCAATACCCAGGTGGATAACGGAAATGGATTTCAGGGATATGGCGGAAAACATGAACTATAATTTCATACGTACAGCCCACTATCCGAATGATAAATATGTTTATGAGCTGACTGATAAATATGGCATAGTTATCGATGAGGAGTCGCCCAGCATAAAAAACCAGCCATTTTCACCAGAGGTTCAGGAACAGCAGATGAAAGAGATGATCCGCCGCGACCGCAATCATCCAGGTATCATGTTCTGGGGTATTGGAACGGAAACAGATCATCCGGTAAATCCGCGGGTTGCCCTGGCCGAGGATACAACCAGGATTGTGACGGGTACCAGGGTCGTTAATGTCGCTCAACATGGTGTCAGGATCCATACATTTGAAGGAATGGCAAAAGAAAACACACTCAAAGACATTTATCCTTTGATGGGGAGAAAGACTTCTTCAACAGAGGGAGAAGCTGGGGGAGAACCTGTAAAAATTGTTCTTACCGCATTACCTTCCAGGATGACAGCGGACCTTGCTTCAGTGGCAATAATTACTGCAGACATAGTTGACTCAAAGGGGAATCATGTTAAGGGGGCAAAAAATACTGTAAGATGGTCGGTATCCGGTCCTGCTACCATGGTAGGCCCTCTGCTATATGAAATGGAAGGAGCCTGGTATATGGAAATGCCTGTTTCAAATGTCATCAGATCAACAGGCAAACCAGGAAGGATACGTGTTACGGTTTCTGCAAGCGGACTCGCATCAGGATCGTTTGAGATCGATGCTGAAACAGCAAAGCCCGACGACCAGGCTGTGACTGAACCTCTGCTTGATAGAAATGGCAGACTACCTGTGTCAAAGCAATATTTTTCTGTTTCCAGGCTGGACGATACCCCACAGGAGATCAAAAGGTCATATGACGATATAACTTTTAAAGCTGCAGACAGAAAAGCCTATGAAGGCGATATAAAAGATCACATTCTCAGGAATAATCCGGCAGTTGATACTTCGACAGTTGAATTCAGAACCCTGCTCTCGATTCTCACATCCCATATGATGAACAACAATGGACAATTGGTCGCTTATGATTATAATTTCAACGTGGACCACTACAATACCTGCAGGCTTCTTTCAGGCTATATCAACGCTACAAAGCTACCTCCGTTGTTTAAGGAAACGCTGAAAAAATATTATACCGACGTGATAATAACCGGAGGTAATGAAAAGAATGCAGGGGATGAAATGAACTGGCTAAACTGGATCCCATCCGGAGGTACCGTAGTCGTTTCCCAGGATGGAAATATTCCGTCATGGCCCAGGGGAACGATCGTTACGGGCAAGACTGCTCTTTATGACCTGATTACTGCTGTATATCCCGTGTTCGCTAAATACAGCGACGACGCCAAACTGAGGGCGCTTACCTTTATCAGCAAAATGAATCCATACATTGTGGTAGAAGAGGTAACTGGAGGAGATAACAAAAAAATATCCTATACAGCAATAAAGGGCAAACCGGTACTTATACCGTTGATTAAGTTTATATCAGAATAGATAGCCCCCCAACCCCCCTGAAGGGGGGCTAAATTTAAGTAAGAATGAAGAACAAACGAATCGCTAAAATTGCCCACCGGGCAATTTTTATACGCTCAGCCCTGTTTGTTCTATTGTTCTTACTTCTGCTCTTTTCTCCATTATCGGCACAGAATTCCACCTCCGATGGTTATAAGGGCATCTGGTTTACACTGGGGCAGTTATCTGATTATGGAGACAAATATTCAGGAGGGCTCGGAACCTATACCGCCGATCATATTCCTGGAGCGATCTATTCCCCGGCAGCAAAAAAAACCTTCTTCATTTATGGAGGAACAACGGGAGCAGATAAAAGACATCTGCTGTTAATGGTATCCTATTATGATCACGTAACCCATACAGTTCCAAAGCCTGTAATCGTTTGCGATAAGGAAGGTGTTGATGATCCGCATGACAATGGCGTTCTTTCCATTGATGACCAGGGATATGTATGGGTTTTCGTAAGCGGTCGCATGCAGCGGCGTCCAGGATTCATTTATAAGAGCACAAAACCTTACAGCATAGAGAGCTTCGAAAAGATCAGGGAGGATGAGATGACCTATCCACAGCCATGGTACATAAAGGGGAAGGTTTTCCTCTATCTTTTTACAAAATATACAAACGGCCGGGAGCTATACTGGTCAACAAGTCCTGACGGAAAGGTATGGGCTACCGATCAGAAGCTGGCCGGGATGGGCGGTCATTACCAGGTGACAAATATGTTTGGAGATATACTTGTTTCGGTGTTCAACTATCATCCGGGTGGCAATGTCGACAAGCGGACAAACTTATATGCCGTGAAAACGACAGATATGGGGAAATCATGGACAGCAATGGACGGTAGTGTAATTAATACTCCTCTCTCGGACATTAAGAACAGAGCACTTGTAAGAGATTATGAAGCGGAGCATAAGCTTGTATATATCAACGATCTGAATTTTGACTCTGAAGGAAATCCGATAATTCTTGCGATAATAAGCAACGACTTCAGACCAGGTCCGGGCGGTGATCCCCGCGAATGGATGATCATGCACTGGAAGAACAACCGGTGGAATTTCCACAAGGTATGTGAATCGACACATAATTATGACATGGGTTCGCTCTATGTCGAGAAACACTGCTGGAGAATAATCGGCCCTACCGAACCTGGACCGCAGCATTATGGGACAGGGGGTGAAATAGCAATGTGGACGAGCCGGGATGAGGGTGCTACCTGGGAAAAGATACGTATTCTTACATCGGAAAGTATACGTAACAATTCTTATGTCAGAAGACCTCTGAATGCAAACAAAGAGTTTTATGCATACTGGGCTGACGGGGATGCCGACAAACTCTTTGAGTCACATCTCTATTTCTCAACTAAAAAAGGAGATATGGTTTATGAACTACCCTATGATATGACTGGCGACAATGTTGTACCTGTAAAGAGATTGGTAACATGTGACAGGCTTAAGGCGTCAGGAAAAAAGTAACCAGCTGCCATAAGCCAGCATAAAAAACAAAGGTTAAGCAGATATAGAATTTAAATAATGTACATCTCTGTGTCACCGTGGTTCTCTGGATTTCCTCTGTGTAAGTTTTTATTTTTTTCTTGTTACACAGAGAAGACACAGAGAGTTACACAGAGCACAAACTATAAAAATCCAGGCAAAATGAAAAGACTATTTATTCTTTTAATTGTGATTGTTCCATTTATAACAATCACTGCTCAAATTCCATCTGAAGTGTACAGGAAGCCTCTGAAAGAAGTTCTGCCAGATATTGAAAAAAGGTACGATATCAAACTTCAGTACAGCGAGAACCTCGTGAAGGATGCCGTGGTAACGTACCCGACATGGAGATATCGTGCGGAAATTGAATCTACTCTCAACAACATCCTTCTGCCCCTCGATATGGTATGGGAAAAAACAGGCGAGAATACATTCCAGGTCAGCCGGTTCAGTTATTATCAGCGTCCGGTTGAAGAAGGTAAAAAGCATCTTGATCAGCTTCTTGCCGCTTATCCGACAGTCGGTTTGTGGGAAACAAGAAAAGCGGAATTACGCAAATGTTTTCTTGAGCAATTGAAGCTTAGCCCTTTTCCGACGAAAACCCCTTTTAATCCTGTAATCACACCATCAAGAAAGTATGATGGCTATACCGTGCAAAACATTGCAATTGAAACAATTCCGGGCGTATACCTGTGTGGCTCTCTTTATAAACCGTCAAAAGGGAAGGGCCCATTTCCACTTATACTGTGTCCTTATGGTCATTCCTCGAACCCCGATACAAATTTATACGGACGCTACAGACCTGATATGCAATTCCGCTGTGCAACCCTTGCAAGAATGGGAGCCTTGACGTTCAGTTACGATATGTTCGCCTGGGGTGAATCGAGACTTCAATTTGCAACCGAATTACACAGGACCGGTCTGGCACATACTATACAGACGCTTAACTCCCTCAGGGCAATAGACTACCTCACTTCATTGCCATTTGTCGATGGCAACAGGATAGGCATTACAGGGGCCTCAGGCGGAGGTACACAATCGTTCTTGTCTGCAGCTCTTGATGACAGGATAACTGTAAGCGTACCTGTAGTAATGGTCTCTTCTTACTACTATGGCGGCTGCCAATGTGAAAGCGGAATGCCGCTTCAATCATGCGGCGACCCGCTGACTTACAATGTTGAAATAGCAGCAATGGCGTCGCCCCGTCCGATGCTGGTAATTTCCGATGGCGCAGACTGGACACAGCATGTACCTGAAATAGAATTCCCGTATCTTAAGAAAGTATACACCCTTTATGGTAAGCAGACTAATGTTGAGAATGTTCATCTGGCAAATGAAGGACATGACTACGGTGTTTCAAAAAGGATGGCAATGTACGATTATATGGCAAGACACCTGGAATTAAATATTAATTCAGTAAAGGATAAAACCGGAAAAATTGATGAGTCGAAGGTGACCGTGGAAAAATATGACAAACTGCTGGTTTTCGGAAAAAACGGGAAAATGCCTCAAAATGCACTCAAAACTGCAGATGAAGTATGGGAATGTCTGAAATCACTTCAGTGACTATGAGGATTTCTAGAAACCACAAAACAAAACACAAAGTCGCACAAAGGAAAGAGAGATAAAGAAATGTTTTGAGACAGCTTCAATAATTTAAACACATTAGAAGATCTTATCTTTTATATGATTTTCTTTATCTGGTTACTGTCTTATGTTTATTAATGTAAGCCTTATCAATGTCTATCCCCAGGCCTGGTCCCGATGGAACTTTTACAATTCCATCATTGCTTGACAGTGAGGAAGTTGCGCATGTAAAAGGGAGTTCTTCATTGAACCCTTTAAATTCATGGTAAGGTCCGGCATTAGGTATAGCCGAAACAAAATGCATCATATATAAGTACCCAAGGCCTGACCCTGATATGTGGGGCGTACATTCCTTGCCAAATGCTTCAGCCATTCTGGCAATTTTCATTGATCGGATCATCCCGCCGAAATAGAACATATCTGGCTGAACTATTTGTAAAGCATCATTAGCTATCAGCCAGCGGAACATATGGATACTCGGTTCCTGTTCGCCTCCGGCTATCGGTACCTTAAGAGCATCAGCCACGGATTTTGTCTCTTCGTACCAGTCGAATGGTACAGGCTCTTCGTAAAAATCTATTTTGTAATCCTCCATGATCCTTCCTATTCTTATAGCCTCATCTGTTGTATATGATCCATTCGAATCAGCATAAATGACCATTTTATCGCCAAAGGTCTTTCGTACAAGAGGAATAAGTTTTTCTGTCCTTCCTGCTGGTGATTCATAATTATTGCTCATCCTTCCCCCAACCTTGAATTTCAGGGCTTTGGCTTTTGTCTCTCCGACTTCTTTTATCAGATGCTCTATTGTTTTCTCCGCCGTTATACCCCTTTCCCCATTTGCCTGATATACTGCAATATCACGATAATGAATATCACCTGTCAGCTGTCCCAGTGATTTGCCTGATATCTTTCCAAGCATGTCGAGAATCGCAAATTCAATTGTGGCCAGAGGAACCCAGAGAGCAAGGTTCTGCATTTTATAATTACTCTGATAAACATAAACTTCATCAAGAATTGTATCCAGAGACCGGGCATCCTTTCCGTGGAAGAAAGGTTGAAGGCGATTGACAAAAACCGGCCACAGTGATTTCATCTGTTCGTTGTTGGCAACCGAAATACCTTCAGCCCCATCCTTCGATCTTACCCTGCAAAGAAAAGTATTTCCAAATCTTAACAGCTCAAGAGTATCGATTATTACCGGATCAGGAAAAAGCTCCTTTTTAAGTACAGGTTTCCTGAGGATCTCATCAAGTACGGAGTACTTTGCAATAAGATCTTCTTTTTCTGTAATAATTCCCGGTAAAGCAGCTCCAATTCCTGCTGCCAATGAAGTTTCAATAAATTTTCGTCTGGTACTTTTCATATAATATGTTTTTGCCACTAAGACACTAAGGCACCAAGTTTCACCAGGTTATACTCAATTAGACTCTTGGTGATTCTTAGTGTCTTGGAGCCTTGGTGTCAGAAAAAAGTTCTTATACAAACAACTCTATTTCACGTTTTTTTCTCTCCAGTCGGGATATTTGTCAAATACTTCTTGCGGGGTATCGGTATACCAGCTGTATCCGTTCCGTCTCTCATAACCGATCTCATCCATGGTTTTCTTCTTGATCCCGTCACGATCACAAAAGAAAGGCTGTTCGGTTTCAAGGTCATAAAACCTTGCCCACAGATCACCTGCCTTAGGATCAGAGACTACTCTACGGTCTCTCTTTCCTTCGGTGTTGGTGAAGAAATCCCACCTCAGGTTTTTCAACCTGTGGGCATCAAGACACTCCGCTGCTTCGTGGACAGACTTTATTATCTCCGGAGATGGATCGGGTATTTCCATCAGAAACAAAATAATCCCAACTGATTCCCCGCCGCTGAAGGATGGAAGTTCATAAGACCGTGCAGGAGCCGGAAGCAAAGTGTGTTCATCATGCTGAGCACACCATACTGTCGGCTTGCCATTTACTCTGATCTGTGTTTTTAGTATGACGTCTATACCTTTTATATATGCTTTTTCGATGCTCTTCATATATCCGGGATCAGTAATCTTTGTCAGGAGCGGATCACCATCCTTTATTTCCCTCAGCAGACTGAGAATATTGACTATCGCATTGTCGTTGAAAGTTATGTGAGTGTAATAACCCTGTCTTAAAGGCCAGAACATGGGCCAGCCTCCATTATCATATTGTGCATCAAGTATGAATTTCAATCCCCTGTTATAAGAATCCCTGTAAGCCTGGTTGTTTGTCTTACCGTACATTCTTGCCAGGAATTTCATCTCAGTCGTAGTGGCGCTGTTATCGAAAATAGCGTCGTTCAATCCTTTATCGTCGTTGATCTTGGCCTTCTCGGGGTCAGTAAGAGACTTATGCATTGCTGTATTTTTCGGCCAGCCTCCGGCATCTCTCTGGTAGAGGAGGACATTTTCTGCCACCTTTAATGATTCCTCCGATCCATACCATTCCTCCGGCATTCTGGTAGCAACATACTGCCATGAGCGGCCAATGGTTGGAGTCTGGCAATTTGCAGGATTTATATTGAATATCACAAAAGATATTGTCAGTATTAATGTCAGCTTTGTTTTCATTATCTTAAAATCTCTCATTCACAATATTATTATATATGGAGCCGAATGTGAACCTGATACCCAGTTCGCTTCTTATTTCAAAGGTGGTTGCCAGCTTCCTTCGTTCCAGGAGGATATCATCGCGTGATAATTCATTGCCTGAAAGATACAGCTGATCATGAACGATATCAGACTGCAGTTCGCAATAAACTGAAAGGTTTTTTGTGATACGGATTGAAAAATCAGATTCCAGTGTGAGACGGTTCTTGGAGAAGTCATGAAAATAGTGCCTTCCCTCAAGTCCGACCGAGATCTCTCCCCATGGCTGAACAAACTCAATATTTACTTCAAGTCCTTCAGAAAAAAGCGTCTCAACCAGCTTATCATAGATAGTTTTCTCATAGTAGTCTATATAATTCACTCCTGCCCAGTACCGAACCGCGAAAACCCTTCGGTTGCATTCCTTCCAGGGGAAGATGTTATATTCTATACCGGCTGCAAGGCCGAATTTGTTTTTGGTATTGATATAATTCTGTGAGGTGTAGGTGGTAAAAACTCCGGCTGACCATTTTTCAGTAAGGCTTTTAACATAATAAGCCGATACTTCCGCATCATGCTGCTTATTAGTGATGGTGCTGTCTTCATCAGCGAAACTTTCCTGTTCTACTGAGTAGTAGGCATCAAGGTTGGTTTTCCATTCTTCAGTTATTTTCCTGGCGTTGACCGAAGTGCCCAGGTCAAATGAATTCTGACTCTTTTCCATCTGCATCTCGCCCCCGGCCTGGAGAGAGAATACCCACTTGTTCCACCGGTCTATGGTCATATCATCAGCTTTCCTGTTATCCTTTTCTTCAATGTCGATGTTCATGCTTTCTATAAATCCGGTCTTTGAATAATACTGCAATATTCCAATCTTGAGCATCTTCAGCAGCGATTTCCTGACATCATCCTCGGTATCCGATTCGATTGTCGTAACACTATATTCGTAATCTGTTCCTTTCAGCTCTTTGCGCCCAATGAAATTCAGAAAGAACTTTTCTCCGCCGCTTCCCGTATTCGAATCTGTGACAAGTATATGTACATCTGCAAGGAGCGGGTCCCTGACAAAGGAAATGAATGGCAATTCCTGACGCACAAAATCAAAATCACAATCATAACAATCGAGATAAAAGCTTAATACATCCGGCTTTTTCTCACCCTCCTGGCTGTAAGCGGAGGTAAGAAAAAAGCACGGTAATGCAGTCAGAAAAATGGCTTTGCAGGAAAATTTCATATTCTATTCTTTTATTAGACATTAAATTCAAAGTTATACAACAAAGCGATTTAGTCTGTTTAATTCACGAATCTTCTTAATTGATTGTATTCCTTTGTGTTACTTAGTGACAACCTTTGAGATACTTTGTGGTTTTAAAAAATTTAACCACTAAGGCGCACAAAGTATTTCATTAAGGATACACAAAGTAAATGAATTATTAAAGTTAGCAAAGTTCATTCCGGAGAGCCTTTAATAATTTATATCTTTTTAACTAATGATGCAACTTCCGGTCTGGCTTCTTCTTTTACTTCTGCGCCTCTGTGCCGTTAAGCCATTGCTCCTTCAAATCTTTGTAGTGTTATATTATAATTAGTATATTTCGTCAAACTTTAAAATATCGAATACTATGAAAAATAAGCACTTCTTAAGCATTCTACTTGTAATTGTCCTTGCAGGTTCACTGGCAACTATTAACTATTCATTCAAGCCGGTAAAACAGAAGAATATCGGGCTTCAGCTCTATTCAATACGCGATTCCATATGGAAAAATGTTCCTGCGGCGATTGAAAAAGTCGGCAAAATGGGTTATAAATTCGTCGAACCGGCCGCTTATGCTGACGGCAAGATCTATGGGATGGATCCCGTTGCTTTCAGGGAGCTCTGTGCAAAAAACGGAATGACGGTTCTGAGCGCCCATGTAAACACACAGCTCCCAACAGAAGCTACATGGGATAAAGCCATGGAATGGTGGGACCAGTGCATCGACACACATGTGAAGGCAGGTGCAAAATATCTTGTTCAGCCTTCTATAGGGGGCGATGCCTACAAAAGCCTTGATGCACTGAAAAAATGGTGTGATTATTTCAATGCCGTTGGCGCAAAATGCAACGCAAAAGGTCTCCTCTTCGGATACCACAACCACGACAGGGAATTCTCCACTAAGATTGAAGGACAGACAATGTACGATCTGATGCTTGCCAATACAGATCCGGCAAAAGTCATGTTCCAGCTCGACCTGTACTGGTGTGTCGAAGGCGGCAAGAATCCGGTCGACTACTTTAATAAATACCCCGGCAGGTTCGAACTCTGGCATATAAAAGACAGAGAAGAAATAGGCGCAAGCGGGGGGATGGATTTTTATTCAATGTGGGCTGCTGCAAAAGAATCAGGCATGAAGTACGGCATTGTGGAAGTTGAAAGATATAATTTTGACCAATTCACCAGTTGCGCAAAAAGCATAGATTTCCTTAATGCTGCGAAATATGTGAAGATGCCTCAGAAGTAGAAAAACTCTGCATAAACATGTCAAAATATTTTCTGGTGCCGGCAGGATTGTTGCTGATACTGGCGTCATGCTCCGGTCCTTTTTCCGGCAAGGCAAGTGAGGAACGGCTTACTCAGCTTGTGAATCCATTCATTGGAACCGGCTATCATGGACATACTTTCCCGGGTGCAGCCTGGCCTTTCGGACAGGTCCAGCTGAGTCCAGACAATGGAACACAGGGTTGGGACTGGTGCTCTGGATATCATTATTCCGATTCGGCTCTGGTCGGCTTCAGCCATCTTCATCTCAGCGGAACAGGAATTGGAGACCTGGCAGATATCTCATTCCTGCCTGTTGCTAAGGACGTTGTCTTTGTCGATGGAGAGAAGAATGCCGATTTTGTTACAAGGTATGCCGGAAAATATATTCACGAGGATGAGTTTGCAGAACCGGGATACTATTCTGTCAATCTTAAGAATAACGGCGTCAAAGTTGAACTTACAGTCACCGAAAGAGCCGGGATGCATCATTATGCTTTTCCTGATGAAGGAGCCAAAAACCTTATCATCAATCTGGGCTTCGCCATCAACTGGGATAAACCTTACAGGACTGAGATAAGAGTTGCCGACAGCTGCCTCGTGACCGGCTCAAGATTATCACATGGATGGGCCGCAGATCAGCATGTCTATTTTGCAGCACGTTTCTCACAGCCGGTGAAAAAATATGCAATAAATGAAGTCGGAGGGGAAGGAAGAAGCGTTGGAGTGTTCAGTTTCAGAGGAAAAGATCTGATTATCAAAGTTGGTGTTTCTTCGGTGAGCATTGAGAATGCGCTGGCAAACCTCGATTCATCGCTGCCCGGGTGGGATTTTGAGGCAACCAGAAAAGCTGCCTCTGATGCATGGGAAAAGGAGCTCTCAAAAATAAGGATAGAGGCCCCCGATCATGACCGCAAGGTTGTTTTTTACACTGCTTTGTACCATACAATGATAGCCCCGGCATTGTTCTCTGATATTAATGGGGAATTCAAGGGTGTCAAAGGAGATATACAGATAGCAGAAGGCTATAACCGCTATACCGTATTTTCGCTCTGGGATACATATCGTGCCTTACATCCTCTCCTTACTTTTACACAACCATCGCGAGTAAATGACATGATCAAGTCGATGCTTGACCATTACAAACAGACAGGGTTGCTTCCCGTCTGGGAGCTTGAAGGCAACGAGACCTTCTGCATGGTTGGCAATCATTCAATCCCGGTAATATCAGAAGCGATACTCAAGAATATAGGAGATTTCGATCGTCAGCTGGCTCTCAATGCAATGATTGCGACTTCAATTTACGACCGCGATGGGATGGGTTTGTACGATTCTCTTGGATACATGCCTGCTGAATTGATACAGCAGTCGGTGGCCAAATCAGAAGAGGTGGCAATTGATGACTGGTCGTTGTCTGTAGCTGCCCAAAAGCAAGGAAGGGATCTTGAAGCCAGCTATTTTAATCACCGGTCGAAGAACTACAGGAACTATTTTGACAAGGGAACAGGCTTTATGCGGGGCAAGCTGAGCAATGGTGAATGGACAACGCCTTTCGATCCCGCCTACTCGAAGCATGAGGGAAGTGATTATACCGAAGGAAATGCCTGGCAATACCTGTGGTTGGTTCCGCATGATGTTTACGGGCTGATAGGCTTGCTGGGCGGTGATGAACCTTTTGCAGACAAGCTCGAACAGCTTTTTAATGTCACAGAGGGTGTAAAAGGAGAACAGGCATCTGCTGATATATCGGGTTTGATAGGAGCCTATGCCCATGGCAATGAACCCGGTCATCATACTACTTTCCTCTTTAACTATGCCGGAAGGCCGTGGCGCACCCAGGAGCTGAACCGACAGATACAGACAACCATGTACACCAACTCACCGGAAGGTTTGTGCGGTAATGAAGATTGCGGACAGATGTCGGCATGGTATGTTTTCAGCGCTCTTGGATTCTATCCTGTAAATCCCTGTGATCTGAAATATCAGTTCGGTTCACCTATTGTGAAGAATGCCAGGATTGAGATCGCACCCGGGAAATATTTTAATATAAAAGCGCCACGTGCTTCTGATGAGAACAAATACATCCAGGAAGTCAGCCTGAACGGTAATGTACTTGACAGATCTTTCATCACATGGGAGGAAATAATGGCAGGAGGGACACTGGAATTTATTATGGGTGATAAGCCTGCAAAATCAGGTAGTAACTAAGGAAGATTTCTTTCTGATGATGTGGATTGACATGTCGGAAATTGCATAAAAGGGAAGGGGATTCCTCGCTGAAGCTCGGAATGACATGATCCATTGGGAATTACGGGGGAAGGGGAGGCGGAATGCCAACGGCATTCCGCCTCCCCTTCCCCTTTTTACTTAGTATAATTGTGTCATTCCGAATGGAGCGAAGCGGAATGAGGAATCTCCTTGAATTTATATATATTTAACGCTGATGCCTGTGCCATATTATCAATTTTGCCTATTTTTAATATATACAAAACTGTTCCCATGAAAAGAATCTTTTTTCTCCTGGCAGTTTTATCAGTAACTGTAATGAGCTGTAATCAGTATTATTCCATGGAAGATTTCCCTTCTGTACTGAAGATCGATTCCCATATCCATATCAACAGCGATGACGGAGTTTTTGAGGACCAGGCTGCTGCAGATAATTTCCTGCTTATAACGCTGGGTGTCGATCACGGAGATTCGGCAAATATCAGGAAGCAGTTTGAAGATGCATCTTCATCAGCCAGGAAACATCCCGGTAGAGTTTTTTTCGGTCCCACTTTTCTTTTTGACACAGCACGATGGGGTACTGAAGAATGGAGCAGGAAAATAATTTCGCAGCTTGAAAGTGATATTTCTCAGGGCGCAGTAACTGTAAAGATCTGGAAAAATATTGGAATGACCGTCCGTGACAGAGCCGGGAAATTTATCATGGTTGATGATCCCGGGCTTGATCCAGTTGTGAATTTCATAAAATCGAAAGGTCTCCCGATAACCGGCCATCTCGGAGAACCCCGCAACTGCTGGCTGCCAATTGAAGAGATGACCGTCAGCAGCGACAGCAGCTATTTTGCCCGGAATCCGCAGTACCACATGTTCCTGCATAAGGATTATCCTTCCTATGAAGATCAGATAAATGCCAGAGATAACTTCCTGAAGAAGAATCCCGACCTCACCTTCATCGGATGCCATCTCGGAAGTCTTGAATGGAATGTCGATTCACTTGCCTTGCGCCTCGATCGCTTTCCGGATATGGCAGTTGATATTTCGGCAAGGACATGCCACCTTCAGTACCAGTCGGCTCAGGATCGCGACAGGGTGCGCGATTTCATGATAAAGTACCAGGACAGGCTTCTCTACGGAACAGACGTAGGGTACAGCGGAAGCAGCAATCCTGACGGCTTCAGGAAAAGGATGCACGAGACATGGCTGGACGACTGGAAGTATTTTGCAGCTGAACAGGAAATGACTTCTGAGAAATTCGATGGGAAGTTCACTGGATTGCAGTTACCAAAATCAGTCGTGAATAAGTTATACAGCGAAAATGCGATAAAATGGTATAAGCTGCCCGTTTAAAAATCCTCCAGCCTGAAATTTCATGCATGGGCACCGACACCTCCTATGGGATGGAACAGCTGGGACTGCTTTGGACAGATGCAAAATTTGTCATGGATGATTATGGACGTTTTATGCCCGCCCTGAACCGCTTCCCTTCATCTGCAGGAGGGAAAGGATTTAAACCGATTGCAGACTATATTCATGGCAAAGGACTAAAGTTCGGAATACATGCGATGCACGGCGTTCCTGTCTTGGCAGTCAGGAATGATGCTCCTGTTTACGGGAGCAGCTTGGATTGACCGGACACCATAAGATTAAAGACCTGTGGACAAGAGAAAAACTCGGATAGTTCACAGACTCATTCACACAAACGATCAACAGGCACGGAGCAGGTCTTTACAGGATACATTAACAAGGCAATATTAAAGGAGAAATGATATGAAAACCAACTTCTTCAGACATGTAAGTATGACGAGCTTCATAGCTCTGATTTTTTCACTGATGCTAACTGGTCAGAAAGGAAAACTTCCGATTGCAGAAGGCTCCTATAAGCCTTCTGATGAATCTCTGACCCAATACCAATACCCGGAATGGTTCCGTGACGCAAAATTCGGCATCTGGGCGCACTGGGGACCACAGGCTGTTCCGCGCCAGGGCGACTGGTACGCGAAAAGAATGTATCAGGAGGGCAGCAGCGGCTATAAATATCATCTGGAACATTATGGACACCCTTCTGTTTTTGGATATAAGGACATAATCCCTCTCTGGAAAGCTGAGAGATGGGATCCAGATAAATTAATGGAGCTTTATAAAAAGGTTGGTGCAAAGTATTTTGTAAGCATGGGAACCCACCATGATAATTTTTTCCTGTGGGATTCAAAGATCCATAAATGGAATGCTGTGAACATGGGGCCAAAAAAAGATGTCCTGGGTCTATGGCAGCAGGCAGCAAAAAAACAGGGATTAAAATTTGGCGTATCAGAGCATCTTGGCGCCAGTTTTACCTGGTTTCAGACAGCTCATATGTCTGATAAGCAGGGCACTAAGGCGGGTGTGCCTTATGACGGTGCTGACCCGAAATACAGCGATCTGTACCATGCCTCAACGACTCCTGATGATAAGGGCTGGCTTACAAACAACCTCCTGTTCCAGATCGAATGGTTCAGCAGTATAAAGGAGCTGATCGATAATTACCATCCCGATCTGCTCTATTCCGACAGCCAGATGCCTTTTGAGGATGTGGGCCGGAGTCTCGTTGCTCATTACTATAACCAGGATATGACCGCAAATAATGGAGCACTCAACGTTGTATATACCTGCAAACAGCAGTCAAAAGGCAAGTGGGTGCAGGATGTAGAACGTGGTTCCCTGGATTCACTGTGCCCTTATCCATGGCAGACAGATACTTCCATTGGCGACTGGTATTACCGTACCGGACAAAAATATATGACTGGTACCGAAGTTATTCAGATGCTTGTCGATATTGTCAGCAAGAACGGGAATCTCCTGCTGAATGTCGTACAAACCCCTGAAGGTGATCTTGAACCTGATGTTCTGGCAATCCTTAGTGAGATTGCTGAATGGACACCGGTAAACGGGGAAGGTATATATGGCACCCGCCCCTGGAAGGTCTATGGTGAGGGTCCATCAATGAAGAAACAGGAAAAAGGAACATTCGGAGGCGTGAAGGATGTATGGCCTTATGTGCCTGCAGATATCCGCTTCACCACAAAAGGAGAAACTCTCTTTGCATTTTGCATGGAAAAACCAACCGTTGATATCAGTATAACTTCAATTGGGAAGAATTCAAAGCTGGCCGCAGGCCAGATCGCATCAATAAAAATGCTGGGCAGTGACACAAAAATAAAATGGTCGCAGAATAATGAAGCTGTTATAATCAGGAAACCTGCAAAGCTTCCTTCATGGAATGTCCTGTGTTTAAAAATTGAATTCAAAAAGTAACCAATTAGCTTTTATAATTCATATACTTTGTGTATCCTTTGTGAAATCCTTTGTGCGCCTTAGTGGCTAATATTTTTTTACCACAAAGTATCTCAAAGGTTATCACTAAGTAACACAAAGGAATACAATAAATTAAGAACATTTATGAATTAAACAGATTAGATTTAATAATTATGGAAAACAATAATTCCCGCCGCAGCTTTCTGAAGAAAGCAGCACTCGGAACACTTGCCGCTATAAGCATCCCTGAAATAATTTCAGCTTCTGTTCCAAAAAAGAGTAAAAATAGGCTTCTGCTCCTGAAAGATCAGACCATTCTTTTCCAGGGCGACTCGATAACCGATGCCGGAAGAAACAGGGAAGATACCGGATTTAATAATCCAAAACCTTTGGGATCCGGTTATGTATTCCTGATTGCAGCACAGCTGCTTGAGGAATATGCTGAACTTAACCTGAAAATATATAACAAAGGAATATCGGGCAATAAAGTCTATCAGCTTGCCGAGCGTTGGGATAAGGATTGCATCGATCTTAAACCAGATGTCCTGAGCATCATGATCGGAGTAAATGATTTCTGGCACAAGCTGAATGGCAATTATAACGGAACCATCGAGATATATCGAAATGATTTTACAGCACTTCTGGAGAGAACAAAGAAAGCTCTTCCGAATGTAAAGCTGGTCATTTGTGAGCCATATGCAGTACCGGGTGTCAAAGCAGTTGACGATAAATGGTTCCCGGATTTCTACGAATATCAGAAAGCTGCCCGGGAAATTGCTGAAAGGTTCGGGGCGATATTTGTCCCATTCCAGAATGTATATGATGAGGCTGTAAAGAGAGCTCCTGCTTCATACTGGACTAGTGATGGAGTTCATGCTGCATTGCCCGGAGCTCAGCTCATGGCAGAAGCGTGGCTGGAAACTGCAGGTCTCGACGATTGATAGTTAAGTATATAGAGAAGAACTTACACAAAGTTTCACAGAGGCCTTCGCCTGGCTCAGGCGGTCACAGGGTTCCACGGAGGCTTAAATCAAATACTTCTGTGCCTCTCTGTGGCTTCTCCTGATTTCCTCTGTGAAAGTTCTTTTTTTTTCCATATTTTGTGATCAAATTTCTCCCTCATGAATAAAATTCTCCTCAGTATTTTAATTATGTCTCTTCTTCTTCTATCGTTTTGTAAAACAGAGCAATTAATATCAAATGTTTATGAATGGGATAACCTTAAAGTAACAGGGAAGTACGGTATTCAGCAGAGAAAGATTCTGAAAGGAGAAACCCGCTCGCTGAAGATGTTTGAAATAAAGGCTGTTACATTAATAGGGGGATATTCGGTAAAGGAATATAAGATCAGCAAGGGTGTTGATGAACTTATAATTGTAAAGGAGGGCACAGCAGTTATTTCTGTAAATGACAGATCTGAAAGGCTTGGCGAAGGGAGCATTGTCGTTGCCTCACAGGGAGATGTGATAAAGGTTCTGAACGGAGCAAAAAATGACCTTACCTTTTATTCATTTAAGTTCAGACCAAACAAACCTGAAGGTGCTGCATCTGCAGGTAAGGCAGAGCCTTTTATAAAAGAGTGGAATGATATGGAATTCAAGGTAAATGCAAACGGAGGCAGACGTGATATAATGAGGCAGCCTGTTTCTGCTCTTAAGGAGCTGGAGATGCATACCACCCAGCTTAAGGAAGGACTTCCCAGTCACAGTTCCCATACACATGCCGATGAGGAGATAATCCTTGTGCGCTTTGGAAGAGTGGAGGAATCGATCAATGGCAAGACATTTCAGGGCGGTCCGGGATCGGTTCTTTTTTTAACGAACGATGATGACCACGGTATACGCAATGTTGGTGAGGGGCCTTGTGAGTATTATGCCATCAGATGGCTGACCTGGTGATCTACATTTTAATAACATGTTGAAGATTCTAAAAATTGCGGTTTCGGCTATTTTATTTCTTGCAATAGTCAGTATGATTGCATGCTCTTCATCTGATCCGGATGTAGTAACCGGATTGTATTATACTGATAACAAGCCGGTTGAAATTAATATTAAAGACGGCACTATAATGGCAGTTAAAAGAATCACAAGCCTGCCGGAACAGAGCCGCGACCTGATTATTGCCCCGGGATTCATAGATAACCAGGTTAATGGCTTTGCGTGAGTATCATTTACATTTGGCGGAGGCGAGCTTACTGCGGAGGGTGTTAAGAAAGCAGCAGGCGAGCTTTGGAAAACAGGAGTGACAACTTTTATTCCAACTCTTACAACAAACAGCAAGGAAATTCTGTCAAAGAATTTCTCAGTTCTTGCCAGCGTAATTGATGATCCTGAGCTTCTGGGATCAATCCCGGGATTTCATCTTGAAGGTCCTTATATATCTCCGGTTGATGGATTCAGGGGAGCTCATCCTCTGAGCTTTGTCCGCAAACCCGACTGGAATGAGTTCCTTGAGCTCAATAAAGCAGCAGGAAATAAAATTCTGGAAGTCACGATTGCTCCGGAGACAGAAGGGGTAATGGATTTTATTTCCAAATGCAAAAATACCGGAATTATTGTCGGACTCGGTCATCATAATGCTGATGCAAAAACAGTTACCGAAGCCATTGACCGTGGCGCGCGTATTGCAACGCATATTGGCAACGGGTGCGCGAATATGATCAACAGGCATCTCAATCCATTGTGGCCGCAGCTTGCTGACGACCGCCTGATGATCAGCATCATAGCCGACGGCTTTCATCTTAATCCGGAAGAGATAAAGGTTTTTTATAAGATCAAGGGACCTGAAAAAACAATAATAACTTCAGACGTAACAAGTTATGCAGCTCTGCCTCCGGGAAAATTTGTGAATATTGAGGGAGACTCTCTCGAACTGACGCCTGAAGGAATGGTAAGATACCCGGCACAGAATGTATTGGCTGGTTCAGCTTCACCGTTAAAGAAAGGGATAGCAAATGTTATGAAGGTTACAGGCTGTACCCTGGAAGAAGCTGTTAATATGGCAACCAGGAATCCTGCACGGCTGTACGGATTTTGTGACCGTGGTGTTCTTGAACCTGGGAAACGTGCCGACATAGTGTTGTTCAGAATTATTGATAACGAAATTGTTGTCGAAAAAACCATTGTGAATGGGGAAGTCGTCTATTCACGATAAAATAAACCTGGAACATGAAATCCGGAACATGGAACCCTTAACAATAAATCAAAATGTAAAACCAGATATTTCAGCAACATGAAAAATTCACCTATCTCAAGACGCAGGTTCCTTGGAACAACTGCTGCGGCTGCAGCAGCCTTTGCCATAATACCAATTGATTCACTGGCAATTCCTAAAAAGAATAAAAAACCAAATTCTAAAGTTGGTGGCGTTCAACTTGGCTGTACTACGTATAGTTATGGAAGAATGCCACACAAGGTTGATGATGTGATTCCATACCTTCTTCTGGCAGGTATTAACTCCATTGAATTGAGAAATGTTGCTGAAGAGGATCTGGGAATACCTTCCTTGCCTCCCAGGCCCAGAGGCCAGGATATATCCGAGAAGGGAAAAGCTGATTTCGCCAAAGCCCAGTCGGAGTTAAAGGACAAGCAGAAGCAATGGCGTCTCTCGCTTCCGATGTCCAGATATGAGGATATGCGCAGGAAATTCAATACTGCCGGAATAAAAGTCAATATTGCGAAATTTGCACCATCATCATGGTCGGATGAAGAGATAGACTATGCATATAATGCTGCAAAAGTGCTGGGTGCCATTGGCATTACGGCTGAATACAGCGATATGGCCATACAGCGCCTCGGCAAGTTCGCCGAAAAGCATCACAGCCTGGCTATGTATCATACTCATCAGCAGCCAGCTGAACCGGGATTCTCCTTTGACACCATCTTCAAATATTCTCCTGCAAACTACCTGAACCTGGATGCCGGCCACTATTTCGGAGCTACAGGGCTGCATCCCAACGATATTATTATCAAGTATCATGACAAGATGCGCAGTATCCATATCAAGGATAAGACAGGCCCGAAGAGCACACCTGCAGCTACGAATATGCCTTTTGGAAAAGGAGAGACACCAATAGCTGATATTCTGCTCCTGCCGAAGAAGGAAAAATGGCCGATAAACGTTGATATAGAGCTTGAGTACCCGATTCCCGAGAACTCAGACGCAGCTAAGGAAGTTATAAAGAGCATTGAGTATATGAGGAATATTCTCGATTGAAATTTGTGAAAAGCGCTCAAGTTTTTCATTAATCATAAATTGCACGCCTCTATAAATGTTCTTTTAGTCAAAAAATCTATAAATTTATAGAACCAAAATGACCTGTAAATTATATTATAATACTTATATAATAGATTATCAGTATTATAGTGATAAAGCACCTTAATTGAAGATTTTTATTAAACAACTAATAACCCTAACAATGACTAACAGACGAGATTTTATTAAGAAAAGCGCACTTGGAACGGCCGCCATTACCATCGGTGGCATGAAGCTAAGCGCAAAATCGTACAATTCGATCCAGGGGGCAAACGACCGCGTGACAGTCGCTGTGATAGGAATCGGAGGCCAGGGAGGCACTC
>Ga0209450_10000114_pt1 | contig 46100 bp, 37 predicted proteins | sample FrelakmetLWP11LW_FD_187149 | JGI IMG/M metagenome (GOLD analysis project Ga0209450, IMG submission 187149) | Freshwater lake sediment microbial communities from the University of Notre Dame, USA, for methane emissions studies - LWP11 LW (SPAdes)... | ecosystem: Environmental > Aquatic >...
ACCATTATTTATTCGGCACTTATATTTCATACGGCTCTCCTAAAACCATTAATAAGGGCAGGACAACAATGGTTTTATTATGGCCGCTGAATAAAAGTGTAAGAAGAGCATTTAAGAGATATCTTGGATACGTGTTAAGAAATCCGTTAAGGATTTTCAAGAAAGTATACATGCAGTCCGTATTGATTATTCAGCCGGTTGACGTAATGGCAGACGGCGAACAGAACATGTGCGACGGATGTCCCGATATTACTGTATGGAAAGACCCGAACGGCGTCGACCAGCTTGTATGGTCATGCCGGCTGGAAGAACCCATGCAGTACGGCCGGTTCCTGAGAACAGTTCCGAAAGAAGAATTTCCAGATACCGTTGATTCTGCCGTAACGAAAGACGCAATTTCAAAAGCAGCGGTTTCGAACAACTGATTTATTAAATCACAAATAAAAACAAAAACGTCAGGACACAATCCTGACGTTTTTTTATACAATTTTACTCTTGGATATACAAATTCACGAATAAACCAATTAACTAATTTCAAAATTACTGATTTTCCAATCACTTATTTTGAGTGACCGTCAGGAGTTTGCTCCAGACGGAAATACTTCTGTCATGCCCAAAGAGTCTGTCCGAGAACCAGCAATTGCAAAAAATAGAAAAAAATATCCTGCGAAATACACCTGGATTCCCGCTTTCGCGGGAATGACAAAACGTGAGATTAGGGTATTCAGACAGACTCCAAAGACATGAAAGTCACAAATAACTATTTTCTGTTTCTCTGTTTTCTAATCACTGTAATAATGAACCGTATTACAGATTAACCGATAACAATCTTAAGAAAGTAATCGGTTTGCGGTGAATTGACTTATCCCTTTCCTGGTATATCAAAGGATTCGAAAGAGCAAATCCGTTTTTGTTATAATATATAAATGAACCGGATTTATTATTTACGGGTCTTTTATAATACCTTGTTGAATTAAATCCTATCATGCTACCGACCGCAGGCATTGTCAGGCCCAATCCTATGAAAAGATATCCGAGCCCGTTATCATCTTCCAGGAAAACAGATGCCAGTGCAAACATTCCGATTTCAGCAACCAGTCCACCTGTTGCCCCGAGTAATGTAACTCCGTAATTTGCTGAAACATCATCTTTGTGCGTTCCTATCATCCATACGCCCGCAGTACTTCCAAAAACCTGAGCGGCAGAAACCAGAGATAAAATTAAGAAACCCTCGGTTTCAGAAACATTCCCTCCCCCACCAACGTCTATCTCTGCGCCTGTAATTGCAAACGTCAGAAAAGCGGTTGCAAAAGCCGACACAAAGCCAAGGCCCGAACCGATAAGAAATTCAAGAACCAGATTCTCTGCTGTTAACGGAGGCAGCCCGGATTTATTGACGGGCTTCAGACTGTCTGTATAAATCAATTCATTGCTTAAAGATTTCAGTGTTAGTTTTTCGGGAGTATTCTTCAAGACGCAGGAATTCGTAATTGACTGAGAAAATGCGGGCGAATACTGCCCAAGCAGAAGGTTAATGAACAATACAGTAAGCAGTGAACTTATAATCGGTTTTTTCAAAGGGAAATAATTACTTCAAACTAAGAATAGTATCGGAATAATTCAACGCAATCCCCCTCTTTTTTATGATAGACCTTAAGTATGCATATTATATATATATATTTAAGCAAAATAATCTGGAGGAATAATTGTTTCGCTTCAAATATTTTTTTGCGGTGTTGTTTTTTGCAGTTTCTGTATCTGCCTTTGCTCAGAAGCCGATTTCTCATATCCGGCCGCAACTTACACTTAATACGGATGACTGTTTTTCATTACAGAATCTGAATAAAAAGAGCAATCCTTTCTCATTGAAACTCAAAACTACTTACATGTTTTCTACAGATTCGAAATATTATGGTATTTCAACGGAACCGGAACATGACCAGGGATTTGGGTTTTCAGTCATACCGCAATATGATTTAGGGAAAGTGGTTTCGCTCTACGCAGAACTTAATTATTCATCTTTGTCATTTAATTCTTCGAAAGATGATGCTTCTTCTTTTATGTTAAATTTCGGAACGTATTTATATGCATCAAGAGGAAAAGTACCTGTTTATTTTATTACAGGAATAGGTATTCGTTTTAAGGAAGCATTACTTTTTAATATTGGAACCGGAATTGAGTACAGAGTAAGTAATGGCATGAGCATTTTTAGTGAAGCAATATTACATAACGAAATTGGCGCAGGAGCTGAGGGAGGTAGATTATTAGCGGATCCTTATCTTTCATTCGGATTAGGTATTTCATTTAATTTTAAAAATTAGCCTTCTAATAATACTCTACCGGTTATAAAACCTTACTTCAAAAATCAAGCCTGAAATAATCATATTTAAAATCCCCGGCCCGCTTTAACTAACTGTATTCCCTTCCTGCTACAGGGTTCGCTGCTGGAGGAAAGCAAGTTTTTCTAAATTAACGAATTCTTGATTTATTGATTGACCAATTCACGAATTTACGAATTAATGGATAAACCAATTAACGTCTTACCGTTTTCCTCTTTTATTATTAAAATATCTTATCTAAATTATATGATAATAATATACCTTAATTTAATTTTACTAAAATGAAAAAACATCTTCGCTCAGTTTCCCTGGCTTTGCTGATGGTATTTATTTCCTCGTTTGCTTATGCAAATGTAATGTCATTTAACAACCTCGGAACAGGAATTAATGTGAATGTGATTGAATCAAGATACGGATACACAAAAATCGAATATATTTTCAACGGGTATGATACACAGGAAATGAAAATTAACGGGGTTACGTATCTAACTTTATCCGCTCCCGATTTAACATGGATAATGGAAAAAGGAAATCCCCAGATGCTGACGCACAAAGGAAGCCTTCTGATTCCCGATAATTCGGCAATGAATTACAGGATTGTTTCTCTGGAGACGGAAGAAATCAGCACTCTGCCCATAGCGCCTTCAAAAGGACATTTCACAAGGGATATTGACCCGAACAGCGTGCCTTATACGTTCGGTTCTGTTTATAATACTGACAAATATTTTCCCGAAAATCTTGTTTCATTTGATTCTCCTTATATCGTAAGGGATTTCCGCGGAATGGTTGTGCAGTTTAATCCACTGCAATACAATCCTGTAAAAGGAACAATGAAAATTACAAAAAGGCTGATTCTCGAAGTTTATACGGATAATTCGAAACCGGTCATCAATCCTTTTATAAGGCAGTTTCCCTTAACGAAGGTATCTACTGACTTTTCGGAATTATACAGGTTTTTATTTATGAACTACGGTATTGGCGATGTAAGATTCGAACCGATAACAGAACCCGGAAGAATGCTTGTAGTGTATCCTGCGGCTTACACAACAATCGCCCAGCAGTTTGTTCAGTGGAAACAAACACGCGGCCTGACTGTACTGACAGCAGAATACCCGACACAGACAGGAACAGGAAATGCGGCATTAAAAACATACATTCAGAATTTATACAATACGCCCGAAAAAATTACATACATAGTTTTAATCGGTGAATCCTACGATATACCGACGCTTAACGGAGTTTATGAAGCCGCGCCGTCAGACCCCTGTTACGTGAAACTGGCAGGAACTGACGCATATCCGGACGCATTCATTTCGAGGGTTTCGTGCCAGAATGCGACAACAATGAATTATGTAATCCAGAAAATGATTAAGTTTGAAAGGGACATTCAGTTCGGCGCCGGCTGGTACAACAAAGGGACGGGTATCGGCGGACCGGACGTTGGCGGCTCACCGCCGTACGCAGACTCAATCAGGATGAACTGGGTCAGAGACACTCTTATGCTCGGCGGATTCACGCAGGTCGATAAATGCAACGGTCCTGCGGCAAACGCAACAACACTGATTAATTTCCTTAATCAGGGAAGATATGTGCTGAATTATGTAGGACACGGTTCCGGTACATCCTGGAGCAATACAGGATTCAACACGACTAATGCTTATCAGTTAGCAAACGGATGGATGAATCCATACCTTTGCGATGTTGCCTGCCTGAACGGTAACTTCACATTGAGCGAATGTCTTAACGAAGCGTTATTAAGAGCAGGTGATACAGCTAACCCGAAAGGCATATCAACAGGTTATGCATCTTCTACAAATGCTTCCTGGGTTCCGCCCTGTGATATGCAGTTATACACAAATCACCTGATTTCAAGACAGTTCAGAAAAACCGCAGGAGCGGTTTCATTCTTCGGAGTAATGTACGCCATGGATAAATGGGGAGGCAGTACGGGGGAAGGCCTGAAACTTATGGAGCAATACAATATACTCGGAGACTGCTCGCTTCTACTGACAAGAGGCGTCCCGCTCGGACCTGCGATAACTCACAATCAATTACCGAATACTGAAAACCTTACAGGACCTTATGTTGTTAACTGCATAATCAATGTTGCTAATGCACCTTTGAAACCAAACAGCACAAAACTGTTCTGGTCAAGGAATAATACAGTTATGACAGACAGTCTGCTTATGACAAATTCATCGGGCAATAACTGGACTGGTAACATCCCCGGGAACGGGACAGCATCGCTTTACAGGTATCGTATAATGACAATCGATACAATGAACAGGGTTGCATATGCACCGGGTCCGACGTCGGTTTATTCTTTCAATGCATCGCCTGACGTGACAAATCCGGTCATTACTCATACACCTTTGCCGCCTGTCCCCAAATCAACGTGGCCTGCTACAGTCACAGCAAGTGTAACAGACAATATGGGATTAGATTCCGTATGGGTAAAATGGTACAAGAATAACACAGGCACTGGCATTAAACATTTCAAGCTCCTGAACACAACAGGTTCTACTTTTGCCGCTTTATTCAATTCTACACAGGCGGATGTTAATTTTGGCGACTATATACACTACAGGATTTTTGCTAGAGATAATTCATCGAACCACAATACGGATTCTACGGCTCTGTGTAGCTTTCCGATTATCAGCCTTACAAACGTCTGCATTGGAACGGGAACAACTTCCTCCAACTATCCGTTCACTACTTACTGGATGGACGGAAGGACACAGATGCTGTTTACTGCTGCAGAAATTAATATGTCATACGGTTATTGTATAACAAGACTTGGATTCAACATCATTTCAGCAGCATCTCAGGTAATGAACGGTTTCAGTGTAAAATTCCAGCATACAACGGCTACTTCATTGTCGGGATTTGTATCATCCGGCTGGAGCACAGCATTCACGGGCACTTATACAGTTCCAGGAACAGGATGGCAGTATATTGACATGACAGCACCTTATTTTGTCTACAACGGAACGGGTAATCTGCTGGTTGAAGTATGTTTTGACAACAGTGCATACACATCATATTCAACTGTAAATGCTACTTCAACACCGGGTATGACCTGGGGATATTACACTGACAATTCTTCGGGCTGTACTATGACAGGCGGTTCGGCTCAGTCTAACAGGCCGAACACATGCTTTACTATGACACCCATAACCGGCACCGGCAATTTCTCTATGGAGATTCCGAAATCATATTCACTTGCACAGAACTATCCTAACCCGTTTAACCCGGTGACAAAGATAAACTTTGCGTTACCTAAACAGGGTCTGGTAACTTTGAGGGTATATGATGTACTCGGCAGGGAAGTAAGCACACTGGTAAACGAAGTCAAGCAGGCAGGAAGTTATTCTGTTGATTTCGATGCTTCAATGCTTTCCAGCGGAGTTTATTTCTATAGGATTGAATCAGGTTCATTCACGGATATAAAGAGAATGGTTCTTATAAAATAGTGAATTGGTAGAATGGTGAATTAGAAAATAGTTAATCCTACAAAAGGGCTGAAAAATCAGCCCTTTTGTTATTATGACTTTTTAAAATTGCACTTTGAGCTTTGCACTTTGAGCTTTGCACTTTGAGCTTTGCACTTTGAGCTTTGCACTTTGAGCTTTGCACTAATTATTATTTCTATGGTTTTTATTTACAGGTAAAATTAATAAATTTCGTTGGGTTAATTTTTCACGGTTAAATTAATGATTCAGCGAATATAAATTTTCCAAAATGTTTGCTCACAAGAATACTCTCATTCAGTTAATGATAGACTCCGTCAAGAAATATGATGTCATGTCGGATATGATTTTCACAAGAACAAAAGACGGAAGTTACGACGGAATAAGCAGATTTCAGATTCTGAATTATTCATTCTGTATTAAGGAATACCTGGAAAAACTTGGATTAAGGAAAAACAGCAGCCTGGCAATCATATCTGAGAACAGGATTGAATGGGTTATTACCGATATTGCATGCATGCTTTCATCGAATATTACCGTTCCTATTTACCCTTCGCTTTCAGCAGATTCAATAAAATACATACTTAACGACTGTAAGGCTGAAATAGTTTTTGTATCAACAGGCCTTCAGCTTGATAAAATACTATCTGTCAGAAACGAATGCCCTGACCTGAAATACATTATTTCGTTCAACAGTATTGAGCGGTCGAATATCAAAGATAAAATCATATCATTCCATAATATCTTCTGCAATAAACAAACAATAACGAGAAACGAACTGCTCGAAAGGCTTGAACAGATTTCAGACAGCGTTAACGGAAACGACCTTTTAACGATTATTTATACTTCCGGAACGACCGGAATCCCGAAAGGCGTGATGCTGATGCATAAGAACATATACGCAAATCTGGTAACTTTCCCCGAAGTCTTGCTGATAAATGAGCATTATAAATTCCTTTCTTATCTTCCCTATTCCCACATATATGAAAGGACTGCGGGATATTACCTTCCGTTCTTTTGGGGGTCGAAAATTTACTATGCGCAGAGCATTGACACAATTGGCGCTCAAATGATAGAAGTTAAACCGACAATTATAATTACAGTTCCCAGACTGCTCGATAAGATCTACAATAAATTGATGAAAACTGCCGATGAAATGCCTGGAGGTGCAAAGAAGAAGATATTTAACTGGGGGCTGAAGGTTGCGAAAGAAGACTGGAACAATAAAAGTTCTTTAAGATGGAAAATTGCAAACAAACTTGTATTTACAAAAATCAGGGAAAAGACGGGCGGAGAATTAAGTTTATTTTGCTCGGGCGGCGGGGCATTGAACAAAACTGTCGGAGAATTCTTTGAAGGAATAGGAATAATGACTCTTGAAGGATACGGGCTTACGGAGACGTCACCGGTTGTTGCAGTAAACAGGATTGAGAAAAATAAATACGGAACCGTGGGATTTCCTATGCGCGATGTTCAGGTGAAAATAGCCGAAGACGGGGAAATCCTCGTTAAAGGCGATATTGTTATGAAGGGATATTACAATCAGCCGAATGAAACTGCCGAAGCAATAGTCGACGGATGGTTTCACACAGGCGACATCGGCGAAATTGATTCGGAAGGGTATATTAAAATCACTGACAGGAAAAAGTCATTGTTCAAATCATCCGGCGGAAAGTACATTGCACCGACGCATATCGAGGAACTTGTAGGCACTTTGCCGTACGTTGACCAGGTAATGGTAATCGGCAACGAAAGGATGTATGTTACTGCGCTGATTGTCCCCGACGTTAACGAACTGAAATCGCTCGCAAAAAAGGCAGAACAGACAATAGAATTCGAATCAGACCTGTTCACCAATCCTGTTATATTAAAACAGATTGAAAAAGATGTAAACGAAGCCCAGAAGAATCTTGCTCCGTACGAAAAAATCCGTAAGTTCAGTCTGATACAGACTCCCTTCACGATAGAAGGCGGAGAAATTACTCCGACGCTGAAAATCAAGCGCAAATTCGTGGAAGAAAAGTATAAGATAGTGATAGAAAATATGTACCACAAAGTATAAGTCAAAAATCAAAAGGCAAAAGTCAAAATTGAAATCTAACAATTAATAATTATACGCGATAACATGAAAGTTGACAGAATGAAATAACGTATCAAAAGTAAAAACATTTATTGATTATGGAAAATAATAAATACAAAACAGATTTAAAGGACAGGTGTTTTAAATTCAGCGTCAGCGTAATCAAAGTTTGTGATAACCTTCCGAGCAAAAGAAGCAGTTGGGTTATATCAGATCAGTTAATAAGGTCTTCCACATCAATCGGGGCAAATATTATCGAAGCAAAATCTTCATCATCTAAACTCGAATTTAAGAAATTTTACGAAATCGCTTTAAAGAGTGCTAATGAGACAATTTATTGGTTAGATTTATTAAAAGAACTCAATTTGTTAGATTCTAAAATAATTTGTGATTTAAAAAATGAATCCCATGAAATTGCTAATATGCTTGGCAAAAGTGTAATAACTCTCAAAAACTCAATTCAATCTCAAAAACTCAAAAAATAGTTCAGAATAAATATATGAATAAATTACAATAATCACTTTCCTAATTTACACTTTCAATTTTAACTTTTGAGATTTGCTTTTTGAATTTTACTTTTAAAACTTGCCGTTCAAATTTTTCAATTATTCAATCTGAATTAAGTTTCTGACATTCCCGGATATTTTAAATTCAATACTTTCAGAATTTTTAATTTCAATTTTGACTTTTGAATTTTGACTTTTGAATTTAAAAATTGCCTTTCGAGTTTTCCCTTTTTAATTTATCTTGCATCATGTTAAGTAACTATTTACCTATACTAATAATTTTTGCTTTCGCCCTGATTTTTGCCGTGGTGATGGTAAAGTTTTCTGTCTGGTTCGGGCCGAGTAAGCCCGATGCTGAGAAACTTTCCACTTATGAAAGCGGAATGGAACCTATCGGGTCGGCAAGGGACAGGTTTTCCGTCAAATACTACATGGTCGCCGTCAGTTTCATCGTTTTTGATATTGAAGTTGTATTCCTCTATCCCTGGGCAGTTTCGTTTCTGAACTTTCCCGCTTCTCAGACTGTTTATACATTAATAATAGCTCTTATATTCATTTTCATACTCGTTGTGGGACTGATTTATGAATACAAGAAAGGCATTTTAAAATGGGATTAGAAGATAAGCTAAGCAAAAACGGATTTTTAACATCGAAACTCGATGACCTTATTCAGTGGTCGCGTAAAAACTCGGTATGGCCCATGCCGATGGGAATTTCATGCTGTGCAATCGAGATGATGGCAGTGGCGGCAGCGAGGTTTGATATTTCAAGGTTCGGTTCGGAAGTATTCCGTTTCTCTCCGAGACAAAGCGATGTGATGATTGTGGCAGGCACTACGACTTATAAGATGGCTAAAGTCGTCAGGAAAATTTACGACCAGATGCCCGAGCCAAAATGGGTAATCGCTATGGGAGCATGCACATCGACAGGCGGTATGTACCGCAGTTACTCTGTCGTGCAGGGAATAGACCAGTTCCTGCCTGTGGACGTTTATGTTGCGGGATGCCCTCCCAGACCGGACAATCTTCTGAATGCATTAATGACACTTCAGGAAAAGATACATGCATTAAAAAAGTTGAAGAAATCAAAAGTTAAAGAATCAGTTTAATAGATTTGTTTAATGCCATCTATGGTCCGATGGCATTTTTCACTCATAATCCGTAGATTTATTTCTGCGGATTTTTTATTGAATAATTCAAGCTTATCCATTCGATTACCGAAAACAAATTTTCTCTGATTAACAAACTTCAGTACCTGAATGTATCAAATTGAACATTTCGTCATTAGAATTGCCCGTTTTGTCAGTTAAAATACAGCGTTTATAAAATATTGCGTTTTTCCGCTATTTTAGCACTTTCCGGAGGCGCGCAACTTTAACAATGTAAAGGAAAGGGTTAACTATGTGACGGAAAGCATTAACTATACGGCGGAGAAAATCAACAAACCTGCGGAAAGGATTAACTGAGAGCCAGAGTGAAATAACTTAACTGCGGATGGAGTTAGCTAAAGAACGGAAAGAAACAACTTAACTGCGGATGGAGTTAGCTAAAGAACGGAAAGAAACAACTTAACTGCGGAATGTATCGCCGACCCAAAAAACGAATTTCCCGGCCAAGTACCTGATTTTTCAATCTGACAACCCGATAATTTATTTAACAAACTTTCATTGAACGTAATTACCTCAAGTTGCGGCTTGAAAATTTTATGTTTCATTTTTTCAAATTATTATTTAGATTAAGTCAACTACTAAAAATTAAACAGGAGAGAATATGAAAAAGATTCTTTTACTTCTTACAGTTTTATTTTTGTTTACATCTTCATTATTTGCACAAAGAATTATTATAAACCAAAACTTTGAAAACACAGGTTTTGGTCCCGATAGTTTGCCACCTAACTGGGTTAAAGAAAACGCTGATCCTGAAGGAGGTCCGGGTAAGGAATGGGCAGTCAGAGATTCCGGTACAGGTTACGTAGGCACAAATGCACTTTTAGTTGCACAGGCTCATAACAGTTTACGAGCATTAACGATTCCATGGTCTGCAGGAAATCCGATTGCAGATGACTGGGTTTTTACAGATACGTTCCACGTTCAAACAGGTGATAGTCTAATTTTCTGGATGTTACTTGGTTCACCTGCTGGTTTTCAACCATATCTTGATACAATGCAAGTATGGGCAATGTATGACCAAAACTCCCCTCTCACGATAGCTAAGCTTGCTACATATAAAAGCAACGATAGCGCTGGTGTCCCTGTCTCAACAAATGTCTGGAAAATATATAAATTAAATTTATCAGCATACGCAGGTCAGACAATTTGCATTGGTTTTCGGTATTATATGAATACAAGCGTAGATGGTTTCTGGTGTAATATTGATGATGTTTTTATAGGTAATCGTTCGAGTATCGGCATCAATCCAATCGGCTCTAACGTTCCGAAAGATTTTGCTTTGCATCAGAATTATCCGAATCCTTTTAATCCAACAACAAAAATCAAGTTTGACATTCCGCGCAACACTGACGTAACACTGGAAGTTTATAATTCACTCGGTCAGGTTGTTCAGACCCTTTATAAGGGTTATGCTGCCGCAGGTTACTACGAGACTAATTTCAACGCATCCGGTCTCCCAAGTGGTGCGTATTTCTACCGCCTTGTCACAAGAGATTTCACGAACGTGAAAAAAATGATGCTTGTAAAATAGTTTTTTCGTGAATTCGTTTATTTGTTAATTAGAAAACAGAAATTAGTTGAACAACGCGTTCGAAGTTTATCCCGAGTACTCGGGACGTCCCGATAGCCAAGCGTATCGGGGAAAATAGTTAAAGAAAAGAACGAATAGAAAATTTAAAAAGGGCTGACAAATCAGCCCTTTTTCCATATAAAAAATTAAATATTAAAGATGGAAAGCATAGAACAATTATCAAAGTATAAACATTAAAAACACTCTGTCATTCCGGCTTTCGCTGGAATGACAATCTTATTAGTTTATATATGTCTTCCAATATCTGCTCTGCGAATACCTGAAAAACAAGTCTTGTGGTTTCTGATTCTTTCCGCGTATATATTAAAAGAAGGCTCAAACATAAAAGGCTGAAGAATAATCTTCAGCCTCTATCTACCTCACATATTGATATGAAGATGTTACGCGGGCGAATTATAAGTTTCGGTTATCGGCTCGTCAAAATCCTTTTTCAGCAGGGAGTTCTTTACATCTTTTGCAATTGTTGCGCATTTGTTCATGGTCATATAAACATTGTCAATATAAAGCCTTATTTCCTCAAAATCCATAGTTGATGGTTTTGCGGCAATAGCTTCGAAAAGTTCATTCTGCAGTTTATCCAGCAAAGCAATGTCAAGGGAAAATATCTTCTTGTCAGGTTTAAAACCAATATTAACAACCTGTTTTTTAATATTTTTCTTCTGAACGGATTTTTTCACCTGCTTTTTAACGGACTTTTTAACCGGTTTTACTTTCTTTATTGTCTTAGCCATATTACAAAATTAAAAGGAGGCGGCTGTTAACCGCCCCGGAATTATTTAAGAAATGTACTTTCCTCTTGGTGTATAATGAGTATGCAAAAGTTTATGCGATAAATGCCCGCACGGACCATCAGTTAAGAACTTTTCATAAATCATCTTAACGTACGGATTGTCATGCGATTTCCTGAGTTCAAGAGATTCGTCTTCCGTATATATTGCCTTTGCACGCGCTGTCCTGATTTCAAGTGAAGTCGGAATCGGTTGCCCGCCGCCGCCTATACAGCCGCCGGGGCATGCCATAAATTCTATGAAATGGCATCTGCTGAACAGGCCTTTTGCTTTTATATCTTCCATTATTTTCTTCGCATTCGCCGTTCCGTGCGCTACGGCAACTTTAAGCGTTACTCCTTTAAGCCAGTTCCAGTCCGGAACCAGATGCTTAATTAAATCGGGAACGGGTCCCACAACATCTCCGACGGGAATTTCCATGTACTTGATTCCGTCAAATCCGCGTACGGGAATAATATTTGCTTTTTCAAAGATATCTTCTGCTTTAACGCCTGTAACAAATTCAACAATTGAACGAAGCGCGGCTTCCATAACTCCGCCGGTTGCTCCGAATATAAGTCCGGCACCTGATGCATCTCCGAACGGACTGTCAAAATGCGTTTTCGGCATTTCCGGAAGATATATTCCTGCTTCCTTTATCATCTTAGCAAGTTCGCGTGTTGTTAAACCGTAATCCACATCTTTAAAGCCGGATGAATTCATTTCAGGCCTGTTGCATTCGAATTTCTTTGCTGAGCAGGGCATTAAAGCAACAGATAATACGTCTTTCGGGTCAACTCCGATTTGCTGCGCATAAAATGTCTTTATAATTGCACCGAACATCTGCTGAGGTGATTTTGCAGACGACATATTATCCAGATACTCAGGATAATAATGCTCAATGTATTTCACCCATCCGGGAGAGCATGATGTAAACTGAGGAAGAGCAACCGTCGGTTCATGTAAAACCAGCGCTTTATATAACCTCTGGATTAACTCGGTTCCCTCTTCAATAATTGTTAAATCGGCAGTAAAATTTGTATCAAACACTGCATCAAAGCCTATTCTCTTAAGAGCGGAATTCAGTTCCATAGTCATCGATGTTCCGGGTTCAATCCCGAAACATTCCGCGATGGCGGCTCTCGGTGACGGAGCGGTCTGGATTACAACGTGTTTCTTAGGATTGTCAATCGCAGCCCAGATTTCATCGGACGGGTCATTTGCTCTCAATGCTGCTGTCGGGCACCTGTTGATGCACTGACCGCAATTGATACAGATAACGTCGGAAAGGGGTTTTTCCATGAAAGTGGAAATATGTGTCTTGTCTCCCCTGTCTATTGCTTCCAGCACGCCAACTTCCTGCAGGTCTATGCATGTCCTTACGCATCTTTTGCAAAGAATACATTTGCTCATGTCTCTGTGTACGGAATATGATGATGTATCCATTTCATATTTAGGTTTGTCACAGTGACCGAATGTATAGCTGTCAACGCCGTATTCGTGCGCGAGCGACTGGAGTTCGCAGTTCTGGTTTCTTAAGCATGAATAACATTCACCATAATGCTCGCTTAAAAGCAGGTCAATAATATGCCTTCTTGCTTTCCTGACAAGCGGAGTTGATGTTTTTACCTTTATCGGAGAGGTAATAGGAAAAGCACATGCGGCCTGTAAAGTTCGCATTCCTTCGACTTCCACTACGCAAACACGGCAGACTCCTGCAACGCATAGGTCTTCGTGATGACAGAGTGTGGGAATATGAATCTGGTTTATTTTGCATGCTTCAAGTATCGTAGTTCCAAGAGGAACAGAAACTTTTTTCTCGTTTAGTTCAACAGTAACGGTTCCGCCGATTGTTGTTATATCATCGGGTTTAGGCACTGTTAAAGGTTTCTGGCTAACGGGAGCTCTTGATATCGATTTTTTATTCATATTATTCATGCTCCAATTTTATTTAAAATTTCATCTTTAAAATTATCAATGATAGAAATGAATGAATTCGGGCTTGACTGCCCGAGTCCGCATTTAGATGCAACCTGCATTGAAACACCAAGGTCTTTGAGTTTATTTATATAATCAAAAGTAAACTCGCCTTTCTCAATCATTTCAACGCCTTCAAGAAGTTTCACGTTACCGATTCTGCATGGTGTGCACTGTCCGCATGATTCTTCAACGAAGAATTCCATAAAATTCCTCAGGACTTTAAGCATGTCACGGTCTTTATTGAAAATCATTACTGAACCGCCTGTGGCAACATCTTCATAAGCAAGTGCTCTTTCAAACTGTGATTCAGGAATGCATACTCCTGATGCTCCTCCAATTTGAACTGCTTTTGTATCTTTAGCATCAACCAGTTTTAGCATGTCTTTTATTTTTGTGCCCCAGGGAAGTTCATAAACACCCGGCTTTGAGCAGTCGCCTGATACTGAAAACAGTTTTGAGCCGCTTGATTTATTTGTTCCCATCGTCGCGTACCAGTCTCCTCCTTTTATAATAATATGAGAAACTGATGCCAGAGTCTCGACATTGTTAACTGACGTCGGTCTGCCGTTGTAGCCTGTATTAACCGGATATGGAGGCCTGTTGCGTGATTCACCCCTCTGTCCTTCAAGTGATTCAATTAAAGCTGTTTCTTCCCCGCAAACATAGGCGCCTGCGCCCAGCCGGATTTCAATATTGTAGTTAAAATCTTTTTTTCCGAGGATTTTATCTCCAAGCAGATTATCCTTTCTCATCTGTTCAAGATAATCCTGCAGGTATTTATACATGTATTCATATTCACCGCGCAGATAAACTATGCCTTTTTTAGCACCGATTGTAAACCCGCCTACAACCATTCCGTCAAAAACGAGTTCAGGATATTCGGTCAGAAGAACCCTGTCCTTGAATGTTCCCGGTTCGCCTTCATCTGCGTTGCAAACAAGGAATTTTTCGTCTGATTTTGCTGCAGCCGTAAGCATCCATTTCGTTGAAGTCGGAAAACCGGCTCCTCCTCTGCCTTTCAAACCCGATGCTTTGAGTTCGAAAAGTATGTTTTCCCTGCCTGTTTCAAGGGCTTTTTTTATTGCGTCGCCCCTTTTGTAATCCGAAAAAAGCACGGGACCGGTTCTTTTCTTTTTTTCAAAAATTGGTTCCATGAAAGAAAATATTTAGATTTAGAATTGTATTTTGCATTCTTATAAATGAGATTCCTGAAAAGAATAAAAAATTACCATAAGTACTGTTAATACCTGAAAACCTGATTTCAATATGGGGATATTGAGGTGAATCAAAAATTTTTTATTCCTCCAAAATTTATATAAAATTATAAAAAACCAATACTATCCTCAATCCAAATTTTAGTACCTTAACTGCTTTTTCATCGGTTTTAAAGATGAATTTTTCTTAAATTGTATGTGCAAAACAATGGAAATTCTCAGATTCACATATTCGGTCTTCAGGAAAGACATACGTTCTGAAATAAGAAACAGGTACGTTATTAACTCCCTGCTTATGTTTGTAATAATAACTATTTCCATTATTAAATTTTCTATCGGTGATGAAATAGTGGAGGATGCTATTTTATCAGGATTGTTCTGGATTGTTATATTCTTCACTGCTATCAGCGGATTATCAAGGGTTTTCATTAAAGAAGAAGAAACAGGCACATCGCTCGCTTTGAAACTTTCTGCAGGACCGACAGAGATATTCATCGGTAAACTTTTATTCAATTTTGTGCTTACTTTTTCGCTTAACATTGTAATTTTCTTTCTTTTTACAATTATCACCGGTATTAAAATCCTGAATTTTCCCGCATTTTTGATAACAGTCATACTTGGTAATTTCGGTATCGTGGCATCTTCGACAATAATTGCGGCAATTATAGCAAAAGCAAACTCCAAAGGCACTTTATACCCGGTTTTATCCTTCCCCGTTCTTCTGCCCCTGCTCATAACGCTGATTAATGCAACAAAACTTGCTTCCGAAGGCGTACCGACATCGGAACTGCTCGTTGATTTCCAGATTCTTATTTCATATACAATAGTTGTATTTATCGTATCCCTGTTTCTTTTCAAATTCATCTGGGAGGACTGATATGAATAACCGGGAATTTTATGATATTCTCGCTCAGGATTATGATTCCATGATAAATCCGGATAAGATTATTCAGACAAGAAAAGATGAATTTAAAAAATTACTTAACTCTGATATAAAAACTGCGGCAGACATCGGCAGCGGTACAGGAAATGATTCCATTGCTCTCGCGCTTAACGGTGTTAACGTAACAGGTTTCGAACCGTCCGCAGAAATGATTCGCTGCGCCAAAGAAAAAGCAGAAAGATTCAATGTGCAGGTAAATTTTGTCAGCTGCCTTTCGGAAAATATCCCCCAGTCATATTACGGAAAATTCGACACTGCAGTATCACTGGGAAATTCTGTAGCAAACATACACAGGAACGTAATAGGAATATCATTCAGGAAAATATTCGGCCTGCTCAGAAAAGAATCCCGTTTCATTCTGCAGATACTGAATTACGATAATATAAGGAAAACCGAAAGCAGGATAGTTAATATTACCGGAGACGACAACAGAATCTTCGTAAGATTTTATGATTTCGGGAAAAATAACACCGTATTCAATGTACTGATAATAGATAAGAAAAATTACGGGAATTTTGAGCTTATAACAACGGAAATAGAGGAATATAAAACTTCAGAACTTACGGAACTGCTAAGAAAAGCAGGATTTAGGAAAACTGAAGTGTACGGCGGTCTGGATTTAAGCAGGTATATCAAATCGGAGAGTAAAAACATAGTCCTCGTTGCATACAAATAATCAGTAGCTTATCTGAACAACATCCATAACTCTGAAAGTTTCTACAAATTTACCTTCAGCATTTTTACATGCAATGTTTTCCCTGAAGAATTTTTCAAAATTCACAAAATTAGGAAACTGCGATTTGTAACATTTTAGCATACTTAGTTTTAATTCCATATATTCAGATATATCAAATTCACTGTCAGGCTTGTTTGTACCGAAGAAATAAATTTTATCAACCCTGTGTACTCCGTTTTTATCGGGAAAAATAAAATCATTTTTTGCTGCAAAAACAGAGTCAAAAACTGCAGCTGCCAGGTTACGGTGATCCCTGTGATGGAGGTTTATATTGTCAAAATCCAGGTTTGCCGGATCGAAAGAGAAAACAATCTCGGGTTTATATTCTTTTATCAGCAGTGTGATTTTCTCCCTCACGGAATCATCATATTGAAGAAATCCGTCTTTAAATCCCAGGAACACTATATTTTTCACTCCGGCTATTTCCGCAGCTGCCATCTGCTCTTTTTTACGGATATTTACTCTTTCAGTACCTGACAATGACTTTACTTTGAAACCGTTTTCTCCGCCGGTTGCAATTACGTAAATCACTTCATAACCTGCTTTAGTAAATATCATTAAAGTAGCCGCGCACCCGAATTCAAGATCATCAGGATGGGCGCCAAAGGCAATAATTGTGCGCTTTTTCAAAATAAATAAAATTAATTAGGACATCGATTACAAATAAATAATAATCTATATATACTGCATAAATAATTTAATTATTTTAAATTATAATTCAAATAAAAATATGGCAGCATTTAATCCGGAAAAAATAATTAACCTTCTTTCAGAAAGCAATCTGCAGGGAATAGCTATATATTCCACGGATAAGTTTCTGTATAACAACAGGAAAACACTTGAAATACTGGAATTGACTTACGAACAGTTCAGGAATCTGGACCTAAACGGGTTTCGTGACAGAATACTTCCTGAAGACTCAAAGGAAAATAAATATTTCTTCGATTTATTCGAAAGTTCAAAGAATATAGACTCCAAGATTTCTTTCAGATACAAAGGTAAAAACTCCCATAAATGGGTCGAAATGTACGCCAAATCATCGGTTTTTGACGGGAAGAGGTATATTATTCTTATTTTCAGCGATATTACTGAACATAAAATATTTGAGGAGCTAATAAGTGACAAGGATTTTAAATATAGAAACTTCATAGAACAGACTTCCGAAGGTATCTCACTCATGGAATTTGAGAAACCTATTGATACAACACTCCCTGTTGAAAAACAAATAGACCTTATGTACAAATACGGAATAATTTCCGAATGCAATCTTGCATTTGCAAAAATGTACGGCTTAAATTCCGTAAATGATATTATTGGTGAAAAAATTATAGAACTGCATGGAGGAAGCAACAATCCGAAAAATATTGAAGCATTTGAAGGATTGGCAAAATGCGGTTATAAGGTAATAAACGTCGAAACTGAAGAGTTTGATACATGCGGGAAAAGAAAATATTTCCTCAACAATTCTGTCGGTATACTGAAAAATAACCTCCTTTATGGAGTATGGGGTACGCAAATTGACATCACCTTAAGGAAAATATCAGAAAGGCTTATTACAGCTGCATACCGGATATCAGAAGCCGTGCACTTGTCCAGGGATGTAAACTCATTGTATGAAACCATGCATGGAGTGATTAACAATTTCATGCATGCAGTGAATTTTTATATTGCAATATTTGACAGAGAAAAAGATGTTATCACATTCCCTTATTTCCGTGATGAGTTTGATGGTACTGCAGTAGACCGGAAACCGGGAAAGGGTATCACTGAATATGTACTGAGAACAGGAGCTCCCCTGCTTGCTACGCGCGAAATAATAATTGACATGAAAGAAAAAGGTGAAATTATGCCTTTCGGAACGACTGCCATCGATTGGTTGGGAGTACCGTTAAAAGTCGGAGAAGACACAATCGGTGTTCTGGCAGTACAATCATATGATGAAAATATTCGGTTTACTTCCGATGATGTTAACGTGCTTGAATTTGTATCTGACCAGATAGCAATGGCTATAGAAAGGAAAAGAGCGGATGAAGCCCTAAAACTGTCCGAAAGCAAGAACAGGGCTATCCTATCATCTATTCCTGACCTGATGTTTATAATTACTAAAGATGGAGATTTTATTGATTACCATGCCAAAGATGCAGATCACTTATACGTCAGACCGGGGGATTTTATGGGAAAAAATATAAAGGATGTATTTGAAGAATCTTTGTATAAACTTTTTAAAAAAACAATTATTGATGCATATACTCACTCAACTGTCCAGGTTTGTGAGTACCCTTTGAAATTAAGAGATGAAATTAAACATTATGAAGCGCGAATGTTTTCTTATGATTCAGGCAGTATCATTGTGATGATTCGGGATATATCAGACCGGAAAAAAATCATGGAAGAACTGATAATCGCTAAAGATAAAGCAGAAGAAATGAACAAGATTAAATCTAACTTTCTGTCAAACATGAGCCACGAATTGAGGACACCGCTTCATGGAATACTCGGTTTTTCACAAATGCTTGAAGAAGAGATTGAAGATTCCGAACTAAGGAAAATGGCATCAACAATTCATACAAGCGGGAAAAGACTTCTGGAAACACTGAATCTTTTATTAAGTTTTTCCAAAACCGAAGCGAAGAAAATCGACATAATTTATTCGGATGTAAATCTGAATAATTTGATCAATGAAACCATTGAATTTTTCAAAGCATATGCAGACAGCAAAAACCTTAAACTTGAATTTTACGACAATTTTAAGAATTTAAATACAATCCTTGATGAAAGACTGCTTAGGGATATACTGAATAACCTGATTAATAATGCAATAAAGTTTACTGATAAAGGCGGAGTAATAGTGGATTTAACTGTTCATAATAATAATATAATTATTAAAGTTACTGACTCCGGAATCGGAATACCTGAGAATAAATACGAACTTATATTCGAAGAATTCCGGCAGGAAAGCGAAGGTCTTAACAGGAATTTTGAGGGAACGGGCCTGGGTCTTACGCTTACAAAGAAATATGCTGAACTAATGCACGGTACAATAAAAGTTGAAAGTGTAGTCGGTATTGGCTCTGTTTTCACTGTGACTTTACCCCTTAAACCGTATATTGATGATAAAAATAGCATCAGACACGAAGGAGAAATAGATTCCAAAATAATACCTGCTCCCTCTCAGAAAAAAAGTATTCTCCTTGTGGAGAATGACAGGGTTAGTACAATGCTTATAAAAACATATTTGACAAAAATTTATAAAATTGATTCGGTGTCAAACGGTTCGGAAGCTTTAGATAAAACGGCCCAGAAACATTACGATATAATATTGATGGATATTAACCTCGGTGAAGGCCTGACTGGAATTGAGACAACACAATTGATCAGAAAACTGGATAATTACCGTGATGTACCGATTGTAGCTGTTACGGCATTTGCACTTGAAAGCGACAAGGAGGAATTCCTAAGGCATGGCTGTACACATTATATTTCTAAACCATTTGAACAAAAAGAACTCTTAACCTTGCTCAACGATATTTTCCGGGATTAATACCTATAAAACACATTAATACTTTCTTTTATCAAAGTTTTTGTACTCTAAATTAATTATTTTGGAGTCAAATTGATTATGAGAATAAAAAGAGAAGAAACTGCGGCATTGGTTATTGATTTTCAGGAAAAATTATTTCCCTTCATATACGACAGCGAAAACCTGACGGCTAATTCCATCAGATTGATTCGGGGACTTAAAGCTCTTGGAATTAAACTATTTGTTACCGAGCAATATTCAAAAGGTCTGGGGCATACTGTAGGTCCAATAAGGGAAGCGCTTGGAGATTATTCACATATCGAAAAATCATCTTTCAGCTGTTGCGGGAATGATGATGTATGCTCTGTTTTGGAAAATTCAGGGATGAAAAACATATTAGTGTTTGGCATAGAGGCTCATGTATGTGTATTACAGACAACTGTAGATCTGATTAAGAAGGGATACAGACCGGTCCTGATAGAAGACTGTGTATCATCAAGGAATTCAAATGACAAGAAGGTGGCAGTGGAAAGAATGCGAGCCGAGGGCGCTGTGATTACCACTTATGAATCTATCTTATTCGAACTCTGCGAAGTATCCGGGACAGATACTTTTAAAGCTATATCTAAAATAGTAAAATAGTTTTGGCCGGTTTAATCAGACTGTTTTTTGTTGTTATATTCGGATTATTTTTTCCGTTTTTATCGATACTTGCAACCCCCTTTAATTACAAGAAGGGTGCAGGGACTAATTTTCTTTACAGGTTTTTTGCAAGTTCTATTCTATTTTCAGCAGGTGCAAAGGTAACAGTTGAAATCAAGGGTAAATTAGACATAAACAAAGAATATATTATAGTTTCAAATCACCTGAGTTATATTGACATTCCGCTTTTAATGAAAACAGTACCGAAGAACATAAGATTTATATACAAGAAATCACTGACCATGATACCTGTTTTCGGCTGGGCACTTTACCTGGGTGGTTATATTCCTATTGACAGGAGAAATGCCCGCAATGCAATAGAATCACTGAAAAAAGCTTCACTGAAATTAAAGAACGGGATTTCAATCGTTATTTTTCCTGAAGGAACAAGAAGTCCTGACGGGAAAACGGGTGGATTCAAAAAAGGAATTTTCATGCTGGCAGATTATGCAGAGGCTGACATTGTCCCGGTTACCATTATAGGAACAAATAAAATAATGCCGAAGAATTCTATGAAACTAAAACCCGGTAATGTTAAAGTGATAATTGATGAACCTGTTAAATTCATCAAAGACAAGAGATTGCTCGATAATGTAAGAGAAAAAATTGTAAGTAATATCAACAACAACTGATTATTTTTAATAAAACGACTAAAAAGAAAACTAACAAAGTCATTTTAATTAAACATTGAAATAAATAATATAAAGCATTAAAATTAACAAGGAAAAGAATTGATAATAACGGGCATAATTCCTGCAAGATATGGTTCTACAAGGTTTCCGGGAAAACCTCTGGCTTATATTGCGGGTAAGCCGATGATACAGCGTGTATATGAACAGGCATCAAAATCTAAGTTGCTTAATGATGTTGTTGTTGCAACTGACGATATAAGAATTATGAATTGTGTTCTTGATTTCGGGGGCAGGGTTATTCTAACGGATAAAAATCACAAAACAGGTACAGACAGAATTTGCGAAGTAATAAAATATGTAAAAACGGATATTGTTGTTAATATACAGGGTGATGAACCCTTTCTTAATCCGGTAGTAATAGATACAGCAGTAAAACCGCTTATTGCAGACAGAAAACTGAATGTATCGACTGTAGCGGTGGAAATGAAGAATGATTTTGAAAATCCTAATAAAGTAAAAGTAGTATTCGATATAAATCATAATGCTTTATATTTTTCGCGTTCAGTAATTCCGTCTGATTTCAGAAATGCACAAAGAGTGAAATATTACAAACACCTGGGCTTGTATGCATACAGGACAAAATACTTGGAAAAATATAGTAAACTGACTCCCACACTATTAGAACTGGCAGAAAGTCTGGAGCAGAACAGGATGATTGAAAATGGTGAAAAAATAAAAATAGTAATTACAAAGCTTGATTCACTTTCGGTTGATACTCCGGAAGACATAAAGAGAATTTTAAAAATTTTAAAAACCAGGGGTATAAGGATTTGAAACAGACAAAATATGTATTTCTGACCGGTGGAGTTGTTTCATCACTCGGTAAGGGTATAGCGTCAGCTTCGCTGGGGCTTCTCCTGAAATCAAGGGGATTGAAAGTTACGATACAGAAATTCGACCCTTATATAAATGTAGACCCGGGAACGATGTCTCCGCTTCAGCATGGAGAAGTTTTTGTTACCGAGGATGGAGCAGAAACAGACCTTGATCTTGGACATTATGAAAGATTTATTGACGAAAATATGTCGAAGAACAATAATACAACAGCAGGGCAGGTATACAATACCGTTATAACAAAGGAAAGAAAAGGTGATTATCTCGGTGCAACTGTGCAGGTAATACCGCATATAACAGATGAAATAAAAAACAGAATGATTCAGTTATCAAAGAAAGGCGAACTTGATGTAATTATTACTGAAATAGGCGGAACTGTAGGTGATATAGAATCCCTGCCTTTCCTTGAAGCCATGCGTCAGCTAATGCACGAAGTTGGTAAGACAAATTCGCTTTGCGTTCATCTGACACTTGTTCCTTACATTAAAGCCGCAGGTGAATTAAAAACAAAACCCACACAGCATTCCGTGAAAACTCTGCTGGAAATAGGTATCCAGCCTGATATTCTGCTTTGCAGAAGCGAACAGGTCATTTCGAAAGAAATGAAGAAAAAAATCGCCCTGTTTTGCAATGTTGAACCGGGATCAGTAATGCAGGCACTCGACGCTAAATCAATATACAGCGTACCGATAAACATCCACAAAGAAGGTTTTGATGAAGTCATAATCAACAAATTAAACCTCAAATGCAGAAAACCTTCATTGACAGACTGGAACAGTGCCGTTCATAAAATAATAAATCCAAAAAAGGAAATAGAAGTTGCAATTTGCGGAAAATATAACCAGGTTCCAGATGCATATAAAAGCATAATGGAATCCTTCGTGCATGCGGGTGCATATAATGACGTAAAAGTTAACTTGAACTGGATAGATGCCGAGGAAATTGAAAAAAATCCGGGACGCATGAAAGAAGTATACAGAAATATAAAAGGACTGCTTGTTTGTCCGGGTTTTGGTGACAGAGGAATTGAAGGAAAAATTCTATCGATAAAATACTTCAGGGAAAAGAAATTGCCGTTTTTCGGAATTTGCCTGGGATTACAATGCGCGGTTATTGATTTTGCAAGAAACATTTGCGGTTTGAAAAATGCGAATTCTACAGAATTCAAACAGGTAAAGTACAATGTAATTGACATAATGGAATATCAGAAATCGGTTGTACTTAAAGGCGCTTCCATGAGACTTGGTTCATATCCGTGTATCATTGAAAAAAATACACTTGCCTACAAATGCTATAAAAAAGAGTTTATAAACGAACGGCACAGACACAGATATGAAGTTAATAATACATTCAGGTCAATACTCCAGAAACATGGACTCATATTTTCGGGAGTATCTCCTGACGGCTCCCTCGTGGAAATGATTGAATTACCGCAGAAAATGCATCCGTTCTTCATTGCGTCGCAGTTTCACCCTGAATTCAAATCAAGACTAATAAATCCTCAGCCGATTTTCAGGGAATTTATTCGTGCTTGTAAATGGTTATGATATTGAAAACAATAAGATGACTTGGAAATCAAAGGATTAACAAACGAGGAAATAAGGCAAAGAAAAGAAAAGGGATTAACTAACAAGTCTGCTTCCCAAAAAACCAAAACCTACGGCGAGATTGTAATCGAAAATATATTCTCCCTGTTTAATTTCATTTTAATCGGTATAATTTTATTTATCCTTTTCTTTTATTTAAGGGACAGTGATAAAAGACTGCTACTGGATACAATCGGAATCATCATGATAGCATTCACAAATACATCAATATCCCTTTACCAGGAAATAAAATCAAAAATAGCACTCGATAAAGTTAATCTGCTGTTAAAGAAAGATATTACGGTTATCAGAAATTCGGCAAAAATGAAAATCGACCAGACGGAAATAGTAAAAGATGATATTATTGAAATTGCACGCGGAGACCAGATTGTAGTCGACGGCAGGATCCTTACATCCAAAAGACTTGAGATAGACGAATCACTTCTGACAGGAGAATCAGTACCAATAGAAAAAAATATAGATGACATAGTGCTTTCCGGCAGCTTTTGTGTTTCGGGAAGCGGTTATTATATTGCCGAAAAAGTCGGAGAGGAAAGCCATGCAAATAAAGTGACATCACTTGCCAAAAAATATAAATTTACCCTGACTCCTCTTCAAAAGAGAATAAATCTGATTTTAAAATTATTGTTCGGAATTGCACTTCTTCTTGTTGTGATTGAAGTAATATCGTATAATCTCGCATCGGTTACAAATTATACTTATACTGACCATATAAGAAAAATTGCAACCATTCTCATTTCACTCGTTCCTCAGGGACTTGTGCTTACTGCTTCTGTTACTTTTGCAGTAGGTGTTTACAGAATAAGTAAAATCGGAGCCATCGTGCAGAAACTAAATGCTGTTGAATCATTTTCTAACGTAGAATACGTGTGCATGGACAAGACGGGTACACTCACAGAGAACAGGCAAAAAGTGAACACGGTAACAATAACAAATACGGAAATAACAGAAGATGAAGCAAAAGAATTAATCGGAACATTTGCATTTCACTCGACTGAAAAAAATGCGACAATCGGGGCACTCGAATGTTTACCCGTTAATAACAGCTTTAAATATGTGAATGAAATTCCGTTCAGTTCAGATACAAAAATCAGCGTTATTGAACTTGAAACAAACTCAGGAAAGCAGATATTTGTACTTGGAGCATACGATGTACTGCTTGAAAAAACCGAACAAAAAACTTCAGATCAAATATCAAAACTTTTTCAGAAAAATAATCTTGCGGTTTACAGAAACCTTTTATTCGGCAAAGCAGAGTATTCAGAAAGCCTTGAGGATAAAACTAAATTCTTTGATAATTTCAGGATAATGCCGTTAGCAATAATATCCTTATCTGATACTATACGGCATGATGTAATGGATGCGATTAACCTTTTTCAGAATAACGGAATCAAGTTCAGGATTTTGACTGGTGACGCGCCGGAAGCGGTGGCAGCAATTCTCAGGGAAATAGGATGGAATATAGACAATGATGAAATGATTACAGGTGCCCAGCTTGACAGGATGACAGAAGATGAATTTACCGGAACAATTTTTGAGAAAGTACTGTTCGCCAGGTTAAAGCCGGAGCACAAGCTGAAAATAATTAAAACATTCAGGAAAAATAAAAAACATACGGCTATGATAGGCGACGGTGTCAATGACCTGCCCGCCATCAAATCTGCCGATATAGGCATAGCAATGGAAGAAGGAAGCGCCATAACAAAGGAAGTTGCTGACATAGTTCTCCTGAAAAACAAGTTTTCCCTTCTGCCTCAAATCTTCGACGAAGGGAATAAAATTGTCAATTCCGTCAATTCGGTAGCAAAATTATTTCTTACAAAGAATTTTCTTGTAATTTTTCTGACTATGTTTTCTCTTCTCGCGCTTCTCGATTTTCCGCTTACACCGAGAAGAGTTTCTCTCTTGAATGTGTTCAGTATAGGACTTCCCGCATTTATCATAACCTGGAAAAACAACAATGTTTCAAAAAACAAAAATTTTGTTAAAGATGTATTTTCATTTGTTATAACAAGTTCCCTCCTCCTTGTAATCTGCAGCTTTACATCAAGGGCAGTGTTCAGCAGATTCGCTGTACTGACAAATGTTGAAACTGATATGGCAATAATGACCGTAATAATTATACTTGCGGTTGTAAATTTTTTTATTGTAGCTAGAGAATCAGAATCTCATGCAAAGATATATTATATTTACGGTATAATGTTAATCATTTTATTTGTCTTTCTTACAGCATTCAATGTAGATTTTTACTTATTCAGAGTACTAAGGAATTTTTATGAAATTTATCATCTTGGATTTTCTGCCTGGATAATAATTGCCCTCATAACCTCGGTTTTTGCAGTTGTTTTTGTATTGATTCATAAAATTCGGGAAAGGATATTGAAATCATTTATATGAAAAATATCAAATGCACATATGATCCGTTAACAGAACTAATTTCTTATTACGGGAAGGACAAAATAGTAGCGGCAAAGAGAACTGGTTCAGAAAAGATTTTTGTTGAAGAAAAGCTAAAAAACAGGATTATAGACGGAGATAAACTCGGTGCTGAAAAAGACCTTGATGAAGCACTAAAGAAGTATCCAGCACTTGACATAATTAACAATATCCTTCTTGAGGGAATGAAAGTTGTCGGTGAACTTTTCGGCTCGGGACAGATGCAGCTTCCTTTCGTTTTACAGTCTGCAGAGTGCATGAAAACCTGTGTAAACTACTTAGAACCGTACATGGAAAAAATTGAAGGTGATAATAGTAAAGGCACAATGATTCTCGCAACTGTCAAAGGGGACGTTCATGACATAGGAAAAAATCTCGTTGATATCATACTTACAAATAATGGATTTAAAATAATAAACCTCGGAATCAAAATCCCTCTCGAACAAATGCTTGAAGCGTATTTAGAACATAATGCGGATGCAATTGGTATGAGCGGGCTTCTTGTCAAGTCTACCGCAATTATGAAGGAAAACTTAGAAATCATGAATGACAGGAATATAGAAATTCCTGTGATACTCGGAGGCGCTGCCCTGAACAGAAGATTTGTTGAAGGTGAATTGAGAGAGATATTTAACGGTGATGTGTATTATGCAAATGACGCATTTGACGGTTTGAAATATATGAATACTATTATGGAACACAGGAAAGCCGGTACAAGACCTGAACTTCCTTTGTTTAAAGATAACAGGGATAGACTGGGTGCAATAAAAAAAGACAAGATTCCATCATCCTGTATAATTAAATCAGATATTAATCACAATAATATTATTCCGGTTCCGCCTTTCTGGGGAACAAAGATTGTCGACAACATACCTGTTGAGAAAGCATTTGAATATATAAATGAAGTTGCGCTTTTCCGAGGAAGCTGGAATGTTTACCAGGACAGGTCAAAACCTGAAATAGAATATCATAAACTGTTGGAAGATGAAATATATCCGAAATTCAATGAACTTAAACTGCTTTCAAAAAGGGAAAAACTTTTAATACCAAAAGTAATATACGGTTATTTCCCGTGTAATTCTGACGGCAATGAATTAATCATTTACAGACCTGTTAAACAGGATGTTAATTCGGGAAATAAATGGGAGAGTGTTTTAAAAAAGTCTGACTTAAGTGAACTCGAAGAATGGCTCAGGTTTGATTTCCCACGTCAACAGTCAGGTAAACATCTTTGCATAAGCGATTTTTTCCTACCAGCTGAAAGCGGAAAAGCAGATGTAGTGGCTTTTATGATTGTGACTGTTGGCAAAGAAGCATCTGAATATGCGCAAAAATTGTACAATGATGATAAATACCAGGAGTATTTGTATTTCCATGGTTTGTCAGTTGAAACCACGGAAGGTCTGGCAGAATACTGGCATAAAATAATCAGAAAGGAGCTTGGCATAAGTTCCAATGATTCCGATGATATTAGAAAATTATTTCAGCAGGGATATCAGGGTTCAAGGTATTCATTCGGATATCCCGCATGCCCTGACCTTGAAGACAACGGTAAAATGTTCGAACTTCTCAAACCAGAGAGAATAGGAATAACATTATCCGAAGAATGGCAAATGGTTCCCGAACAGTCAACTAATGCAGTTATTGTTCACCACCCGGAAGCAAAATACTTTTTTATAAAATGAAAAAGGAGACCGAAGTCTCCTTTAAAAAAATCTTTTATTTATTTGATTATATTTTTGCCCTGTACGGTTTTACACCTGTATAGAAATTAAATCCGAAATTCAGGGATAAAAAACCAACTCTTCTCCAGAAAGTAGGACCCGGAGAATCGCTTCCATCGTTCATAGTACCTATACCGTTTGTAGTCCCGATGATATTTGCCAGATTGTACTTTAACCCCAGAAACAGACCTGTTTGCTGTGCCTGACCAAGGGTCCACTCATATCCCATCGAAAACTGCATACCAAACCTCCAGGAATTTTCAAAATCGTAAGCAGACATTATTCCTGATCCGGGTGAAACGAGATTTGTTGTAAAAGCAACACCTAGGTATTGTTTATTTTTACATCTTGGATTGAAAGCATATTCATATCCGACTGCCCCTACGAAAATATCATAATTCGTGTAAGGTTCTTCAGGACTGAAATTAAAGAAAGGGACTTCACCTGAGTTATCATGCATCATTTTTTGATAACTTGTTGAAACAGTAATTCGGTGATTTTTCCTCACCCCAAGACCGAATTTACCGTGCAAAGTTAAACCCCTGCCCCAAACCATTCCATATGTACCTTCAATAGTACTTGTACTAACTAAATCCGACCCGTGCGCATCATTCGTCGCAAGAATACCGTCGAAACTGCCGCCTAAGGTAATATTCGGGGGTGTATAACCCTGCGAATACACAATATTTACCCAGAATAACCCTACTAAGACCCATAGTAAAAATATTGTTTTATTCATTTTACGCCTTTGCTTAATTTTTCTAATATATTTTAATTATAATTAAAAATCAAGTTTTTTTAATATGTATGAAACCCACTTATGAAATATATACTTATTGCAAAAAAAATAAATTACTGTGCGAAAAAATCCGTTATACTTTTTACAACAAATGTAATCTGATCGTCAGTCAGTTCAGGAAATATAGGCAATGCTATTGTTTCATTCGCTGCCATATCCGAAAAAACAAACTCATCTGAAGTATAATTGCGCTTATTAATGATTTCAGCAAAACATTCCTGTTTATGGAATGGAACCGGATAGTAAATCTCTGTTCCGATTTCTTTTTCAGCCAGGAATTTCCTTAATTCGTCTCTTTGTCTGACCCTGATAATATACTGATTATAAATATGAAAATTCTTTAATGCAGAATTCTTATAAACCGGTTCAGGAAGAAGTACAGTATCGGCATCTGAAAATTGAGTAACACCCGTTCCGGATGATAACCCTGAGTTGATAAACAATTCATTGTAAAGCATGGCATTTTTTCTTCTTTTTTCCGACCAGGAATCCAGATGCGGTAATTTAATGTTCAGTACCGCTGCCTGAATTGCATCGAGCCTGAAATTACCGCCTATTATTTTATGATAATACTTTGGTTTTGAACCGTGAACCCTTAAAATATGCATTTTTCCGAATAATGCCTCATCATTTGTCGTTACAATACCGCCGTCCCCGAAGCATCCAAGATTTTTACTCGGAAAAAAGGAAAAACATCCTATGTCGCCTATGGTACCGGCACATTTACCGTTTGAATACTGAGTCCCAATTGCCTGGGCACAGTCTTCAATTACTTTCAGGTTGTATTTTCCGGCAACTTCAATGATACCTTTCATATCGGCTGACTGTCCGTACAGGTGAACGGGTATTATTGCTTTCGTGCGTTCAGTAATTTTAGAATCGATTTTATTTACGTCGATATTATAGGTTTTTATGTCGATATCAGCTAAAACCGGTACGGCATTAAGTCTTGAGACAACTCCGGCTGTAGCAAAGAATGAATAATCGGGGATAATTACTTCATCACCGGACTTTATGTCAATTGCCATAAGGGCAATCAGCAGTGCATCCGTTCCTGAGGAAACACCTACTGCGAACCTGCAATTGAGATAATCGCAAATATTTTTTTCAAGTTTTTCAACTTCAGGACCGAGAATGAAATATTGGGATTCAGCTACTCTTAACATTGCGTCATCGAGATCCTGTTTTATAGTTTTATACTGAGCTTTCAGATCGAGCAGAGGAACTTTCATAGTAATTTAGTTTAATTCTTTTACGATATTATTTTCAAGTTTATAATTTTTTTCTGATTTTTTGCATTCGGCAACCCCGTCTTTATTAAAAACAAGTTTTTGCCCTGCTTCACTGTACCATCCTTTAACGCGTGCAGGATTACCCACTACGAGGGCGAAATCCGGAATATCCTTTGTAACAACAGCTCCCGCTCCAACGAATGCGAATTTGCCGATCGTTACCCCGCACACGACAGTTGAATTGGCACCAAGTGATGCACCTTCTTTGACAAGAGTTTTTATATAAAACTCAGCGCCGACCTGCGGATATTTGCTTCGCGGATTAAGTATATTTGTAAATACCATCGAAGGACCGCAGAACACATAATCTTCAAGTTCAACGCCCTCGTAAACTGAAACATTATTCTGTATTTTAACAAAATTTCCGATTCTTACGTTATTGCCGATATTGACATTTTGGCCAAGGATACATTTTTTACCTATCTTCGTTCCCGACTGTACATGAGAAAAATGCCAGATTTTTGTTCCTTCTCCTATATCAACGTTGTCATCGATAACGGCGTGCTTGTCTACATAGAATTTATTTTCCATTTATTATACTTTTTTGTGCTTGTTCCAGAATCAGCAATACATCAAGTGCATGTTCGCCGTTTGTTCTTGTTTTTTTATTTTCTAGTACACATTTAAAAAAATGCTTTTGCTCTTCTTCAAGAGGTTGTTTTTCCTCAAAATCCAGTATTTCAAAATCAGAATCAAATTTTTCAATTTCGCCGTCAATCACATTAAACCCTTTTCTGTAGAATTTTATTTTCTCTTTTTTGAGTGTATCTTCGAAAACTATCATTCCCTTATCCCCGATGACAACCAGCCTGTGCTCTTTGAAAGGATGCAGCCAGCTCACAAAGATATGGGCATGGATATTGTCCGGATACACCAAGTATGTTAGTGTTGAATCTTCAATTTTGTTCTGTACAATACTAATTCCTTTTGCATATACTTCTATTGGATTTTTCTCAAGCAGAAACTGTATTATGGAAATATCATGCGGAGCAAAACTCCATAGTATGTTTTCCTCTTTTCTAATTGTTCCGAGGTTTAACCTGTTGCTGTATATATATTGCACGCTTCCGATAAGACCGTTTTCAATATTTTCCTTTATCTTTAATATAGCAGGATGATACAGGAGTACATGCCCTACCATAAGGGATAAATTATTTTTCTCTGCAATGGTAATCAGATTTTTTGTTTCATCAGAAAGAAGGGATATGGGTTTCTCAACCAGAACATTTTTCCCGTTTGAAAGGAAATATTTAGCAAGTTCATAATGAGTTTCGGCAGGAGTTGCAATGATTATGCTGTTAATTTCTGTATCTTTTAACAGTTTTTCATAAGAAGAGCAAAACTTTATCCCGGGACTTATTTTTTTCACTTCTTCTTCTTTGTTTTTATTTAAATCGCAAACTGCGATTAAACCATCACCAAGAATTTTATAAGCAGTTTTTATGTGATTAATACCCCATTTGCCACAGCCGAGAACTGCAAGTTTTATACCGTTATACATCAGAATCCCCTTTTTAGTACTTTTTCAAAATCCGACTTAATCATTATTTTTACAAGTTCTCCAAATGTCACTTTCGGAGCCCAGTTTAATTTCTCTTTTGCTTTTGATGCATCACCTATCAGAATATCAACTTCGGTCGGCCTGTAATAGTTTCTGTCGATTTTCACCAACACATTTCCTTTCTTTATAAATTTCAGAATCGAGCCGGAGTAAATATCCCTAATGTCATTCATGTTATCTGAAATCAATTCCTTATTAAAATCCTTTACTGTTCCTGTTTCTTTTTCCCCTTCACCTTTCCATTCGATTTCGACCCCGAGATTTCTGAAAGACAATTCCGCAAATTCCCTGACCGTATGTGTTTCTCCTGTTGCAAGTACGAAATCATCGGCTTTTTCCTGCTGAAGCATTTTCCACATCCCTTCACAAAATTCAGGCGCATAACCCCAGTCCCGCTTAGCATTCAAATTGCCGAGTAAAAGACAATCCTGATGACCGCACATAATCCTTGATACAGCCCGAGTTATTTTTCTTGTCACGAATGTTTCACCTCTTCTTGGAGATTCGTGATTAAATAAAATACCGTTACATGCGAATAGATTGTAAGCCTCCCTGTAATTTATAACAATCCAGTATCCGTATATTTTTGCAACACCGTAAGGACTTCGCGGATAAAAAGGAGTATTTTCATTCTGCGGAATCTCCATAACTTTTCCGTACAATTCACTCGTTGATGCCTGGTAAAATTTAGTTCTAAGTCCCGTTTCTCGTATTGCATCAAGGAATCTTAGTGTGCCAAGTGCATCTACTTCTGCAGTATAATCCGGAATTTCGAATGAGACTTTCACGTGGCTCTGAGCGGCAAGATTATATATTTCCGAAGGTTTTGTTTTTTCAAGCAGGCGGTTCAGACTGCTTGTATCAGTCACATCTCCGTAATGAAGAAACAGGGATTTATTCAGAATGCTGTTATCGTTATACAAGTGATCGATCCGCCCTGTATTGAAAGAACTGCTCCTTCTTATTATCCCGTGAACCGTGTATCCCTTTTTCAAAAGTATTTCAGCAAGGTAACTTCCGTCCTGCCCGGTTATTCCGGTTATCAATGCAGTTTTTTTATCAGCCATTATGCTTTATATATTTTTTTACTTTTTAGTTTTCCGAAACCATTTCTTGTATCTACGATAATACTGGAGTTTTTAAATATCATTTTATAGTCGTAATATGAATGATCAGTTGAAAGCAGTATGAGATCATATCTTTTCAGGTTAGCAGCAGTTATCCTCACCGATTTTTTCTTGAAGTTATAATTCCTGAGTTTTGGTATTTTAGTTACATAATCATCATTATAATCTACTTTTGCTCCGTGATCCTGAAGAAGTTCGATAAGTTTAAGCGAGGGCGATTCTCTTAAATCGTCGATATCCTTTTTATACGCCAGTCCGAGAATTAGAATCCTCGAGCCCTTGATGGATTTCATATGGTCATTCAATGCATGAATTACTTTCTCGATAACGTAAAACGGCATTGAAGTGTTTATCTCACCCGCAAGTTCTATAAATTTGCTTGATATGTCAAATTCCCTTGCTTTCCAAGTCAAATAAAACGGATCAATGGGAATGCAATGTCCCCCGAGACCCGGTCCAGGATAGAAAGGTGTGAAACCAAATGGTTTTGTCGATGCTGCCCTGATGACTTCCCAGACATCAATTCCCATCCTGTCGAAAACCATTTTCAATTCGTTTACAAGCGCAATATTTATCGAACGATAAATATTTTCCAGTAGCTTTGCGGCTTCAGCAGCTTTTGTTGATGAAACGGGAACAACTTTTTGAATTACCTTGCCGTAAACTAATACTCCCAGTTCCATGCATTTTTTTGAATAGCCGCCAACTATTTTAGGAATCGTTGATGTCGTAAAATGCAGATTGTTAGGGTCTTCTCTCTCGGGTGAAAAACACAGGTAAAAATCTTTACCTGCCTTAAGCCCGGTTTTGTTTAAAATGTTCAGAATATCTTCATCAGTCGTTCCTGGATAAGTTGTACTCTCAAGAGAAATCAGCTGGTCACACCTTAAATATTTGGCAATTTCTCTTGTGGAATTCAGTACATAACTCAGGTCAGGTTCCCTGTTTATATTAAGAGGAGTGGGAACGCAGATTATTACTACATCCGTTTCCTTAAGTTTTGAAAAGTCACTGGTTGCGAATAATGTTTTTCCTTTAACCTGCTGAAAAACTTTTTCAGAGGGTATATGTTTAATATACGATTTGCGGTCCTTATTGATAATTCTGACTTTCTCAGCATCAAGGTCGAAGCCTGTTACTTTTATTCCCTTAGCCGCAAACTCGAGAGCAAGGGGCAAACCGACATAGCCTAATCCGATAATGCCAACCGAAAAATTATCCGAAAGAACTTTCTGTTTCAGATTCATATATTAATCTTGATTTAGATGTTTAACTAAATTTACTTCTGCTGTACTTAGTTGTATACTGAAAGAAGTCTCAAGTTCAGTAATGTTAACTATTAATTTATAATTTCCTCTCGTTTGAGTGATATATCCTTTTAGTCCCCTGAATACTCCGTGTGTTATTTCAACCATATCGCCTAAGACAAGATTTTTTTGTTCTATTCTCACTTTTTCAGGTATCTGCATCGAAATTCTGATGCTTCTAATTTCATCGTCAGATACAACTGCCGGACGCTTGCTGTACATTATATATCTTAATGCCCCGGCTGTATTTGCAATAGCATCATACCGCTCCTTTTCATCACCGTTAATAAATACATAACCTGGAAATAGCGGCACCTTAACTTTCTTTTTCCTGTCAGACCAGTACCTTATTGTATCAATAAGCGGTAAATATGACTCGATACCTTTTCTGACAACCTGTTCATAAACTTTTTGTTCACATTTCGGTTTTGTATGTATGACGTACCAGTTCCTGTCCAATTTACAGTTCAGTCAAAATAACTTCGTAAAAATTTGAGTACTACGTATGCGGATATAAACATCAGTAATCCGTAAAGCAATATCAGTTTTAAAAAATTCCTGCTTAACTTATACGTGAAAACCCTTCCCCGCCATCCACAGGACTGGCAGAAATACGCGCTGATTTTAATTTTCTTCAGTGTTTTTTCAAAAATATTCCTCGATCTGCTTCTTCTAAGCGAAGCTATCGTATTGCAGTTGGGACACCTTGCAAGTTGTACATTCTTCTTTATGAAAAGTTTCAGGTTCAACTTGCCTACTTTATTTTAATATCAGATTTAATCTTTTTTCTGTCTTTTCCTTCGGGTTTGGAATAATAATAATAATAATTATAATAATACCCGTAAGCGGATTTTATGCTGAAATTATTCAGTACCGAACCAAGGAACTTATGAACATCATTCGATACTATTCTGTCAACAGTACGCAGGAATGCATCGAACGGAGTTTTGGTAGCCCTTACAACCAGAATCGTACCGTCTGTGATTCTTGACAGTATTTCAGCATCCGTTACCGATATAAACGGAGGTGAATCCAGTATAATAACATCGTACTTTGATTTTAACATTTCCAAAAACTCAAGCATCTGCTTTGATCCCAACAACTCGGATGGGTTTGGAGGTATTGTTCCGCTTGTTATCAGGTCAAGATTTTCGAGCTTGCTTTTCCGCAGAACATCTTCAAAACTGACATTCGAAAACAGATAATCACTAAGTCCAGGATACCTTTCCGTCTGGAATATCGAATGTATCCTGGGTTTTCTCAGGTCGCAGTCAAGAAGAAGGACTTTTCTGTCCGCAAGTGCAAAACTTCCCGCGAGGTTTAAAGCAACAGTTGTTTTTCCTTCCGAAGGAAGCGAACTCGTGATTAGTATTGCTTTTAAATCTGATTCAAGCTTTGAATACATAACCCTTGTCCGCAATGCCTTAAAAGATTCCGATGCTGTTGCATTGGGTTTATTTGCCACAATAAATTCAAGCTGTGATGAACCGAGTTCCTTCAGTTCTTCTATTGAAGGAATCCATGTAAGCACGGAAACTCCTTTGTTCTCAATTTCTTCCGGATTCTTGATTGAACGGTCTAAGTAATTTCTCAGAAAAGCAAAACCAACTCCGAGAGACAAACCGAGTATGGCACCTATAGCTACTATTAACTGCCTGTTAGGTTTTGCGGGTTTTGACTGCATCAAAGCTTTATCTACTATATTAACATTACCGAGCTGTGCTCTTTCGTTGACAACTGCTTCCTGAAACTTCTCTTCCAGTGTCAGAAAAAGTTTTTCGTTCGATTTCCTGTCTCTCTCAAGCCTCGCAAGTTCTATACTCTGAGCCGGAAGCTTGTCAAACAATGTTTCGTTTTTTGAAATTATCCTGTTAATCGAATTCAGTTTAGCTTTATTGGTAAGAACATCAAGGTTAACTTCAAAAAGCTTTTGTGTTAACTGGCTTTTTTCTGACGGAGTATTTGCCAGTATGCCTGTTTTTATTATATCTACCCGTCCGTTATAGTTCTTCTTCAGCGGGTCTAGTTTTTTATTATACTCATTATAGACTTTCTCCTTCAGTTTTTCATCTGAGGGTATAGATGTGTCAATATCTCTCTGTACTTCAAGTTCGGCAATTTTTTTCTGGAGCTCTGCAAACATGGGCTCATTTAATTGTCCTTCTATATAATCTATAACACTTTTATCAACTTTGGACAACTCTGATCTGATTTCACTGTATGCCTTTTGCTTTGAGTATAAGTTTACTTCGGTTGCATTCTTTTCCGCTTGGTATGTTGAAAGTTCATCAACGACTTTCTTTGCCTGGTCATCGAGGAACATAATACCGCCTTTTTGCTGATAATCCTGGAGGGATGCCTCAGAATTTGCAAGGTCCTGAAATCTTTTATCCTTTTCAAGAGCCAGAAATTCCCTGATTGAAGTAAGTTCACGCCTGCTGAACTCAAGGTTTATTTTCTGGTATGTTTCCGCATAAACGTTTGCAATTAATACTGCTTCGTAATTGGAAGGGCTTTGTACCTCTATTTCGACTATATCAAGCCCTCTTTTCTGGTTAATTGATACAATTACCGAAAGCGTCATAGCAAGGCCCTTGATACTTATTACCTTGGATTCGTCTTCGGGTTCTTTGTTCGTCAGGTAGTAAAATTTATTCCTGTCATTTATTGTTTTAAAACTGTCAAGTAGTGTTGCAGCAACTTTTTCCCTTATTGAATAACTTTTAAGAATCTCAATTTCGTTCGAAATGTACCTATCGCTGGAAAAGTTTTCTGCTTCCGGCATGAGAGATGATGTAAGAATACTTCCCTGAGGTTTTGTGACTTTAAGTGAAGTAAATGTTTTATATACATCTATCGCATTTGTAACATACAATATAGTTACAAGAACGCTGGCTATGAAAATAAGAATAATCGGGAAAATGCTCGTCCTGATTATTCCCACGTATTCTTTCAGGTTGTTCGAAGGTATCTGGTTATTGATTTTTATATTGCGATTTTGAATATTACCGCTATTGTCCATTTAATAGGTCTAAGAAATTTTCAAATTCTGCAGAAAATATAAATTATTCTTAGTGCTTATAACAAGCACTGAAAGTACGTTTGCAAAAAATAAATATATAATTTTTTAAAATTAAACTAAATGTAATAAATATTGTTCAGAAATCAAAAATGCATTGTTATTAGCGGAAAATGCGGTTTTTCGCTATCCAATTATCATAAACACTTTTAATGTCCGGCGGATTTACCTTTTGGAAAAGCATTCCAAATTAGCCTTGTAAAATAAATTCCAAGGATTGCAAAAGGAATAAGGAAAACAGGCCAGTAATTCCAGTTCTTTGAGGTAATGAATCCGAGCGATAAGGATTGTACACCCGTCCCCAGATATACTAAACCATCTATTAATCCTACAGCAGTCCCGGCGGACTTTCGCCCCCCGAAATCCATTGTGGCTGTACCGCTAAGCATCCCGTGTGTTCCGATAACCGCTATTGAAATTATAAATACTAAAATTCCCAGGCCCCAGGGATTATTACCTATAGTAAATACCATTCCGATAGTCGCCAGCAGGAGAGCTGAATATAAAATCCCTGCCACAGGTGCCCTTCTCGAACCGAAAAACTTATCCGACATCCAACCTGCAAGCATTCCTCCTGAAGCACCTGCAATCATAAGGAGCAATCCCCAGTTATTAAGCCAGAAACTCCATGAACCGGCAAATTCAGTAGCAGTGGAAACCTGTTCCTTAGCATAAATTGGAAACCAGTGCATAACACCATTCCTGAGAACCCCGGTACAGAATTCTATTAACCCGACTATTATTATAACTCTGTTTGTAAAAATCTTCCTGATAACATCTGGGAGTGAAAAACTGCTGTTATCCCCGGATGATGCATCGCCAGTATCGAAATCTTCATAACCCGCCTGGGACGGATTATCTCTTATGATGAAAACATCTAAAACAAACCAGAAAACAAGTATGAAGGCGGGAATCCAGAATACGTACCAATACTGCGGATTCTGAGGATTTATTTTTTCAACAACATTTACTACTATCTGACTCCAGTCAAAAGCAAAATATAAACCGAGTGAGATCAGAATCCCGAAAATTCCTCCGAAAACTCCCCGCTCTTTAACATGAAACCATGACGAATTGACTTTAACGATAGCAACAGCTCCAAAGCTTTGAAAATACATATTCATAGAATATAATATCGAAAACAGCAATGTTAAATTGAAATTCCATCCAAGACTTAGAATACCGTAGAGAAAAAACCCCATCAGGATATTCATTATTGCTGCCCCTGCGGCACCTGCAAGTATAGATTTTTTACCCCCGAATTTATCAGTGAGTGGCCCATTAATTAAAAATGAAAACGCATAGGTTATTGTACCTGCCGCGAATATAATACCAAAATCTTCCTTTGACATTAAATTTCCCAGGGCATTCTTTGATACTGTAAGATTATATCTTGCCATATAAAGGAATGCATAAGTCAGGCCGAGTGGAAGCCAGTTTATGATCCTTCTTGTCTTGTATTGCTTTGTGTGATTTGGTTTTCCTTTTATATCTAAAGATATAAGTGACTGTTTAATATTCATATCAGTAGTTTTTAAAATGTAATGCAAGCCAGATACATTCAGGCCTTTTTGATGTAAATGTTACTTTATGCTTCGTGTTTTTGGGAATGCTGATAAAATCACCTTCTGAAATATCCAGTTCTATTCCGTTTGCGAATCTGATCTTCGCTTTGCCTTTAAGAAGTATTACCCATTCATCCTTCCTGCTTACGAGCCATTTTTTTTCAGGAGTTTTGTAGCCTTTTGAAACTATTCTTTCAAGTAAGAAGTTCTTCCGGGACAGAATTTCGTCATATATTTCCGGTGCTTCCTTTAGTTCATGTCCGCAGAAGAAATTTTGTTTAATAATCTTTCCTTGCATAAATACCTGACCATTCACCTTTCAGGACAAGTTCCTGAATTTTTACTTTGTTTTTTATTTTATTTATGAAACTTCTGCTTTCAGAAGCGAGTATTCCAGACAGGAACAGCTTTCCGTTTGATTTCAGCTTGGAGACCATCATGGGCAGATTTTCCAAAAGAACTGAACTTATAATGTTGGCACAGATTACATCGAATTTTTTTTCCTTCACCCCGCCGATATCGGACTTATACAACTTAACTTTAGAATAAACTCTGTTGGCTTTAAGGTATTCAATCGAATTCTCTATCGAATCATCGTCGATATCTATTGCTACAGCATTTTTAACACCGAGCTTTATCCCTGCAATTGCAAGAACACTTGTCCCGCAACCGAAATCCAGGAGGTTTTTCTCGGTCCCCTTAATATACTTTGTCATTAGTTCAAGAACAAGCTGTGTTGTTTCGTTATGGCCTGTGCCGAATGACATCTTGGGGTCTATCTGTATTTTGATAATATCCTGAAACCTTCTTAATTCATTTTTTTTCCAGGAAGGATAAATGACAAGTTTATTGTTTATCAGAACGGGTTCGATGGTTTTTTCCCATTCTGCGTTCCAATTCTTTATTTCCGTTTCTTCTATCCTGACCTCCAGTATGCTGCCTGAAAATGAAGAAAATAACTTATTGATAAAATCCTTTACATTTTTATCATCAGTGTATAAATCAACATTATTTACTTTTTCCTCAAATTCAGTAATTCCGTTAAGATATAAATACCCGACCAGAGCTTCAAACTGTGCAGGATTATAAAATACAGATATTTTGGAAATTACTTCAGGTCTCATTTATATATTTTGCCTGATGCGGAATCAAGAGTGTTTTTCATTAACATTGCAATCGTCATCGGACCTACTCCTCCGGGAACGGGTGTTATAAAGGATGCTTTTTCAAAACATTCGTTGAAATTCACGTCGCCTGTCAGTCTGTATCCCTTTGTGTTAGAAATGTCTTCGATCCTGTTTATTCCAACATCAATAATAACGCACCCTTCTTTTACCATATCTGCGGTTACGAATTCTGCCCTTCCGATTGCTGCTATTAAGATGTCTGCATTAAGAGTAAATTCCTTAATATTTTTTGTCGAACTGTGACAAACTGTTACAGTTGAATTAATATCTTTCCTGAGCATAAGCGAGGAAATCGGCTTACCGACTATATTGCTCCTTCCGATAACAACGGCGTTTTTTCCTTTTGTTTCTATTTCTTTTCTCTTAAGCAGTTCTATTATTCCGTAAGGTGTGCAGGGAATAAAGCATTTATTCCCGATTGAAAGACGTCCTGTGTTCTGAGGATGAAATCCGTCCACATCTTTCCTGAAATCTATATGCTCTATTATCTTTTCCTCGTTTATATGTTTCGGTAGCGGAAGCTGCACAAGGATTCCGTGTATTTCTTTGTCATCATTTAATTGTGAAATTAAATCCAGAATCTGATGTTCGGTAGTATATTCAGGAAGTGTTATAGTTACTGATTTAAAACCAAGTTCATCGCATGCCTTACCTTTGTTCTTTACGTACACTTTTGAAGCCGGATTTTCACCAGCGAGAATGAAAGCCAGCCCGGGAGTGATTCCCCTCTCTGACTTTAACTTTTGTGTTTCTTCCTTTATTTCATTTTTTATCTGAGACGAATAAAACTTACCGTCAATTATTTTACCTGACATCCAAGAAGTTTATTTACTTACAGGACCGTACTGGTCTCTTATGAAAGAATCTCCGTATCCCCTTTGTTTAGTTGTATTAAGAAATTCTCTTGCTTCTTCAATCGTTTTGTAATCACCCGCAATAACCCTGTAGATTCCGTCCTGCGTCTGTATAATTTTAACTTGTTCTGTAAACATGTTTCCGGCTTGAAGCAGGAGATTATCCGCATTTCCTCTGTTTGCAAATGCACCTATCTGAATCGAAAAAGGTCCTCTGACGACTTTCGGGACTACATTGTAAAGTGTATCTGTCTGCCTTATTATCGTTTTGCCGAATATATCATCCTCGGCACATGTATTGTCGGCACAGCAGGATGACATGGTAATCGACAAGCCGAATAAAACTGTTACTAAAAGTAAATAATAAACGTTTTTCATTATCTGCCCTCCGTTAATTCAGTGATTTAATAAACGCATTTGGATAACCGTGCGATTTCACATAACTTAGATACTCCTGAGCTGATTTTGCATCATTGAACTTGCCAACTGTTACAAGAAACACATCTCCTTTTCTGAGGATATCGGGAATTGTGCTTAGCTCGCTTTTGGCATTTAAGGCGAATTTTTCGGCAAAATTAATTTCTTTGAATGCAGCTAACTGTATCACAAATACAAGATTAACAATTTTCACTTCTCTTTTTTCTGTTATTATTGAATCAACATTCTTGACAACAGTATCCTTGATAAGGTATATGTCATCATCGTCACTCCCTGAGCAGGAGTAAAAAAGTACCATTAAAGGTAACATTAAAACAAGAAAGCAGTAAGCATTAATTATCTTCATATTTAATTATTTTTGTTTTTAAATTATAATTAAATACCCCAACTGATACACAATAAACGAATTCCATCCGTTATGTTACAAATTAATAACTTTTTATGTAAATTACAAATAAAATTTAAAGCTATAAGTTAAGTGACCGTCGGATTATTATATATTTTATAGTATTTAAATCAGTTAATTTGTATAAAACAAAACCAGTTATGACTGATTACAATAAGGTTTCTAATGAATTGTATAATATTTATGCGGGTAAAGAAATCAACAGTAAATCGGAATTATTATCATTTTCCAGTAAAGTAAATTCCGGTATGACTAATTACGAGGAAAAAACTGTTTCTTTTCTGGATCTGACCACTCTGGAAGGAAATGATACTAATGAAAAAGTACTAAAGTTATGCAATAAAGCATTATCTCCAATACCGTCTAAACCTGGAATAAAATGTGCCGCGGTCTGTATTTACCCGAGATTCATTAAAACCGTATGCGATGCTTTGAAAAATTCAGGAATAAAAACCACATCCGTTGCAACCTCATTTCCTTCAGGACAAGTTCCCCTTGAGTTAAAGTTAAAAGAAGTTGAGTATTGTATTAAAGAAGGTGCTGAGGAAATTGATATGGTGATTTCAAGAGGTGAATTTTTATCAGGTAATTATGATTTTGTATATAAAGAGATTTCTGAAGTAAACAGTATTTGCAAGAACTCATCATCTATTCCCGTTCTACTCAAAGTAATTCTTGAAACAGGTGAACTGCAGACACCTCAGAACATTCATTTGGCTTCAGTAATAGCAATTGATGCAGGAGCAGATTTCATTAAAACGTCAACAGGCAAAATAAGTATTGCGGCAACACTTCCGGATTCCTTTGTAATGTTAAGCGTAATTAAGGAATATTATAAAAAAACGGGAATAAAAATCGGTTTCAAGCCCGCAGGAGGGATAAGAAAAGCCCTAGAGGCTCTAAAATATATTTCACTAGTGAAAAATATACTTGGGGATGAATGGCTTAATCCTGAATTATTCAGAATAGGAGCATCGTCACTGCTTGACGATCTCGTAAATGAATTGAGCGTTAAATAAGAATTGTTAAAGTCCCTGCAGAATTTCTTCGAGTTCTTCTTCAGTGACCAGTATTTCTCTTCCTTTTGCACCCTGGTTTGGACCGACAATACCCGCCGCTTCCATTTGATCGACAATCCTTGCAGCTCTCGCATATCCAAGTTTCAGTCTTCTTTGAAGAGTTGACGTTGAACAGTTTTGAAGTTTCAAAATCATCCTTGCTGCATCCGGGAACATTTCGTCCCAATCGTCGCCGGTGTAACCGTTCTTGCTTTTTTTGCTCATTATTGAAGGCAGCAGATACGGTTTTGAGTATCCTTTCTGAGCGGAAACATATTCGACCAGTTTTTCGCACTCTTCTGTCGATATATAAGCATTCTGAATACGAATAGGCTTTGGAGTTGAGGAAGATAGATACAGCATATCACCGTTTCTTAATAAATGTTCGGCACCCGCCATGTCAAGAATTGTACGTGAATCGAACTTTGAAGCTACCTGATATGCAATTCTGACAGGAAAATTTGCTTTAATAACGCCCGTGATTACATCAACTGAAGGCCTTTGAGTTGCAACAATAAGGTGAATACCTACAGCCCTGGCCATCTGGGCAATCCTTGCTATTGGTTCTTCAATATCTCTTTTTGCTGTTATCATCAGGTCTGCAAGCTCGTCAATAATTACAATAATGTAAGGCATTTTGCGGTGCTTTATTGCTTCGTTGTTTTTTAGTTTTCCCTCCGCATACTTAACATTATATGCTTCAATGTTCCTGACGCCTGCATTGGCCAGTTTGTCATACCTTTGTTCCATTTCCATTTCTACACTCCTGAGAATCGACACTGAATTAGACGGACTCGTTACTATGCTTTCGTTAATATCGTTGGATGTGGCAATAAAGTGGTTTCTTAATTTAGAATATAGACTGAGTTCAATTTTTTTAGGGTCAATCATGACAAACTTAAGATCAGAAGGATGCATTTTATATAACAATGAAGCAATGATTGTGTTAATTCCTACACTCTTTCCCGATCCTGTTGCTCCTGCAACCATTATATGCGGCATTTTAGACAAATCATCAGTAAAGATTTCACCGTCAATCATCTTGCCGAAAGCTAAAGTCAGTTTTTTTGTACTGTCCGTGAACTTTGGTGAGGCAAGAATACTTTTAACTCTGACCATCTGAGATTTGCTGTTCGGTATTTCGACTCCGACCGTTCCTTTTCCGGGAATAGGGATAATCATCCTTATTCCTTTTGCTTTCATTGCAAGAGCTATATCGTCCTGAAGCGATTCGATTTTTGAAAGTTTAACTTCAGGAGCAGGAATCAGTTCGTATAAAGTTACAACTGGTCCGGGGGTTGCCTGTATGTCCTTTATCTCTATTCCAAACTTAAGAAGTTTTTCCTGCAATAACCTCCCGTTGTGTTTAAGTTCTTCATCGCTGATCAATTCTGATTCTTCCTTTGTAGGATTCTCAAGCAGGTCCAGCACCGGATACTTATATCCTTCGAGTTTTTCTTCTATGAAATCATCTTCTTCTGTATCTTCAAAACCTTCTAGTTCATTATCGTTTTCTGGATTTATATCGGTCTCCGATAACACTTCTTTACGCTGTGTTTTATCCAAAAGTTTATTTATGCTTTTAGCCCTTGGCTTCTTAGTTTCTTCAGGTTTTTCTTCAACCAGAAATTTTTCTTCCTGAGTTTCGGCAGCTAACTCTTCTTTCTTCTTTCCCGCCGGATGCATCAAGTCCTGAATAGGGCGGTTAATTTCAGTGTCTTTTATAAGAAGTTCTTCTTCGGGTATCCCCGATTTTAATTTCCTGATTTTTTCCCTTTCCTTCTTTAATGCTTCCTCTATGCCCGACTCTTCAGTCTTTTTATCCTTTAAATTTTTCTGCTCTTCTGCTGCGGCTAATTCTTCTTTTTCTTTTTTGAATTTTTCGATTATTTTGTGCCAAAGAAGCTGTATCCTGGCTAATGTCTTCAATATGCTTCCATCAACGAGGAGGAATATTACAGCAGTAAAAGCTGCTAAAAGGATAAAAGATCCTCCTATTGCTCCTATACCGTAATAGAACATTGATGAAATGAAATTGCCCGTGGCGCCGCAATAAACTCCGGAAACATATTCCGGTCCCGCAATAAAGCGGATCATACCTGCAATTCCTGATGCTAATACCATGAAAAACAGAAGGTAAATTGACACTGTAAGAGGTTTGTATACGCTCTTTTCCCTGAAAAGTGTAAAGCCAATTATTATAATTATTACGGGTATTACTGCAGTAAAATATCCGAATAAACTTTCAACTGATAGTTTAGCAGAATATGCACCGGCAATTCCGAGCAGATTATTTATTTTATAAAGTGCTGAATATGTTTCTTTTCTGAACATATCATAAACGGAAAACTTCAGCAGTACCTGGGAATCAGCTTTCGAATAAGAGATTATGGCAATGAAAGTCAGGATACCTAAAACAACCAGTAATGCACCGATGAGTTTGATTTTGAAACTCTCGGAAATGCTGAAATCCTCGTCCTTTGGTCTTTTCTTTGAGGACACAGTTTTCTTATCCGGTAATTTTGCTTTCATCTTTTTATTCATCGTGTGCTATTCGCCCGAATTAGGTTTGTTGCTTATGTTTACTCTCTTCATCTTCGATTTCTGGCTTATTTCATTCTCCAGTGTATCTTTAAGTTTTATAATTCCCTTTCTGAAAACGGGTAACTCTTTGAATTTATTAATTTGAGCGCAGTATTCAAGGTCATTGCCGAATCCAAGGGATATTAGAAACTGCCCGTGCTCAGATTTCTTAAATATGGACTGAACTCTTGAAACATCGGGTTTTCCTGACTTATACAGAATGTTTTTTGCCATTTTATAACTTACATATCCCGAGTCAAGAAGTTCAAAATTATTTTTCCCTTTTTTATCAAAAAGTTCTGATATTATCATACCTGCTGCTGCCATGTCTTCCACGCAGAAATCGTTCAGTTTGCCGGAACATACAATCGTAAAATCTTCGTTAAGTTCGGCAAGGTAATCAACAACTGCATTCATGTTCATGAATCCCGCAATAATACAATTCTTGGCAAATCTGGATTTAATAATGGAGACTGTACCGTTTGTAGTGGAAAAAATCAGGGTCTTTCCTTTAACTGTATCTTCAGCGTATTCG